>Ga0265338_10000091_pt1 | contig 169516 bp, 204 predicted proteins | sample 42126metaG_FD_193579 | JGI IMG/M metagenome (GOLD analysis project Ga0265338, IMG submission 193579) | Rhizosphere microbial communities from Carex aquatilis grown in University of Washington, Seatle, WA, United States - 4-21-26 metaG | ecosystem: Host-associated > Plants > Roots >...
TTGCGGCAGCGCCTGCACCTTTTGTCATATCAATTTCATTTGCTGTCTGTCCAAATGCTGGTGCTACACCTAAGATAGCAACTAGAGCCAAGAGACCAAATAGTGCGCCAAATGGTTTTGACTTCATCGGTACAAGATCATGTTCACAATATAAAAACATGTTCAGACTATTGCATAAAATATTTTTAATAAGAATAAAAAATCAATTGACTGTTGACAAGTTATTTTCATGTAATGTAGTAGAAAACATACCAACATGTTTTGCTATCAATGTACCTACAAACATTGCAACCATTAGCATAACTATAGTCCCTGCAGGAGCCAGATTGAAATAATATGACATGGTGATACCTGCAATTACTGCTGAAACTGACAAGGAAATAGAAATAATCATTGTTTTTTTGAATCCTTTACCCATCATTATGCTGGTTATGTTTGGCAGTACTATTAATGCAGATATGAGCAAAATTCCAACTAACCTCATTGTTGCAATTACAGTTACTGCTGCCAAGGCCACAAAGAGATAATTTAATTTTTCAACAGGTATTCCATGTACCTTTGCCTGTTCCTCATCAAATGTAAAATGTATCAATGGTTTTCTAATTGCAATTAATGTTACAATTACTCCACAACTTACTGCTACAATGAGTAATGCATCTTGCATACTTGTCAACAGGATACTTCCAAAGAGAAAACTAAAGAGATCAATAGTAAAACCATGAGATGCACTAATGAGTAATACTCCCATTGCAAAACCTGATGATAACAATACTGCGATGGCAGCATCTCCAGATATTTTTGTACTTTTTCTTAGTTTTGTAATACCTAGAGCAGTTGAAACAGAAACAGCAAACGCAGTCCAAATTGGATATACATTGAGAAAGAATCCAAGAGCTATACCACCAAATGCTACATGCGATAGTGCATCTCCAAAAAGAGAATATCTTTTCAAAACTAAGAACAAACCTATCATAGAACAAGTGATGGAAACTACTATGCCAGTAAGTAGAGCTCTTTGCATAAAACCATAGGATAAGATATCAAGATTCATGAAAATCACATATCATGTTTATGCATATGTAATTGCATAGCTGACTCGGAATATGTTTTGAGCATGTCTTTGTTTGCAAAAAATTCTTCTTTTTCACCATGGAAAAATAATTCTCTATTCATACATGCTACTCTAGTTGCGAGATCCGAAATTGCAGTAAGATCATGTGAAGACCACACTATGGTTATTTTATTTTCTTTGTTTATTTTTCTAAGTACGGAATAGAATTTATTTTGTACGTCCATGTCAACTCCGGTTACCGGTTCATCTAATATCATCAATAATGGTTCTTTGACAAGAGATTTTGCAATAAAAGCTCGCTGTTGTTCCCCTCCAGATAATTCACTAATTCTTCTGTCCTTGAATGATTCCAATCCAACAATTTTTAGTGCTTCTTCAATTTTTTCATGGTTTTTGCTAGATGTTGAGAAGATTCTGTTCCAAGAACACCCACAGCTCTGTATCAAAGCAGCACCTTTCATCAACCTCTTTTTTGACAAAATTCCCATTGCAACTACATCATAAACGGTTGCAGGAAAATTTGGTTCAAAATTTACTTTTTGTGGTACATAACCAATCATTGAGAGTAATGTGGTGTATTGGCTTCCTTCATATCCAAATAGCTTGATCTTTCCATGATATGTTTGCAATCCAAGAATTGCTCGAAACAATGTAGTTTTACCAGCCCCATTGGGTCCAACAATTCCTAAAAGGTCTCCTTCCTGAACGTTAAAACTAATTTTATTTATCGCCAAAGCTCCATTATGACTCACTGAAACATTTTCTACGTCTAATGCATTTACTGACATTCTAAAGCCGTTCTCAAATTGTGTAAGTTTTGATACCATTTATCTAGGTATGTCTTTCCCTCTTGTTGTTCAGTTTGATTAATTCCCTCAAGAGGACTTAGTATCAAAACTTGTGCACCTACTTCATCTGCTAGCGTATTAGCAAGTCTTGGGTCTACCAAATCCTCTGAAAATATCACTTTAACATCTTTATCCCTTGCAATCTGGATTATTTTTTGAATATCTTGTGGTGGTACATCTACTTCTGGTGCCATTCCACTTATCCATACATCATGTATACCATATCTGTTTGAAAAATAATTAAAGGCATTATGAAATGATACAAAAGTATCTTTTTTACAGTGTGACAATCCAGTTTTTATGTCGTTATCTAGTGCAGATAATTTTGCAATGTATGTATTTGCATTATTTTCATAATATGCAGCATTTGCAGGATCTGCTTTTTGCATTGCATTCTTGATATTTGTCACTTCTTGTTCTGCAAATATTGGATCATTCCACACATGTGGATCCATTCCCCCCTGTGCTAGAATTTCCTTGTCATCTTCTGCAGAATCTGCTTTTAGTAATGGAATGCCATCGGTAGCCTTTACAAATGTCATATTCTGAAATTCTCCTGATTCCATGTATTTGGAAATGTACGATTCCATACCAGCCCCATTGTAAATGAAAAGTTTTGTTCCCTTTAGATCTTCAATCTGTTGAATACTTGGCTCCCATTCATGTGGTTCTACTCCAATTGGTAGAAAACTATACACATCGGTTTTGTTACCGCCTACGTTTCTTGCAAATTCATAGAGCGGAAAAAAAGATGCTGCCACTTTGAGCTTATTATCGGATAGCTTTTGTGTAGAGTTTTGCTGTGACTGGAAAAGATTTGCATTTGCAAATACAACAAAAATTGTTGCTATAATTATTCCCCCAATTATTATTGTCTTGAGTTTATTCAACATCGATTTTGTTCGTAAGTTATTAATAAATTTATAAAATCTTAATAACTATTGTTGCTAAACTTATAAGATACTTAATAATAACTAGACCATGCCTATAGTATCTATATCTCTAAACGATGAGATCCTATCTGAGCTAGACAGAATACAGAAAACAATGGGATTTTCTGGCAGGTCTGAAATTATTCGAGCTGGCATAAGAAATCTAGTGGCCGAAGAAAAACAGCATGGTACGCTATCTGGACTAATTCATGCTATTCTCATGATTGTTCATGATGAAGAATCAGAACAAATCGTCACAGGAATCAAACACAATCATGAAGATTTGATTGGTACTCATCTTCATAGTAAAGTAGATGGTAACAAATGCATGGAACTCTTCTTGTTGCATGGAGATGCTGAAAAGATTAGCATCATGACACGAGATTTTCAAACAAACAAGAAAATGGATAATGTTAAACTAGTTACCATGTAAAACCTTATTTTTCTAAACTACTCCATTTTCATTGAGAATTAATGCAAGGAGTGCTGCACGTGTATCTTTTCCATATTGTGCTTGTTTAAAATATTTGGCTTGTTTTGTAGAATCAATTTCGTGTGATATTTCATCAAGACGTGGTAGAGGATGCATTATAATGGCATCATCTTTTAGTTTCTTTACTAATTCCTGATCAATTTTATAACTTCCCTTAACTTTTACATATTCCTCGATGTCAGCAAATCTTTCTTTTTGTATTCTTGTTACATATATCACATCTAGATCATCAAGATTCTCTTCTAGATCGCTAGTTTCAGTGTATTGAAGTTTTTTTCTTATTTCATACGTCGAGTCAGCACGGATTTTAAGTGACTGTGGAGATATTAGTTTTACATCAACGTTGTAATTGCTTAATGCATACAAAAGTGAATAAACAGTTCTACCATATTTTAGATCACCGACAATTCCTATTTTGAGGCCATCAATTTTCTTTTTTTCTTTTCTAATGGTATAGAGATCAAGTATTGCCTGTGTGGGATGTTCTTCGGTACCACTTCCTGCATTAATTAGAGGTTTTTCTGATATTTCTGCTGCAAATCTGCTAGAACCATCAAGTTGATGCCGAAGAACTAGAACATCAGAATACAAGGACATGATTTTTACGGTATCAGCAAGACTTTCACCCTTTTTTGCAGATGAAGAAGAAGCATCAGCTATTCCAAGAGAAGTTCCACCTATTGATGCCATGGCTGCCTCAAAACTTAATCTAGTTCTAGTACTAGGTTCAAAAAACAAGTATCCAAGGGTTTTTCCACGTACTATTTCCCTTCTTTCATTTTGATTCATTTCAATTATTTTGTCTGTTGCTTGGAAAACAGTTTCAAACTTTTGTTTATCAAAATCTCTCACTGAGACAATATCTTTTTGGAAAAAAGAATTGCTCATTAGTAATTCACTATTATATATGAGTAGTATACAAACTATTCCAATGTCAGAATCAGATCTTATCGTAAGAAGAATCAAAAATGGAACTGTGATTGATCACATAGAATCTGGAAAAGGTTTGAAGGTACTAAACGCATTAGGAATAGATGGTGGAGATGGGAATGTGATTACAATTGCACTCAATGTTCCAAGTTCCAAGGTTGCAAAAAAAGACATTATCAAAGTAGAAAATAAATTTTTACAAGATAAAGACACCAACAAACTTGCATTAATTGCCCCAAAGGCAACAGTAAACATAATTCAAGATTACAAGTTAGTTGAGAAGAGACGGGTCACATTGCCAAATCAAATAGAGAGAATTTTTCGATGTTCAAATCCAGACTGTATAACAAATAGTGATGAGGACATACAGCCAATCATGGATGTAGTTGATAAAACAGGACTTGTTCTAAGATGTAGATATTGTACGAGAACTTTGGATGTTAATGAATTAAAATATTATTAAAATTTCTATTTCTTTTCTGCTTGCATTTCATATTGGTCATATGTAAATTTCCTTGCAGTTCCAAATGGCCTGAATGCTCTTCCATTACCATGATAGAATTTTGAAAAGAATTCAACATAAACCAATCTTGCTCCTTGAATACCTGGCTCAAAGACACCAATTATAATATTGAATATGTGACCTATGAAGAGTATCATTGTTCCAAGAATAATGAAGGGAATTCCATGATGTAATGTTTTGAAAAAGATAAAGTCAATTACATCAGCCAAAATAACAGATGCCAAAAGAATTCCAATAAGTCTAGTGTATGATAATATATGGCTAACAATGGAGGGCAACTCCATGATTGCCCTTGGTCCTTCTCCTACAAACATCATACCAATTCCACCAATCATCAAGCCTATGTAAGCAGCACCTGTTGTGCTATGAACTGGGTTGACGTGTTGATGATGCATTAGTGCAAGTCCAAAGAGTACTACACCCCAACCAAAAAGCAACCAACCCATTTTGCCAATAGCATGTTTTTTGAGACCTTCACGCATACTGTTCAAGATACCAAGAATTAGACCAAATGTTACCATTCCAAGACCAATGTATCCAGCGATTAGCAATAATTTCCTTAGACTAGTAATTGGACTGAATATTGTTCCATCTGCAGGTAGATGTAAACCTAGATTAGTATTGAGAAAACCAAACAGATAGCCGTTAAGATGGAACCCAAAGTAGAGGTTAAACACAAATCCCAATCCTATTGCAATGATAGCACCTGGCGTCATTGCTTTTGCAAGTTTTACCATCTGTCGTCTCTTTAGTATATTCAATGCAAATTTGCTCAACATACTAGGCATGATGTTAATGTCTCTCTTCCCGCCCTCAATTCTTCGAATAACCCATCGACATACTAGAAGTATAAACAGTCCATATCCTGCATCCCCAACCATCATACCGTAGAATATTGGGAAGAATATACCAAAGATTAGCGTGGGATCGAATTCTTTGCCTTCTGGTAAAGAATAGAATCTGATAAAGGCCTCAAACAGTCTGAATCTTTTTGGATTGTCAAATTGTGTAGGAGGGTGCTCATCTGTTTCAAGCTCAAATAACATGGTACCTTTGGTATTTTTCTCAAAAATGCTTCGTAGTTGACCAATCTTTGATTTTGGGATCCAACCTTCAAGAGCAAAAGAATCAGATGTTACTCCCAGGTTATCAATGACCTCAAGTTTTTTGTTTTCAATCTCAAGTTGTTCTTCAATACATACAATATTGACATAATGAGCCTTTGAGATTTCGCCTAGTTGTTTTTCTACCTCTTTTAGTTTGTTAGAAATATCAGTCTGTTTTGATTTTAGGTTTTGCAGTAATTGATCTGCCTTTCCCTCTAGTTTTGGAACTGCTTCCATTTTTACATCATACTCTTGAACTACTGTAGCAAGTGCATGTGGTGGAAAGTTTGGAAATGTAACAAGGACTAGATTTGTGGTGTCTTTTCCTTCTTTCGGATAGACAAAGACATCTTGGCTATTGACATCAAGTGCTTTTTTGAAGGCAGCATAGTTTTTGGAATCTACTCTTCCAAAGTACGAATGCGCCATCTTTAATTGAAGAACACTAAAATCTTCTGGGAAAAATGAAAACTCCTCAATTAGTTTTATGTTATTTTCAGTCTCTTTGAGCTGTGTTAAGAGATGTTCTTTTTCTTTTTCCAGAGTTGCTACCTTGTCGTCAATGTCAATGGATTTAGTAGCCTGCATTATTTGATCCATAGAAGTAAATCGTTGACATTGAGTGGCTTCAATTGAAGGAAGAACTGTCTTTAGTGCCTTCATTCTCAAAAGTTGGTCTGAAACTTGTCTGAACATTTCATTGTCACGTTCATTTCGCACAAGTGCAGCAACATCTTTTGATAATGATTCTAGTTGTACAACATTAAGATCGTGTAGAATAGAAATTACAGTTTGTCTTTCGTTTCGTAACCCAAGAACTGCAATTCTTCCCATTGGTATTGGTTTTAGAACCAAAATCTATACCTCTTTTAGTAAAATATCGATTATTTCTTTGACTGTCTTTGAATCAATTTTTGAAGAAATAGACTTGGCCTTGGTTTTTGCCTCCTCTATGATTTTTTCTGTTTCTGAATTTGCTTTCTTTCTTGCTTGGTCTATTGTTGATTCAACTAGTTTTTCACCATCAGTTTTTGCTGCAGTAATTGATTGTATAGCATGAGTTTCGAAATTTCGTAGTTCTTCTGCTACTTTTTTCTTTTGTTCATCAATTTCTTTTTGTGATCTATCTTCTGATTCTTTTATTTGCTTGAGTGAGTGGACGTAGTTTTCTGATGTGGACATTTTAAACTCCAAAAAAGTGCTTGCCTGCGTATAGTGCCAAGGCTACGGTACCAAGAATGTTACCTAGCTTAAATGCTCGAATTATCAGAAAGAATTTTCGTTGTTGTTGATTTACAAAATTAGGCAATTATTTCTCTCTCCTTTTTTTGTGAAGCTTCTTGTTCTCTTTCGCCCATCTTTCTTTTTACTGTCTTTAGCATCATGAAAGTATCTCGTTCCATCTCGTCTAGTCTGAATATAATGAATTTTATTGCTGCTTGTAATCTTGGTATGAATACATTTTCAATTGCATTAGATTTTCTTTTTGTTTTTTCAATCTCAAGCAATAGTTTACGAAGTGTAGTTTCTTTTTCTGCAACATCAAGAACCATCTTGTGTACATTATGAAATGCTTTGATTGCTTCATTGATAGATGGAGGAAGTTCTAGTAGGTGTTCTGTAAGGGCTTGGTTATTTTTTCCACCCTCAATTTTTGGAATTCTAACACCCATGACATTTTTTGGAGTAATTTGTAATTTGTTTAACTGTGGAATCTTCATTGCTTCATTTTCTAATCTCATTGCACCTGCAAGCATCTCTGCCATTCGAATTGCGTGATATCCTTTTACCAATTCTGCCTGAAGACCACTCCTTAGTGCTGCTACAGTTTTGCTTGCATTAAAGAATTCAAGGATGAGTGCTTGTCTTTTTAGTTTTAGTAATTTTAGACCTTTTTTTGCAACAATAATTCTTCGCTTTGTACGGATGTATTCGAGACGTGTTGGTCTAATGTTAATTACTGATGGCAATTTTATGCACCTGCGCCAGATCTCTTTCTGTACTTTTCAATGAATTCTGGTTTGATACGATTAAGTTCAGAATCTGATAGTTCGCTTAGTAATTCCCAACCAATATCCAAAGTTTGTTCAATTGAGCGATTCTCATCCATTCCTTGATTTACAAACTTTCTTTCAAAATCATTAGCTACCTTCATGAATTTTCTGTCAAGGTCACTGAGTGCTTCTTCACCTACAATTGCAGCCAGTGATCTTGCATCTTTGCCTTGTGCATAAGATGAGTAAAGTTGGTCTGCAAGGCTTCTGTGATCTTCTCTTGTGCTTCCCTTTCCAATACCTTGGTTCATCAAACGTGAAAGACTTGTTAAGACATCCACAGGTGGATGTATATCTCCTCTGTGCAAGTCTCTGCTCATGACAATTTGTCCTTCTGTGATATAACCAGTAAGATCTGGAATTGGGTGAGTGATATCATCTGCTGGCATGGTAAGAATTGGAATTTGTGTTACAGAACCATTTCTACCTTTGATCTTTCCTGCTCTTTCATATAATGATGACAAGTCAGTATACATGTAACCGGGATAACCTCTTCTTCCTGGAACCTCTTCTCTTGCAGCAGAAATTTCTCTTAATGCTTCACAATAGTTAGTCATATCAGTCATGATTACAAGCACATGCATGTCTCTTTCATATGCAAGATATTCTGCTGTAGTCAATGCAAGTCTTGGTGTGAGTAAACGTTCCATTGATGGATCAGATGAAAGGTTCAAGAACAAAGCTGTTCTTCCAAGTGCGCCACTTTCTTCGAATTGTTTTACAAAAAAGTTTGCCTCTTCACTTGTAATTCCCATTGCTGCAAATACTACTGAAAAGTTTTCTGAACCGCCAAGAACTTTTGCCTGTCTTGCAATTTGTGCTGCAAGCAAGTTGTGTGGAAGACCTGCACCTGAAAATATTGGAAGCTTTTGGCCTCTGACTAGTGTATTCATTCCATCTATGTTAGACATACCAGTCTGAATGAATTCAGATGGTTCTTCTCTTGAATATGGGTTAATACCAGAACCAACCAAGTCAACTTTGGTTTTTGAAACAATTTTTGGACCATTGTCTCTTGGATTTCCAAGACCATCAAAGACACGTCCTAACATTTCATCAGATACTGCAAGCTGTGCAGTCTCCCCAAGGAATTTTACTGATGTATCGCCAATGTTTAGGCCTAGTGTTGCACCAAAGACTTGAACAACTGCAAGACCTTGTCTTGTATCAAGAACTTGACCTTGTCTTCTTTCACCGTTTTGTAATTTTATTTCTACCATTTCACCGTATGCGGCATTTTCTACTCCCTCTACAAACATTAGAGGACCAGCAATCTTTGAGAGAGTCTTAAATGATATTCCAGACATTATCTTAAAGCCTCCATTGATAGTGTTGAAAATTCTTGTTGCATTTTGCTCTTTGTATCCTTTACTAGTTGTTCAACTTGATCTTCCTTTGTCCATTTAATTTTTGATATCATCTTTCTTGATTCTAATTGTCCTACCTTTACAGATGTAATTCCTTTCTTGATTGCATCTGCTTCCATCTTACCAAATTCAAGAATTGTTGATAGCATTAAGAATTGCTTTCTGATTGATGTGTATGTATCTACATCATCATATGCACTTTGTTGTAAATAGTCTTCTCTAATTGATCTTGCAGTATCCAGTACACCTTTTTCTGGTTCTGGAAGTGCGTCATAGCCTACAAGCTGGACAATCTCTTGCAACTCAGATTCTTTTTGTAGAATTTCAAGTGCTTCTTTTCTTGCAGCAATCCATGTTGCAGATACATTGTTTTTGTACCAGTCTCCCATGCCGTCTGCATATAGAGAATAACTTGTAAGCCAGTTAATTGATGGGAAGTGTCTTCTTGATGCCAAGCTTGCGTCAAGTGCCCAGAATACTCTGGTTACTCTGAGTGTATTTTGCGATACTGGTTCTGAAAAATCACCACCTGGTGGTGATACTGCACCGACAAGTGTAAGAGAGCCAACACGTTCTTCAGGTGAAATAACAACTGCCTTTCCACCTCTTTCATAAAATTCTGCCAATCTTCTACCAAGATAAGCTGGATATCCTTCTTCACCAGGCATCTCCTCAAGTCTACCAGAAATTTCTCTTAGTGCTTCTGCCCATCTTGAAGTACTGTCTGCCATTAATGCAACTCCATATCCCATATCACGATAGTATTCACCCATTGTAATACCAGTGTAGATACTTGCTTCACGTGCAGCTACTGGCATGTTAGAAGTATTAGCAACAAGAATTGTACGTTCCATCAATGGTCTCTTTGATTTCGGATCTTCGAGTTTTGGGAATGTTGAGAGAACTTCGGTCATTTCATTTCCTCTTTCTCCACAACCTACATAGACAATCACATTGCTGTCTGCCCATTTTGCAAGTTGTTGTTGAGTTACAGTCTTTCCACTTCCAAATGGACCTGGAATTGCAGCTGTACCACCTTTTGCAACTGGGAAGAAAGTATCAAGTACTCTTTGTCCAGTAAGCAATGGTTCTTCTGGTGCTAATTTACGAAGAACAGGTCTTGGAGTTCTGACAGTCCACCAACTTGACAAACCAATGTCTGCTTTTGTCCCGTTTTGTACTGAAGCTACAATATCATTAACAGTATATTTGCCTTCAGAAATATCAGTCAGCGTACCCTTGACATTATGTGGAACCATTATTTTGTGCATTATAAGTGGAGTCTCTTGAACTTCACCAATTATTTCTCCTGGAGAAACATGATCTCCTTTCTTCTTTATTGGTACAAATTCCCACTTTGTGGTTTGATCAAGTGCAGGGATGACTTTTCCTCTGCTGATAAAGTCGCCACTTTGTTCTCTTAGAACATCTAGTGGTCTTTGAATGCCATCATAAATTGATTTTAGTAAACCAGGTCCAAGTTGCATTGAAAGAGGTCTCTTTGTGTTGACTACTTTTTCTCCAGGGCGAAGACCTGTAGTATCTTCGTAAACTTGGACTGTAGCCTTATTTCCCTCAATACGGATTATTTCTCCTACTAGTCCCATATCACCAATACGAACTACATCGAACATTTGTGCGCCTTCTAGGCCACTTGCGATCACTACTGGACCTGAAACTCTTGAGATTATTCCTTCAACCATTTATCATCATCAACTCGAGGGGATACTTATTCCTAACACTCTCTTTGCTAGAACAGAAATAGATTCTTCTTGAATGTTACCTTCTAAAGCAGGCATAAATATAACTAGAGGTTCGATTGAGGCCTCGATCTTCTTTCTAAATATAGCAGGAAGACTGGCTCTAACTGCATCGCTTATGATTATGAGACTATAGTTACCTGAAGAAAAGAGATCTTGAATGGTCTTGCTTGCTTCATCACCACTTGTAATGAAGGTGTCTTCTATTCCTAGAAGGTTATATCCTATAGCAAGTTCACGCTCTCCTACTACTGCTATTTTTCCAGTGGTTGTATTGGATTTTTGTTGTGACATGTTTATTCTACCAGTAATAATGAATTAATGTAATCTGTAGATAGGTTATAGCGTTTACCATACGCGATTCTTTTGATGTTTTCACGTTCATGTTCTGTGTTAATGATAAAGTAGAATATAGTACCAATTGAGAGTGCAATATTTTTCAATTTTTTCACATATTCTGAATTTATGAATTTATCCAAAGCAACCTCAAAGTCAATCAAACTGTTTGATTTTTTGTACTGGGCCAATGCATTGACCAACATGAATCTATTTTCTATCCTACCAACAATTTCTGAAACATCTTTTGCATTGTAAACGTCCAACAATTCATTTGCAGTCATCTTGCCACCCTCGATCAAGTGTTTACTTACTATATCTTTGTCAAGATTAGCCTCCTTAGCCTTGAGAAGGTTGAGTACATTTTTCTTGTCTATCTCTGCTTTTATGAAATCTCGAATCAATCCTTCATCACCTTGGAAGAATTTGAGTGACTCTAGTAAGTTCTGATAATAGAAAGTCTGAAGTGCAGACATCATAGGACCAAGATCGCCAGTCTTCTGATATGTTTCAAGGTGATGCATTAGTACTGTTCCATAGTTATATTTTACCAGTTGATTGACAACGCCATCAACTCCTGTCTGGGACAAGATTATCTTCATCTCATCATGTGTGATATTTCCAGCAGAGATACCTGCAGGAACATTTCTACTGGAAACAAGAAATGACTCTGTCTCTGAAATTGGCCTTCCCATGCTTTTTGCAGAAAGAATTAGTTCAATATTGTAAATATCCCATTTTGAGAGATATGCTCGAATTGCAGATTTTCCATTAAATGGAGTTGCCTCCAGTGCAGTTTTGTTGATATACACAAGATGTCTATTGAGTGCAACTTCTAACAGCTCAGATTCCTTAAAAATCGATGCCGCCTTTTCGATTTCTGGTTTATACCAAGTAGATCCTAATGTCTTTACCATCTCAGCCTCATCTTTTGCCTTCATCAGATTTTGCATTCCTTCTTTTGATAAAAGATTAAGTGAGATTGCTTGCAGCCTGCCAAATGATGATGCGTACTGAGATGTTGGCATTACATTTTCTCCGAGAGGAAGCTCTTGACTTGGTCTTCATTGGTTCTAAGTAATTCTTCAAAAGTAAGGTCCAATTCTCTTGTTCCTTCTTTGTTTTCTGCAATGATTCCGCCAAGGGTCTTAATTGACTTGCTTGTGGCTACTCCAAGTTCTTTGAGAATTGATTTGTCTTCTTCTCGGCAATGAACTATAATATTTTGACCAAGTTTCTTTTTTGAATTACTCACCATAATTTCAAGAGATTTCTTGTACTGTGGACTAGATGTGTAATTTTCTATTTCTTTTTGAATTACGGCAAAAGCAGATTGCATGTTAGCATTAATGGCATCAAACACAATCTTCTTTGCCTGAAGTTTTGAAGCTTCAATTATTCTTGCCTGTTCCCTTTCAGATTTGACTTTAGCTTCAGTTGAAAAACGTTCTTGAATCTCTTTTAAAGTATGATTCATTTCGAATTGGAGTCTAGATTTATTTTCTTGAAGATCTTTTTCAAGATCCTCAATCTCTTTTCGTTTTCTAGTCTCTATCTCGCGAATGAACGTTTCAATGCTCATTACTGAAAACCACTATAGTATGCCCAGTAACAATATGATTCCCAATACGAATCCGATGATCCATAGAGTTTCAGGAATCACAAAGAAGAATAGTACTTGACCAAACTTCTCTGGCTTTTCGGCAATAATACCCATACCGGCAGCACCTATACCTTGTTGTGCATTACCAGTACCAATAAGACCACCTGCAATTGCAATTGCTGCTGCAATTGCCAAGAGTGGTTTGGTTAATCCGCTACTAGTAGTAGAACTGTCTGCAGCAAATGCTGGAGTTGTTGACACAAATGTTGATAGTGCAATTGTCAATCCCGCAGCTATAACTAAAAGCGATAATTTTGAACGCTTGTTCAGCACCATCACCGAAGACTCATTTGAGGAGGTTATATTAACTTAATTTTTACAAATGTACTTTCAAATTTTTTAGAATTGACCAACATGCGATCATCGTACATTATTTTGTTACATCTAGGAATTAGTTTTAGTTTATTTCTACTGGTAGATCTAATCTATTACCCCATTCATCCCATGAACCAAGATAGACCTTGACATTTTTGAAGCCAAGCATTTTTAGTGCAAGAAAAGAGTTTGCTGCACGATATCCTCCCTGACAGTATACCACAATTTCATCATCTCTTGAAAAATCATACAGCTTTGTAAGATCTTCAAGAGATTTCATTGTGCCATCTTCATTGATATTTAGTACCCAGTCTATGTTAACCGCAGTTGGAATGTGTCCCCTTCTTGCTGCACGTATTGTATTTCCATTGTACTCATCCTTGCTTCTTGCATCAAGAAGTTTTGTTTTACCAATCTTTTTGTTGATATATTCATAATCGGCAATTATTTCCTTGTTTATCTTACCTGAAAATTTTTCAGGCTTGGATCCATTTGTAGTGGTTTCAGTAACAAGACCCAGACTCTTCCATTTTTTAAATCCGCCATTTAACATGAATGTATTCTTATGTGAGAAATACATCAATAACCAAACACCTCTTGCTGCACTCATTCCTGATACGTCATCGTAAAAAATAACTATCTTGTCTTCTGTAATACCCAAAAAAGACAAAAGATTTTGCATTTGTTTTTCAAATGCCTCCATTCCATCTTTTGAAGTATCAGACCAATGATAGTAGAAAAAATCTAGATTTATCGCACCTGGAATGTGTCCCTCCAGATAATCTTTGTATGATCTACAATCAACAAGAACAAGATTTGGTTTTTCAAGTTGTTCCATTAGTTCAGTAGACGAAATTAGCATATTGGTATTACAGATTCCGGGGTAATGTAAATCCATTTTATAGAAATTCAAGAGCACAATACAGAAGAGATATCAAATAGTTTTCAAATCTGTTCACACTACGTTTGAGTAAAAATAATTTGTTACAATTGCAAGTCACAAATTCTTATATCGTAGGAAAATATGATAATATCACAAAATGGATATTTTAGATTATCAAACTATAAAAGAGAATCATTTCACCATACAAGAATCATTTTGTGACCAAAGATGACTAGAATAAAAAAACAGATCCCAAAACTATCAGTTTTTCAAACATTCAAGACAAAAGATAAGGAGTTTACAGGTGAAGCAATGCGTCAACGAGGAATTATCATTCATCTTGCATCAGAGACTTTACCCACAAGAAAAACTCGTACTGCTATTGCACACAAACTTGCAGAACAAAATGGCACTACTTGGCAGAACATTTACTCTGGAATTTTCAGAGATCTGGATGAGATTCTTCTTCCATTAGAATTGGTAAAGGAAGCTGGAAGATTACCGATAAAACGCGGTCCAAAGGCACTTCAAGAACAAGGGGTTCCATATTATCAATTAACTGACAGTGGTTTACTTGTTGCAGCTTCTGTATCTGATACTGGAAAAGAAAGAATGCGAATCATGAATGACTTTTTTGAGAAAGAGGTCAATACAAAAGAGAAAGACCTGAAAAAGGCAATTATGACATTGCTTGATGTTTCACCAAATTTTGTTTTGCTGTTGTTGAGAAAATATATTGAATCATACAGTGAAGGAATAATTGATAGACTTGTTCCCTTCAATTCAGATTATATAAAAAAAGCAGTCAATGATGCAATACACGTTCAAAGGGAACTATTAGAAGGGTTTTCATCGCTTTCAAATTCCGACAGAGAGCCAATCATGAGTTTTTTTAAGAAAATAGGCTGAGATTCTCAATAATAATTAAAATCCCTTTCCAAAAGAGCTTGATAATATTGATAATGTCATCTAAAGCCACTTTTGGCAAGTCATGTCATATTGGAACATGATGATACATGGTAGATGAACTAATTGATTATGTTACACATTTGATAGATGCTAAAAAGGGAGATACTGGAAGACTAAGCTATATTCTAGGTGCTCTACAAGATGGCAAGACAATTTACAATTCTGATAAAAAATATCTCGACTCGCTTATAGCAACATACATTGGATCCTCAAAGAAAAAATCAGGAGAACAAAAATCTGTTGAAGAATTAGAGACAGAACTTGCCAGAGTCAATAAGAGACTAGAAAAATTTGAAAAACGTGGATATAAAAAACCAGTAGGTAGAAAGGCCAGTTTTTTCTTTGTGACTCTTTTCTTTGGATGGCATGCTGTAATCACAATGCTTGCTAGAAAATCTATAATCGACACAAAGGATTTCAATCCATACATTTTGCCAATATATCAATTGGACAAGGTAATTCCGTCAGAATATCTCAATTATGTATACCAATTAAATCTCAGCATACCAAAGATTGTGGTTCTTGTATGGGGTGCAATGATACTTACGTGGATAATATTGGGTTTTGTTTATCTTGTAAAATTTATTCGATCAAGATACAATCCTACAAAGCATTAAGTTATTGTGAGAAATCAAAGTCTTTTGTAAAGGTCTGACCTGAGAAAGCAGAATGCGTAGAATAATACGCAGTTCCGTTAAACCTAAACTTTACAGCATTGTTTTGTAATGCAGACCATACTTGGGGGTTATTTCCATCATTGGTTAATTGCGTGTCAACAGAGATAATTTCAGAATTGTGTTGTGTCAATGGCAGATAAGATGAACTCTCCCAAGTTCCTTCATATCGTTCTCCGTATTGACCATGACCAATGACAATACCATTTGCATAAATGTCATAGCTTACCATCTCAACTATCAGAGTATTGTCATTTGGATTTGTTAAATTAAATTTTGTTTCCAACACTGCATTTGTGTTTCCAATTGATGTCATTGTAGATCCATTGTATTGAATATCAATTGGCTTTACCTCAGTCATTACAGATGTAAGTGCAGATGGTGTATTTGCATTTGGAGAGAACATATTTTTGAGAATTCCTGAGCTTGGTAGAATTGCAATCACACCAATTATTGCAACAATAACTATTACCGCAACAAAGACAAAAATTTTCTTTTCCAAGGATGTCTTTATCATTTGTTCAATTCTTAAATGTTGAGTTGAAAACGCTTATAGTAAAAGTTTGAAGATATAATTCATGCAGTACCATCAGGCAATTAGAATAGGTCAGGAGAGATCAAGAAAGTCTCAGATGACATTATTCTCACATGCAGGCTTTGCCATGCTCACACTTACTGTAAAAAAATCTCAAGGTGCATTTGTGCCAGTTGGAGAGGAAGAATTTGTAGCAGTTGTTGAAAAACCTGGCGAAGGCTGGCTTGTTGTGATAGTTGATGAAGAAGGATATGCAAAATCCCAGTCTAAGGTTCTTTCAGAAAATGACGCAAGAGAAATTTTGAATAAAGCTACTAGTGCCAACATTCCAGAATATACAGGACAAATCAGACTAGTGTAATTTCAGTGCCCTCTGGACTTCCTTTGATTGCTTTTTCTAATATCTTTGTGTCTGCTTTTAGTATTCTTGTCTTTAGTTTAGAACGTTCTATCACCTTTAGTGCAACAATATCCATCAGGTCATAGCCCCCTGCTACAGAGTCTTGATGCACAAGCATTGAACGTAGTTTCTTTATTGGTATCTTTTTGAATTTGCTTGCATTCTTGTTTTTGTTTGGATCAGAATCATATACTCCATCAACATCTGTAGCATTGAAAAATGTGTTAGCCCTCACCTTTTCTGCAATAAGTGCAGCAGTTGCATTTGTACTCTGCCCTGGATGAAGTCCTCCTGTTACAACAATCAGCCCAGTATCAGCAGCATTTGCAACCTCTTTTAGGTTGACTGGTGGATGTGGATATGCTTTTTCTTGTAACGCATAGATCAAAAGTTTTGCATTAAGCCTTGACACTTCAATTCCAAGCTCATCTAGTGTTGATTCGTCTGCACCAGATGATCTTGCATGAGATATGTAATGTCGTGCAATTTTTCCTCCGCCTGCAATTATTATTGGTTGGCAGACCTTACTTATCTTCACAAAAAACTCGGCATATTGTTTTAGTGTCTTCATGTCTTCTAGACCAAACAAGCTTCCTGACAATTTTACTACAATTCTTTTTTTCATTGACTGTTTTCACCAAGAGTGAAGTTTGCTGCAATTTCAACCTTTTTTCTAAATTGCTGCCGTGTGTAAACTCGTAGTATATCCATAAAACCTGAAATTGCAGAAACCAATGGAATTTCAGATATTGGTAATTCGTAGGATTCCTTTGGTCCTTCTCCCTTTTTCGTTGTAAGAATTATGGACTGGGATTCTTTTTTTGATGGAGCAAGTGGAATTGAGGGTGTCTTTGATATATCAATAAAGACCTCAGATTCATCTACCTTGGATCTTTTGGCAATTTCATTTTGTAGATCTGCTATGTTTACTTTTCCCATCCTTGGACGAGTGAAGATCTTTTCATAAACGCACTTGAGCAATTTTCTTTCTTGATATTCTACTGCAAGTTGTCTTGCCCTTCTCAGATCGGTATTTTTTGACTCAAGTGATACAAGTTTTGATATGACAAGCTCGTCTGTCATTTGGACATAGTTTTCCACATCATCGGTAGTAAGTCCAAGTTCGCTGTCTGCAAGTATCATTGATTGTATAAGCATGACTTCTGCAGAACGTACAGTCTTGTGAAAATATACCGCCTTGAACATTTGGTACCTAGATATCATCATGGATTCAAAAGAGTGGAGGGCAGACTTGTCAAGTGAAAGTTTCTTGTCATAAACATCAAGTGAATGGATTATTCTCATAAAATCCACTTTAGCATGTTCTGCACCTGTGAAATAACCATCACGTAGAAGATAATCCATCATGTCTGCACTCAGTCCGCCAGAGATTATTTCATTCATGAATTGATATTTGGAATTTCCAAATGCCAACTTGGCAAGAAATGCCTTGTCAAATCCTGATTTTTTTATTATATCGCCAATCTCTGATTCTAATATGATTCTCTGTCCAATGTCTTCGTGAGAATTTTTTTTCTTTTTTTGTAAAACCTCTTCGAATAGATGCGAAAATGGTCCGTGACCAACATCATGCAATAATGCTGCCATTCGTATATTTTCAGAATCGTTTGCATCAAGATATCCCTTGTCTTTGAGCACGTTTGCTGCTTGGCCTGCAATATGCATCGTCCCAAGAGAATGCTCAAACCTTGAATGTTGTGCCCCAGGATAAACCAAATGTGCACCAGCAAGTTGTCGTATCCTTCGAAGCCTTTGAAATACTGGAGAATCTATCAATTTTAATTCGTGAGGATATACAGTGATAAAATCATGAATCGGATCGACTATCTGGAGATATTTTTTCGTCATATCTTTTTCATCTAATATGTTTTGATACAATATCCCTTATTTGTTGATGAACTAGTGTTTTTTCTTGTGATGCATTTACTATATTCCAGTGATATCTTTTTGCAAGTTTTCTGTATGTGTTTGCAATCTTGAGCGCAAATGTTTTATCTTTTTCAAATCTGTCACGTTTCTGTGTTTTTCTAGAAAATGAATCTGACACCTTGACATCAAGTAATATTACAATATTTTCCTTTGGAAGACCTCGGTCAAGATTTTCAAGCCACTTCAAATCAAGTCCATTTACTGTTCCATATACCAAATTAGATTGGTAATATCGATTCATTATAACAACATAATTTTTTCCAAGTGCATCTTTGATGTCTTTTGATCGTTCCCATCTGTTTGCTGCAAGAAGGCAGTGTATTACTTGTGGTGGAAATTTGCGCTTGCCACCAAGAAAGTTTTTGATCTCTTTTCCAATAGGAGTAGTATAATCTGGGAAACTAAATACGATGGATTTTTTGTGCCGAGTTTTTAAGAAATCAGACAATAATTTTGACTGGGTTTTTTTGCCTGCCTGGTCAAAACCTTCTATAACAATAATCATCAGAGTCCTATTAAATAGGGCAGTAGATAAATTGTGAATCTAACAGGCTCTGATGGAACATACATGATATCCCAAAGCAAATCTGACTAAGGTTTAATAATCAAAAAAGTGCTAAATGATACTACATGGGCATTGGTCATTACATGGTAAAAGAAGTCATGAAAGAAATAGGCAACAAGTCACGCGAATTCTACGAGTTTATTCTTCCTCCAGTAGACATGATACTGCAAAATGACAGTTTGGTGGTAGCAATAGACATGCCAGGATTTGACAAAAAAGAGATCAAACTAAGACTCAATGGTAACATTCTCTCAATTGTAGCAACAAGAGAGGATGAAGTAGAGGGCACAGTAATCTGGAGACAGAGACCACGCTCAATTGACAAGAAGATAAGATTGCCAATTGAGGTAAAAGATGACGAAAATCCAGCAGCATCTGCAAAATATCGTGATGGTGTACTAACCCTTACAATACCTACAAAGACTGGAAAAAATATTGCAATAGAATAACTAGTGTTCTTTTAATGCAATAGAAAGAGCCATTATAACAGCAGAGCCTATCATTCCAATTTCTCCAATGGTATTATTTGTGGAATATAATATGGTGGAACCTACAAATACTGCAGCTGCAAGTATAGTACCTGAAAGCAGAACAGTTCTTGATTTTGGTTTGTTTGTCTGCATGTTTTTATTTTGTTCAATGAATTGTCTTATCTCTGGAACCACTGCAATTGCAGCATCTATTGATTTTACAAATCTTCCAAAAGATATCTTGAGTTCTTCCACGTATGCATCTCGTATAATATTTTCTTCTTCCAAAATATTTTGTAGTACATTGATGAATCTGAAATTTACCTTGTGTGTAAGATACACTCCCTCAAGTATTGATGTCATCCTCATGTAAAGTGCAAGATGTTTTGGTAGCTTGAATGGAAATTTACTCATTGTCTTGTTTGCAAGCTCCATGAGTGCTTTGACTTCCATCCTGTCCACTTTGGTTCCATGAAATGCCTGAATCGAGAGCGCAAGACCTTTTTCTATTATTGTTCTATCATATCCCGGCATGAGCATTCCAAGATCATCCATTGCAGATACTGTCCTTGTTGGATCTCGTTCGATAAGTGAGAGATAGAGTCTGATTAGTTTTAGTCTTGTTTTGGTATCTAGTCTCCCGACCATTCCAAAATCATACAATATCAGAGAACCATCATTTGTCACAGAAATGTTTCCAGGATGTGGGTCTGCATGGAACAGATCGTGTCTTAGTAACATTGTGAAAAAGACTCGATGGGCACGCACCACAAGTTGTTCTCGGTCAATTCCTGCCTCATCAAGTGCCTTGACATTTGTTATTTTTATTCCAGGTAGATATTCCATAGTGAGTATATTTTTGCTTGAACGGTCGTCTATTATGGTAGGAATTATCAGTTTTGGATAGTTCTGCATGTTCTTTTTTATTGTCTTTAGATTCTGGGACTCGATTCGATAATCCATTTCCTCATTGATTGTTTCAATAAACTGTGAAAGCATTGCCTCTGCAGAATACCGTAGATTTGGGTCAACAAACTTCATTGCAAATGGAATTATTTTTTTGAGAACGTGTATGTCTTCTTCAACAACTTTTTCAATTCCCGGTCTCTTGACTTTGATAATTACATCTTGTCCCCTAAGTTTTGCCTTGTAGACCTGACCAAGTGATGCACCAGATATAGCACTAGTGTCAACAAAATCAAAATTCTTGTCAATTGGTCCAAGATCATTTTCTATGATTGGTTTTACCTTGTCAAATGATTCTGCAGGTACCTCATCTTGGAGTTTTGCCAGTTCCTCAAGATATGGTTGCGGCAAAATGTCTGCCCTTGATGAGAGCCATTGACCCAACTTGATGTATACAGGACCAAGAGACAGAAATGTCTTGAGTGCCCTGCGTGCGTTTTTTTGATATCTTTTGAGATCAACATTTTTTCCTTGTTTTTTTACCCACTCTCTTCTGTCCTTTCGTAATGCAAGTACAAGTGGTATGAGTTTGATGAAGGTTTGAATTGTTCTTGTTCGTGTAATTTGTATTCCTCTCCCTTAGAACTCTTTTAGTTTTTTTGTTATGACATATCCTGCATAGCCTGCAACTAGTGATGCCACTAGTCCTGCAAAGATAGATGTGCCCTTTGCAAATGGCATGTCCTTTTGTAATTTGTAAACACTTGATGAAACTTTTTTTGCTGCAACCAAGCCATTTGTAATGCCAACAAGAAATTCGGGGGCATCATGTACAAGATGACCAAGTGGATCTTGTCTTGGATCTACCTTGTCCATGTGGACTAGATACTTGTCATCATATTCCCTAATGTGTAGATTACCATAACGATACTGTTTTTTTGCACCATTTTTTTGACCCAGTACTGTCTCTTCTGCTCCTTCAAGCATAAAATGGCGAACTTCTTTTGGGATCTCAATTTCATCCCATATCATGTCTAAAAAAATGCCTTTCGAGTAAATATACCCTTAGCTTGATTCTTCGATTTTCTTTTCAAGTACAATCTTTTTCTTTCGTACCTTGAACACTATACCGCCTATTCCTGCTGCAATTGCAACAAGTATGATTATCTGTAACTGGTTAATACCGATATCATTACTTGATTGGACTGGAGGATTTCCAAATGATACAGTATCAACTTCTGTTATTGTATGAGGCTGTAACAATGTATCCTTCCAAGTAAGTGTCACTTGGATTTTTTGATCACCTGTTGGTACTGTATCAGAATTTATTGGAATATTGAATGGTACTGGTGCATCAATATCAATATCGCCAATGTATTGATTAGATGGTTTTATGATATTATTATCTACAGATGATACGGTCACCTGACCAAAGACAGCCTTTACGTTTCCTTGGTTTAGTACATTACCAATTATCATCTTCTTTCCTGCAATATCTGTTACACCAACATCATGAAGTGAGATGTCAATTACTCCCCTGATGTAAGTTGCAAAGTTTTGTTTTTCAATTACTGTAGCGCCATCTCTTGTATACTGGGTGTCAACTTCATAGTTTACTGCCTGACCCTCGATGCTTTGATCTGCATATACTGGAATGACCAAGTTAGTCTTTTCAAGTGGGTTTATTTCTGGTATAGACCACTTGTTGTCCTGCAATATCTTTAGGCTGTCAGAGTTTGGTGTGATTGAAATTGAAATATCAGATATCTTGGACGGTGACAAGTTTTCAATTCCTAGTGTTAGGTTTTGCATCACCCCAGTCAATAGATACTGTGGGGATGACAGTCTGATTATCGATACAGAACTTGTAGGTCCTACAATAAAGTCTACTGTTCTTGTTGTGCTAACTTGGTTTCCTTGTCCATCAAAGTATGATACTGTAAATGGTGCATGTATAGTCTGTCCTGCAACACTTTGTGGAATGAAAGCTTGAATTGAAAATGTATTAGATGAGCCTGCTTGGACTGTACCTACTTTCCAGTGGTTCTGGTCAAGCACTATACCTTGCAGATTACTTGTATCAGTTGTTGTATCTGTAGTCTGATCTCTTTGTATTACAACATCAACGTCATTTAGTGGTGCAGTACCTGCATCTGAGATCTCAATTGTCATGTTGTTGTTTGATGCAGGGTCAAGAAATGGATCTGTTGCCTTGAGGTTTACTACACTCTTTCCTGTGACCTTGAAATTAAAATCTAAAAATACTGTACGATCGCCATTTTCTCGTACTCTAGAATATGTGATCTTGACTGTTCCTGAATAATCATGAACGTTTACGGTATTGTCTACGTTTACAAAGAATGTAAGTGTAAATGACTGGCCTGCAGTAGCTGTCTGGGTGTTGTCAGCCTCGATTAGTCCATTGTTTGCAAGAGCCCCTGAGAATCCAGTTGGCAAGCTAAGTAATCCGCTAATTCCTGAAATGTCTTCTGTGCCAACATCTGATAGTACGATAGTAAGTGGAACATTCTTGTCTCCTGGCTCTACCTCAATTTTTTGTCCGGCAGGTCCAAAGTATGCATCAAGAAGTTTAATGTCGTTGAATCCATGCTCAAATGGAGACTCGGATGGCGTTAGCTGTTCAGGAGCTTGGGCATAGCTTGGAATTATGACTTGACCTGCAAGCAAGATTGTTAACAACATTATACTCTTGTAGATCAAGTTAGATTTGCCTCCATCTCTTCTTTTAGAATTCTGCCATCTTTTATTGTTACTACTTTATCCACTTCGCCAAATTGGTGTCTGTCATGTGTTACAATGATAAATGTCTGGTACAGTTTTCGGTTAAGTGATTTTAACAATTGTACCGTAGTTTCAGCAGATACCGAGTCCAAGTTTCCTGTGGGCTCGTCTGCAAGTACCACAGCTGGTTTGTTTATCAGTGCTCTTGTGATTGCAACTCTTTGGGCCTGTCCACCAGAAATTTGGTTTGCAAACTTGTGAGTCTGTGTTTCTAGTCCTACTGTTTTAAGCAATGTTCTTGCCTCGTCTGCAGAATTGTGTACGGTCCCTTGGATCTTTCTTGGAAGTGTAACATTTTCAAGAACAGTAAGATCTGATAAAAGATTTGAGAATTGGAATATGAAACCAAGCTTGGAATTTCTAAATGTCGAGAGTTGGTTGTCACTTAGCTCTGATGTATCTGTTCCATCAATTATCACCTTGCCCCTTGTCGGCCTGTCAAGCAATCCAATCATGTTAAGTAAAGTAGATTTGCCAGAGCCTGAGCTTCCTACAATCAACATGAATTCTCCTCGCTTGACGCTAAATGATAGATTTTTGAGGGCATAGACCTCGGTCTCTCCTTGGCCGTACACTTTATCGACATTTTTTACCTCTAGTACGTAATCAGCCAACTCTCATTGCCTCCACAGGTTCTAGCTTGGTAGCCTTGTACGCGGGATAGATTGATGCAATTACTGCAAGCACAAATGCCATGATATCAGTCTGCATTATGCTTGTCCAGTTGTACTTTACCTCAAGTGGCAAGCTTCCTTGAAATGTCATGTGTGTCTCCTTTGCATATGCAGTATAGGCTACACCCATTACAGTACCAAGCCCTGCACCTATTGCACCAATTACCATTCCTTGAAATATGAAAACTAGCAACACATCTTTTCTTTTTGCACCAATTGCCCTCATTACACCAATGTCTCTTGTCTTACTTGTTACTTGCATCATTTGTATGGTAACAACTGCAAATGCAGATGACATCATGCCAAAATAACCAACTAGATTAATCAGTGCAATACCTGACCTAAATCCACTTAGTGTTTGTTCTGCTGATTCTTCAATTGTTTGTGCCTTGAATTTGTCAGCATTTGATGGAAACGCTGCAAGAAATAGGGCCTTGACATCATTATCTTTTGTTGGATCGTTTAGTCTAACAAGAATTGATTGTGTCTGGTGTGGTCTATCTAAAATTTCACGCAATGTATCTATATTCATTATAACACTATTGTCAAGACCTACAGAACCTGCAGTTGCAGTTATTCCTACTATGGTTAATCTTTGTAATACATCATTACCGAATTGGTCTTTGAATTTTAATTTTATAGTGTCACCCACTTGAGGAAAACCAAGATCTCTATCTACAATTGCTCCAAGTACAACTGAATTTCTATAAGTTACATACTGACCGCCAGCCCCTACAGTTTGATACATTGTAGATGCCTCTCTATCCAAAACTGGATCAACTCCAATTACGGGAACTGAATAATCATGAATTAGCTGTCCATTAATTGTTGCATTAATTGACGCTTCAGAATCAATCCTAGGAGCTGCAGCTTGGACATATGGAATTCTTTCAAGCCAATTAATCAACACAAAATCTGATTTTGTGATAAAATCTTCTTGTCTTGTAATGTATACATGGCCAAATCTGTAATTGATTTGATCACGTACAATTGCATCATACAACCCTTGGAATATGACAGAGTTTACCTGGACCACAAGTATTGCAATTGCAACTGCAAGACTTGCTGCGATGAGGCTGCCCCTGCGTCGCGTGATGAATCTAATACCTATTTGTGCCCTATAATCCACAGTCGATCAAGAATTCGTCTGATATTTAATGTTTTACAGGTATATACTTGGCATATTAGACAATAATATATAATACATGTTCGATTTGCTATAATTAATGGAGTAATACTATAACAAATGGACAAATTAGACATACAAATTCTCTCACACTTGCTCAATAATTGTAGAAAACCTGACAGGCAGATAGGAAGTGAGATTGACATCTCAGGTGTTGCGGTTAAATCAAGAATTCAGAAAATGATTGAAAATAAAATAATTGAAAAATTTGCTCTAAAAATTGAACCACCCGTATTAGGATTTAGTGTCTTGTATTTTGTAGTTACTGGAAAAGAGATTGATGATATCATACAAAAAGTGAGATTGGTAGGAGATCTATTTTTTGTTGTGCCATGCGTTGGAGGAATTACTGTATGCAGTATTGTAGTAAAGGAGAATCCTGCAGAAAAAATGGAGCTTGCAAAAAACTTGTTGCGAGACATTAGGGTACTCAGCATATTTGAGGCAAAAAATCCTGAGATACGCTCAGACCTTACAAAGACAGACATTGGAATCATTGACATTTTATTATTAGATCCACGTTTGAAGATAGAAGAGATTGCAGAAAGATCTGGTTTTTCTACAAAGACTGTAGCTCGCTCACTAGAAAAATTACAAAATGATGAAGCAATCCAGTTTACTGCAATTTACAATCCAAAAAACATGGGAGAGTTTATTCCATTTGCTATTTTGGTTGGTGCGAAGGGGGATATCAAAAAGACACTTGCAAAACTTGACAAGATATTTTCTGGATCATTTTTGCAAAAGCCATTTGTGCACATGAACCAGATTGTTCTTTTCATGTATACTGATAACATATACAAGATGGATGACCTTTCTACCAAGGTTCCTCATATAGAAGAGATAATTTCTGTTGATTTGTTCATTCCAAAAAAAATTACATTCCAGAACAAGTGGGTCCAAAATGCAATCATGGTGGCCAAAAAATCAAAGAAATTGCATTTAATGTCTGAGATACATTCATAACATAATTGAGGCATAATTTTTCAAATGAGAAAAAATGTCTTCAAGGGCAGAGTTCTCTCACTTAGTCTTTACACTTTATCTATCAACAAGAGAAAGGTTACACGTGAAGTAATAGAGCACCCAGGTGCTGCTGCAATACTTGCAATAGAAAATGGCAAGATATTGCTTGTAAGACAACATAGATTTCCTCATGGATATGTGCTTGAAATTCCTGCAGGCACGCTTGAAAAGGGGGAAAAGCCTCTCAAATGTGCCCACAGAGAACTACGAGAAGAGACTGGGTATACGGCAAAAAAGATGACACCTCTGATAAAGTATTATCCTTCAATTGGATACAATACTGAAATCATTCATTGTTACGTTGCATCTGGAATAAAAAAAGCAGGAGACCTGCAACTTGACCAGGATGAAATAATGTCTGTTGTAAAAATGGATTTCAATAAAGTTCTCAAGATGATAACATTAGGAAAAATTACAGACTCTAAAACAATCTGTGCTGTCTTGACTTATGCAATAAACAAAAAGTATCAGGTATAGACTGGCTTTACCAGGTCAGCAACATCTGCCCAACACCTTGATAATTTTTCAAATGTAAATACCAAGTTTAACAATTGTATTGATCCTTGTTTTTTTGGATCAATTGACGAGCCTACGGTTGAGATCTTTTTTTGATAGATTCTATGCAGTGTGATTGCCTCTATTGCCAACTTGCGGTTGTTTTCAATAAATGATGTGATTGCTTTTTCATGTACATTTTCTATCTCTTTTGCTGCGTCGTATAGTTTTTTCATATCAGACTTGGGCAACTCAGATATTGAATGTGCTAGATCTGTTATGATATCACCTGCAGTTTCTAGTAAATTTGCTGCAACCCTGTAATCAAGTATGTCTATATTTCCCAAGTTTAGTGCAGTTGCAAGTTTCTTGTCAACCATTGCGCTTCGAATTAATCGTACCAGCAAGAAATATTGTCTATCTATTTCATCATCTCTGCTTGTCATTGTTTGCAATACAGAACGGTCATCTGATGTAAGACATGATATGGTATCACGAAACATTCCAAGGACAATTGAACTCATTCTTTTTAGTATCTTATCAGGACTTAGTGTTGTTGCATCAAGAAGAAATTGGACATTTACATTTGATGCATCCTCTTCAACTATCTCCATTCCTACCAGTCTTCGCATCAGCCCACGAATCTTTTCTCTATCATCTACTGATATGGTTGATCTTCCACTTATCTTGATGATGTCATACCCAAGAAGATATGCACCAGTAACATAGGCACTGATGTTTTCTTGTTTTGATATTGGATACGATATTACAACTTGATTTGGTGGCCTACTTCCTCCAGTGGGAGTAATGGAAATGCTGTTAGAGCCTGTCTCAATCTCGACCTCATCACTTTTTTCAAGTTTGTTTGCTTGGACCCACTCTATTGGCAGTGAGACCAAGATGCTGCTCCCTATCCTCTGTAGGCGTCGAATGAATTTAGTCAATTTATACTAATTTATATAATTTAATGATCATTTTTATATTTTCTGACAAATTTAAGCTAAATATGCAGGCAGTAGCCTTTGCGCCAGGCCATATTACTGGATTTTTCAAGGCAGAAGTAGAGCCAAAAGAGCCAGAATACAAGGGGTCAATTGGTGCAGGATTTTGCATCAAGGAAGGAGTTACAACAAAGGTCAAGGTGACAAGCTCTGACAAGCCTGGATTTAAGATAACAGTTACAGGATTCCAGTCAGATAACACACAAGTTTCAGAATTTGTAGTCAAGGAATTTTTTAAAATTGTAAAAGAAAATTATTTTTTAGAGATTGAACACAGTACCACAATTCCTGTTGGATATGGTCTTGGTTCAAGCGGTGCTGTTGCACTGAGCTTGGCCTTTGCATTAAACAAGGCACTTGGAACAAATCTATCCAGAACTAAAATAGGACAGATTGCACACAATGCAGAGATCTACTGCAAGACTGGTCTTGGAACTGTACTATCATCGTACCATGGCGGTTTTGAGATAAGAACAAAACATGGTGCACCAGGAATTGGAAGCCTACAAAAGATCCACACAGACCATACTGCGATTGTAATTTGTTTTTCTCCAATATCAACAAAACAATTCATCAAGACTGAACTCTCAAAGATTAATGGTCTTGGCGGAAAAATGGTTACAAAATTATTAAAGTCAAGAGACCAGATGGAATTTTTGGACATGTCACTAGAGTTTGCAAAATATGTCCATGTAATTACATCACAAATGCAGCAAGTGATTGATGACTTGGCCCAAAATGGATTCAAGTCAGGTGTTGCAATGTTTGGAGAGACTGTATTTACACTTGTACCAAAAACAAAAGAATCTGAAGTGATACAAATTTTGAAAAAATATGATGGAATGATAATCAAGACAGAGATAGACAAGAGCGGAGCTAGAGTCTCCTAGTGTTGATTCCAAAGACACATCCAAGAGCCGCATCTCTTTACATCCGGGAAAAACTTGTACATGGGTTCAGAGAAGGTCTTGTTGTAGAAGAAGGCCTCTTGGCTCATGGTAGGGGTGAGATGTTTGACTATCTCATAGGCGAAAAAACTACGAAAACCTCTCACAAGGCAATAAAGGCTGCTGCAAGGGCGCTTCTTGCTGCTAAATTACCTGTAATATCAGTAAATGGAAACTTTGCTGCCCTTTGTGCAAAAGAGATTGTGGAATTGTCTAAAGTAACTGGCGCAAAAATTGAGGTAAACTTGTTTTATGCAAGCGAGAAGAGAAAAAGAGCCATTTCTAAAATTCTAAAGAAAAATGGTGCAAAAGAAGTACTTGGAGTTGACTCTAAATTTGCAAAGAGGATTCCAAAACTAGACAGTGCAAGAAGAGTTGTGGACAAGCGAGGAATATTTTCTGCAGATGTTGTACTGGTACCACTAGAAGATGGAGACAGGACAATTGCACTAAAAAAATTTGGAAAGGATGTGATTACGTTTGACTTGAATCCCATGTCACGCACTGCACAAACTGCAGACATTACCATTGTTGATAATGTAATTCGTGGAATGGATACACTAGTTGATGTTTGTAAAAAATTAGCAAAAAAAGATCTAGAAAAGAAATCAAAATTTGATAACAAGAAGAACTTGAAAAAATCTATTGGAACAATAAGAAAAAATCTGAGGAAGATGGCAAATGCCTAAGTCTGTCAGAGACATTTTATCAATGAAAAATTCCAAGAAAATTACGGTAATTACTGCATATGATTATACCACATCACAGCTTTGCGACAAGGCAGGAGTAGACATGTTACTTGTTGGAGACAGTGCAGGAATGGTGATGTTGGGATATGACAATACAATCCCTGTTACAATGGACCAGATGTGTCTTTTTACAGAGGCAGTTGCAAGAGGAAGACAGAATGCACTAGTTATTGCAGACATGCCGTTCATGTCATACCAATCCAGCAGATCACAGGCAATAGAGAATGCTGGGAGATTAATAAAATCAGGTGCAGATGCAGTAAAACTGGAAGGTGGAGTTGAGATCAAAGATACCATACATGCAATTGTAGAAATTGGCATACCAGTGATGGGGCACATTGGGTTCCAACCTCAAACTACTACACTTCAGGAAGGCTACAAGGTCCAGGCAAAGACAAAGGATGCCGCTGTGAGATTACTTGATTCTGCAAAAGCACTTGAAAAAGCTGGTGTGTTCAGCATTGCATTAGAAATGGTAACAAGGGAGGTATCAAAAATTATTTCTGGTACAATTAATATTCCTACAATTGGAATTGGTTCTGGACCTGACTGTGATGGACAGGTGCTTGTAGTCCATGATGTTTTGGGATTATATGAAAAAATAAAACCCAAGTTTGCAAAAAGGTATCTTGAATTATCATCTGAAATTGTTAAAGCCATAGAATCATACAAAAATGATGTAACATCAGGCAAGTTTCCTGATATAGAACATTCTTTTTCAATTGACAAAACAGAACTTGAAAAGTTGGAAAAAGAAATTGGTTGAAAAACATCCTTCTTTAGACATTGTTGGCTCTGATGGCACTGGGCTTGCAGGAAAGAAAATTATTTTATGTATATCAGGAAGTGTTGCTGCATACAAGTCAATTGAGCTTGCAAGATTACTTATGCGACATGGTGCAGATGTCATATGTGTTGCAAGCAAGGCTGCAACTGACTTGATACAACCAAGCTACTTCAAGTGGGCAACTGGAAATCAGGTAATTACAAAACTAACAGGCGACCTAGAACACATCAAAGTTGCAGATTACAAACAGTCAGATGTCATAGTGGTTTATCCATGCACTGCAAATACACTTGGCAAACTTGCAAATGGAATTGATGACACTCCAATATCTACAGTACTAAGTGTTGGTCTTGGCTCTAAAATTCCAATTGTCATAGCACTTGCAATGCACCAGGCAATGTATGAAAATCCTGCTGTAGTGAAAAATATCGAGTTTTTGAAAAATAAGGTTGATTTTATCTCTCCAAAATTTATTGAAGGCAAGGCAAAAGCTGCTGAACCTGAAGAGATACTAGATATGATATTGCACAAATTTGGCTTGTCAGATACTCTCAAGGGGAAAAAAGTGCTCATTACTGCGGGCCCTACAATAGAGTATATCGACCCTGTAAGAGTAATCACAAATCAGAGCACAGGCAAGACAGGCGTCTTGCTTGCATCAGAATTTGTCTCAGCAGGGTGCCAAGTCACCTTGATTTATGGTCCTGGTACAGAGGTTCCACCAAAGGGCGCCAAGGTGATACGTGTCAAGACCAGTGGTGAGATGAACAATGCACTACGAAAAGAGATGAAACAGAAATTAGACATTGTGATACTTGCAGCAGCAGCTTCAGACTATACTCTAGAAAAACCACACAAAACTAAACTCAATAGTAATCTTCCTAGAATTTCTTTGAAACTAAGGCGAGTCCCCAAGATGATAAATGACGTTAAAAGGATACAAAATGATGTTTTTCTTGTAGGATTCAAGGCCGAGACTGGTGTATCCAAAAAAGATTTGATAGTAAAGGCAAGAGAGAAAATAACACAGTCAAGTTGCGATCTTGTCATTGCAAATGACATTGGTACCAAGAGATACAAAGAAAATCCAAATTACAACAATGTAATATCTGTTGATTCAAAAACTTTCAAGGAATCTGGATGGAAGACCAAGGTAAAGGTTGTAAAATTTATCAGAAATGAAATTGAAAGACGAATAGACTAGAGTTTATTTTCTTCAGAACTAGTTTTTGTATCGCGATGTAATTTTTGTTTTTTTCTTGTTGCAAAACCATATCCAAAACAGATTGCAATTATTGATACTGCCAAAGCTGGTCCTGCCCATTCTGGAAGTACATCAACATTAGTTATTGTTGAATACGATTCAAATGAAGCTACAATTATGGCTACGCCACTTAATGCATATGCCATGGATCGGAAACCCTTGGTAGCAAATATTCTAGAAAATGCAGAACGAAGTACAACACTATCTAGTGTATCAATTGGAATCATTCCAAGGGCAAAGAATCCTGAGAGAATCAATGCTGTTTGAATTCCTGCAGTAGCAGATGCCACGGCAGATATTGTTATTGCAGAAATTTGTGTTGCAGTATCAAAACCTAGACCAAAGACTAGGCCAGTTACAAAAGAAGATCCAACTGGGCCCAATATTCCAACTCTGTTGAGAACCTTGCTTGCAAGTATTGCAGAACCACTTTTTCCCCATTTTTTCATTGCATAGATGTTGATTATACCAATTGCACCTAGTGCTATTGCGCCTACAATACCACCCCAAAATTGCAAGTTTCCTGCAGTGGTAAGGCTTCCAACTACATATATGATAAAAATCATCTCGGCAAGAACTGAGATCATGTGGCCAGAGCTGAATCCGGCTCCCACTAGTCTAGATTTTTTTGTAGCATTGTGCATTCTAACTAGATTATCAATTGCTGTGATGTGATCAACATCAAGAGCATGACGCATGCCAAATACTAGCATGACTGGTATTGATACAAGAATAAATGACCAAGCGTCTGCCATCTAGAAAACTTCCTTGTTATGCATAATGACAAAATATTTGGAAAACAAGATCTGGTGAATCATGAATGTAATGAATTACATTTGTATAAGAAATTTTCTATACCAAATTTTTGTTTCATCTATAGTATGATCAATTCTTTTGTAAACTTGTGCATAACTTCTACTTTGTTGCCAACAATTACCGAGTCTTCAATTCTTACACCAAATTTTCTTGGAATGTATATCCCAGGTTCTACTGTAACTGCCATGTTTTTTGTTAGTATTGCTTTGCTTGATGGACCAAGGTTTGGTAATTCATGAACCTCCAATCCAATTCCATGACCTGTCGAGTGGATGAAATATCTTCCATACTTTTTCTTTTCTATCACTTTACGGCAAACATCATCGACTGACTTGCATGATACATTTGGTTTTACAGCTTCGAGCCCTGCCTCTTGTGATTGTCGTACAATTTCATAGACTTTTTTTGCCTCTGCAGATACAGAACCAAGACCAAATGTTCTGGTTGCGTCAGAGACATATCCTTTGTATCGCAAGGTAAGATCAACTACAACCATGTCACCATTTTTGAATTTTCTATTAGTTACTTGTGCGTGTGGTAGAGCACTGTTTGGACCACCTGCAATTATCAATGGGTTTAGTGTTGATTTGTATCCAGTTGCAAACATTTCTTGCTCCATTGCAAATTGCATCAATAAAGTCTGAAGCTGGGACTCTGACTGGCCAATTATCATCTTGTCTACACACACTTCATACATTTTATCAAGTATTGATGATGCTTTTTTTAATACTAGAATCTCTTGTGAATCTTTTACTTGTCTTGCGCGATAAAACGGATCAGTTGAAGACTTTACTTCGGGAAGAGACCTCTTGAGACTCTCTACGATATTGTAGCTATCACTGTCTATGCACACCTTGTTTTTTTGTAATATCTTGACTAGGGTAGCAAGAGAGCCCTTTCCACGTTCAGATTTGACTACATTACAGTCAGTTGATTCTTCCTTTGCCCTGCCCATTTCAAGTTCTGGAGATACAATTGTACAGCCATTTTTATCCAGTATGCCAATTGCCTCGCCCCAAAACCCAGTCATGTAAAATAGATTTTCAGGCTCAAATGCAACCAAAGCATCACAGCCTAAATCATTGCAATATTTCAAAAGGTTTTTTCTGCGTTGATTCAATACAACAATTCCAACTCTTTGCTATTTTATATTTGCTGGAAGGTTTAGATATTGGAAAAAGACCCTCTGGTTTTATGGAAGAGAAGAAAAAAGTTGTAGCATTATTGTCAGGCGGTCTTGATAGTAGACTAGCTGTAAAAATGATGCAGAAACAGGGATTTGATGTTACTGCTGTTGCAATCAAGACTCCATTTTGTGATTTTGATTGCGGTAGAGGTTGTGGATTTGAAATAAGAGAGACTGCAGACTCGTTAGGTGTTGAATTGAAAACTGTTTACTTGGGAGATGATTACATTGAAATGTTAAAACATCCAAAACATGGTTTTGGTTCTGGAATGAATCCATGTATTGATTGTAGATCAATGATGTTCAAAGCAGGCAAAAAAGTGATGGATGACATTGGTGCAGAATTTATCATATCAGGTGAAGTTTTGGGACAAAGACCAATGAGCCAATTTGCACCTGCACTAAAAACAATAGAAAAAGAGTCAGGACTTGAGGGAATTATTGTTAGGCCACTCTCTGCAGCACTGCTACCACCAACAAAACCAGAGATTGAGGGATTGATAAAAAGAGAAAATCTTGGAATGATCCGTGGTCGATCAAGAAAAGAACAACTAAAGATGGCCCAAGAGTTTGGTTTTGACAATCCACCAAATGCTGGAGGCGGTTGTTTGCTTACTGATCCTGCATTTTCAATTAGAGCAAAAGATCTTTTCCATCACACTGAGACACCAAGCACAAACGATATTGATCTTCTAAAGATTGGAAGACATTTTAGATTTGACGAAAAAACAAAATTCATTGTAGGAAGACACAAGGATGAAAATGAAATGCTAAAGGCTCTTGCATTACCTGGTGATGTTTTGTTTGATGCAAAAGATCATGTCGGTCCAATCTCACTTTTGCGTGGAGAAGATTCTGAGAAAAATTTGAGACTAGCTGCATCTATTGCAGTACGATATTCGGATGCACCAAAGGACCAACAGAGTATCATACTGACAGAAAAGAACGGTGCAAAATCAGAGATTTCTACTGGTTCAATTTTAGAATCAGAATACCTACAGTATAGAATTTAGTCACGCAAGCTAATCTGTGAATTGCAATTGACTAGAAAGACTTTTTGAGGGAGTTGATCGCTATCAAAGGTATGCAGCAGCAAAAGGCTCCCACCTACCTCAAGGCAATAACTTTGAGGGATTATAGCGATGTACATAGTGTAAAGGAGGATATCAAAAAGGGAATGATTCTAGTTCTCAGGGTAACCCCACTTGCACAAAAAAATGTGGATGAGCTAAGAAAGGCAGTTGAAGAAATTTACAGTATTGCAAAAAATGCAGATGCAGATATTGCAAGACTTGGTGAAGAAAGAATCATTGTAACTCCATCTGGCGTAAAGATTTGGAGAGCCGAGTACGATCTAAAGTAATCTAATTCCTTCTTGTACTTGAGGACAGGTTGTTGCAATTCTAAACATTCTGTGTACTGAGCTTGCCAAGTTTTCACACTTGCGTCGCTCACCGTGATTTACAATTACTCTTCTTAGTTTTGGTCGTAGTCTATGAATATATGACATTAATTGATTGTAATCACTGTGACCACTGAACCCGTCAAGTTTTTCAGTTGAACAGTTGATGTTGATAACCTCGATCTTTCCATCCTTGCCAACAACAGAGACTTGTCTTGAACCATCAAGAACTCTTCTACCAAGTGTGCCGTTTACCTGATATGATACAAACAAGATCTTGTTTTTCTGGACTGGTGCAATATTTTTAAAATATTCAAGAACTGGTCCGCCCTCTAGCATACCAGATGTTGCCATGATAATTGATGGACCTTCTCGCAATGGTTCTTCTCTTGCATCAGAATGTTCAATGTTTGTGAAATATTCAGAATCAAATGGATTATCATCTGTCTCAAGGATCTTTTGTCGTAGTTCTCGTGCAAGATATTCTGGATATGATTCATGTATTGCAGTTGCCTCTGAGATCATTCCCTCTGTAAATACTGGTGCTTCCATTAGTTGTCCTTGCTTCATGTATTGATCGATGACCATCATCAATTCCTGTGCACGACCTACTGCAGGAATTGGGATCAATACTTTTCCGCCGTTTCGCAATGTCTCGTTTACCGATCTAATGAAAGTGCCTTCAACTTCTTCTCTTGATGACTGGATGTCTTCTTTTGCACCATATGTACTCTCAATCAACAATGTCTCAACTCTCGGAAAGTTCCAAGATGCGCTTTCAAATAGCATGGATTTTCCATACTTTAGATCGCCTGTATAGACAAAGTTGTGATTGCCGTTTCCAATGTGAAAATGACAACTTGCAGAGCCCAGAATATGACCTGCATTTGAAAATACTAGTTTGATATCAGGTGAGATGTCGGTAACTGTTCCATAAGATAATGGAATGGTTTGTTTCATGACCTGCTTGACATCACGCTCAGAATACATGGGGACTCGGCCCTGTGCTGCTGCAACCTTGATAGCATCAAGCTGGATTAGGTTCATCATTGGTAAAGTTGGCTCTGTACAATAAACTGGACCTTTGTAGCCATACTTGAACAAGACAGGCAAGAATCCAGTGTGGTCCAAGTGGGCATGACTGATTACTACGGCATCAAGCTCATCTAGTGTTATGTTTGGCCAGTCAAGACGTGGAAATGCCTCTATTGGGTTCTTTGCACCAGGATTTATGCCACAGTCAATTAGGATTTTACTTTCATGAGTGGTAAGCAGCATACAAGATCTTCCTACCTGGCTAAAGCCTCCAAGTGTCATTAGTGAGACCTCTGCGTCTTCAGAGAGTTTTGGACGGAATATTTGCTCACCTACTTGTCTTAGGTGCTTGCTTCGCTCAGTTGAAGAAATTTTAAGATTATAGTTTATAGTTTGAATAGTAGAAGACTGACTTGCAGTTGCTTTTCTAATTCGTATTCTCCAGCCTGTCTTTGAGACAAGTTCTGGCATGTTAAAGGCATCAGGATTGTTAAGAAGCCATGGACGCTTTACATCCACTGTCATCTCACCTGTTGCAGTATCAAAGAATGTTCCTCCAAGTTCTGCCTCTTTTGGAAGCATTTGAGTTAGAATTTGTCGTGAATCTTCTTCGTTCTTTCTAATTGATTCTTCAGTTCTTACTACAATTCTTTTTTTGATTACATTTACCATGTTGGAGATTACTTCATTGTGTTCCATCAGGTATTTTGGATTCTTTGTATAGATTGCAATTCTTGGACCTTCATAATCTATCTTGGTTACATCAGCTTCTTTTGGAATACTTTGCAGTATTGTTGCCATTATGTTTTGGGCTGGAGATAGTTCACGTTGTGCTTGTTTTCTTTGCATTAAATCACTAAAGCGTAATTATGGCCTTTTTCTGTTCTTTTGTCAAGAGTCGGTATCCGTCCTTGTCGATTATTGCGACATTGATTCCATCACCAGTTCCAATGTTTCTGGTGATTGCAGCTTTTACCGCTCTTAGGGCAATTGTTTTTCCCTCTTCTACTGTTAGGCCATCACGGTACTCACTTTCTAAGAGACCGTATGCTACTGGAGAACCGCTTCCTGTTGTTACGTATGTTTTTTTATCAAGTGATCCAAACATATCGATGTTGTAAAGTGCTGGACCTTGCTTGTCATATCCTCCAACGAGGATGTCTGCAATGAATGGATAGTATCTATTCTGGAAGAATATCAACGATGCAAGTCTTGCAATTGACTTGATTGGTAGATACTCTTGTTTGTCAATTCTGTGTATGTTTGAATGATATCGCAACATGTCTGTTACATTTTGTGCATCTGCAACGCCTCCTGCAATTGTCATTCCTGCATGATGATCGATCTTTTGGATCTTCATTGTATTGTTATTTGCTATGAAATATCCTGCGCTTGCTCTCATATCTGCGCATAAAACGACACCGTCAGTACAGCTTATTCCTACTGTAGTTGTTCCATGGTATGTGTGTTGTTCAATATAGTCTGACAAATAACTTTCTCCTAACTTGAGATTACCTCGTTTTGCATATCACCCGCTTAAATAACTTTGGATTATTCAGGATATCGATAAATAACCAAGTTCCAAGTGAAAACCATGGCTTCTCACATAATGGAGCTACCAAGGAAGATACTCATAGGTGAGAACAATATTTCCGACATAGGAGATTTTCTGGTAGGCCTGTCAAACCCAAAGAAGGTTTCTCTAGTTTCAGGAGATCAGGTACGAAAGATAACTGACAAAAAGATTTCTGCTTCGCTTTTGGATTCAAAGATCAAGTATGTGTGGCATAGAAGTACGAGTAATGACGTAGAAGCTGCAAAAAAGACACTTGGTGAAATAAAAAAAGACAAGAGTGATTTGATAATTGGTATCGGAGGAGGCAGGTCTGTTGACATTGCAAAGATGATTGCGTTTACATTAAAGAAATCATTTGTAAGCATACCAACCTCTGCTTCACATGACGGCATTGCAAGCCCCTTTGTTTCATTACGTGGAGACAAGCCATATTCCATAATTGCTACAGCACCTTTGGGAGTCTTTGTAGATATTGCAATTTTGAAAAAGGCTCCAAGGAGACTTTTAGCAAGTGGTTGTGGTGATCTTATGGCCAAAGTCACTGCAGTACGAGACTGGGAACTTGCAAGAGACAATGTTGGGGAATATTTTGGAACCTATGCTGCAAATCTTGCATCAATGAGTGCAAAGATAGTTATTGATAATTCAAAAGATTTTAGGAAAAATCCAGATGTTAGAATGATTGTAGAGGCATTGATAAGCTCAGGTGTAGCTGCCTGTATTGCTGGAAGCAGTAGGCCATGTTCTGGTGCAGAACACTTGTTTTCTCATGCAGTTGATCATCTCAAGCCAGGAATTGGTTTGCATGGAGAAAAATGCGGTATTGGTGCAATACTTGTTGCAAAGATCCAAGGCCAAGACTGGAAGAAGATAATCAAGATGCTAAAAAATGTCGGGGCACCAACCAAGGCAAAAGAGATTGGACTAGAGCCAGAGATTCTTGCAAAGGCACTGACAATTGCACAATCACTAAGACCTGAAAGATATACAATTCTCAGTAAGATACGAATGAATGAAGAAAAATCTATAGATCTTGCAAAAAGTACTGGTGTACTATAATTTTAGGCCGCTTTTGGTGGAACAGGTTTTGTTTCAGCTGGCTTTTGTTCTGCTGGCTTGTCCTGTTTTGGTTTGTTGTAAGTATCAACAAAGTTTACCTTGTCTAGTTTTGGAACAAACTTGAAGATCTCGTTTGCAATTGCACGTTTTACTATCTGGAGACCTTCCATCATCATTGCTTCCTCTGGAATAGTAACATCAGCTGCTGTTCCCTTGATCTCAAAGACAATTTTTGATTCATCAATTGGGAATCTTCGCTTGAGCAATCCCAAGACTTTGTCTTGATCTGTGTCAAGTGATTTTAAAACATTAAGATCATAAACAATTGTTTTTCCTGCAAATCGATGATTGAAATCAACTTGGACTCTACCTGAACCAATGAATCTTACAATTCCTGTTCTTTCATCAATCTCTATGGTATCTCCAACTGTAACCTTTTCTGCATCATCTCCAAGTTTTCGAAGTGGAATCATGCGAACCTTGCCAGTATCTCTCATTCCAAATCCTTTCTCTGGAGGAACTTCGATTGAGAGCTTGTCTCCGGCCTTTGTATTTGCTAATGCATCATCAAGACCCTTTAGAACCCAAGATTCCCCTACTGAAATGAGTCTTGGTTGATACTTGACATTTGCATCATGAATTGAACTTGATTTAGCGTCAGCTTCTCGTGTTGTCTCAAATACCTCGTTTGAATCTTTAACCTTAGCAGTATAATCTACCAGAATTAAAGTTCCTTTTTGAAAAGTCAACGTGATCGATCCTTTGAATTCCTTATATTAAGTTAACACGGATTACAATGACTTGAGTTTGTCTTCTGCAACTTTTAGTGCTTCCGGATTTGTCTTGTGACCCATCATATCAAGTGTAGATGCAATTGCAGAGATTGTTCTCATTACGTGATACTTGTTTACTTCTCCCATGCACCCAACTCTGAATACTTTGCCTTTTAGATCTCCAAATCCACCTGCAACTAAAACTCGGAATTTTTCAGAGAGTGTTCCTCTGAATGTCTTGTCATCTAGACCTTGAAGATAGTTTAGTGCAATCACAACTGTAGAACGTGCATCCTCTTTAGCAAATGGAGACAATCCCATTGTACTCAATCCACTGTAAAGAGCATCAGAACAAATTCTGTGTCTTTTAATTCTGTTATCAATTCCCTCTTCTAGAATGATGTCAAGTGCCTCTCTGTATGCATAAAGCAATGGAATAGCAGGAGTAAATGGTGTTTCTTTAGAGTCATCATAATACTTGAAGTATCTTGCCATGTTAAAGTAGAATGTCGGAGGAGGATTTGCAATCATGTATTTTTTTGCTTTTTGGCTAACTGCAATTGGTGAAATTCCTGGAGGTGCAGCAAGTGCTTTTTGTGCACCGGTTACACATACATCTACGCCCCATTTGTCCATATGGAATTCTTCTCCACCAAGTATTGAGACTCCATCTACTACATAGTAGGAATCATTTCTTGCTGTAAGATTTTTTATCTTGTCAAGATATTTGACCATTGTACCAGTAGAAGTTTCATTCCAAACAACATAGAATGCTTTTACATCCTTGTTGTTGTCAAATGCTTCTTTTACTTGATCAAAAGTTGCATTTTCTCCAAATGGTGTTGTAAGACGTACAACATTTGCACCAGCCCACTCTAACATTGTTGAGAGTCTGTTGCTAAATTCGCCGTTAACTGGAATTATTACCTTGTCACCTTTCTTTATCATGTTTACAACAGAAGCTTCTACTGCACCTGTTCCAGATGCACTAAGAGCCACTACATCACTTGTTGTATCAAAAATTTTCTGACTCTTTTCAATAGTATCTACATACAATTTTACAAAATCTTTACTTCTGTGATTTATCATGTGAGTAAACATTGAACGTGTTACTCTTTCCGGAACATTTGTTGGTCCTGGTAACATGACTAGATATTCCAAATAAATTCTCCAATTTGCAAGCAAGTTAACCGCTATTTATAATTACAGAATTTTGAGCAGTCTGCTTTTTGCATCTATTTTTAAAAGCACTTGTTTAGTTCCTTCAGGAACAAGATCTGACCAGTCTTTGCCACTTGCGATCAACTCACGAATATTTGTTCCAGATATTGTATCTCTTTTGAACAGTGGAACTTCAAATACGCTTTTTCCTCTTTTTTTGTATAGTGTAATAGTAAATTCGTCATTTGAAAAGACCATGTCATAAGGAGGTACGATAGAATCAACATGAAAAGTCCACTTTTCATGATCGCCAGTATCTGGCACAAAAAATATCCTGACACGTTCCAGCATTTTAGAATCAAGTGATGAGAGAATCATTTCTTTTCGTTCATCTGCAGTGAATGGATTTCTTTTTTCATTATTTTTGTTTGAGCTTCCAATTCCGATCCAGAGATTGTCAACCTTTGACAATCCAATTTTTACTGCTTCTAGATGTCCCTTATGAAACGGTTGAAATCTGCCAATTAGAAGACCATCCATTGCAAAGATCTTGTTGTACTTGTTTAAAAAACCATTACTAGTCACACAAATTATTTAATTGAACACAAGAAAAGTATGCATCACGATTATTTTTTAGGTTTGTATGCAACTATAATAGATGTAGGATATGAGAAATATGTTTTATCATCTTTTTTGTAGATCTTGAGATCCATTGTATCTGCCTCAATATCATTTTCAATTAATTTACGGATTTTATCACCATCTCCTGGATTTGGAAATGATGCGTTAATTTGTTCCTCAAGTTCTGTTTCTAGTCTGTAAAAAACAGTGGCAATGTTTGTCATTCCTGATTTTTTTATCATATCTAGTAATTCTTCAAATGGTATTGCTCTCACATGAGATGGATCACGTAGTTTTTCGATATAGTCATATGCTAATGCTTTTTCTGCCAAAGGAGTTACATCAATGATGGCAACTCTTCCGCCACTTTTGCATACCCGTATCATCTCTGACAAAACTTTACTGGGTTCAAGAAAGTGATGAAAACTATACCTTGTAATTACTAGAGAAAATGATTCATCAGGAAAATCAAGTGGCAAAGCATTTCCAAGATTCCATGTAAGATTATTCAATAATTTTTCTTTTTGAAGAAGTTTTGCGCGTTCTATCATCGCAGGTGTTATGTCTATTCCAGTTACATGTTTTGCAACTTTGGCAAATGCACAAGATACAAGACCTGGACCACAAGCTACGTCAAGTACTGTATCGTTGTTATCAGTTTTGGTTAGATCATACATGAGTTTGAATGCTCGTTCATCTGAATGGCCTTGTTTTTTTGCAAAGGGATCTGCTTGTTTTGTAAATTGATCGATTATTGATTCAGTATGAATAGTAGATCTATCGGTGTGCAAGATTTACTTTCTAATGTGATTTAGATATTTATGGATTCGTCAAACACATATGCCATCATTAATTAGATTCTAGAATTAAACGAGCTAGTCATGGAACCAATAAAGATAGACGGTGGTTTTGGAGAAGGAGGAGGACAGATAATTCGAAGTGCAATTACCTTGTCTGCAATTACAGGTAAGCCAGTTGAGATAGAAAATATTCGAAAGAATCGGAAGGTTCCAGGTCTTAGACCACAACATTTGCTTGGGGTAAAAATATTATCAAAGATTTGTCAAGCCAGAGTAGAAGGGCTTTACGTAAATTCAACTTCATTAAAATTTTTTCCTTCACAGGGATTAGATTTAGATCTCCAAGAAGACATTGGTACTGCAGGTAGCATTCCACTTGTTTTGCAAGTGTTGATTCCTGCTGTCTCACTAATGAGAAACAATTTGAAATTGTCAATTGTTGGTGGCACAGATGTTACGTGGAGTCCCACATATGATTACACAAAATATGTTTTTTCTGAAGCATTATCTAGAATTGGAATCAATTTTACGTTAGATATCAAAAGACGTGGATATTATCCAAAAGGAGGAGGACTTGTTGAAATTCAAATACAACCTTACAAGAATACAAAACCAATATCATTTTTAGAGAGAAATACCAAAACTGCCAAAATTGTATGTTCTTATTCACACATCCCAAAGGAGGAGATGGAAAAAGAAGTACATGTTGCAAAAAATATTCTTACTAGAAATGGATTTGATTGTGAAATTACAATGAAAGAAGAAAATGCGATAGACATGGGATGCTCGATGTTGATATTTTCACATGATGCAAATTCAATCGCCGGTTCAGATGGTATTTACCGAAAGGGTTTACAAGGTCTTGGTGAATCAGTTGTAAAAAAATTCATCGAATCAAATCTTGGTCTTGATCTTCATCTTGCAGACATGTTAGTAGTTCCACTCTCTCTTGTAAAAGAAACTTCGGCATACAGAGTAAAACAGATTACAAAACATTTGGAGACAAATCTTTTTGTTGCAGCAAAGATGACTGGCTGTAAATATGGAATAGGAAAGCTAGATGACGGTTTTGAGGTAAGAATTTCTGGAGCCTCAGACACCTGAATGAAGTAGCGCTGCCATCAAGAGTATAAGAATAGAAATTATTACGGTCAGCCTACCAAGCATAATAATTTTTGAACGTAGTTTTTGTAAGTGTTCTCCAGATAGAGTCTTTGACTCTATTTTTCTTTCCACCTCAGAACGGATTAATCGTACGTGTATTGCAAATATGATTATCAACATGATTACAAGAATTACCTTGATGAGAAGAACTATTCCGTAATTTGTAGAAAGTATGAATGATGGTTTTTCAATAAATCCAATAGAATTGTAGATTCCAGTTATTATCAATATGATTAGAGATGGAACTCCAATTGTGTTGAATCTGCGTCCCACACGAATCATTATTGATAGTCTTCCATCTACAGAATCTGAAAATGTCTTCAGAAGCGGAGCAAGAACTATTCCAATGAATATAGAACCACCAACCCAAATTGATGCTGCAACAAGATGTGCCCACATGATTAATGCATCAACAAGTGCCATGCCTTTTTGCAGAGTTAACGAATAATATCTATTATCATCCAAAACCATTTGATAGTCCGTTAATTTTGCGAGTGTTTGTCATCTGTGTTAACTAGCTGGTGTTTTAATTATTTTGGAGAGGAATCTACAAAGATGAGACACCAAAAGATCTAAAAGCGAGTTCAAAATCTGATATTTAGATCTTGCTAAGTTAATATATGGTACGGTAATCTATAGTATCTCTGTAATGCGGGTCGCATTGCTTTAAGATATACGATGGTGGGTATACGATCGTATATCTTTTTTATAATTAACTAGGAAATATTTTTAATCCATATCCTGAAACTTGACCATTACGACTTCTACGTAATTTATTTTCCACAATATTCCAATACGGTTGGAATTTTGTAGATTGAGTCAAATTTCTAATAGTGCAATATGCTGTTGCATCTGCAAGTTGTAGTCCTCTACGACGATGCGAGTCTAAAAATTGTGGTTCCTCTATGATGTGTTTGATTTTTTGATAATATGATCCATTTTTTCGTAAATGATTTACTAATTCCATTGTTGTTGTTTCTTGTATCTTACAACTTTTATCAATCCTGACAATTCCTTTATTGATAGAACAATTATTATCATCTATAAAACTATCAAATCTCTCAATTAAAAAAGTCCAAGCAGCTTTGAAAACATCCCAATGTGGCATTTCAGTCTTTGATCGTATTTTATCAATTCCTACTGAAATTACAGTTATTGGTAGAGCATTAATTAACGCATATAGTTCATTCAGTAGATTATATTTTTCTTGGAGAGTTATTCCATCGAATTCTTTTCTACTTTTGTAAATATCATGAGTGTGGATTTCTGCATTAATATAATTACTTTTGAAATTTTGATCTTTAAATTGATCTACCATATTCTTCATTTGATCCATATTTGATTCATGAATAATTACACCTGAAATCACATAAAATGGTGAATTATCATTTAGATCAGGTACTCCTGAATCATCAACATACATAATGTACATATCTTAACTCCCCGATCAATCAGATCTCGTACATCTTTTTAAAAATTAGCCTTGATTTTATTGACAAGAGGTAAAAGATCAGTCGATCTTAACGATCTTTCTATGAAAATACGATGTCAACAAAATTGATCCAAAATTGAGTTATGGAAAATTATTTTTTGCCGCAGTGTTTTAAAGTCAGTAATACTATTGAGAATGTAATATGACTAAAAGAGATGAAGAAGATTTAGGACTCGCTCTAGTTAGTGGCGGTTTTGGAGCATTGTTAGGATATGGACAAGCCAAACCTAAGATCCAACAATTAGAGGTGCAGAACAGGGATTTACATAATGAAGTAGCAATGTTGCGAAACACTATTTCTGCTCAAAATAGTACAATAGCTATATTACAGGAAGAGAATAGCAAACTGAAGAAAGAACAAAAGAAAGATAAAACTTCAGTGAAGGGCATAGCTAAATCATTATTCCATAGAATCTAATCTTCAGATAGAGAATACTATTTGTCAATGCATGCTAAATGATAATTAAAACACTCGCAAAATTAACGGAACTCATTTGACGAAGGTTTTTTAATTGAACAGACCACGTAGCTTTTAGATTTGATAAATACGGGAAGGTTAGTCATACTAGCCTGTTTTGCTGGTCTTGGTGCAATGATGTTATTCTTCTTTGTATACGCAGATTCTTTCCAGCCTGATCTTAACAAAGTAGTAGTAAAAGTTGAGAGCATTAAAATTCTTGATGAAAACAAATTAGAAAAACGCGCACATCTTGATGTAAGATTTAATCTTCAAAATCCTACTTCGATTGTATTGACTGTTGCTACAATTAATTATCAATTATATGCAAATGGACAAGTTCTTGGAGATGGACACTTTACAACAGATGACATTCCAGAAGCTGGAAGACCTGCACTTTTTGCAAATAATAATGTCACCATACCTACAACATTTGATCTTGTAAATAGTGATAGTATTGCAAAGCAATATTCTGACATAACAACCAATCAATCAGTAACATATGAGGTAAAAGGACAAGCAACTATCGAATCATTTTTGACTTCAGTTATCAAAGACTTTGATGTGAATTTTAATAGCTAGCCTAGACCCCAACTTATTTTAGTTTTTGGAGTAATTTTTACAAACGGTGCTTCCTCTTCTTTCCAAGGATCATTTCGTACCCAAGCAAACTTTTTGAAAAATGTTTCATATAGCTTTTTGAATTGTGGGCCTTTTTCTATGAAAGTAGTTGATCCTTGGACAACAACAGCTTTGTGTTGACCAGGCAGATACAAGTCTACAGAAATTGCAATTTTGTTGTTCTTTTTTAAATTTGCATATTTTTTTGTGTCATAATCTGTTGCAAAGTAAAAAAAACCATCTTCAAAATAATATGAGACAGGAGCAATATGAGGTACATCATTTGTACACGTAGCTATTCTACATCCCTCATTTTCCTTTAGAAATTCTGATTCTTTTATTGTAAATTTTATCATGAATTGTATCTGACGGTATTGAATAAAAAGAAATGGGCCGGGAGAGATTTGAACTCTCGACCACCTCCGTGTCAGGGAGGTATCCTAACCAGACTAGACTACCGGCCCGTTAGAATACGAGCTTTCTCTAGACGTTATTAACGTTTAAGAAAATAGGCTTTGTTGCACATGAAAATGATAATCATGCCAAGAAGTAATAACATAAGAAAACAAGAATAATATGCAATGCACCAAGTGACTATCATATGATTGGTGATTTTTCACCAGAGGAAAAGGATGGATTTTACAAGGCAGTATTTTCTAGACGTGATGTTAGGTCTCATTTTACTTCAGAGCTAATTGATGAAAAAGCGCTTACACGGATACTCAATGCTGCACATCATGCCCCATCTGTGGGATTTTCCCAGCCATGGAACTTTATTTTGGTTAAAAATAAAGACACTCGAAAACAGGTTAGAGATTCATTTGACAGGGAACGAATTCGCTCCTCTACTCTTGTTGAGGATCCAAAAAGATCAAAGTACTTGTCACTAAGACTTGAAGGAATTTTAGATTGTGCTGTAAACATATGTATCACATATGATCCTACAAAGTTTGGTCCTTTTGTAATAGGAAGATCAAGTATTCCAGAAACAGGGATCTATAGTGTTTGTTGTGCGATACAAAATCTTTGGCTTGCAGCAAGAGCAGAGGGAATTGGTGTTGGCTGGGTCAGTATACTTTCAAATGATGATCTTAAAAAAATTCTCGAGATTCCAGAACATGTGGTTCCCGTAGCTTATCTTTGTCTTGGACACGTATCAAATTTTGCAGACAAGCCAGACCTAGAGAGTGCGGGTTGGTTGCCACGTCTAGGTCTCAAAGATGTTGTGTATTATGAAAAATGGAATAATGACAACGATCCTGATTGGCAACAAATTCATCAGATGATCATCTCAAATCTGGATTACGCTTAAATGCTTACCAAGTGTGGTTTTTTCTGGGCTCGTAGCGCAGAGTCTAATTGACGCGAAACATGGATAGCGCGGTAGCCTCCTAAGTTACAGGTCGAGGGATCGAAGCCCTCCGGGCCCGTTTTATTTTAAATTAAAAATTTAGGTTGAAGTTGTACCGGGTGTACTTTTTACAACTGATTTGAAGATATCTACGGTGTAATTTCCTTCAAAGATGTGGATGACTTTGTCACCTTCTACAGATTTCACTCTGAAATAATGTTGATACGAACCATCACTGTTTACATCAGTTTGTGCAACATAAACTGGTTTTCCATTTTGATATATCTCAATTTCAACAGGATATCCTGGTGCAGGGTTTTGTACTGTTCCCCAAACACAACCAAATGGTAATTTGCTATCTCCTGGAATATACATAGAAACAATACTTTTTTCCACTACAACATTTTCTTCAGGCACTAGCTTCTGATCCCATTCTGTACCTTGAGATGTTTGTAATGTAAGACTTGGAAGTAAGAGTATTAAGAATCCAAAAATTGCGCCGATTAACAACTTCATGCCAACAATTCCGTATTGTTAAATATTAAGTTGACGTATTTTATATTCATACCACTTGATATCAGAAGAGAAACTAAATGATGGATGTAGATGTGACTGCCATTATGGCGGAGCAATAAGTTGTCCTTCATGTAAAGAAAATCACGGTAAGCACGTTTGTGCACACTGTAAGTAGCTATTTTTTCTTTTTACTGCTTTCCTTTGCAGCCAAAGTCTTTAGGTCGGCAAGATCTACTTTTAGTTTCTCGATCTCAACTAGTGTGTTAAGATTTGATATTTCAGATTTTAGACTCTCAATCTCTTCATCTTTATTCTTAAGTGAACTTCGAAGCGAATCTAATTCAGCATTTAATTCAGATTTTGCCTGACTAATCTGATTTGATGTCATTTGCAGGGTTTGGCCGCTGCTGTGACTAGCTAGCTTTTTTTTTTCTACGTGTTCGTGGTCCTCAGATCTGTGCATATACTGAGTGCTTTTCAGAGCTAACCAGCATATGGCTACCAAGAACCATGAGATGGCTGAAAAAACGATAAATATTTGCTTTGTAGCTTCTGGCATGACAAAATACATTATAGTCATTGTTATTGCAAGACAACTTGTTACTATTGTAGGTGTGTCATACTGACGCTCCATGAATTTATCTCTCTGATGGTTGAATATAAATAGTAATGCAGATTTTCAGAATAAAAAAGGACTTTGTAAAAATGAAAAAGGGGTAAATGCTAATCAGTGCTTTGAGTAGACTTTCCTTGAGCGATCTCTATCTCTGGAACTTCAGATTGCAAAATCTTTATTTTTTGTAGAAGTTCGTTTCGAAGATCTCTAGCTACTCGTCTTACGGTTGGTCTTGGAACCCCAAGTTCTTCTACTACTTTGGAGTAGATATCTTGTTTATCTGTAAGGCCTTTGTCAAGCAATTCATTGATTGCTTGTTTGATGCTTGTGCTTTGAGTAGTACGATTCACGAATTTTAATTTCAAGATGTTCTATATAAGACTGTTACTATGTTTTTGGTAATAATTTTTGATACTTGAAAGTTTGACTTTGACACAAAAACAAGATTGTGTGTTTGTATCACAGAATCATAGTTTTTGAAGAAATTTTACAAACAGAAATTTATTATCTAAAATGTTTTTATTTTATGAATTTATTATCACCATACAGAATTAGTAATTTCGTTCACCCTACTATGGAAGTAAGTGGAGAAAAGTTCTTATGATTAAAAATCAGTTGTCAAGACGTGTCCAAGGCAACCGTTGAAACAAATTTTGGTAACATAGTTTTTGAATTATTCCCCAATATTGCTCCAGAAACTGTGAGAAATTTTACCAAATTAGCAAAAAGTAACTTTTATGATGGAACACTGTTCCATCGTGTAATTCCTGGTTTCATGATTCAAGGAGGAGACCCAAATACAAAGAAGTCAGATAAGAGCAATTGGGGTATGGGCGGACCAGGATATACAATAAAGGCAGAATTCAGCTCCAGATCTCATCTTAGAGGCATAGTATCAATGGCAAGAGCCACGGATCCAAATAGCGCAGGCTCTCAGTTTTTCATCGTAACTACAGATAGCACATTCCTAGACAAGCAATATACTGTCTTTGGCCAAGTTCTGCAAGGAATGGATGTGGCAGACAAGATTGTCAAGCTTCCAAAAGACAAAAATGATTGTCCTCAACAGGAAGCAAAGATCGTGCGCATAAGCATATCAGAATAGGAAATTAGAGTTGAAAATTCTTCTAAGTCTTCTTATCATACCAATACTAGTTCTTTCAGGCTCCCAAGCATTCGGTCAGCAGTTGTCTATGGGTGATACTCCCCATGAAGTTGTCAGGGTTACCATTGATGAAAACGGTACTGCACATGTAACACATGAGATCAACTCTACTGATGCAAATTTGAAACCAATTCAAATTGATACTATAAATGGCAATATGACTAATCTCAATGTCACAGACAGTAACGGCAATTCGGTTGAATATGCCAAGATCCAAAAGGCACCATTATCCATTATCATCAATGTTTCACAACGAAATATGACTTTGGTCAAGTATGATCTAGTAAATGCAGTAACAAATACTGATGGAGTATGGAAATGGAATTATTATGAACCACAAGATACTGATTATACCGCATTTCATTTTCCAAAAGGAGTTGACATGGTCTGGGCAAATGGTAGACCAGTATATCTTGGAAATCTTGGCCTAGGTCAACATGGAAATGGATTTTCATTACAATATGTGATAAATGAACCTGTAAACATTCAGACTGTTCAACTGGCAGGAAATAATGTTGCAGTTGGAGTAAGAACAGTATCAGGACTTGGAAACTATGCTTTTGATGAATCATCAAGAGCATACTCGTTTAATGTTGACAAAGCAAATGTACCAATCACTGTGATAATGCCACAAGCACTTTTAGCTGGTCCATACGATGTGACATTAAATGGCAATGCTACATTACATCAAGAATTTCACAATAATGCAACGCATGCCTGGATTGGATTTGAACCAGCCAAAAATGGCACTATTCAGATAACAGGAGGAGCAGTCGGGCAAGGACAAACTAGCATATCTAGTTCATCTGACAATGCTACAATAGGAAGCACCACCGTGTCTACAAGTCAATCTGATAATACATCAGTCTACCTTTTGATTGGAGGTATTATTGCAGCAGGAGTTGTTGGAATCATAATTATGAAAAAGACTAGATCAAAGACAACATCCAAGCCAGAAAAGACTTGAGATAAAATTTCAACTCAGATTATTAATAGTAAAATATCAACGAGTCACATGCAATGTGGGTGTCATTGTATAAAATGTGGCAGTATGGAATTGTCATCCAAGCAAGTTGGAGAGATTGAAAAAGATGGATATTTTGATATGCATCACACCTGTCTTAAATGCAAAACGCACTTTGATCACCTAGAAGGGGATGTCTTTGATTCGTGTGAAAAGTGTGGATTTAATGTCTAATTGACTTGAAGCAACTTTACTTTAGAATAATAGCTGCGTTTTTCTCGCAAGTCCTTTTGAAGTTCATGGGTAAAGGCCATGGTTGCAAGTGTTTTTGATACGTCAAGTGGGACTGTAGCCCAGCCATATTCTCGTAGTTGTGCTACTACCTCAGAAACAGTTCGTGCCTGGTCAAAGAAAGAGTCTCTAATCAATACCTGCATTTTGTTCCTAATCTGATCTTTGTCGATAAATGTAGGCGTAGAAAATTCTGGTTCGTGAACCTCAGCATCATTAAGTGAATTTAACAGTCCGGTTGTTTGTGGAAGAGATTGATCATAGGAATACTCGTACTGCGTATTGTTATTTGTAGAATCTTTTACAAATGACGCTAGATTGCATATGACTTGCTCTACGCTTTCATTGTCTATATAGAAGTCCTTTGACTCTACTTCAATTTCATTTTGACCGTATTTTATCTTGATTCTTGCCATTTCGTAACTTTCAATCCTGATTTACTTGATTTATTTTGTTAGCTCTAAGTAGCTTAGAAAACTGATCAAAATATTTACACAACTTATCTGGATTTTTTTTCCGTATAGTCCTAAAAGGGAATATTTCAATTTATTATCGTGGAAAAACGTTCAAAGATAATAATTATAGTAGTTTGTGCTGTTGCTGCTGTAGGAATATTTGGATATTCTCAGTATCTGTCTGCCACTAGCCTCAGCATCTCAATACTTGACAGCAAGATAATGCAGAGAAATGGTGATAATTCGCTATACAATATGACACTTCAATTCAAAAATCCTTCATTGATTCCTATTAACGTAGGACAAACAGACTTTGTCATATCAATTAACAATGAGAACCTTGGTACAGGTACGCTACAACCACTTGTAATACCGCCCATGGGAAAAATTTCATCTCAGGCACCATTTACTGCAGATAATGCAATTCTTGACAAATATGACAATAGTACTAGTGTTCCAAATGTCAAGTTGAGTGGAACAAGCAAGTATGGAATCTCGATAATATCAGTAAATGTTCCATTTACATATTATCCAACAGAACAAGAAGCCAGAGAATTTATACACGGTTCCTAAAATCAGCAAAAGGGTATGCTGACCGTATTTGGATCAATAGCTTACGATACAATAAGAACTCCTACAAAAGTTGTTAAAAATGCATTAGGGGGAGCAGCAACATATGCTGCAATCTCTGCAAGTTTCTTTGACAAGCCTGGCTTGATTGGAGTTGTAGGTCAGGATTTTCCAAAAAGCTATCAAAATATACTGAATCGATTTGTTGACACACGCGGAGTAGTTCATGCAAAAGGCAAGACATTCAGATATGATGGAAGCTATGATTCAACTTTGAGTATGCGAACAACCAACAAGACAGAACTTAACGTATTGGGGGATTTCAAACCTGTCGTATCAGAGGAATATCGCAAATCAGAGTTTGTATATCTTGCAAACAATGATCCTGCACAGAACACCAAAATTCTAAAGGAATTTGATAGAGTCAAGTTTTCAATGTGTGATACAATAGAATTTTGGATATCAAGTAAAAGAAATGATGTTATCAAGATGATGGGCTCTGTTGATTCAGTTGTAATCAATGATGAAGAAGCAAAGTTGCTTACAAAGAACCACAACTTGATCAAAGCTGCAAAAAAGATCATGGAGTGGGGAACAAAGTATGTTATAATAAAAAAAGGTGAACATGGATCTTTGTTGTTTTATGAGGATATCATATTCTCATCACCTGCCTTTTCAATGGAAAATATTGTAGATCCTACAGGCGCAGGTGATTCTTTTGCGGGCGGAATGATAGGATACCTATCAAGCAAAAACAGTATCAAAACTTCAACTATCAGAGAGGCTGCAGCATATGGAAACGTCATGGGTTCTTTTGCAGTGGAAAAATATGGAGTATATGGAATAACTGGATTGAAAAGACCTGATATCAAGAAAAGGTTTGATAGATACAAAAAGATGATTCGTTTCTAAAAAAGGTTATAGATATCAAATTAAAAAATAGAACAATGGACGATAAGCTAGATACAATTTTCAATCTCCAGAAAAATCTTGAAAAAATGATGAATCTTGATCATTATCCAAAAGATACTCAAGGAAAGGTTTCTGCACTTTGTACAGCAATAATTCATGAAGCAGTTGAGCTTCAGAGAAACACAAATTGGAAGTGGTGGAAAAAACCTACACCCTTTGATGAAGCTGCAGCCCGTGAAGAACTAATAGACATTTGGCATTTTGTAATTCAAGCATCACTTGAACTTAACATGACTCCAGATGATATTCTAAAAGAGTATCAAAAAAAGAATCAGATAAACAGACAAAGACAGATAGACGGTTACTGAGTTTGCTTCAGAGTCTCAATCACAGTTTTTAATTGTGAAATACTAATTTGACCTATTTTATTTATGATTTTTACTTGTCCTTGAAATTTTGATACTTGCTTTTTTGTAACTGTCAATATTGGATGTGGACTTGAAGAACCAATAATTTTTTGGTTTACATCCATTCCATTTTTGTATAAACAGAGTAAAGAATCACCTGGTTTGTGTCCAAGTGTATCTTTACCACATAATATGATCGTGTCAATTTTCTCATTTGATATTATAGACTTTACAAGAGAATCAATTCCTTTATTTTCAGATAATAGTCTGCCAGCTATTGCAACTTCTTTGATAATGGATGATTTTGAGATGTCTCTTAGTAGATTCATACTTGATAGAGTACAAACTGCAATGTTTGATGTCAAATCTCCAAAAAATATCTCTTCTTCTATAGGAAGAAGTATTCTACATAATTCTCCTGCAATATCGTCAATTAGATTCATGCAATCAATTTGTGCAATACTTTTGAAATGTGATGCAAGTCATTTTCTGTGACCAATGGATTGACTGGAAGACTGAGTACAGAGTTTGCAGCCCAATCAGTAAGAGGAAGCTTGAGAGATTTTTTGTAAAATGGAGTCTTGTGAACTGGAATAGAATAGTATGCAGTTGCGCCTATTCCTTGTGAATTTAGCTGTTTCATTAGTTTATTGCGATTTTTAGTAGCAATCGTATAAAGATACCAATTTACATTTACACCGTTTCTTTCTTCAGGCAATATGATGTTAAGATCAGACAAGAGTTCACTAAGAATTGTTGCATTCTTTTTTCTCTTTTCCAAGAATTTTGTAAGTTTTGTCATCTGAACTTTGGCAAGTGCAGCACAAATTTCTGGAAGTCGTAGATTTAGTCCAAGTATTCTGGTGTCATAGCCATGAAGCATTCCATGATTTCGGATCTTGCGCAATTTTTCAAAGAGATTTTTATCATCTGTAACTATAGCTCCGCCTTCTCCTGCAGTTATGACTTTGGCAGCATACATGCTAAAGCAACCCATTTTTGAGAATGTCCCAGATTGTTTTTTCTTGTATGTAGTTCCTAGTGATTGACATGCATCTTCAATTATCTCAAGATTATGCGCATTAGCAATCTCAGAGATTTCATCCATGTATGCAAAATTTCCATATAGGTGAACTGGCATGATTGCTTTGGATTTTTTTGTGATCTTCTTTTTGAGATCACTTGGATCCATTGTATAATTTTCTGGGCGTATGTCAACAAACACGGGTTTTGCTCCAACTGACAGAATAGAATTAGCAGTTGCTACAAATGTGAAAGATGGTACTAAAACCTCATCGCCTTGTTTTATATCAAGAGCATAAAGTGCTGCTTGTAGTGCAGCCGTTCCAGAATTTACGGCTATAGCATATTTTGATTTTGTATATGAGGCTAAAAGTTGTTCAAATTCTTGTACTCTTTTTCCACCGCTATTTGCAGCAGTTGTGAGAGATTTCTCTGTTAATACTGAACGTACTTCATTTATTTCGTCTTTTTCGATAATTGGCATATTTATCGGAATTTTCAATAACACAATAGAAAATTTTCGCTATAATTAAACTTCCTAAATTAAAACCAATTCTTATATTTTGGAGATATACAGCGAGATCAAATGAAAGTGCACCTACAAGAAAACGATCCAAGTTACAAGATATTCTTGTATGTTTTCTATGTTAGCGCGTTCATAATGTGTTCTATTACCGTATTTGGATTTTATGCAATGATACAGGAATGGTCCACCAAGGGGACATATGTAATGGGCGAGGTACTTGTCAAGACAGAATTTCCAACCCCACATTTTGCTAAATTGCTAACATGGTTATTTTTTACATCAATCATTAGTTGGTATTGTGTTTCGCGAATAGGTTGGAAAAGAACAGTAACTGTTTCAAAATGGAAACTTACCATGGTGCAACTGATGTTAGTAGGATTAGCAATAGTTACACTCTATGAAACAATTTACAACTTTATTCTATTAAGTTCTCAAATTACTGCAGGAATGATAAATGGTGCAACACCAAACATTGATTCTCTTACAGTAGCATATCCAGATCCAAACAGGCCATGGAATCTCATCTTTGCAACAAAGATGTTTCTTGCTGCATTTCTGATAAGCTCACACGCATTCTATCTCAGTACGCGTCCTAGAAAGTCAATTCAAGAACTTGATGCTTAAATTTATAGGCAAACATATTGGAATTTGACTGGAATGGATGTAACAGAAAAAATTAGACTTGTAAAAAGAGAACCTACTGAAGAAGTAGTAACTGACGAAGAATTATTGAATCTGTTTAATACAAATTCTCAGCCCAAACACTACATTGGTCTTGAGATATCTGGTTTCATGCACTTGGGCAGCTTGATACTAACAGGATTTAAGATAAATGACTTTATCAAAGCTGGAGTAAAGTGCACGGTATTTTTGGCAGACTGGCACACTTATCTGAACAACAAACTTGGCGGAGATTGGGATAAGATACGAATGGTATCAAAATATTATGCTGATGCATTCAAGATGTTTTGTCCAGGAGTTGAGATCGTTGAAGGTTCGCAACTTTATGAATCAAGAAGAGGCTATTGGTTAGACCTTGTCAAGTTTTCAAAGAACATGTCTCTTGAGCGCACCATGCGTTCTATGACAATAATGGGTAGGAGTGCAGAGAAGGACAAAATTGATCTTGGTCAACTCTTCTATCCTCCAATGCAAGCGGTAGATATCCATACAATGGATTTGGATATTGTACATGCTGGAATGGATCAAAGAAAAATACACATGCTTGTCAGAGAGATCTTTCCAAAAATGAAGTGGAAGGTTCCAGTTGCAGTTCATCATCACATTCTTGCAGGACTTGGTGAACCAGAACCTGTCTCAGATTCTGATTCAGATTTTGTATCAAGCAAGATGAGTAAATCAAAATCTGCATCGGGAATATTTGTTCATGATACAGATGAAGAGATCAATTCAAAATTCAAAAAAGCGTGGTGTCCAGAGGGAATTGTAGATAAGAATCCAGTACTTGAGATCTCAAAACATATTATTTTTCACGAATTCAATGAAGTTGTAGTAGAGCGTCCTGATAAATTTGGTGGCAATGTTGTCTACACAAACTATCAAGATTTGGAAATAGATTTTGCGCAGAAAAAATTGCATCCATCAGATCTAAAGGCAACAGTCTCCAAATATGTCACCAGTATAATCAGGCCAATAAGAGAAAAAATTGTCTTGACAGAAGAACTTTCAGAAGCAATAAAGAAAACTACCTGAGATTAGGTCTTACTTTTCTTGCAAATAGCGATAACATATCAAGTGATTTTGATAATCCTACAAAATTAACAATAAAGTAGTTTATTCCAATTTTTTGATATTGTTTCAAGTAATCGCTTACCTCTTCTGGAGTACCCACTGCAATGCTATCAGTTGAACGTATGACAAATTCTGCAATTGATTCATTTTTCTTTTTTAGTTTTGATATGATATTTTTTATATCATCACTATCTTTTCCAATCAGAATTCGTAACAAGACAGAATTTTCTATTTCATTGTGATTTCTTTTGACTAGTTTACAATTCTCTTTTAGTAATTTTATTTTTTCTTCCAAAATTTTAGGTGTTCCAAATGGATGATTATACCTAGTAGCATGTCTTGCTGCGACCTTCATGAGATTTTTTCCTCCACCACCTATCATAATTGGCGGATGTGGTTCCTGAATGGGTTTTGGATTACATATAGCATTTTTGATAGAATAGTGTTTTCCTTTGAAGCTTGATTTTTCATTTTGCCACATCTTTTTTATTATTTTAATGGATTCATCAAGTTGTTCTACTCGCGTTACTAGATTATCAAATTTGTATCCATAGGAATCATATTCATATCCAAACCAACCTGCGCCTATACCAAACTCTAGTCTTCCATTACTGATTGCATCAAGTGTAGATGTCATTTTTGCTAAAAGAGATGGATGTCTAAAGGAATTTGATGTAACCACCTGCCCTATTCTGAGTTTTGATGTTATTGAAGAAATTGCAGAGAGAAGTGTATAAGCCTCAAAAAAAGTCTTGGTGCGATTATTTGAGGGATGAGAAACAAAATGATCATAGACATATCCTGCATCAAACCCAAGATTTTCTGCAGCTAGTGCAACATTTTTTGAAAACAGAAATTGTTTATGAGAATTATCAGTATGAAATTCATCTAGCCATCCTTGTGGTATGGTTAGTCCAATCTGGACCGGTGTCATATTATTTTCTGGTCTGTTGCGGTTCTACAATATTATATTTTGATGTATAACCACGAGGATTTATCATCAAATCTTTGTACAGGTAAGTAGAAGAGTTGCCAATTATCACAGTAGTGATCATACCAAGCTTGTCATTGTGCTCTTCCATGTTTTCTAAATCAGTTAGAACAATTTCTTCTGATTCTCTAAATGCACCCTTTACAATTGCTACTGGCGTGTTGGGTGATCTATATTTTAGAAGAAGTTTTCTTGTATCTTGTAATTGATGAATTCTTTTCTTGCTTGCAGGGTTGTATATTACAATAACAAAATCACCTTGTGCTGCTGCTTCTACTCTCTTTGTTATGATCTCCCAGGGTACAAGCAGATCACTCATGCTTACCACAGCAAAATCAGTCATAAGAGGAGAACCAACTAGTGCTGCACATGAATTAAGTGATGAAACTCCTGGAACTATCTCAACTTGAAGACCAGCTTTTCTGTCCCATCCTTCCTCTGCCAAAATTTCATAAATCAAACCTGCCATTCCATAAATTCCTGGATCTCCACTTGATACAAGCGATACCATCTTTCCAGATTTTGCAAGATCGATGCACTGGTGTGCCCTTTCTACTTCTTGTGTCATTGCATATCTATGAACTTCTTTTCCTTCTATCAAATCTGCGACCAGGTTGACATATGTTTCATAGCCAACAATTGTATCACTTTCTGCAATTGCTTGTTTTGCACGAAAAGTCATGTGGTCATGATGACCAGGTCCTACACCTACAATAAACAATTTACCGGTCATGTACAGTAAGAGATTTTCAAAGTAAATTTATCCCTTTTGATGATTTTATGGAGTTATAATTGGACAATCAAGAATGTAGCTATCACCAAGCACTGCTGCTTCTTGCACTGTGATATTTCCTGCTGATTTTTCATAATCAATATCATTTTTATTTTCTAAAACTTTTGCATTGTTTGGATCGTTCCAATTTATTATTGAAATTTTGCAAATAGGACTGTAAGCAGTATCTCCTAGTTGTGCACTAGAGATTCCTTCTTGATAACCAAATGGTCCCGCACCTTGTATGCCATTAGTAAAGTGATAGACATCTCTTGCGGAAAAATCAAGAAGTGAAAGTGAAGGAACATCTTGAATTCCCATAGTCTGTGCAGGTCCTTTAGGAGTTCCTGCAGTAATAATATAGTATATTGTCTTTCCATCAGGTCCCCATCCTCTATGTCCAACAAAGGTTGCAGTCATGTTATTTACATCGATATTGAGTACTTGACCATTCAGATATGATGTTTGATCTGACAATGTCTTGTTGGTTCTCACGTTCAATTTTCCTCCATCCCATACTACTTCGGGAGTATTCAGAATTGTATCAGTAACAGTCAGTTTTATTTTTCCTGTCATGTTTGCGTCAAGGATTGCTTGTGTAGAATTGAGAATTAATGGTCCTCTTCCTACATTCCATGATACATTGATTATTTTGCTTAATGGACTGTATTGCTTGTCAGAAGGTGTAAACGATAATACATCATTTTGATATCCTTGTGTTCCATTTCCAGTGATTCCATTTGTAAAGATGAAGATATCACCAAGTGATGTAATTGGAACATGGGCCAATACAGGCGATAGTTGAACCTTCCAGTTTTGTTTGCCTGAGATTGTGTTTGCTACAAGATTATTGCTTGAATCAGTTATGATGTAATAAACAGTTTTTCCATTGACCGTTCCCTCACGCATGGGTATCTGTACTGGAATTGTGCTTTGTGCTAGTTTGATAGTATTATTTTCAGTTAATGGTGTTATGGTAGCTTGAGCAACATCAGGAGTTGTTACTCGTATCCATCCATCTACACTCACAGTAACGGTAAACTGGCTAGAATTTGTTGAATGAAAACCGATTGCAGATCCTGCAAAATTCATACTACCACCAGTGGAATTTAGATCAATTGTTGTTTCGGCATAAAATGTATTGCCGTCTACTGTCCATACTGGTTGTCCCTTTGAATCGCTTTTGTCAATTTGATGCAAAACAACAACTTGAACAGGTTGACTTGAACTGTACGTAACTGTTCCATCATAAATAGAACCATTATTTGGTGGCAATACTATTGCCATCTGTTCATTGCTGTGACCAATTCCAGGATCTTGTGTAGATGTAATTGTCTGAGTAAATTGGATCTTCCTTGTTGATCCAGCATTAGCAAGATGATCATTGAATAATGATAGTGAAACTGCAAGACCTCCAACTATGATAAAAATTGCTAAAAGTAAAAGCCTGTTCATATTCTATGAATACCTAATTTACATAAATATGCTTTTAGAAAAAATTTCGATTACTTGCCAAGCTTAAACTCATCATGCAATGCCTGTACTGCAGCATTACAATCAGAATCTTTGACTACAAATGCAAGGTTAAGCTCAGAAGAACCTTGAGCTATCATTATTACATTTACACCTTTTTTTGCTACAGCCGTGAATACTTTGGAGGCAACGCCTGTGATTCCTCGCATTCCAGAACCAATGAGAGCCAAGATGGATACATCTACTGTAACATCTACTTTTTTGATGACTTTGCCAAGCAAGTTCATTTCAAGTGAATTTACTGCCTTGTCCAAGTCGTTCTTCTTTACTATAATCGATATGGATGACTCGGACGGACTTTGAGATATCATCATTATATTGATACCTTCTTTTGCAAGTATTGAAAATATTGTAGCTGCAGTACCAGGAGCACCGACCATGCTTCCCCCTCTAACATCAATTAGTCCTGTATGTCTTATGGTACTCACACATTTTACAGTTTTTTGTGTATCAGCTTGTGGTGTAGCAGTAACTAGTGAACCTGGATTATCAACGTTAAACGTATTTCTTATACGCAAAGGAATTTTTTTTGCAACAAGTGGCTCAAGTGCTCTTGGATGAATGTATTTCGCACCAAACAATGCCATTTCCATTGCTTCAATGTATGATACTTCTTTGATCAGTTTAGCATCTTTTACAATCTTTGGATCAGTTGTCATCAAACCATCTACATCGCTCATTAACCAGACTTCATCTGCCTTAATGCTGGATGCAATGATAGTTGCAGTGTAATCAGAACCTCCTCTTCCAAATGTAGTTATGTTACCATGCTGATCTGCACCAGCAAATCCTCCAATTACTGGCATAGTTTTCTTTTGTAAAAGATTTTCTACTGTATGAGATACATGCAAGCGCGTTGTATCCATGAGCGGCTTTGCTCCTCCAAAATTAGAATCTGTAACTATTCCTACATCTTTTCCTGTAAGAGGTACTGCCTTTATTCCCATTTCATTTAATGTAAATGCAACCAAGTTTATCGATAGTCTTTCACCAAATGAGATCATGTAATCAGAAGATCGTGGTGTTACTTCTCCAAGTAGTAACATTCCATGTAATAGATCTTGGAATTCATCAAGGTCTGCCTTCATCTTAATGAGTAGATCTTTTTTTATTTTCGAGTTCTTTACACATTGTTCTGCAATATCAGTATGCATCTTGATGATTTTCTTTGCAAGTGAACTTGCAGCTTCCTTGTTTCTATTTTGGATTAGATTTGTTATACGAATTAAATCGTCTGTAACTCCACTTATGGCAGAAAACACTGGAATGATTTTGTTTTCCTTTGCTAGTTTTTTTATCAGAGTTGCAACATTTTTTATATTTTGTGGAGAGGAAACAGAAGTTCCGCCGAATTTTAGAACAAGTTTCAAATCAGTATAACCTCGCTTTATTATCCTTAAAATCTTTTAACTCTCTACTCTAGGAGCAAGGTAAAAGTGAATTCTTCCTATGTTTGCTACCTTAAATTCCAGTCTAAGCGGCATTTTACTTGAATATTCACAAACTACTGTGTCTGCTACAGTACTACCTATTGCTTTCACTATGCTATTGAGATATTCCAAGCTATAGGTTGCATTGCTATCTTCTTTTACTTCAAGTTCTGGTATTCCCGGCATTCCTTTTTCTAGTGTTATGATTGCCTCACCAGAATCTCCACGTCCTGAAAATTCTGCTACCGTAGGATTGGCATTAATTGTGAGATATTCTGAAACCACTTGTATGTCTCCAAGTATTTTGTCAAATTCTGAAGATGTCACACCCACTTTGGCATTGTAAGTAATTTTTGGAAGTGGAGTATCAGTTGCAGAACTTTCAATCAATCGCATTTTATATTTTTTATTTTTACCTATTGTAACAAGTAAAAGCTTGTCTTCAGAAATGCTGATTTCGATATTATCTTTTTTATCAGATCTTTTAATTAGTTTTGAAAATTCATCTATTCGTACTCCAAATTTTACATCTTCATCACAAACATATTTTTCAAATGCAGAGTTAGGCCATGAAATATCGATTAATGCCACATGTGATGGATCCATTCCACGAAAAGCAATTCCTTCACCTGTAGCTTCGAATGTAGCTTCTTCAACTAGAGTTGATATTGCAGAGATGACTGCTTTCCATTCTTCAGAACCCCCAGTCTTTGCAGAAAATACCAAACTTACTCACATCTCCAGAATGTTCAAGTTAAACCTTTATGCGTAATTTCGCCAAGTATAGCTACATTTGACACATCGATAAAACTGAGTTGTAGGTTCATCTGCACTTCTTGTTTGTAACATCCACCACACTGCTTCATTATTTCCACATTTTTCACATTCAATCTTAATTGTCGGTAATGCTTCTTTCATTTCTTTATCGTCTAATGCAATAATGGTAGGAACATTTTCAGTTTTTACTTCTTTTGTGACCTTGTTTCCTTTTTCGCTATATCCACACTTGGGACATACAAATTCAGAGTCAGAGCTATCTATCTTTAATCGCGCCTGACACTTGGGACAGAATTTCATTTAGACACCTTTAAGTTTAGAAAAAATTACTTTTTTTAGTTCAGCAGTATATTCCAAGGCTGTCTTTGTTGCCTTTTCAATTTCCTTGACCGGATTACCTTTTGAGGTGTTTACTCGCATTGCAAGTTGTCTAGTTAATGGGTGTCTCAAGACCACACCTGCAAACTCTACAGTAGGATCCTTGAGCATTTCATATTGTACTATATAGAGAGTACTAATGTCGGATCTGTTTATGTCCAATTGAACCTCTTTTGGAGAAGACTTTTTCAGTTGAACATCCATGTAAGTCAAAAAAATACTTATTGAGGATATAAACCATCCCCAATAGTTGACTAGCGATAAAAATGCAATAAGTGGAGTTTCTCTGGAGAAATCCTCCGACAAGCCAAGAATAGAAGACAATGTTACATTAAACGTGAAATTTTCTGTAACAGGAGCACTAAGAGAAGCTTTCACTGAGAAAAATTGGGAAAAAGCTTACAATAATCACGACAACAGCTTCAAACTAAGATATGGAGTAAAGATCCACACAGGTGGACTTCGAAAGAAGGAGATTGGCAAGCCCCTAGAAACGTACAAAAAAGTTGCCCTTTTTTGGACACGAAATCCAAAGCTTACTCAGATGGGAGAGAAAAAGGTCTGGGTACAGATATCCAAAAACTTTGAACCAAATATCCCAAATAGCCAATCTGAAGCACAGCATCTATTTCTTGACTTTGATGAAAAAATACAGTTTAACGCATCAGAGCTTGGAGTGGGTAAACACAAGATAGAAGCAGAAGTTTATGTCTCTTGGTTCAAACATGATTATGCAGAACCATTTGATGAAACTGTGCACTCTAAAGAAATCGAGCTCGAAGTTACCAAATAGGATATAAATGGAATTATTGGTGGATCGATATGGCAAAATATGATGGACTTAGAGGACAAGAACTGCTTGAAGTAGAAGAAAAAAATGGCGAAGTAACTTTGATCTTCAAGGATAACAGATTTTTGTTTATCAAGCTAGAAGACGGCAAGATGGTAACTACATCTATACCAGAGTAAACTTACTTGTTTAGGAATTTGTAGTAAAGACCAATTGCTATTTCTTGAGATTCAGACTGGATGGAACCCGGTCTTTCTTTTCGTACTTTTTGTATAGCATCATTTGCTGAGATCTTTTGATATTTTACAAGATAACAGGCAAGAATTGTACCTGCTCTTCCCATACCTGCAGCACAATGAACCATGACAGGTTCATTATTTTCAATTCTTTTTTGAATAAACTCTACAGCCTCATCAATTTGTTCCATATCAGGTGCAGAATAATCTTCTGTTGGAACATGAAGATATTTTACATTCTTGGTCCATGATTCCGGAAGTGAGTTCTCAGTCATTGTAACAATAGATTTTACACCTTGCTTTAGTATCCAATCCATTTCGGAAACAGACGTTGGCATTCCACTACCAGCCAACTTGTCACTGATCAACCAACTAAAGTTTGTAGGCTTTTTTGCAATTTTGCCATGCATTTTTCGCCAGAGGTTTCCAGGTTTGCTCACAAGATATTATGAGAATCGTACCATATATGTAGAAAACGAAGTTTGAAAATAAAAATAAGAAAAAGAGAAATTTTATGCGGACTTAATCGATTAGCTCGGTCCAACCCTTGACGAATACAGAGTTTCTGTAGAGTGGTACTGGTTGACCTGGAGTAAAGTCCATTGGTCTCATCCAGAAGATTGCCTTTGTTGGGCACACACCAATGCATGCACCGTCTGAAATGCATCTTTCTGGATAAAATACAAATGCTTTACCTCTCTTCCAGCCTTCTACTGGTTTTACTCTTAATACGTCTGGGCCTAGTGATGTACAAATCTCTACGCAGAGTGCACATCCTATGCACATTTGTTCGCCTATATCTGGAATAATTCCAACTGGCATGTTGTGTACTTCGAGAAAAGATCTTAATATAACTTGCTGAAAAATCGCATGTTATAACGGCGTTTGGGAATTTTATAACACCGTTAATTTGAGATCGCGTCATTCTAGATTTTTAGAATGATAATTGTTTGAACCGACGTTTTTTTATAATTTATTATTAATCATAAAACCATGGGAAGTAAAATTCACTGTGCACACATTTTGGTTGAAAAGCTAAGTGTTGCGCAAGATCTTAAAACAAGAATTTCAAAAGGTGAAAGTTTTGCAAATCTTGCCAAAGAATATTCATTGGATGGTTCAAAAAAGAGAGGCGGCGATCTAGGATTTTTTTCAAGAGGAGCCATGGTATCAGAATTTGAAAAAGCTGCATTTGCATTAGAGAAAGGACAGGTTTCTGATATTGTGAAAACTCAGTTTGGATATCACATAATAAAAAGACTAGACTAGCGGAATTAATCTAGAAGGAATGACAAGCTTGCAAGAATCGCTAGGCATGCTTAGTACAATACCTTCTTTTCCATGTTCAAGAAGAATTTTTTTGCTATTTTTCGTTTCAACGAGTCGTTTTCCTGTAGGAGACATTATCCAGCCTTCTTCTTTTTTGTACCTAACCATGCTTGCAACTACAAGATATGATTTGGTCATCTTTGTTATGCTTGCAAGCAACATCAAGATAGACATGACAGTCTTACCAACATTCTTTTTTCGATTTAGAATGTTAAAGAGTCCATTGAGTGAATCTACAACAACTATAGTTTGAGATAGGCTTGCTTTGACTAGAATCTCTTTGATCATTTTATACAAAGTTTCACTGGTGGGCTGGAATAGAGTTACATTGTTTTCTATAGGAATTGTTTCTGAAACTATGTATCCACTGTATAGCAAGTCAAGATCTAAGTAGAGTACTTGAAGTTCGGTGTCTTGTACTAGTTTTGAGATAAATCCTGCCTTTAGAAATGGATCAGAGTAGAATACAGAATTAATAAGATCTGGTTCTAGCATTGTTTGTAAATTTAACTTGGACTGAGAGTCATTACTAGGATTTTTAAACAATACAAAGACTAGTAAATTGTAATATAATAATGAATTTAGATTATTCCCAAGACTTTCCATACAAAGAAAGAATCTACCTGAACAATGCTTCTACTTCTAGAATGCCAAGATCAAGCATAACAGCAATGAGTGATTTCCTTGTAAAGTACAATGAACTAGGTCCTGATTCAGAGGCTTCTGATACTTATGTAAAAGAAAGGCTCGGGAACCTGCGGAAAGAAATTTCAGGATTAATCAAATGTAGACCAGAAGAGATAGTGCTCACCCAGAGTGTAACTGATGGAATAAACTTTGTAGCAAATGGATTGAAATTAAATCCAAATTCCAATATCGTAACACGTGGATCAACTCATGAACATCCAGCTAATCACTATCCATGGGTTAGAGTAGGTCAAAGAATTGAATTAAGAAATCTCCCCATAAATGAAACAGGCTATTTTGAGCCAGATGTGTTTACAAATACAATCGATAAAAACACAGGACTTGTTGCACTCAGTCATGCATTGTTTAACACAGGAGCAATAATTCCAGTTGAGGAAATTGGTAAGATACTTTCAGAAAAGAACATACCATATTTTGTAGATGCAGCTCAAACTGTTGGCTGTATTACCGATGTTGATGTAAACAAGATTAATTGTAATTTCATGTCCTTTAATGGTTCAAAGTGGTTATGCGGTCCAATGGGTATGGGTATCTTCTTTTGTAGAAGAGATTCAAGTGATCTTATTGAACCACTTCAGATTGGTGGAGAATCTGCCATCTTCCATGAAGACAAGATAGCTCACAAAGAGATGCCTGCTAGGTTTCAGGCAGGTTTTCGAAACTGGTCAGGTGTTGCAGGCCTTGAGGCATCTATAATTTATCTAAAAAAGATAGGGATTTCAGCCATCAGAGAGAGGAACATCAAGCTTGCAAATCTATTACGACAAGAGCTCTCAAAAATTAATGGCACAGTTCTGTATGGCCCCGAGGAAGAAAACCAACGAACAAGCATAGTTTCTTTCTCGGTCAAAGATCAGGATTCAAAGACTTTGGTTGCAAGACTTGAGAAAAATAACATGATACTTGCGGTAAGAGACATCTTTTCTAAAAAGATTGTAAGGGCTTCTCCACACTTTTACAATACAGAATCCGAAATTCATGCTGTAGTTGATACGATAAAAAAAGGCTAGTACTTTTCTTGTTCTTCAATTACCATCATAGTCAAGGTAGAGTAAACCTTGTCTATTTTTCTAATCTTGTTTGTAATGATGCTTCTTAGAAGATCCATAGAATCTGCAGTTATCTTGACTATGATATCATATACGCCATACACACCCTGAATTTCATACTTGATACCATTCTCGCTTCCAAGTATCTGTTTTATCTTTTGAATTATTTCAACATCTGAACCTAGATCTGAATTTATCAAGATGTAAGTAGTTGGCATGACTTAATTCGAGTTGCACGATATTTAACCTTTGATTACAATTCAAAATAGATTTTAGATAATCTTAGAAATGTTAGAGTACAAACTGGAATCTATTTTGTTTATAGTTTTTAGAAAGTTTACCTTCAATTGCTATTTTAGTACTACAAAAATTACAATTGTTATTATCGTCAAGATACCACCCTTGGATATCAAAGCCATATCTTTTAACAACAATTTTCTTGCATTGTGGACAGTATGTATTTTCAAGAGAATGACCCGGGACATTTCCTAAATAGGCATAGTTGAGCCCAACTTCCTTTGCAATTTCATAGTGTTTTTCAAGCGTAGGTATAGGCGTTGATTCAAAATCCATCATTTTGTAATCTGGATGAAATCTAAGAAAATGTATTGGCATGTCAGGTCCAAATTCATCATAGATAAATCGACATAATTTTTTGGCATATTCTAGATTATCACCAACTTGTGGAACTATCAAGTCGGTTATCTCTACGTGAATCTTTGTTTTACTGTGTATTTCTTTGAGGGTATCAAATACTGGTTGAGGATCTGGGATGCCAATGTATTTTCGTGAAAATTGTGGCTCTGCACTTCCCTTGAAATCCACAGTAATACAATCAAGAAATTCATTCATCATGTTGACTGTTTCTGGAGTATCATAACCATTTGAGACAAAGATGTTGAACAATCCATTTTTTCTTGCAGCTACGCCGCAATCACGCGCAAATTCGATAAATATTGATGGTTGATTGTAGGTATACGCAATTCCATCGGAGCCTGATTGTTTTGCCAAGTCAACTACTTCTTGAGGTGTCATGTCAGTTCCTTCTATCTTTCGTCGTTGACTGATGTCATGGTTTTGGCAGTATTTACAAAGCCAGTTGCATCCAGTTGTAGCAATAGAAAATATGCTTGTACCAGGCCTATAGTGAGTTACTGGTTTTTTCTCAATAGGATCTACATGACCAGTAATTACTTTGCCATATGCAAGAAGATCAAGCTTGCCATTGTTATTTGCCCTTATTCCACAAAGGCCAATCTGATCTTTTCCAATTTCACAGTATCTAGCACATGCTGTACATTTGACCTTGTCATTAGGTAATTTTTGATAGAGAATTGCTTCCTTAGCCGTTATGTGATATCAGCTAATTTATCATATAATTGCTGGCGTAATTTGCTTTGGAACAGGTGATCTCATCTTCTGTATTGCATTCTGGAAATCTTCCTGAGTTATCTTGATTGTTTTTACATTTTTTTCTTGTTTGTCTACATAGCGTCGTATAGAACTTATGGCTGCCCTATTGCAAATTCCTTCTATTTCTGCACCACTAAAGCCATTAGTCAACTGCACTAGTTTTGTAAAGTCAATATTCTCTGCGAGTGGTTTCTTTTTTGTATGTATTTTGAATATATTTTCGCGTCCATTTGTGTCTGGTGATGGCACTTCAATGATTCTATCAAATCTTCCAGGTCGAAGTAATGCACTATCAATAAGGTCTACTCTGTTAGTAGCACCTATTATTAGCACATCCTGTAATTCTTCAAGACCATCTATCTCAGTTAATAGTTGAGACACTACTCTTTCTGTAACACCAGAGTCAGAACTACCTGAACTTCTGCTTGGAGCCAACGAATCAAGTTCATCAAGAAATATGACACATGGGGAGGCTTGTCGTGCTTTTCTAAATATTTCACGGATTCCTTTTTCAGATTCACCAACCCATTTTGAGAGCAATTCAGGACCTTTGATACTAATGAAATTGGCCTCTGAGGTATGTGCAACTGCCTTTGCAATCAATGTTTTTCCCGTACCAGGAGGTCCATAAAGTAAAATTCCTTTTGGTGCTGTAACATCAGCATGTTCAAAGGCCTCTCTGTGTTTGAGTGGCCATTCTACTGACTCGTAGAGTTCCTCTTTTAGAGATTCGAGACCGCCAACATCATCCCATGTTACATTTGGTACCTGAACAAGAACTTCTCGTAATGCAGAGGGTCTTACCTCTTTTAGCGCATCTTTGAAATCATTTTCTGTAATGATAATTTTTTGAAGAATTTCTACTGGAATTTTTTCTGCTTCTAGATCTAAATCAGGTAAAATTCTTCGAAGAGATCTCATTGCAGCTTCTTTTGCAAGTATTTCCAAATCAGCACCTACAAATCCATGTGTTACTTTTGCAATCTGATCCAGGTTTACTTTTTCTTCAATTGGCATTCCTCGAGTGTGAATGTTTAGTATCTCAGTTCTTCCTTGCTGATCTGGAATTCCAATTTCAATTTCACGATCAAATCTTCCTGGTCTACGTAATGCAGGATCTATCGAGTCTGGTCTGTTGGTGGCAGCAATTACAACCACCTTGCCTCTTGATTTCATTCCATCCATTAAAGTAAGGAGCTGAGAGACAATTCTTTTTTCTACTTCTCCTGTTACCTCTTCCCTCTTTGGAGCAATTGAATCAATTTCATCTATGAATATTATACTTGGAGAATTTTCCTCGGCTTGTTTGAATATCTCTCGTAATCGTTCTTCACTTTCTCCATAGAATTTTCCAATAATTTCAGGACCACTAATAGAGGTAAAATGAGAATGAGTTTCTCCTGCAACAGCTTTTGCCAGTAATGTCTTTCCTGTACCAGGAGGCCCATAAAGTAACACTCCTTTTGGTGCCTCAACTCCCAGTTTTTCAAACAATTCTGGATGTCGCATAGGAAGTTCTACCATTTCTCGTATCTTTTGAACCTCATTTCGTAGCCCACCAAGATCATCATAGGTTATCCTAGGAATAGAATTGTCAATGGCTTTGGTCATAGACCCTAATTTGAATTCGGTTTGCTCTGATATGATAACTGGTTTTGCAGATGGTGCAGTACCGCTAACAACAAGTTGTGTTTTTCCGCCCATTTGTGTGGTTACGATTAATGTATCACCAGCAGTTAGTACATGACCCATGTAGTATGTTTGCATATACTCTTGAAGTCCTTCTTCACCTAATTTTTCTATAGGTGAAAGTATTACCTGTTCAGCTTCTACTGCATCTACTTTTTTTACTGTAATCTTTTCTCCTATTCCTGATCCTATATTATGACGGGTAATTCCATCTACTTTGATTATCCCCGTACCATAATCTGGAGCATATCCAGACCAGAGTTTAACATGGCTTTTCCTGTTTCCTACTAACTCTAGAATTTGGCCAGCTTCCCATGCATTATCTTCAACAATTTTTGGATCTACTACAGCTATTCCTTTTCCAACATGTCTCTGTGCTGCCTCTGCAATTTTTAATGTAATTTCACTCATAATTTTATCACCAAAAAATAAGGTTATTCGACCTGCACCGTCCTCCCTTGCGGTCGATCCTCTTCTTTGAGTTTGAACTTTACTTCCAAGATTCCGTTAGAGTATGTTGCCTTGACAGAATCTTCGTCAACCTTTTGTTTGATAGGTACTTTTGTGTGGTATTTTTTGTCATCATTTTCTGCATCAAGATTTACAGATCGTCCTACGACTTCGATCTTGATGTCTTTCTTTTCTACCCCTGGCATCTCAGCTACAATTTTGAGAACTTTTTCTTTGTTATCTACGATAACATCTACAAACGGTTCTCTTGTTTCTGATTTCTCCAGAAGACCTGGTTGTACATTTCCATATTCTTTAACGACAGGTTTTCCATCAGGTCCTACAGTTAGGGAATACCCATAGTAGTAAGGACCAAATGTCTGTGCGTTCTCAGAGCTGGTCATGTCATTCCAAATTTTGTCTAATCCCTTGAAAGGTCGCATCATTTTTTGGAAGAGATGGTCAAACTCATCCCATTCATTTGTGTCATAGTTATGCATATAGTGTAATAGGTATGACATTATATAAATATTATGAGATAATGATTTATTATATTACATAAATTAATATAATTAGCAATAGCATTACTCTTATGCGAACTCCTAGCCTTTCTGTTCCTGATGCTGTGAGAGAGATAATTACAAAAAATCGATCTGTTTACGACTGTATCAAGATGGGCTTGATAAATTACACATCACTTGCAATAAAACTCCAAACGGAAGTTGAGTCATTGGTAGGAGGCCCAGTGAACCCCAATACAATTGTGGTTGCAATCAAAAGATATGCAGATTCTTTTGAAAAAAAAGATGATGTACAAAATGAAACAGTATTAAAAAATGCAAGACTTTCTTTGACTGACGGAATTGTAGACATTAGATTTTCTTCAGAAGATTTTGAAATGAAAGATGCTGTAGATCTAATGGATAGATTTATGCAAGTTGATCCAGACTATGAGTTTTTCCGATCTACTGATTCGTTTAGATTCATGACTGAAGACATAAGTGGCATAAGAAAAATTTTAGAGTCTTTTTCATCACATAGAAATTTCTTTCAAACTGGATTAGCAAAGATAACTATACACATTCCTGAATCAGAACACAGCTCTGACGTGGTTTCGTACGTATCTGAAATTCTACATGATAATGGAATCGAGCTTTTTAATGCGTTTTTCGGACAAGATTACATAGTAACAGTTTTGCATGAAAAAGACGCTGCTAGAGCATATCAAATTTTAAGAAGAGAAATATCCCGCTAGTATTAGAAGATCTTTTCTAAATTCCACTAGTTTCTGCTTTTGTCATTTCTAGGTAGACTTTGTCTCCTACTGCAAGATTCAGTTCTTTGTATTCGTGCATATCAAGCTTGATTGAGGTTGTAGAACTTGATTGACCCATGCCTCCAGAGAGCATTTTGTTGAGGTTTTTCACCATATCATCCATATTTGTAAAACCCATCACGCCTCCAGCACCAAATGGTGATGGGGGTGTACTTTGTTCTCTAAAATCCTTAGATGTAGAAAGTGAGACTATTACGTATGGAGCTCCATCCGGCGATGCATCTATTCTTACAATAATGTACTCTTTCTTCATGTCCTAACTTCACAAATCAGCATATTTTACCTTTCGCTCAAATAACCTGTTAAACATGATGAGGAATCATTATTACCTTTTTTATGCCCGCAGATAACATTAGATGAATACAATGTCTAAAGCCAAAAAAATTCTTGTTTTAGGAGGCGGATTTGCAGGAGTAGAATGTGTAAGAAAACTTGAATCGTATTTCCCAAAGGAAGAGGACATTCAAATCGCTATGGTAAGCGAGGATAATTTTTTCTTATTTACACCAATGCTTCCTCAAGTAGCCTCAGGAACAATTGAGACTAGACATATTGTAATTCCAGTTAGAACCCTGTTGAAAAGAGCCAAGTTCTATGAAGCTGAAGTCAAAAACATTGATCCGTATGGCAAAACAGTAACTCTTAATGGTACAAAAGAAAAACGTGGAATTTCATTACATTATGATTATCTTGTCTTGGCTCTTGGTAGTCAGACAAATTTCTTTGGAATGGATAAATTACAAGAATTAGCTTATTCAATGAAGACTCTCAATGATGCAGTAGTATTGCGAAATAGAGTCATAGACATGTTAGAACAAGCAGATAATGAAACTGATCCAATCCTCAAGAAAAGCTTGCTTACTTTTGTGATTGTTGGGGGAGGATTTGCGGGTATAGAAACTGCAGGAGAATTAATGGACTTGTTACATGATGCTAGAAAATTTTATCCCAATATTGAAAAAACTGACATTAGAGTTATTGTTCTTGAAGCAATGGCAGCAATACTCCCAGGCTTTAATGAAAAGCTTGCAAAATTTGCTTTGGAAAAACTTCATGAACGTGGAATAGAGGTTAAGGTCAGTACAAAACTTTCTAGTTTTACTGGTGATGAAGTTTTAATCGAAGATGCTCAACCGTCTACAGATCCCAATAAACAATCTTCGGTGAGTGCAATACAGACAAAAACTTTGGTGTGGACTGCAGGTGTCACACCTGTAGACATTATAAAAAAATCAGTCTTCAAAACCAACAGAGGTGGAATTGTAGTAGATGAATTTCTTCAAGCAGTTGACTTTCCTGAAGTTTTTGCAGTTGGAGATTGTTGTTATCTTATTGATCCCAAAACAAACAGACCTCTTCCACCAACAGCACAAAGTGCAGAATCAGAAGCTGAAATTGTTGCAAAAAATCTTCGTGCTTTAATCACAAATAAAGAGAAGGAAAAATTTGTGTATTCGCCTAAAGGCCAGATGGCAGTAATAGGAAAGCGGAGTGCAATTGCAAGCATGTTTGGAATTCATTTGCATGGAATTTTTGCATGGATGCTCTGGAGAGTAATTTATCTCTCAAAAATTCCGCGATTGGATAAAAAAGTAAGAATATTTCTTGATTGGTCAATAGACATGTTCTTTGATAGAGATATTGCTCGATTGAAGGTGATGCGTGAAAAACCTGTTGAGGAATTCAAAGAACTTGATGAAGTTGACGATGTTTGGTAAAATAGAATTCTGCATTGCTGAAATATATTGAACATTACAAAACGGCATTTATGGGAAAGGTCTATGCTGTTGGTGTTGGACCAGGATCACCAAAATATGTAACTGAGATAGTAAAAGAAGTGGTACTAAATTCTGATATTGTTATTGGATACAAATACACTCTCAAAACGATAGAGGCTCTCTTGAACAATAAAGAGATACATGAAATCACTATGAAAGATCAGGAAGAAGCATACCAAAAAGTCTCAAAGACTTTGGGTAACAAGACATGTGTTGTTCCTTTCACAGGAGATGTGAATTTCTCAGAATCAGAAGTTGTGGATAGGTTAATTGAGATATTTGGTGATGTACAAATTATTTCAGGAATTAGTTCCACACAGGTTGCTGCATCAAAGGCAAAAGTGCCAACAGACAAGAGCAAGGTCATTACTATGCACATTTCCACAAGCATAGAGGAAAAGAAACTTGAGCTTCAAAAAGCGCTCATTGATGGATTTAGTGTAATACTTGTACCAAGACCTTGGCCAAAAGAACCATCCAAACATTTTATGCAATCAGAAATAGCATTATATCTAAAAGATCATGGTTTTGACACTTCAAAGATGAAGGTACATGTCTTTGAATTTCTAACTACTGAAAAAGAGACACATTTTATTGGTAAAGTCAAAGATTTGGAAGGAAAACAATTCTCTGATCTCTCTGTCATGGTCTTTGATCAAACAAAGCTAGAATCATACATTAATTTCAAATAATTTAATGAAATTCAGAGTTAGTTATTGAGGCGGCGTGTTACCAATTACATATGATGAAGTTGGTGGCATTGAAATTATCACACCGTTCATCCAAGTGTATTGTGGATCATAGAATCTAACAATTCCAGTATCATTTACAATAACTGTGAATGTTTGTCCTGGAGCAATCGTACCACTTACAATTTTTCCATCAGGAGTAAATGGATTGGTATTTTTTTGTGTACTAACACCACTGTAAATGGTATGAGCTATAGAATCATTATTAGTCCAAATAATAGGAGTGCCAGGAACTATCTGTATAGTATCTGGTGTATAGTATGTATTGTATTGATTATACGTCTGTTGAGTTGCACTTCCCTTTGCTGATGATGATCCTGGGTTTATACTAATTTTGACTGGAGCAATTTGAGTTGTGCTTGCAGGTGATGAAATGATAATTCCATTTATCCATGTGTATGTTGGATCAAAGATTTGTGTAGAACCAGTTCTGCTAAAAGTAGTTTGATAACTTTGTCCTGGAGCTATTGGACCACTGTTAATATTTCCATCTGCAATAAAGTGGGGACTAGTTGTTTTTCCAGCAGCACCTTTCCCACCAGCACTCTCGGTTGTTGATATTAATTGGCCACTCATTATACTATGTGGAACAGAATCACTGTTAGTCCAAACCACAACTGTACCTGGTGTAATTTGGAGTGATGAGGGTGAAAGGAATTGTACATTGCTAGAATTTGATGCGCCGTTAAGTATGGTCATCTGAGCTGTTTGTGATTGCATAGTTGAAGATTGTGAGAGTGGTGCAATTATTCCCACCATGAATTGGTAAGTAGGATCAAAAAAGGTAATGTCGCCTACTGTTTCATCTTGTGGAATGTTATAGCGTGCTGCAACCCTAGGATCTAGTGATTGAGTAGTATCAAAACTAGTTATTGTATATTGAAATGACTGTCCAGGAGCTATTACGCCACTGTCGATCTTGCCATCAGAAATAAGTGTAGTACTTGATTGATTAGTGGTTAATGCTGATGCCACACCACTCATTATTCTATGTGGAACCAAATCATTGTTAGTCCAAACTACAGTAGTACCAAGAGCTACTTGTACATTTGATGGTGAATAATGGACTTGGTTGTTGATATTAGATGAACCTTGTAGAATGCTTATGTTCACTATTTTAGATGATGACGGCGTAGATGTAGTGGTAGAGGGAGGAGGAGTAGATGTAATTGGTTTTGTGGTTACAGTACCTGCAGATAATACTTTAGCGCTGTAACTTGCTTTCATAGTTTCAGATCCAGTTATCTTTCCCGATATGGAAAAAACAGAACCATCTTGGTTGCTACCAATTATTCTTCCAAACAAATTAAGATGAATTGTATTTCCATTTTCATCCTGTGCATTACCTTGAATTACAAAATATTTGTTATCTCGTAAGATTGCGACTTGCCATAATCCAGAATTAAGGTATTGGGTATTTGCCACAGTAACAAGGCCATTATCAAGTGTAGCTTGCATGCTGGTACCATTGTTAGCTCCTGCTGTAATTTGTAAAGCAATATTTGAATCAAAAATGGTTTTGTTTCCTGAAAGATAGCCTGAAGCATCAATCAAGTACTTGCCATTAGATGAGAAATCAGAATAGGCATTGGGTAAATACATTGTAGTAGCAACAAGTCCTGCAATTACCATTAGAAACAGAAATACGTATTTCATTAGATTATCCAACTCCTTATTGCATATTTAATTACTAGGTATAATTTATCACACAATTAGGCAATTCCCGGTTAATTGTCTTTACAAACTAGTTTTTGGATGAACTACACTTGATCCAAATTGTTGAATCATATAATATTCAATAAATCCCCCAGCAAGCAGAAGAGCCAAGACAATTCCTATCTCTATAGCGGTTTGACGTAGTTCATTTTTTAGAGATTTTTTTCTTACTATTACAAGTATAAGCAAAAGGCTTCTTGACATTCCAATTGAATATGCCACAAGTTCCATTATGCCAAAAGGAGACAAGTAGAGCAATGCCAGTGGTGGGACCTTTGCAAGTGTTGGAGTTGTTGTCACTAGAGCTTCAAACGCAACCCCTGTTGACCAAGCTGCAAATGAACCCCATGCTAGTCCTGCACCTGGAATGAACATAGGTAATGCAACGGATGCGTTGTGTTCGAAAATTCCTATGGCATCAATTCCTTCAACTACTTTTTGAAATTCTTTAAGAAATGTTTGTGATTCTTCATCAGATAATTTACTTTGAGTTCCGATTAAATAAGATAAAGAGAAAATTCCAATAAAAATAACAAATACTAGAACTCTTGGTCTACCGAACAATAATCCATTTTTAGGAGAACTATATTTGAGGTTGGTGGTTGGATCAGATTTAATTAAAAGTCGTATTATGAGACCTTGTTGAACGAAGAAGTTTCCTCAGCCATAACTTATGCACTGAGTAAAGGATTTCAGATTCATCCTGATGCATTTAAGATATTAGAAAAAATTGATGTAAAAGAACTTCAGAATATAATCAAACAAGTGGTTCGGGAAAAAGCTAAACAAAATATGTTTTTGATTAATCAAAGTGACCTCAAAATGTTTGTAGAATCAGAAATAGATGACAGTATTGAAAATAATCATGTGATTTTGTTTGATCCCACGAAAAAGGTTACATCTGCAGAAGGAATTGATGGTTTTCACGCATTATTCAAAGACAGATATGCAAAATTGCTTAAAATTATGATGCAACGTTCACAGTCAAAGAAACTAACTCCCATTTCAAACGTGACAAATGGCAAGTTGGATGATGAGATTTACATCGCAGGCCTTCTAATGGACAGAAGAATAGACAGAGACGTCACAAAGTTGGTCATAGATGATCCCTCAGGTTCGATAGAATTGCTAATTTTCAATAAAGAGATACAGGAAACCGCAAATTCTTTGCAAATTGATCAGTTTGTCATGGTATCAATTGCAAGTGGGAAAAATGGTGGATTTTTTGTTAAAGAAATCCTTGTTCCAGACATACCTGAACACATAGCAAATCGTTCAAAGACTGAGACTTATGCTGTATTCATTTCGGATTTACACGTAGGAAGCAAATTCTTTATGGAAAAAGAGTTTACAGAGTTTGTTTCATGGCTTTCAAGCCCTGACCCGATAGCACGAAAGGTCAGGTTTGTCCTAGTTGGTGGAGACATTATTGACGGAATAGGCATCTTTCCAAACCAAGACAAGGAACTCTTGTTGCTAGATGTAGACCAGCAGATGGCAAAGGCTACAGAGCTTTTAGACAAAATCCCAAAACACATCAAGGTATTCATCATTCCTGGAAACCACGACCCAGGAAGAAGAGCCCTTCCTCAACCTGCAATTCCAGAAAAGCACAACATGCACCTCTGGAATAGAGAGAATTTTTTCATGTTGGGAAATCCATCCCTGCTTGAGCTAAATGGCGTAAAGATATTGATGTTCCATGGTCAGAGCCTTGATGATGTTGTTGGCAGCACACCAGGATTGAGCTATGCACAACCGGCAAAAGCCATGCGGGTTTTACTAAAAACCAGGCATCTAAGTCCAATATATGGCAAGAGAACTCCGATTGCGCCAGAATTGGAAGACATGATGGTAATATCTGAAGTTCCAGACATTTTACATTCTGGCCACATCCATGTTGTTGAGCTTGACATGTACAAGGGAACATTGATTGTAAACTCTGGCGCATGGCAAAGCCAGACTCCATTTCAAGCAAGTGTCGGAATAAGCCCTACACCAGGAATTGCCATTATTGTAAACCTTGCAACAATGAAGGTTTTTACAAAAGACTTTACAGAAAATTCTAATTAAAATTTACAAGAGATCTTCTAAGGTCAGATCTTCTTTGAATGCTTTTTTTACAGTATCAGCATTTAGTGTAAGATTGAATTTTTTTGTTCTTCCATGCATCCCTTGATGGATAATTTTTCCTGTGATTAATCCAGTCATTTCTATCTCACTTAGCATCTGTGTAATTCTACGTTGGGTTAGTTCTTTTTGTCTTGTAATTTTACAGAGATTTTTGTATGATTGGTATATCTCGCCAGTTGTATTTCCGCTTGCCTTCATCACTGCAAGTATGAGTAGTTTTTCATGTAATGGATATGAATTCAACGCAGTAGTTTCTTTATCTTCTTCCATCTTGAGAGAGGCCCTTCGTATATGGTCCTCCTTTACTGTATCAGATTGCTCACGCTCAGCAATCTCGCCTGCAACACGTAAAAGGTCAATTGCCCTTCTTGCATCTCCGTGTTCCTGGCCAGACATGGCAGAACATAGGTTTAGGGCTGCCTGCTCTACAGTATTTGGAATAAAGGCTACCTTGATACGTTCATCAAGTATCTCATTGATCTGTCCAACGGTATAATTGGTAAAGATTACCTCTTCCTCACTCAAACTGCTCAGAACCCTAGGATCTAGCCGTTCTTTGAATGTGAGATCGTTAGAAATTCCAATCAGGGTCAATGTACCTTTTTTTAGCCTCTCGTTAGCTCTAGTTAGTGAATAAAATACATCTTTACCTGATTTAGAGACAAGTTCTACAAGATAATCAATCTCATCGATTACAAATACCGTGTTTAGTTCATTTTTCTCAATTACTGCAATAATACGATTGAATACTTCACTAATTGAAAGCCCTGTGGAAGGTAATTCTTTTTGTGATATAAGACCAAGTTGTCTGCCTAATTTTACCAGTAACCCGTAGAGGGTGGTCTCTTCTTTTGCATTAGCATAAAGTAATTGAATTGGAAAAGAATTGTCTTTTACTCGTTCTTGTATCTTGCCTAGAACTTTCTTTACTACTAGGGTTTTGCCCGTACCTGGTTTTCCATAAACTAGTAGGTTGGAAGGACGTGATTTTTTTAATAATGGTAATAGTGATTGGGTGACCTTTTTTTGTTCATCCTCACGATGTAAAATTGTATCAGGAATAAATGTAAAATGTAGGACTTCACGATTTTTGAATAATGACTTTCCACTTTGTGCATCATCTAATAATTTATCAATTGGATCTTTTGTCATTAACCCACACACCATTGTTTCTTCTCTATCCACATATGGATTCTACTCAATTAATTAGATTAGAATAGAATAACTAAACCAAATTTAGTATATCATTAATTATTTTTATTTTTATTTTCATTAAAAAAATTTTTTAAATAAAGCTAGAGTGGAAGTATAGGTGTGTGAGTCTTCCTGATATGATGTTAACAATTAGTGAACTTTCTGTTAAGATTAGGCCCTGAAAAGCCCAAAATGACCCCTTTATTTCCAGTCCAGGCGTGAAGATGGCTCTTAACATTGTTAACATCCTAAAGAATACCCCCTTATTTCCACTCTAGGCATGAAATATGGACTAGTTTGAATATAAGACTCGTAAGGCCTGTTAAGATGCCAAAAATGGTCAGGCGTGGGCTAGGCAGTGAATGTTAACAAACCCACTAGTTAACAAATCTTCTATGATCTGTTCAAGTGTTAACAGTTAACCAGATCGATCCCAATGGCCCGAAAAAGAATTAGAATAGACTTGGAGGACTCGGACGGAGCCAAGTACAACTTTAGCCTAGAGGGTAATGTTACTCGTGAAAAGATGCTAAAGATATTCGAATTGATGAACCTTATGAATATAGAAGAACCAGAGGGGGGAGGGGCCCAATTAGATTCCATAGGAGCCAAGATATGGAATGTAATAGACAAGAATTTCCCCATAGGTAAATTTACTTCCTCAATGATACTGGAAAAATACGAAGATGAGTATGAAGAGCCAATTAAGCTAAGTGTAATCTCTACATATCTATCCAGATTCGCAGTAAAGGGTAGGGTAGCAAGGGAAAAGCAAGGAAAAGAGTGGGCCTACCAGATACTAAAGATAGCCCAGAGAGAAAAGAGTGGGCCTTAGGAGATTACTACCTTTCTGACCACTAGATGGTCACCATCTATTGTGATCTTGACATAGTCTCCTTTCTGAAGTTCTAAGAACTTTCTAAAGTCTTTAGGGATTGAGATTGTTCCTGCAGTGGTAATTTTGATTAATTGTTCATTAGACATGTTATTACATTATAAGAACAATAATTTAAGAATTTACAATTAATTAAGATTATTAAATTATAATGATTTTTGATGACTTTGACAGAAAACTAGGGAGTTTACAAACTAAATTAATTAGAAAACAATCCAGGTCAGTCCTAATTTCTTGATCTGAAAACTATTGGCGTTCTAAAAGTTATTGGGCTGGAGCCATCTTGACAACCCCTGCCCTTGCAAGACCCTTGTCAGTTATTTTGTAAGAAAATGGCTTTGTTGTCATATCTCTTTCAACCAAACCTTCCTCAAACAACTTCTTTAGCATACGTGATGTGTGTTCTCTAGTCCTTCCTAATGTGATTTGTATGTCACGTGATGTCATAGACTTCTCTGTGATTAAGTGCAGAACTTGATCTGTGATATTTCCAAACTGTATGTTCGGAATTCTCTCCTTTGGCTTCTCCTCCTTGATCATTACTGGGGGTTCTTGCTGTACTTTTTGCTCCTTTGGCTTTGGAATTTGTGCCTGAGGAATTTCCTGGGTTTCTTGTGCCATTTCTACTGAATCTAAACGAATTTTCATATCAATTAACAAATTTTCATAATACTGTAAGCGCTCTGTTAGAATTTTTGCATTTTCTGCATCTGATTTCAGTCGTGGTTTTACCTTGTTGTACACCGTAATAGCTACTAGTCCACCAATAAATGATGCAAGTACGCTTAAAATCACTCCTACGTCTGGTATGTCTACTAACATCACGATGTAACGTCAAGTGATGTGATTTATCATGTTTGAGTAAAATTATTTCACATCTTACACATCAATATCAAACATATCTCATCACATCTTATCACAACCTTTTGTCAAAACATGCCTATTTTTGAAGCCAAATCATAGATTGCAGGTCCGTTTTAGTACTTCATGTATCACAGACATGATTTGTTCCTCACGTTCCGGAAAAACATCACTACTTTGTATCACAGAAACCTGCTCAGAAAGGCGATTTATCACATCCATATCATCACTACTCAGTACGCCTAGGCTCCTGAGTAGGATCCATGAGTAACATAGTGCAGTTAACTTGTCTTTAGATTGGGTTACCTGTCGATAAAATGCCCCTTTACTAATAGTAAACTGCGAGTCTACGAGGTCCCTGCGTTTTAAAATAATTGCAATTTGTCTTTCAGTAAACAATGATTTTTTTATAATTTGTTTAATAATATTGCTAAAATTATCATCAGGGGGATCGCTCATAGCTATACAAATCTGTATGACTATATTCAATTAAACTTTTAATCAATAGGTATTCAACCATTCCATATGCAAAAGACAGAGAATTATCTTCACGCTACAAGAAAGAAAAAGGGAACACTTCTCTTTGTGTTAATTGATTCTGAAAATTCTGCAGGACGTTCTGCCTCAACATTAGCAAAAGAAGCGGAAAAAAATGGTGCCTCTGCAATTTTAGTTGGTGGTTCATCGGCAGTTGATCAACTTACAATGACTGAGACTGTATCTAGTATCAAAAAAGCAGTCAAGATACCTGTAATTCTCTTTCCTGGAAACGTAACAGGCGTGGTTCCTGGCGCTGATGCAATACTTTTCAGCTCACTTTTGAACTCGGATAATCCATACTTTATCTCACAGGCACAAGCTCTGGGAGCACCAAGTGTTCTAAGATTTGGTCTTGAACCTCTTCCTACAGCCTATATCATTATTGGCGAGGGAACAACTGTCTGGCATGTAGGCTCTGTGAGAACAATTCCCTTTGACAAGCCAGGCCTAGCCGTCATGTATGCTTTATCTGCACAATTCATGGGAATGCGATTTGTATACTTGGAAGCAGGTTCTGGCGCTAAATCTAACGTAAAACCTGAAATGGTTGCTGCAGTTAGGAGGCTTTTCAAAGGATTTCTTATAGTAGGTGGAGGTATTCGAAGCCCAGAAACTGCTGAGGAGATAGCAAAAGCTGGTGCAGATGCCATTGTAATTGGAACTTTCATTGAAAAGGGCGGAAGTTTCAAAACAATTTCCGATATCGTAAAAGCCATCCAATCCATAAGGAAATAACATGTCTGAGAACCTAGCATTGAGACTCAAAGAGGTCCCAATGCCTCAAGACTATTTTGGATATTATACAAAAATATCTGAGGAAGTCTTTACTATCTTCGAACAAGCCGCATCTGCCAAGGCAACACTATCAGATTCTTCTGGGATGGTGGAGCCCAAGATAGCTTTTGATCTTGCGGATCGTGTATCCAAAATGCACGACATTGACGTAACTGACAATCTAAGATCTCTCATTCAAAATACTACGAAAGAATTAGCTGCTCTAAGGCTTGCAGAGGATATAGCACAAGGCAAGTACTCTGGACCTGATACAGACCTCCAGGAAAAACTTGATCTTGCAGTGCGTGTGGCTTTGGCTATAGTTACAGAAGGAGTCACTATTGCTCCTCTTCAAGGTATCAGTGAGGTTCTAATCAAGAAAAATGCAGATGGTACTGAATACTTGTCTGTCTCATTTGCAGGTCCTATTAGGTCGGCAGGAGGAACAGAGGCTGCCTCTACCATGCTTATTGCAGATCATGTACGAAAGATAGCTGGACTTGCAAAATATCAAGCAAATTCATTTGATGACGAAACTGGTCGGTTTGTAGAAGAGCTAAGGGTATACGAAAGAGAGGTTGGAAGCTTTCAATTCCATGTTCCAGACCAAGATGTGATAAATGTCATCTCTAACCTTCCAGTAGAACTTGATGGTGTAGATACTGACCTAGTTGAGATTGTAAGCCATAGGAACATGGTGAGAATAGGTACCAATAGGGTTAGAGGTGGTGCACTTCGTGTTCTAAATGATGGTCTAATTGGGAGATCTCGTAAACTGCTCAAACTCATTGAATTGTACAAACTAGATGGCTGGGATTGGCTAAAAGACCTCAAGGGGGCCATTCAAACTGGTGATGCTGATGCCGCAGCACATAGAATGAGAGAGGTAATCACAGGGAGATCAGTTCTCTCCATGCCCAAGAAACTTGGAGGATTTCGACTAAGATATGGCCGTGCCTGCAATACTGGATTTGCCTCAATTGGCATTCATCCCGTAGTTGCTGAGATACTTGACCATGCAATAGCCGTAGGCACCCAGATTAAGCTTGATGTGCCTGGAAAAGCCTCAACTGTGGCCTTTGTGGACTCGATTGATACTCCTATTGTAAGACTAACAAATGGAAATGTTGTAAAAATAAAGAATACTGCACATGGAATTTCCCTGAAACCTCACATTGCAAAGATTTTGCATCTTGGTGACATTTTGATAAGTTATGGAGACTTTTTAGAAAATAATGCTGAGCTTGTACCGACTGGATATGTAGAAGAATTTTGGGCTCAAGAACTGCAAGACAAAGTACTCAAGTACGAACCAAATGACACTGAACTTCTAAGTTATGTATCCAAGACACCAGATCTGGAAGAAGCCTTTAGGATATCATTGAATTTTGGTATTGGTCTTCACCCACATTATCTGTACTATTGGGATCAGGTCACAGTTGAAGAATTTGAAAAAATTCTCAAACCTACAAAATTTGATTCAGATCTAATCATTTATCCAATGGATGCAAAAGATGTTCTAGAAAAATTGGGTGTTCCACATGAAGTTGCAGGAGATGATCTTCTTCTAAAAGATATAGAGGCAAAAGTCATTTTCTATTTGTTATTTAGAAAACAAATCCAACTTGAAAAAGATCTTTCTGTTCCGCAAATCATAACAAAATCATCTGGCATAAAAATACCAAATAAATTTTCTACCTCTATTGGAGTAAGAGTTGGAAGACCAGAAAAAGCTGCACTACGAAAAATGAAACCTCCAGTACATACTTTATTTCCAGTAGGAAACAAGGGTGGAGCATCCCGTGATTTGCTCAAGGCAGCAAAACAGCCAAACTTTTACTGTAACATTTACAATAGATTCTGCAAAAACTGTAACACTCCTTCTATTAGTATAGCATGTCCCAAATGTAATGCAAAAACAAGTACAATTTACATATGTAAAAAATGCAGAGATGAGATTGAGACAGATTATTGCCCAAAATGCAAGTCTCGTGCATATGGGCACTCGTATCGTTCATTTCCTCTCAAAGATCTACTGTATACTGCTCAGGAGAGGACTGGATTTAGGGCCCAGGAGCCATTCAAGGGTGTCAAAGAGCTCATAAACCAAGATAGAGTACCAGAACCGCTTGAAAAGGGTCTGATAAGACAAAGTCTCGGACTTAATGTCTTCAAGGATGGTACAATAAGATTTGATACCACCAATGCACCACTTTCACACTTTAGGCCATCTTGGATTGGAGTAACACCAGAAAAGCTAGTTGAGCTTGGATATACTCATGATACAAACGGCAATCCACTACAAAATTCTAATCAGCTTGTTGAGCTCAGAGTTCAAGATGTAATAATTCCTAAAGAATGTGGAGACAGTCTTGTTTTTGTTTGTCAATACATTGACAGAGAGCTTGCAAAACTTTTTGGACGTCCGCCATTTTACAATGTAAAAAGTACTGATGATCTTGTGGGCCAACTTATCATTGGTCTTGCACCACATACATCTGTTGGAATTGTGGGTAGAATAATTGGATACACCAATACCCAAGTGTGTCTTGGAACTGCGGTATGGCATTCTGCAAAAAGACGTGATGCTGACGGCGATGCAGATTCTATCATGTTGTTAATGGACAGTCTGCTTAATTTTTCAAGACTATTTTTGTCTGATAGAATAGGTGGACTGATGGATGCTCCACTACTTGTTCAACCTATTGTGATTCCACAAGAAGTACAAAGACAAGCTCACAACTTTGAAGTTGTAAAGGCGTATCCACTTTCATTCTTTGAAGCTACACTTGTAAGAGAAAAGGCAAGTGAGATCAAAGATGTCGAAATTCTAAAATCAAGACTGGAAACAGAAAGACAATTTCTTGGACATGATTTTACACACATGACATCTACACTAACCACATCAAAATCAAGAAGTGCCTACTCTACACTTGGTTCATTGCTTGAAAAACTTGACATGCAGATAAGAACTGCAGATATCATAAATGCAGTTGACCCAAGTGAGGTAGTTTCAATGGTGATGACCACTCACCTGCTTCCAGATATCATGGGAAATCTCAGGTCATACTCTGGCCAATCTTTCCGATGTACTACATGTGGTGCAAGCTATAGGCGAGTTCCTCTTGTTGGTAAATGTCTTGATTGTGGCAATAGATTGATTCAGACCATGACTAGGCCCTCTGTACAGAAATATCTCAAACTAGCAAGGAGAATGTTAAACAAGTATACGATATCGCCCTATCTTCGAGGACGTGTACTTTCCCTCTTGGATGAACTAGAGCTAGTCTTTGGTAAAGAAGAAAACAGTCAATCTATTCTTACAGACTTTGCCTAGCGGATCTTTATGTAATCATAACCGCCATGTTTGCTTTCAAAACAATAGCGAACCTTTTGAAATTCTTTTCTAAATTTCTTGACATCTAGTGCAACTTTTTTCTTGTCTTTTTTGTCTATTACCACTTTTTTGATAAACTTGGCCACTTCTTTCATGTCTGATTCTTTCATACCAAGTCGTGTGAGTTCAGCAACACCAAGTCTCATTCCACCCGGATGGAAATAATTACGTCCAGCCTTGATGTCTCCTGGTATGAGTTGTCTATTTACGATAATGTTTGCTTTTTCAAGATCTGCCTCAATTGTTCCACCATCACCAAATGAGAGTACGTTTACAACTATCTGATGAGATTTTGTAAATCCTCGTTTTTCACCAAGTACCGAAAAACCATATGAATTAAGGGCCTCTGCAAGTGCCTTTGCATTCTTTATGACTTGGACTGCATATTTTTTACCAAATTCTAACATCTCTGCATAAGCAATTGCTTTTCCTGCCATGTGATGCAAATGATGATTGCTGGTCATTCCTGGAAATGTAGCCTTTTTGATACTTTCACCATATTTTTCAAATGAACAGACCATTCCACCCTGAGGACCAAACAAAGTCTTGTGTGTACTCATTGTCATTGCATCTGCACCTTCTCTTAATGGATCTTGGAACTGTCCACCTGCAATTAGACCTGCAACATGTGCACCATCATAATTGACAAACATATTGTAACTTTTCAGAAAATCTGCAAGCTCTTTTACTGGATGTGGAAACAAGAAAACTGAGCCTCCAAACATTGCTAATTTTGGAATCTTTCCAGCTTTTTCAAGTTCTTTGACCTTGTCTTTTGTCTTGTCAACATCAATTGTCATCTCTTCGGCATCAAATGGATAAAATTCAATGTCTAGTCCATGGACAAGACCTGCAGTACCTGCATGTTCCTTTTTACCATGTGATATGTGACCACCTGATGGAATGGAAGGAGCAAGCATGACATCGCCTGGATTTGAAAATGCAGAATAGATAGCTAGGTTAGCAACAACACCTGAAATTGGTCTTACATCAACAAACTCTGCCTTGAACAGTTTTTTTGCAAGTTCCATGCACTTGAATTCTACCTCATCAATGTAGATGCAGCCAGCATAGACCCGTTCACCTGGCCAGCCTTCTGCATATCTGTTGGCAAAATCTGAAATTGTTGCCTCTCGGACTGCTGGACTAGTTACATTCTCACTTGCAATAAGAGGAATTGAATTTGCAAACCATTGATTATGTGTTTTAAGCTTTGAAAGTACTTCATTGTAAGCTGATCGTGGTGAAGAACGAGACATGTCTAGTTCCGACAGTTTTCCTAATTTAAAAACATCGTTCAAGGGGCGTTGAAAATTATCTATTTCAAGTGTAAATGATTCTGATCTCATAAGACATAATAAGGGAAAATTGACCTCTTGCAAATATGTCGATTCAGCCTTCTGCTGGTGGAATACCAGTTGTAATTCTAAAGGATGGTGCTCAACAGACCAAGGGTCGCGATGCACAGAAAAACAATATAGCAGCAGCCAAATTAATTGCTGAAATTGTTCACTCTAGTCTTGGTCCTCGTGGAATGGACAAAATGCTTGTTGATTCTCTAGGAGATGTTACAATTACAAATGACGGTGCTACTATTCTAAAAGAAATTGATGTTCAACACCCAGCTGCAAAGATGTTGGTTGAAATCTCAAAAGCAACTGATAATGAAGTAGGTGATGGAACAACATCTGCTGTAGTTCTTGCAGGTGGATTATTAGAAAATGCAGAAGCTTTGATTTTACAAGATGTACATCCAACAATTATCGTTGATGGTTATAGAAAAGCTGCTCAAAAAGCAGTAGAACTCTTGGAAAAGATTGCAGACAAGGTTTCTGCAACTGACAAAGATGTACTTGAAAGAATTGCAAGAACATCCATGCAGACAAAACTTGTTCGAAGAGATTCTGCTAATCTAGCAGACATGATTGTAAAATCTGTAATAGCAGTATCTGAGAGAAAAGAAGATGGTTATCTAGTTGACATTGATGATATCAAAGTAGAAAAGAAAGCAGGCGGTTCTATCAAGGACTGTGCAATTATCAAAGGTATAGTGCTTGACAAAGAAGTTGTTCACAGTGGAATGCCAAAGAAAATCGATAATGCAAAGATTGCTCTAGTCAATAATGCACTTGAGATTGACAAGACAGAGTTTGATGCAAAAATAAACATCACAAATCCACAACAAATGAAATCATTCCTAGATGAAGAACAAAAAATAATCAAAAACATGGTAGACAAAGTAATTGCTTCTGGCGCAAATGTTCTGCTCTGCCAAAAGGGAATTGATGACATGGCACAACACTATCTTGCAAAAGCTGGAATACTTACAGTAAGAAGAATAAAAGAAAGTGATATGACAAAACTTGCTAAAGCAACAGGTGCAAGAATTATTAGTAATTTTGATGACTTGTTTGAAAAAGACCTCGGTTCTGCTGAACTAGTAGAAGAAAGAAAAGTAGAGACTGATAGATGGGTCTTCATTGAAGGTTGTAAACATCCAAAAGCAGTTACACTTCTTCTAAGAGGCGGTTCTCAGAGAGTAGTCGATGAGGTAGATAGATCAGTTCACGATGCATTAATGGTTGTAAAAGATGTAATGGAAAAACCATTGATAGTAGCAGGTGGCGGTGCACCAGAAACTTATGCTGCAACAAAGCTACGTGAGTGGGCAAAAACACTTGAAGGCAGAGAACAACTTGCAGTAGAAAAGTTTGCAGACTCTTTAGAAATAATTCCAATTACACTTGCTGAGAATGCAGGAATGGATCCAATTGATACATTGGCATCATTGCGCTCAAAGCAACTTAAAGGAAACAAATGGACTGGTATTGATGTTATGAAAGCTCAGGTTGCTAGCATGCATGCTAGTGATATCTTTGAGCCACTCTCTGTCAAGATCCAAATAATTACATGCGCAACAGAAGCAGCATCTATGATACTAAGAATCGACGATGTTATTGCAACTGCAAAATCTGCAGGACCACCGCCAGGAGCTGAAGGCATGGGAGGTATGGGTGGAATGGGCGGTATGGGAGGCATGGGCGGAATGGGTGGTATGGGTATGCCACCTATGGATATGTAATTAACAAGTCTATTTCTCTCAAAGTTTATTTGACTATTCTAGATAGGAACTCTATGCAAATAGGTGCAACTAAAATTCTAACAGGTGCAAGATACATCTATCTTGTAGCATTCTTTGCATTGCTCTCTGGGATGTTCTATCCTATAATCACTCATAGTAGCTGGGATCTGGTAATCTCTGGTACCTTGATCTTATTTGTAGGTCTTGCAGGAACCGTTTCTATATACAAAGCAGCTACTGCTGACAGACACAAGAAAGCCTATCTCATTATCGGGTTGGTTATTACTTCAGCTGCATTGTTCCTTGTGTACGGTGCAATTGGAAAAGTCTAGAATACAACTGCACAATTAGATCTGATATTCAATCACAATAGATTTAATCAAAAATTTTCTAGATATCAAAATAAAGATAGAATTCATGTGGATGAGGTCTTATTGAAACCTCATGATCATCTGCTCTTTCTACCTCAATCAGTTTGTCAATTGTATCATTTGAGAATATTGGTGCGAGGAACTTTCTGTCACTCTCCAATTCATCAAGTGCTTCTCCCAAAGTTGCAGGTAGGTCTTTGATTCCTTTTGCAACTCTCTGAGCTTTTGTCATCTTGTAAATATCTTCATAAACTGGATCTCCAGGATCCATCTTCTTCTTAATTCCGTCTAATCCTGCTGCTTGAACTGCTGCAAATACTAGATATGGATTTGATGATGGATCAGGCGCCCTGAATTCAATTCTCTTAATCTTGGAATATTTTTCTCCCTTGAAATGAGAAGGAATTCTAATTATTGCTGATCTGTTGCTTGGGCTCCATGCAATATACACCGGTGCCTCATAACCTGGAACTAATCTGTGATAAGAGTTTGTAGTTGGTGCAACAATTGCAGACAATGCTCTTGCATGATTCATAATTCCTCCGCAATAGTATCTTGCAATTTGACTAACTTCTTCCTTGTCATCTTTATCATAGAACATGTTCTTGTCGCCTTTCCACAAGCTTACGTTTGTGTGCATTCCAGAACCTGCATCCATTGAAATTGGTTTTGGCATCATAGTTGCAACTTTATCATATTTTTTGGCAATGTTTCTTATGACATACTTGTATGTCTGTGCACCATCAGCAGCATTTGTTAGATTATCATATCGAATATCAATCTCACATTGTCCTGCTGTAGCTACTTCGTGATGATGGTTATCACATAAAATTCCAAAATATTCGTTCAAGCACTCTACACAATCATTTCTAAATTCTGTCAAAGTGTCAGCTGGTGTGCTTGGATAGTATCCTTTCTTTAATGCCATTGGGTATCCCTTACCATCTTGGCTCCAAGGCGCCTCTTGAGATTCTATTGAATATGACTGGCCTTTGTAAGGAGTAAGTACATCCCAGTTAATTTTATCAAATACGAAGAATTCTACTTCTGGACCCCAGTAACTATTGTCAAATCCTTGAGTTTGTAGATATTTTTCTGCTTTTTGTGCAATACCTCTTGGGTCTGATTCTAATCTACCCTTGTTCTTTCCCCAATATACATCACAAATTAATCTAGCAGTCTTTGCATTTGCCATCCATGGAATTATTGCAAAAGTGGTAGGATCTGGTTTTAGGATCATATCTGAATCCTCAATTGATGCAAATCCTACAATTGAAGAACCATCAAGTTTTGGTAGACCATCTTGCATTTGTTGTGGAGTAAACAGATTTGCAGAAATTGTAGTGTGATGAAATCTTCCTCTAAGGCCAGTAAATTGTAAATCGATAAATTTTATCTGATCATGCTTTATTTTTGAAAAAACATCTTCTGCAGAATAAGAAACTGGTACTGGTTCTCCACCAATCACTTTATATGGCAATTTTGCACCTTGATCATAACACAAAGAGGTCTATGATTTAAGTATTGTTGGATATGGAAATGTCAGAAACAAAAAAAATTGATGTAAATTCATTGTATGCTATTCTTCTTCGCGAAGTAGAAAACGACACGGTTCAAGAGGTAGACCCTAGCTTGTATCATAACATTGCAGAATTTCTTGGAAACATAAAGAATCATGATTATGATGGAGTTGAATCCAAGATTACTGAATCACTTGTAAAAATGATAACTGAGATGACTTCAATTCTTTTGAAGATTAGAATTGAAAAGGCAACATCATTGGATGAAATTGATTATTCTAATCTTCTTGATGAAGAGAGATTCATTTTAGATTCTGAGGATGAGATGCGACAAAGAAAGGAAACTATTCTTTCTGCTACACTCAATGGAAGACTGAAACTCTTAGAGACTGTCGGAGAAAACCACAGAGCAAGATCAATTGTTGTTCGATTTCTCAAGCCCATAGATCAGATAATGGGTACTGATCTCCAGTCGTATGGACCATTTGAAGCAGAAGATGTTGCTACACTACCCTTTGAAAATGCGCTTTCATTGATTGGAAAGAAAGTAGCAATAAAGGTAAGCTGGGAAGACTAGAAATTAGACAACTGATATTGTAATGTATCATGCATAATGGGATAGATCTTGATGTTTATTTTGAAATCATATTGTATCCAGTTGCTGGATTGTTTATCATAGAGATGATCTGCAGACTGGCCAAGATTAGAAACTGGGCAAAACTCTTGACCCAAGCAGTAATGTGTGTAGGATTTGGAGTGGCATATCTTACAATGCAGGTTGCTCATTGGCTAACAGCTGGTGTATTACTTGCACTTGCAATAGCTCTGTTTTACCAAGCAAGACTCTCAAAGATTGACCCGCAAAAAGCACTGTACTAGCCGAATTTTCCAAAAATTCGCTTGATGAAACTTTGTCTACCTATTCCCTTTGTTCGTTGGATCTTTTTTTCTCCAAATCTCTTTGCTCTAATTTGAAATAATTTTACACATCTATGTGACTCTGGTAATCTGTGTTCTGCACAAAACTTGTCATTGCAATAACTGCATTCAAAAGGCAAGTCTTGTGTTTGTCCACAATATGCACAGTCAAATTGTTCCATAATTGTAATTAATTGAGATCCTAAATTAGTGTTAGTGAACAAAAGTACTTTTTAATTGACAAAACTTATTTACGCAAGACGGTGTGATGAAAAATAGTTTTCAGTATGATAAAAGATCAAGTAGCTATAGTAACAGGCGCTAGTAGCGGAATAGGATATGCAACTGCCATTGCAATAGCAAAAGCTGGTGCAAAGGTTGCAATTGGTGCTAGAAGAGTTGACAAATTAGAACAGCTCAAAAAAGATATTGAAAAAATTGGTGGAGAATGTATTGTTGTATCATGTGATGTAACAAAACGCAGTGATTGTGAAAATTTGGTTAATTCTGCAATAAAAAAATGGAATAGAGTAGATATTTTGATAAATAACGCTGGTCTGATGCCCTTGAGTTTTGTAAAAAATCTCAAAATAGATGAATGGGAACAAATGATTGACGTAAACATCAAAGGAGTGATGTACTGTACTGCAGCCGCAATTCCTCACATGATAGCACAAAAATCTGGTCATATTGTGATCATTTCATCGATTGCAGGTAGAGTAGTATTTCCTGCAGGAAGTGTTTATTGTGCAACCAAGTTTGCAGTACGAGCTTTTAGTGAGGGACTCAGACAAGAACTATCTGTTAGAAACAATATTCGAGTTACAACAATAGAGCCTGGAATAGTAGATACTGAACTTACAAATACAATTACCGATAAATCTCTTGAATCATTTGTGACACACTCAAAAACAATCCAATCTCTCAAGGCAGACGATATTGCAAATTCTATAATCTTTGCACTCCAATCTCCGTCTCACATGAATGTAAATGAAATTACAATCAGACCAACTACACAAGAAAAATAGAGGCTATACCTTGCCATGAGACCAACAAACATTGTAATTTTAGGTGGAGGCTTTGGTGGTCTTGCTGCTGCAAATGAACTTAGAGATAATCTTACACAAGATACAAGAATTACAGTAATTGACAAAAAAGACTGGTTCATGATGGACCTAGTTAAGCTATGGATAATCAACGGAACAAGAGAGTTTGAATCTTCCAAGAGACCATTAGAAAATGTTACAAAGAAAGGTATTGAATTTGTAAATGAAGACATACTAAAGATAGATCCTGTTAACAAATCTGTTCGAACAAAGTATAGGCAATTTCATTATGACTATTTGATAATAGCACTAGGTGTAGAGCTTGCACCAGAACAAATTCCAGGTTTGAAAGAAAATGGTTTTGTACTTTATGACATAAACGATGTTCCAAAAATTAGAGATACAATAAGACAAGTCAAGTCAGGCAAGATTGCTATGGCAATTACTGGTCTTCCATACAAATGTCCTCCAGCACCATTTGAGGCAGCTCTTCTGATTAGGTCTGTACTTGAGGAGACTGGTGCAAGTGATTCTGTCCAGATAGATTTCTACAGCCCAACTCCCATCACACTTCCTGCAGGAGGGCCACAGGTAAGTGAAGAAATATTTCAAATTCTAAAATCAAAAAAGATAGAGTTTCATGGAAATCACAAAACTACTGCAGTAGAGCCAAATAAAATAAAATTTGAAAACGGGGAGACAAGTTTTGATATCTTAATTTCTGTTCCACCTCACAAGGTACCTTCAGTTGTAATAGATGCAGGTTTTGCAGAAAATGGCAAGTTTGTGTTAGTAAATAAAACCTGTGAAACAAAATATGAGAATGTCTATGCAATAGGAGATGTAAACCAGATAATGGTAACAGACAAGATAGCTGTACCAAAGGCAGGAATTTTTGCAGAAGCCGAAGGAATAACAGTTGCAAGAAATATTATTGCACAAATAAAAAATGAGTTTGAAAGAGCAGTCTTTGATGGAAAAGGTGGATGTTTTCTTGAAACTGGCAAGGGAACTGCAGGATATCTTCAGGTTGACATGTTTGCAACACCAGATCCTCTGACCCAGTTAAAATCTTCATCAACAGAACACTTTACAGAAAAAGAAAAGTTTGAACAAGAAAGACTGAAAAAATGGCTCTAGATTTTCAAACACAAATTTCTTGACATCAATTCAATACTACAATTTAATAATTTCAACAATAGCCAGCACCTTGAGGGGCCGTAGTCTAGCTTGGTATGATGCTAGCCTGGGGTGCTAGAGGTCGCCGGTTCAAGTCCGGCCGGCCCCACCATGTACGAGATATAGTTAAGACTAGATTTTGCATAGATAAATCAAGACAAACAATTCATGAAAATATCATATTTGGTAAATCCTGATTTGAAACCAAAGGAGGTAGTTACACTGTTTGTTAATTCTGGAATTAAAAGACCTGTAAATAACATTGGAAGAATAAAACGCATGGTAAAAAATGCAAATTTGATAATATGTGCAAGAGATGACAAGAAGCTAGTTGGAATACTACGTGCTGTAACTGACTTTAGCTACTGTTGCTATGTATCTGATTTAGCAGTTGACAAAAAATATCAACGTCTTGGAATTGGTAAAAAACTACTCAAATTGACACAGAAAACACTTGGAAAAGAAGTCATGATACTTTTGTTATCTGCCCCAGATGCAAACTCGTTTTATTCTCATATTGGGATGGAAAATATACAAAACGCCTGGAAGATTGCACGAAAAAGATAGAATTTATGAAATGAGGTAAAACATGTCTCATCTCTTCTCATGTCTCATGCAAAGCAAATTTTGTCATAATTTACAATCTACTTGCTAATGTCAAATTGTCAACCACCTTTTTTGTATAATTGTGATTGTAACAGGCCCATGGGAAAACGAAAATTCACTATTGATCTTGGCAACGAGAAGATTGAGGTAGAAGGACATTTGCACAAGAATGTTGCAATCAAGTATCTCATGAAGAGACGAAGATCCCTACTTATGACAAAGGACAAAGAAAAGGTAGAGAAACTCTTCGAAAGTGTACCCAAGACAATCTCAATAGTGGGTGGTCACCTGATCAAATCTTACAAAGTAAATTGGGAAAGAGAAGGAACAACTGAATTTGAGGGTTCTAGGTTTGTCTTCACCTTGACTGATCTACCTGACAAATCAGTACATGCAATTACAAATTGATTTCCCATCGGTGCTTTTTTTGAGTTAAATTTTTCTTATAAAGTAGATCTCATGCTTGATTCATAGCTTGGAAAACCAAGTACATCTTGATATGATTTTGGAATCATGGATTTTGATTGAAGCAAAAGATCACTTGCAGCAGAATCAAGAACATATGTGACAGCCCAGTCTTCCTCGCTTCTAATTGATCTACCAAAACCTTGCAGTAACTTTGTCAGTGTCTGAGATTTGTACCACAAAGGAAACTTTTGCATCTTGTTCTTGGTTCGTTTCTCGCTAAGGTTTGGATATGGTACTTTTGCTATTATCTGAAATCTTGACAAGTCATCTTTCAAGTCAACTCCTTCCCATAATGACGATGATAACAATACACCGTCTTCATCAAAAGAATGTTCTTGCAATACCTCATCTTGAGTCATACCGTTCTCATTTCTGCTGTGACATACCCTTATTCGTAATCTATTTTTTTCAGAGAGATTATTTTTTATGTCAAAACATTTCTTCTCTGATGAAGTAAGTATCAGACCCCGCTCTGTGCTATGCTGTGACATTATCTCATCAATTTTTTTTATAACAGCAAGTTCGTCATCTCTACTTGAAGAATAACTTAGTTTTCTTGTATTAAGAAAATTAATTCGTCTCTTGTCTGGGGGAAATGGCGATCTTGGAGTATCCACAAATCCAACTTTTGATGGATCAAGTCCTGTATTTTCACAAAAACTATCCTTGTCTATTGTTGCAGACATGAAAACCTGATTTTCAATATCGAAAAAGGCCTTGACATATTTTGAAATGTCAAGCGGCTTGATAGAAACTGATCTGAAACTTCCTCTTTCATCGATGAATGGATCATTTATTACAAAATTATTCTTGTTTGAATAAAGTTCTGCATGAGAATTTGCCATTTTTTCATATCTTGATTCTAATTTTGCAAGCGTGGCATAATCTGGATTTAGCATGAATGCTTTGCTTTCCTGTAATTCACGTATCTTTCCTGAATATGATCGTGCCAAATCATCAAGTAGTTGTACTATCATGCCGGTTTCTCTAAGATCGTATGCCTTTGCATCTATGCCACACTCGGTAAGATACACATTGTAAATGTCGGCACCTATGAACTGGATTATCTGGTCTTCTACCTTGTGTGCCTCATCAAAGATTGCTATTGGTTTTTTGACATATTCTTCATAGGCCTTTCTGTTGAACCTCATCAATTGAAAATATGCAGCATAATTCCAAATAGAATGAGGTGAAGTAAGTGCACGATATTTTTGTTCATAGTAATGACACGATTCTTTGGTAACGTCTTGTGGTTCTCCTAGTTTTGGTTTGAATTGACAAAGCTCTTTGACTTTCTTTCCGTTCTTCATTATTGTCTCTTCGCAGAGACCTTTCTCACAGGTGAGACCTTTCTGGATTGCATTTCTGGTATCTGATTTTTCAATTGATTCTTGTTCCATTAGTTTAAGGCAAGCAAAATTTGATTTTCCCTTTACTGGCATGAGAAATTTCAGGTCTTTTGAATATTGATCCTGTAATTGTTTGGATGCAGTAACTACAAAAGAGCTGCCAAAATATCTTGCAAGTGTTGCAGCAATGAGTGATTTTCCAACTCCTGTTGGTGCAGACAAGATAATTGTCTTGTATCCCGACTTGATCTTTTCCTCTATTCCCTTCAAGATCTCTTTTTGTATTTCTCTTGGTTTGAATTCCTCTGGAAAGTGTTCAAGAATAGTCATATTAATTCAGATATTATAAAATATTCAAAGACAATACTTAATCGCTTGTTTTAGTATGTTACAATTTTAGTTATGTAGTGGTGTTCCATATCTTTTATACAAATAATATCATCAAATCTTATTGAACTGCCGTAAGCTCTTCCACAAATACCATGTAGCTATTGTTCTATATGGTTTCCATCGCTGACCAAGTTTTTCAGCTTCGATTTGTTTTGGAATCTCTGGCAACGAAAATAATATCTGTACGCCTTTTCTCAATGCAAGATCACCTACAGGAAAAATGTCTTGTCTTCCAAGAGAAAAAATGAGAAACATCTCTGCTGTCCATCTTCCTATTCCCTTTACCTGAGTTAGTTGGGATATCACATCTTCATCGCTCATTTTTGAAAGCGATCTCATGTTCAACTTTCCTTCATTGACATGTTTTGACAAGTTTTTTAGATACTCTATTTTCATACCAGAAAGCCCAACTTGACGAAGTTTGGATTTTCTTGTAGCAAGAATCTCAGAGGCAGTTGGGAATTTTGGATATATGCCCTTGAATCTCTTAAAAATTGCATCTGCTGCGCTAGTTGCAAGCTGTTGAGAGATTATTGATTCCACCAAGACGGAAAAATGATGATTTTTTTTCTTTAGCTTGTACTCACCAATCATATCTATGACTGGGGCAAGTGCTTGATCTTGTCTAAGAAATGTTATTGCATCTGCAATTGTCATCTCTAGTTTGGCTCTGGATGTATGGTAACTATGGCATTTTTTATCTGATCTTTAATCTTGTTTTCTATGCCGGAAATGATATCATGGACTTCTTCTATTGTAAGATTTTTTTCAAATGAACAATCAATGTCTATCTTGAAGATATCTTGTAGATGCAATGTTATCACTCGACCAATTTTTTTAACCTTGGGATATTCTCTTATGATGTTTGTAACTTGTTCTTCTATTGTTATGTCTTCTACCGGAATGCTTTCTGGAATTGAAACATATGGTTCAAGATGTATAGTGATATGATTTACATTTGCAACAGATTTTTTTATTTGCAATTCTATCTCATCTGACACATGGTGTGCGTCTTCAAGTGACATGTTTCTATCAACCATCACGTGTAAGCTAATGAAGATACCATTTTCTGCAGAAAATGAAGTTACATTATGAATTTCTTTTACTCCTTTGACTGCAGTGGCAATTGTATTTATGACATAATTTGCTGGAACATCTTTCCATGTTGGTTCAAAGTGTATAGTGACATTTGAATTTGTAATTGCATTTTTGATATTTTTTTCTACATTAGCACTGATCTTATGAGCTTCTTCAAAACTCGAAGCAGCACTCAATGATATTGTAATTTCAGTAAAAATATCACTGCCTGATCTACGTATTTGTACAGACTCTGTTCGCATTACTCCTTTGGTATTGTTTACTATATCGTGTACTCTTTTGACCATGTTTGCAGGAACTGCATCAGTTAGCTCAAGACCACTCTTGTGGATTAATTTCAAACTCAGTGCCGCAAGTAGGCCTCCAAGAATCAATGCTGCAATGTTATCACCCTGATAGAATCCCATTATGACAAACACAATTCCTACCAATGCAACAGAAGTTGCACCCATGTCCATGAGAGCATGGTACAAGTCTACCTGAAGTGAGGAACCATCTGTTTTTTTGAGCGCCCTTTTTAGTATGACAATCCTGAAAAAGATTGATCCCAGAGTATATGCTGCCGCAATGACGGCTAAAATTCCAGGTAAAACCAAGGGTTTTGGTTCCTGGAATCTTGACATCGATTCATACACAAAAAACAGCGAAATTACAAGAATTATGATTCCTGCTACAAAACTGCCCATTGTCTCAATTTTTCCATGACCGTAGGTGTGCTCTCTGTCCGGCGGCTTGGTAGACCATTTTGCTGCAACAAGCAAAACCATTGTTACAATAGAATCTAGTATTGCATGGATACTGTCTGTGACAAGGGCAAGACTGTTAGAAGAAATTCCAATCAAAAATTCTACTGCAAAGGCAGAAAGTATTATTGCAAGTGAAATTTTTAATGCATTTGTCTTGATATCTTGCAAGCTCAACTCTTGTCCAACCCCAACATCTTCAATATGTCATCAAAATTTTCTCTTGACTGGTCATGCTTGTATTTTTTGAGTGGACCTATCATTTTTTTCTTGCTTGGAATCTTGATTATATTTTTGACAATGTTTGCAAGTAGAGATCCTATGAATATTGATTGAGTTGCAGATGTAACATTAGAAGTTCTTCTGTTTGTACTAGAGCTTTCAAAATCAATCATGCATGGAGATTGTCCCACAATGATATGCTTGTGGATATAGCTAAGCTCTCCATGATCAAGATGAATTGTATCCAAAGTGTAACAATCTTCCAAGACTTGTCTTACAACAGATCGAAGTGTTGCAGCGCTTCCTCTGCCCTTTAGATCTTGTACCCAGTCAGTTATTTTTTTACCCTCGACATATTCCATTACCAAGAAATTTTTACTGCTGTCTATTAGTTTTGGACCTATGTTTTCCTTGTTTGCAATCTTGAGAAGTTTTGCTTCGCTTTTCATCTCTTGTCTGCTAGAATCTATTCTACGAATCTTGAGTGCTACATTTTTTTTGCCAAGTCTTGATAGTACCACAACTCCAACGTAGCCTTTGCCAAGCACATGGATGTTGTTTAAAATCGTCTCACCTTCAAACATGACTCCTGTAATTCCAAGTTTTTTAAGCTCGACAAGTCTTTTGGCAAGCTCACTCTTTGTTGCCTTGGGATATCCTAGTATCAGAGAGTATGGTTCTTTGACAAGCTTACTTGTTGGGACCAAAGATGAGTTCATTAGTAGAGGTTAACTCAGCCAGAGCCTTTTTAATGGATTTGCTTGCCACCTGATGACCCCCTGATATCACAAAGCCACGTTTCATGTCTGGGATTATGCCGCTTGGGATACCTGCCTTTGACAGGTTTTTCTTCAAAAGTGACTGGAGAAATTTTTTTGCATCAGAGAATTCTCTTTGCTGCAGAGACAAAATTCTTCCTTGATCGTCAACCCAAGTTATGTTATTCTTGGAATTTCGCAAAATAAAGTTCTCTGATTCTGGTTTTCTAAATACATCTGGACCATTTTTGACCATGAATTTTTCAATTGCTGTAGAATGTAACAAGAAAAGCATTGCAGCCTCTGATTTTTCATCTGTTGTTGCACTCTTGCGCAATACCTGAAATCCACCAAGCTCAAGTTGGCCAGAAAGTGCAGTTGCTCCTCTTTTTACTTGGCCCCAAATGATATCAGGGCTTCTGTGTTTGTATTTGAACTTGACAACTAGAACATTTCTTAGGTTCTTTGTGTTTGGTAACAATTTTTTGCCGTTGAAAAATTCAAGTGAAGGTTTTCTGAGATAGGCCCTTGCTGCAAGTATGAACTTGCCAAGATTTTGAGCAGAGATTGCAGTACCAAGATTTCGGTTGCTATCTATAGGATCTATCAAAACTAGAAACGTCTCAAACTTTTTTGTTGGACTACCAATGATTTGTCCTTGGGAAAAGTTTGCTGCAGCTTCCAAAGTTTTTGTAAAACTTCCGTAATGGTAAATTAAAACCTCAGAGACATATCCTCCAAATCCTTCTGTTGCAATTTCTGCACCATAGATATCAATTCCTCTGAAAAACTTTTTGAGCAGTCGTACATCATTCTTTTTTTCCTCATCTAATTTTTCAAGTATGAATTTGGTATGAAATGATGACCTGTCAGCTGCACTCTTCCATTGACCTTTTTCTACATCATAACAAGGAACAACATTTACCTTGGTGCCTTGGACTACTGCCTCAACGTACGGATGTTCTGAATATCTAACATAAGGACCAAACTTTTTCATGGATTTAAAACCAATTTCTCTACCAATCTCTTCGAATTGTTTTTCGTTTGTTTCTTTTTTCATCTTGACAAATATGTCAAGGTCTAGCTTGCCCTTGAGCCAAGTTCCCTTTGCAAAAGATCCACCAAGCTCAACAGATGTAACCTCTGGATAGTTTACAATCTCTTTTTTTACCAAGTCAAGAAGATTTTCTGCTAGTGCTCCTATCTTTTCCTCCTCTTGCCTTGTGGGAATTGATATCTTTCTTGCCTGTTCCAAAACGTTTCTCATTTTGCTAAAATCACCTGTAAATCAGAGTATATTGGCCCACTAGGGGTTAAGATGCTTTGCTTGAACTTTAATTCTGTAATACCATATTTTCCTAGATCAATTTTCTTGAATTTCTCTATGATATCTGGTATGCCATCTACCTTGTTCTTTATTCTAAATATCGTCAAGTGTGGCTTGAAAGGCTTGTCAGACCTAAATCCAAGAGGAGCCAATTTTTTTTCTACTTGCAAAGCAAGATCTACCAACTGTTTTGCAGATGTTTCATCTACGCCAATCCAGATAACTCGTGCAGATCTTGGATTTGGAAATGCTCCAACATGTGTAAAGTTTACATCTATTTTTTTAAATGAAATTGTATCTAACGCTTTTTTTACATTTTCTGCAGCATCTTCAGTTATCTCTCCTAGGAAAAGCAACGTAAAATGCATATTTTTTTTGTTTACTGGAGTTGCCCGTATGTGAAATTCAGATTGAATCTTGGCAATTGCATCAAGTATGTTCTCATCCTGAATTTCTACTGCAACAAAGGTACGCATTAGTGGAATTCAGATTGTGGCATCTATAATAATTTCCGGTAGCTTCATAGACTGGAGGATAAAGTTTGTGAGTGTGAAACTAATCGTATGTCTTACAGGAATGCCAGGGGCAGGAAAAACCACAATAGCTGAGGGTTTGAAATCAAAAGGCTTTGATAAAATCACAATGGGTGATGCTGTAAGAGCAGAAGCTACAAGAAGAAAGATAGATCCAACAGGGGCTAATCTTGGCAAGCTAATGATTGAGCTGCGAGAAAAAAATGGTCCTGGTGCAGTGGCTGAGCTCATAAGAGATGGAATTCAAAATTCCAAGTCTGATGTTATACTTGTAGATGGAGTACGATCACTTGCAGAGGTTGCTGTCTTGAAAAAAATTGGTACAGTCAAAGTTCTTGCAATTCATGCATCTGGTGATATACGATACAAATTTCTAACAGAAAGGGGTCGTTCCGATGCTCCATCTGATCGTGACGATTTTACAAAAAGGGATTCAAGAGAAATTGGAGTGGGCATGAGCGAATCAATTGCACTTGCAGACGAAACAATATCAAATAACAATATGACAATTCAAGAACTTGTTGATACTTCATATAAAATCATCAAGGGTTGGATGAATTGAAAATTCCAAATGTCGCATGCAAGATTGAAGTCTATGCTGCAGTAAATCCATCCGAAGATCCAGACAAGGTAAGACTTGCTGTATCTCATGTCATACTGGAGACAGATTACCAGTACAAGGAAGGAAGCATCAAGGCAACCTCAAACAAGTTGGACTCGCTTGCAAAAATCCAAGAGACAATCAAAAAACATCGAACCAACAAGATCTATCGTAGACAAATGCGATTTAATACCAAAGGAGATACGACCTGGTTTTATCTCAATAAACAGGCAGCCTTTGTGGATGTCATTGCAGTCTGTGAGGAAGCAGAAGAGTCTGCCATGGGCCCAATCAAGGTAATACTTCATTCACAGGACCTTGAGAAGGTAGTGGATTGGCTTGCACCTGATCCTACTGAAATAACTGGATAAATTTACTACACTTGCTCAACTAGTATGCATTTGCGCTTTTTTATGAACATCTCAAGAAAAGTAACTGTTTGATAGGTAAACTGATCATTATTGGAATCATTATAGCTGCGGTAGCTATCCTTGTACCAAGCTCATCAAAATTCTTTCAAAGTGTACCATCATCTATTGATACTGTAAAAGGTAAGATTGATCAAGTAGCAAGTAACAAGCAAGTAATCAATGATTCCAATCAAGCCATCAAGGACGTAGGTCTTGGTGCAAAATTGCTTGAAAATAATTCTGGTATATTGTCAAGTGCAAATTCCATCCTAAATACGGCTTCCAATAATGCAACCTCTGTTTATCAACTTGCTCCACAATATGTAACTCGACAAAACTATACTGGACAAGTCTTTGAAAAAAATGGTAATACATGTCAAATCTCTGTTCCAGAATTGGCTCAGACAATAAATGGAATAAAACAGCTAACTGGAATAATTCAGCTTGATCAATGTCAATCAAATGTAGATGATCCTGTGCAAGTAACACAACTTACAGCAAAACCAAATTCTCCACCAGTAGATGTTCCAAGTGGTCTGATAATCTCTCCTTATTCTAGTGATGGTAGTGCAACCTCCGCTAGTACACCATCATCTGACACATCAAGTACAACTACCTTACCAGCTCTTCCATCTTACTATCAAACAGTCAAGCTTACCATGGTAAACCAAGGAAATAATGCAGTGTTAAATTTTGATGATACATCTGGTCAGACAAAATCAGTTACAGTTACAATGAAAAACAGTGACACTGTCTTGTTTTCTGGAACATTCTATTCTTCCCAGTTTTCAACTCAAGTCAATGATGTTCCAAACACACCACATATCATAGAAATGACGATAAACAATGCAATTTACGGAACATTGCATGCATCTGCATATGCACCATCTAACGTGCAAAATTCTACCATAACTGGAATTTTATCACAATAAGTAAATCAGTATCATTTGAATTTTATAAAAACAGGAAAAGGTATAATGGCGTGACCCTGTATAGGCAAAAGCTTTCTCTTGCCGCTTCGTACAACGAATTGTACTTGACTATGTACCATTTTTCACAGGATCACGCAAATTCATTTGTCATAATTTGCATCTTTCCGCATTGTTCTTTATACGTTATTCTCTTATTTAATAATTAGTGTGATTTATTTCATGAATACATTTTATTTTGTATAAATTATTGTTTCTATATCTAAAATAATCATCAATTTCCTCTCAACTAATCAAATTAATCTGAAAAATTTGCCAAATCTCAAACTAGAACTATGATATCATGCCCACTAGTTCTGGAAGCGCCCTTGCAGCAGAGGTCCTAAGGGACAAATCCATGCTTGACGACATGGGAGTATCCTCGATATTTACCTCGACTAGTATGGCTCCATTTTGTTTGGCATATACAGGCAATAAATTTGCAGGAGATACTGCAAGCGATGTTCCAACAACAATCATGACATCACAAGCAACTGCTTGTTCCATTGCAGATTTCCATACATCTTGCGGTAATGCTTCGCCAAACCAAACAACATCAGGTCGTAGTATGTTTCCACACTTGCAAAGTGGCGGAAGACTGGAAAACCCAGATGTGATGTTATCTTTGAAATCACATACGGTGCACTTGATTGTAATGATGCTGCCATGCAATTCGTAAACATGTGAGCTACCGGCCCTCTGATGAAGACCATCAATGTTTTGGGTCAGGACAGAAACTTGTTTATGTTTTTCAAGTTCTGCAATGGAACGATGACCAGGATTTGGACTTGCATCAAGTATGTTTTTTCTTCTTTCTTCATACCACTCCCATACAAGTTTTGGATCTTCATAGAATGCATCTATTGTTGCAAGCTTCATTGGATCGTACTTTCTCCAAAAACCATCTTTTCCACGAAATGTAGGAATTCCACTCTCTTGGGAGATTCCTGCACCAGTAACAAATACAATTTTTTCTGCTTGTCTTAATTTGTTAGATATGGCATCCCACATTTTATTTGATGTCAATCTCTAATAGATCCCTTGCAGCAGTAACGGAACCATGAATTGCATTTGCTTCATTGACAAGCTCTTGTACATCTTCATATCTTGCAGAAAAGTGTGTCAGTATGAGATTTGAGACGCCTGCTTTTTTGGCAAGCTCTGCTGCTTCCTTTGATGTTGAATGGAAATTTTCTTTTGCCTTGTCTTGTAATGCACCAGAATATGTAGAATCAAATGTCATGTAATTGCAACCCTTGAAAAATTCCACAAGCTTTGCAGTAGGTCTTGTGTCCCCTGATATGCCAATCTTGATTCCTTGGCGCTTTTCTCCTGTCACATCAGATGGTCTTACCAGTCTCTCTCCAACTTTAACCTCGTTACCGCTTTGAAGATCATGCCAGAGCTTTCCCTCTGGGATGCCAAGCTCCTTTGCCTTTTCAGGATAAAACTTGCCAGGCCTGTCTTTTTCTGTAAATAGATACGAATAGGCAGGAATAGAGTGCTCTGCCTCACATACATGAACGCTAAACCCTGAATCGTCAAAGACCAGTCCCTCCTTTATTCTAGTTATTCTGACAGGAAATGTAAGGCCAAAATTTAGTATCTTGAGGTTTGCCGCAATAAATTCTTCAATTCCAGTTGGACCATAGATATCAACAGACTCTGTCCTGTTCTGCAATGACATGGTCTGCAGCAGGCCTAGTATTCCTACACAATGGTCCCCATGCAAGTGTGTCACAAATATTTTCATCTTTTTGTTCCAGCCAAGCTTGGCCTTTGAAAATGCAATCTGTGCACCCTCTCCTGCATCAAACATCAGTATCTCTCTATCAAGTACCAAACAGATGCATGTCATGCCACGCTCTGCAGTTGGCTGGGCTGCTGATGTTCCCAAAAATACTAGCTTCATCTTACTGCAATCACTCTAGTCAAGCTCTTGTGTCTGTAGATCTCGTATTTCTTTGCTTTGCTGATCTCTTCGACTTCAAGGCCTTTTTTGTATACCATTACAAGTTTTTTTCTCTTTGGTATGACTGAAACAAAATCTTTGATCAATTTCTTTGGAGAGACAGATGCTCTTGATGATATTCCATAGGGCAAGTCAGTGACGATGCCATCTATTGTATCAATAACATCCTGTATTCCTTCATAGCCAGAATTTATGACCTTGGAGCCAAATCCATTTGCAGCAAGATTCTTTCTTGTAATCTTGCACATTATTTTATCAAAATCAATTCCAATGGAATTGATCCCCATTGATTCTGCTTCTAGCAAAATTGTACCAGTGCCACAGAAAGGATCACAGAGAGTGTCTTTCTCCTTTAATCCTGATAAATTCACAATACATCTTGCAAGTTTCATATCAAGCTCATGCGGATGCTTGACTAGTTTTTTTGGATGGCCTGGCAAAATATTACAGTCTGTATATCCTAGATATTTTTCTGAGTCTGTAATGATGAGATACACTATGACATGAGGATTTGAGAGGGAAACTTTGGAGCCCCATCTTTTTGAAAGTATTCCACCTGCTTGTCTTTCAAGTGCAGACGAGCTTGCATTTTTTGATGACAAGTTTATTGTCCTGCATACAAATGATTTTGGTACAGATATCTGTGGGTCTATCTTTGTAATATCGTCAAATGTATCTGTTATAGTTCCAGAATATCTTGCAAACGTTGCCCTGTTTGCTATTTTTTGCCATGGAACCTTTGATGTTACCATCACAAGTCTTGCTTGGGATTTTATACTAGCTTTTGAGTCATAGCTCTTCGATATTGCAATTATCTCGTCTCTTGCAAGGTCTTCGTATTGTTTTTGTAATATAAAAAAGCTTGACATTCAGGTTATTGCCTTTGCAATTATTGATGAGACATCAACTGTTGATGTCTTGCCTGGTATGGTATTTGTGCTGATTATCTTTGTAACTCCAGCTTTTAGGATATTTTTCTCTGCATCTCCAATTAGTAACGCATGTGTACAGCATGCATAGACCTTGCCACTTTTTTGTTTCTTTAAAAATTCTGCAGCCTTTACAATGCTGCCACCAGTACTTATCATGTCATCAACTAGTATGATATCTCTACCTTTTACTCCGTCAAGTCCTTTGGATTTTATTGCAACATTTCCAGTCTTTCTGTCTCTGTGTTTTTCTAGTGCGATATAATCAGTACCAAGAAACTTTGCAAAGTTTCTTGCCCTTTCTACTCCTCCCTTGTCTGGTGATACCACAAGAGGGGAATTAAGAGACATTTTCTTGAAATGTTTTGCAAGCTCTTCAACTGCACTGATATTTTTTGCAGAAATCTGGAAATGCTCTAGTGCAGTGGTACTGTGGATGTCAACCACTATTATCTTGGTTGCACCTGCAGACTTGAACATCTTTGCAACCAATTTCATTGTAATGATTTCGCCTGGAAGAAATTGTCTGTCTTGTCTTGCATATCCAATGTATGGTATTACAACATACACCTGGGAGGAAGATGCCCTTGCCTGGGATGTTATCGCAAGACAGCGAAGCAGGTTCGAGTCAACTGGGGGATAGATTGATTGTACCACCAGAATCTTTCCACCAGGTTTTCCCTTGAGTGTTATCTTGCTTTCCCCGTCTGGGAATATCCGCAGGTCACAGCTGATAAATTTTGATTTTAATTTAGAGGCAATCTTTTTTGCTAATTGCTCTGAAGACGGTCCACCAATAACTGTAAAATCAGTCATCAACCAAATCGAGCCTTGGCTATTCTTAAGTTTTGAGGAATATGTATAAGAGAAATTTACAATTATCTAAAACTTGAATTACATGTTTAAAACAAATATCTCGCAGATGATATGTCAATGAAACTAGTCTCCTTTCTTCCAAGTGCAACTGAAATATTGTATGAACTAGGAGTGGGAGATCAAGTCTTGGCAGTAACACACGAGTGTAACTATCCAACAGAGGCCAAAACAAAGCCACGGGTTATCCATTCTTCCTTTGACCCAGAAAAAATGTCTAGCCAAGAAATTGACAGTAGGGTAATGGAATTAGTGAATGCAGGAAAAGACATCTACATACTAGATGAACAAGTTCTCATAAAAGCAAATCCAGATCTGATTGTAGCACAAGGAATCTGTGAAGTATGTTCTCCCTATACAAGAGAGATAAACAAAGCAGTAACACTGCTTGGAGGAAAACCAGAGGTTCTTGTTCTTGATCCAAAAAATCTTGACGGCATACTAGAAAATATCATTGAGGTAGGAGGTAAAGTAGGAAAACAAGAAAGGGCAAAAGACTTTGTGGTAACATTACAGAAAAGAATTGACTATATCAAAAATACCCCAAAAGTTTCAAAACCCAAAGTGCTCTGCATAGAGTGGCTTGATCCATTCTTCTCAGCAGGTCATTGGGTTCCTCAGATGGTAGAAATTGCAGGTGGAATAAACGGAATCAGCTCAACTGGAGACAGATCAAGAAAAATGCAGATTGAAGAAGTAGTACAATTTGATCCTGATATCATAATTCTGATGCCATGCGGATTTGATGTATCACGAACACTTGATGAATACAAGAAATTACTTGAAAATGATAAATGGAAAAATATTCGGGCAATAAGTAAAGGAGAGGTTTATGCAGTAAATGCAAATGAGTACTTTAGCAAGCCAGGTCCAAGAACTGTAACAGGTCTTGAGATTCTAGCCAAGATAATTCATCCTGATACATTTCGAGAACTCGAAATACCAAAACAATCTGTTCAAAAACTTGATTCTAAATAATAAATCGGCTAACATCCTCACAGGGTAGGATAATGAGGATGCAAGCTAATTTGATAATATTTGAAAGACTTGTTATTTATTTGAGATCAAACTTTTACCTTCTTATTCTAAAATCCTAGAATGACATTCTGTCAATTTTGCTCATGAATAAATCCATACGGGCATTTTCCACAAATCAATTATTTAACACAAAAAATTTCAAATTAGGCTAAAAAACAACAAGTTCATTGGATCTAGTTTTCTCTGACATTCATGCAGATCTGAACGGGCTTGACTTGATAATCCAGACTGTATCAAGTGATGAATTTATAAAAAAATATGGCTCTTTTTCTAGAATCATCAATCTAGGTGACTTGCTTGAGCGTGGTGTTCATCCAAAACAAGTCATATCAAAATTACGTTCACTTGAAAAAAACTATCCAATATTTTCTGTGATAGGTAACCATGATGAAGGGTTCTTGAGTGGAAAAAAAGTGAGTGCCAGTTCTCTTGAAAGCATGGATGCACATGAAAGACTCGACGCTGAGGACTTGTCGTTTTTCAAACAGAACAAAGATGGTACCTTTGGTAATCAAGAGTTCATCGATACAAAAAATGGTCTTTTTTGTGTTCATGGGGGACCATTGGATCCCAAAAAGATAACCCCGAAAAATGCCGATAGTGAAGCCTGGCTATATCAAAGAAATTGGCAGCGACTCACTGATGAAGGCTTTGAGTTTTTTAGCTATCATGGATATCATTACAAAGCATCATCTGCTTTTGGAGAAGTGGGAAAACACGTACGTAATCATATCATACTGTGTGGACATCAACATATGGAAACTGCACTAGTTCATCAAGCAGGTAAAATTCGTGAGATTTACTCTGATCTTGAACCAAAAAAAGAAAAAATTGTAGGACATGTATTGGAAAGTAAAGAAATTGAAATTAATCCAACAAGTGATTATCTAATAAGATTGGGCCTTGGGGGTCCTGCTGGATATTATGGAGTTGGTTCTTCCATGCCACACTTTGCCATAGTACAATACAATCCAAAAAAGGTAATACTATTTACAGTAAATCCATAAGATATCAACAGGGATTTGATATGAGTGGAACTGAGACATTACGAAACGATCATAGACAAATACGTAGACTAGAAAAAATAATTACCAAATGTTATACTGCATTAAATGAAGGTAATGATATTCCGTTTTCTGATATGCAAATAATGGTTTTAATCATGTCAGAATTTTTAGATGCAATACATTATGCAAGAGAAGAAGACCAGTATTTTCCTTGTGTTGCAACTTATGATTCCCTAAAACAAGAGATCCGAGTATTTATGATCGAACATGAATTTGGAAGAAGAATAGCATCAAACATCTCAAAACATCTACAAAAATGGAAGTCAGGAGAAGATCAAAGAGAACCGGTTGCAAGATTTCTTAAAGCATATGCAATTTATCTTGATGATCATTTAACAAAGGAAGACAAGTTCTTTGACGCTGCAGAAAAACAAGTGCTATCTCAAGATGAAGAAAAAATGATGTATGAAGAATTTCAAGCAGTTACTGCAGTTGTTACAAAGCTTGATGAGATGATAAAATCCATAGATTACTTGGAATCTACATCTTGGATGAAGAACTAGTTCTCAAAAACTGATCTTATTCTAGGATATACAGATACTTTGTTTTGTTCTGATGTGAGTTTTTGTTGCATATTTTTACATGGGATGCACAATTATTATATATCATCACTATAGTATGATAACTATACATACTAACATGAGTAAAATAGTAAATCTTCGTATACATGTAGCTCCTGTAGGCTTTGAAATTGATCGAATTGCAATTCCTGCAAAACAAATGAAAGCTGATAGGGTGTGGCTATTGATGCATGCAGAACCATCAAAAGATCAAGCTCAAGGATTCATGGAAAAAATTCGGGCTCAACTAAAAAAAGAAAAGATCGAAGTCCAAGTGGCACATTCTAATAGATTTGATCTCTTCAAGATCCTAAAGGCATTACGAGAAATTGTAGAAAAAGAAGACGGAAATGATATTTTTGTAAACTGTTCTTCTGGATCAAAGATACAAGCAATTGCGTGTATGATGGCATGCATGATGTTTCAAGGAAAAACAAAACTTACTCCGTATTATGCAGAACCAGAAAGTTACTCTAGTGTAAAGGGGGAACAACTGTCATCTGGACTCAAATCAGTTGTAAAATTGCCAGCTTATGAAATTCATACCCCGAAACCTGTCTTGGTACAAGCCTTGAAAATAATACAAGAAAATAACGGAAAGATAACCAAAAAGGAGATGGCAAAAATTGCATACGAAAGAAAACTAATCATGGTAAACGCAAGAGAAGAAAATTTTCAACAAGCTAGATTTGCAAGTCTTGACAAAAATATCATCCAACCACTCCTAAACGAGTGGAAATTCATTGAAGTTGAAAGAATTGGAAGAACTAGGTGGATCAAAACAACCCCTGAAGGACTAGGGGCAGTAGAATTTCTTGGCTAGCTACGCGTAGCAAGTTCTGGTTTTAGCGTCCAAGCAATTGCCATTGCAATAAATGGCACTGAAATCAAGGCAGCAATTTCCAGATAGGTTTTGAACTGTTCAGATTGTTGAGGACTTGAACTAGACCATATGAAAGGTACAGGTAATGCTGAAGCAAACCAAATGATTGAAAGCATGATAATTACCTTGAGTGCACTCTTCTTTCTTGGGGTCACGCTATAACCTTAGAATAGGTTCTATTAATTTTATTAGTATAATTATTTAGTAATGATTCCACCGTCTACTGGTAAAATTGCACCTGTAATCCATGAAGAATCCTCTGAAACAAGATAGAATATTGCCTTTGCAACATCCTCTGGCATTCCTATTCTTCCAATTGGATGCTCTGCAATTGCCATTGCCCTATCAACCTCATTTCCAAGATATGGTCTTGTCATATCAGTTTCTACAATTCCAGGACAAACGCAATTCACACGTATCTTGTATTTGGCATATTCTATGGCCCATGCTTTTGTAAGTAGAACTAGTGCTCCCTTTGAAGCAGTATATGCATCTGCTTCAAAATTTTCAAATGATTTCAGTCCTGCATCTGATGAAACATTGACAATACTACCACTTGTTTTCATTAGATGCGGTATTGCAGCTTTTGTAAAACGAAATTGTCCAGTTAAATTTACATCTATGATCTCATTCCATTCTTCCTCCGGAATCTCATGTAGAGGTTTTACTTTGGGAAAGATACCTGCATTGTTCACCAGAATGTCAATTTTACCAAAATTTTCCAAAGTATTTTTTACAACATTTTCTACATCTGTGTTTTTTCTAATATCTCCAGATATTGCTACAACATTTTTCATTTCTGTTGCAGCGTTTTGAAGATTGGTATTATCTTTTGATGTAATTACTACATTTGCTCCATGTTGTGCAAGTAGCATTGCCGTAGCTTTTCCAATACCTCTACTACCTCCTGTAACAATTGCAACCTTGCCGGAAAGTTTCATCATGTCTGATAATGTACTGCATCAAATTAGTCTGTCGAAGATTGAAACAACTCATTTTGATAAATCTTCTAAAAAACATGTTATAGCAATATAACGATCGTAAACTATGTCTAGGTTTATTGAAATATTTTATTAAAATATTTTTAAAAGATGTAAAAATATATGTGAAATAATAAATATGATGATGTATTATGATAAATAATGCAGAAAGATGTAAAATCTACTGCTTAAGAGAGCGTGGCTCCGTAGACTCGAATTGTGAATCCCACATGGGTGGGATAAAAAGAGGTAATCTCTGTCTGTCTACGAACAAGGGCCACGCCATTAATTTCAAACTACTGAAAAGTGAAAACTATTTTGATTCAAAAAAATAATCTTATAAAAATTTAGAGTTTGAGTGATTCCTTCAATCCTTTGTATCTATTTCTGATTGTAACTTCAGTTACCCCAGCAGCTTGTGCGACATCTTTCTGTGTTTTGTTTTCTCCGTTCATGACACATGACAAGTATAATGCAGCAGCTGCAAGTCCCATTGGATCTTTTCCAGCCGAAATTTCAATTTCAGCTGCATCTTTTAGAATTTGTAAAGCTCTTCTTTTTGTTTTTTCACTCAGGCCTGCTTTACTTGCAATTCTTGCTACACATTTTATTGGATCAACAACTGGCATCTTTAGATCAAGCTCTCTTAACAATAATCTGTAACATCTAGCAACATCTTTTCGCTTGATGTTGATTCCATTTGCAACATCTGTAAGTGTTCTTGGAGTTTCAGTATCTCTACATGCTGCGTATAATGCAGCAGCTACAAGTCCTGGAATTGATCTACCTCTAACAAGACCTTTGTCAAGTGCTTTTCTGTAAATGTAAGCAGTTTTTTCAATTACCGCATCAGATAATGCAAGTTTATCTTTTAATCTATCAAGTTCACTGAAAGCCTGTCTAAAGTTTCTGTCTACTGGTTCGTGGACTTGGCTTCTGCTATCCCAAGTTCTGAGTCTTTCTATGGTACTCTTCATTGATGCAGAAAGTGGTTTTCCTGATGCATCTTTGTCAGCAGGACCAATTATTGTTGCAAGTCCCATGTCGTGCATTGCAAGTGAAGTAGGAGTTCCAGTTCTACTTCGGTCCTCATGTTCTTCTTTAGAAAATGATCTCCATTCTGGACCGGATTCTTCTACACGTTCTGTAAGTACAAAACCACAACCTCCGCAAAACATTTCTCCTGTAGTATTATCAGTTACCATTGGACCTTTTCCACAACGAGGACAACGTCCACCAGAACCAAAAGATTCGCGAGCCATATAATATCTTATAAGAATTTCGATTAACATAAATAAAAAGGTTTAACTATTAGTACATAATCTATTAATTTGTTATTTTATAATCATAATATGTAAAAATTATACATTATCTTTCATTAATATCAAAATATCTGAATTAGTATATTGTAATCTCTCACATCAATTTATTTTTTCAAGTCGATGATCATGAGACAAAATTAAATTTGATCTTCTCAAATAATATTTCTGATTTATTTTTTTAAAATTATTTTCCAAATTTTTCTTTGAACAATTTTTTGCAAAAAATTTTTTTAAAAAATTATTTTTATCGACTTCTACATAACCTTTAAATACATTTGTTCTGCAGAACCCGCATTAAATAAAATGGAACAATGTCCACTTTGTTGTGAATTCCAGCCGTCGAATCAGGCACTGGCTATTCACCTAAAGAAAATCCATCCACAGAGAAATACTGCAATTCAGATAATGCAATAAGACTCTGCGCGGGGATTAGTCGTAGGAGGTATCCAATCATGGTTATCCACGAGTTTTTAGTTTTTTATTAAAAAAAAGACCAAGCGTGCGCTTAATTTGGTGTTCTATGTTTTGTCAGCTAAATTTAGTATACTGTGAACCGTATTTCACACCTGAAATTAAAAACCAACTTTATCAGTGGTAACCATGACAACATTTACGAATAATTGGCAAAGACAATCAACGCCAAGCCTTAGTGAAAAATTTAATGATGCAATAAAACCAAAAGGTGCACTAAAACCAAGATTAGAGACTGGAATAAAAAGACTCCAAACTCAAATTGTAAAACTTGATGGAATGATTACAAAGCTAAAACAAAAAGATGAAAAGTTATTCAAACGAATTGTGATTGCAACACAGAACCATGATATGACTGCAAGTAAAGTTTTATCAAAAGAACTAGCCGAAGTCAGAAAAGTAACAAAGCTTTTAGGAAATGCTAGAATTGCTCTAGAACAAATCGAGCTTAGACTAAGCACATTCCACGACCTAGGGGATACTGTAGTAACTATCATGCCAACAATAGGCTTGATGAAGAATCTCAAATCTTCTCTAGTCAAATTCATGCCAGAGGCTGACCGTGAGCTATCTGGAATGACTGAGATGCTTGGAGGTCTTATGACTGACACATTCCATAGTGGTGACTTTGGAATTGATTCAAGTGCATCAAGCGAAGAATCTGACAAGATTCTCCAAGAAGCTTCTGCAGTTGCCGAGGCAGAAATCAACGACAAATTGCCTTCAACCCCTGCGGATCAATCAGCTTCCACAACACGTTTCGTCTAGATTATCTTATTGTGTGATAGTCTGTAACGAAAGTATGTTTTGTACAATACTAGTGATACCACTAGTACTGCAGAAGCAGATAGAAACATAGTGGCATATCCGAGAAATTTTGTCAATTCTCCTGTAATAAGAGAGCCGGCAAACACTCCTATGCCTGTTACTGCACTGTTTACTCCTAGATATTTACCCTCAAATCCTTGTGGAATACTCTTGAAAAATATCACAGAGCTAGATGTACTAAATATTGAAAATGCAATTACCATCATACAAGCAGATGTTATTGTAACTGGAAAACCCAAAGATCCCGTCATGAAGAACAACGAAACAGCTGGAATCATTACTGCTAGAATTCGTGGTATGTGTGCTAGAATGGTTGATCGTTCTTCTCCAAATTTTGATATTATTTTTGGAGCTATGAAAAATACTAGTAACATGGTTATCATTTGAACTGTATAATTTAAGAAGACATCCGCATTTGAAAAATTCTGATTTTTCAAAAATGGCGTCCAGGCAGTAAAATACATGTTACTTCCAAAATAGAAAAAAAATGAAGCCAGATAGAATATGCCTATTTCATTGCTTATTCTTCCCTTGAATAGCGTAATTATGTGTCTGAAATCATATACTTCTAGTATTTTTGGAAAAACAAAATGGTGATGACTAATTGAATAACGTAGACCGTAAAGGGAGTGGGCAATACTGCTTCTCTCAATATGAACACCGTCATCATCCTTCACAAATATTGTACTCAAAACCATAGATATGCCGCTTGATACAGCACATATCAAAAAGTATGGTCTGAGATCAAAATAAAAACTACCAACTGTTCCAATTATCATAGCAACTAACATTCCAAGCGTACTGATAATTGATGTTCTAGCAAATAACCAACTCCAGAGATTCTTCTGGACCGACTCCATTACAAGAAGCTGGGTAACTGGGCTTTTTGCAACCATGAAAAATCCAAGTACTATTGCTAATCCATAAAGAATGTAAACGTGATTAGTAAAATACATGCCAAGACTACAAAGCAAAACAAAAACTGATGATGTAACAAGTATCAGCCTTTTAGAATGAAATCTATCGATTATTTTTCCCCATGCCAATGAACCAATAGCTGTTGAGCCATTTTGCAGTGCGGATATGATAGCTACTTCTTCTATGTGACCTCCAAGAAAGATTACGTATAATGGAATTACGGTGCTTAATCCCTGAGAAGTAATCTGAGATGGTAACAAATACCACATCCATCGTTTATTTTGAAGTTGCATCGTTCTAGGTAATCAGAGATTGGACATTATTGTATAATGCATTTGAAAGATTTCCATAGTTTTGTCTATTCTTTGATGTTTGCGGAAAAAATTCTATCATGCAGAAGTGTGGAGATCACACACCTTGTGAGTGTGATGCCCTCAAAGCATGTTGACCTTTGTCATCATTTTCCTTCGGGGGTACCTTGGGATGCTTTATGTGCAAAGATTTGGTCTTTACACATCACACATTGCTTGCATGATGCCTATCTTGGGAGGATGTCCTTTGATAGGGAGTATTAGTACGTGAGTAAAACATTTAAGGTTTGTGTTAAATTTCATCTTAAATTTTTGAATTTTCTTGATTATTCAAAGTTGTTAGATATTTTTTCAAACATATCTAAAATTTCTCTATAAAGCTTTTATGATACGATGACGTAATCCAACCATGAAAAAGGATGGGGATGTGTATCAGCTTATTTACGAATCAAATCTAGATAGTAAACTGGAGCAGATTCTAATTGGATTGGTAAAAGACAATCCTTCTCCAAAGATCGAATCAATAATTCAAAAATTCCTTCTATATGTTCAACATTCTACAGAAAACTTTTGGACCACTTATTACAGTGCAAAGACATACGAAGAAAAACTAGATTGTTACTATCAGTACTCTAAGAACCAATGTCTTGCAACTGAGGTGTTGGTAAGAGATCTAGGTTCATTGTCCTCTGATGATGAAATAAAAGAAAATCTAGACGCACTGGTAAAAGAGAGTTTTACATTCTAGGTTAGAGAAGACTCGGTCTTTGGTCTAGTTTCTTTGAATTTTGCAATCTTACTACCTTCTTCATTTACTACCTGATCAATATTGATCAGTCTTTCTCGTAGATTGGTGATCATTACAGCAACATCATCTGCTTCTTTTTCAACTTCGCCTCTTTTCTGTTGTAATGTCTTGATACCTTGCTTTTCTTCCTCTATGTATTGACCTACTTTGACAAGTTTCTCCTTTAGATTTTTGATATCAACTGATTCATCCTCAATATTTTTTTCTAGACTAGTTCGCTTGTCTTTGAGGTCCTTGATCATTAAACCTACGTAGTCTATGGCTTCTTCTAACTTGGTTCTCTTGTCCATCAATGCCTTGATTCCTATATCTTCACCTGATGTGCTCATACGAGTTTGTTGAATAGGTTCCGGTATTTTTACTTGTTCTGAAGGGTGAAAACGAGATTCTTCTATGACTTCGGACGTCTTTACATTCCCTCCTTCTGGTTCATATTGAAAAACCTTGCCTGATTGGTTAGCGATCTTGTCCTCCATTCCTGAAGTCGATCCGAATTCATCCCTTTTCTTTCGGAATTTGTCAAACATATCGCTTATGGGTTATTGTTGTTTTTAATATATAAAAAGTTAATAAGTAAAAAACTAGTTTTGAGAAGTTTGAATATGGTATATTAAACATTTTTAGTCAAAATGGGCTTAATGGAGATTGAGATATATTTAGAGACCTGAATCTTTGGTTCGAGTTACTTGAAGAATGGAAAAGTAAACCTGCTTCCAATAGTAGAAGACATCATTGGATTAGATAAGATGATGCGATTTGCTGCGATAATAGATCTAAAAGGAAACATATCTGAAGCAATAATGAAGGAAGGAAAAACCTCGTTAAAATCACAAAAGGAAGAAGAACATTTCTGTAAACAAGTAGCAACAAGGCGAAAAATTAGACAACACTTTGACAAAAGCCTTGGACCGGTAAATTATGTACACATTGAGCGTCAAAAAATTACTCAAATTGTCATCTATCCAAAACGTAAGACTGTCTACGTTACAATGGAACCAGATATGGACATAAAGCGCAAGTTAGAAATTGTAGAATTAATCAAAAAGAAAACTGCAAAATTATAACAAATTAAGGATAATTTCCCCAATAGCCACGAATTCATCTCTATTATTACGACTTGTCTGTTAATACGACAATAACAAAAGCATCTTGTACCTCTAATGTAATCTTTATTTTTGTATTCTAATCTACTTGATTTCCATTTCCCCCGCTTCTCAATAACTAGAAAATTGATTGTTCCAAGGCATGAAACTGCTGTTCCGCTATGCGTTCCGCTATGAAATTTCATGCTGGCCCTGATAAAACATCAATACTATAACATCTCATGTCAAAACAACAATACAGGTCCGAAATGGGCATCATGGCCGATATCCTTGGTGTCACCATGGATGGAGGAATCCAAGGAGTGATTGTCTCCGCTATATCCAGAAGAGCAAATCTATCGCATTATGCTGTGCTTGAGAAATGTCAAAAATTGATAGATGCAGGATTGGTAGAATCAGTGAAATCCGATAGAAATAGGCTTTTCAGGGTCACAGAGAAGGGAATCAGGTTCTTTCAGGAATTTCAACGATTCCAGGGTGTAATACAAGGTCTCAATCTCAGGTATTAAGAAATGTATCAGGAATACCAGATGATTGAGACACAAAAAGTATTACCAGAAAGAATGCTTTTTGTAAGGATCAATCATATTCTCACAACAATGGTAAAGGCTCCAGTTGTAGCGGTATGTTTTGTTTTACTCACTCTTTCTTCCTTTGTCCAGTACGCAATAGCTAGCCCCAAAGCTCTTGATTTTACCGTTTATGCAGATGGAACAACTCATGTTTTCTATCAAACCAACGTAGATTCTCAGTCAGCAAATTTCAGTCTGAATGTATATGGTAATAATATAGAAAATCTTGTTGTGCAGGATGAAAATGGAACACTACTTTCAAGCAAAATAAATGCAAATACTGTAACAATAGCAACTTTGGGAGCTTCTGCAATAAAGATAGATTATGATACTCCTGACTTGATATCAAAGAATGGGAGAACATGGACTTTTCATATAGATTCTCCTACTGATTATTCTATAATGTTACCAAAAAATACAGTAATTGTTGGAATGAGTTCATCTCCTTTAAACATGCAAATAGTTGATGATCAATCACTCATATCATTGCCAAGTGGCTCATCAGATATCGATTATGTTTTTGGCGTATTGGGTACAAGCCAGACTGCTACTCTGGCAATTCAAAAAGCTCAAGATTTTATTAATACTTTGAATTCTACAGGTGTGAAAACCCCTATGGCTTTAGCAAAACTTCAAGAAGCTCAATTTGATTTTAATCAAGGCAAGTATTCTGATGCAGAATCTCTTGCTAATTCAGCAAAGAATCTTGCTCTACAAGAACAACAAACCGCCATTTCAAAACCATCTACTAATTCATCTGGTAACTATACATCAGTTAATCCATCTGATAATCTATCAATCTACCTTTTGATTGGAGGGATCGTTGCAGCAGGAGTAGCTGGAATCATAATTATGAAAAAGGCAAGATCAGCCAAGATCATAATTCCCAGTACAATTCTACAAAATAGCGATAATATTCCATCAGAAAAGGAGACAATTTACAAACTCAAACCGGATTTACGCCAAGATGATAAGGAAATCATAGCATTCATTTCGGAGAAAGGAGGTCAAGTGTATGAAAGTGAGTTACGTAAGAAATTCTTGATGCCACGAACAACAATGTGGCGTGCTGTCAAACGACTAGAAAGAGAAGATATTGTAGAAATAGAAAAAATTGACCAACAAAATCTCATTAAACTTCGTAAAATGGAGGATCAAAAATGAAAAGTCTAACAATTTTCATTGTAGCACTAGTTGTGACATTAATCTTGAATGGTCCAATCCAATCATATGCAGATCCTCAACTTGATACACTAGTGAGCATTGCTACACAAGCACAAAATAATCTCAACATCAGCATATCTCAAATTCCTAATGTTTCTAATGAAATCATTTCTCTATATGATCAAGGTTCTAATGAAACAGATGCTCTAACTAAAGCAGTAAATGCACAAGATGTAGTATCAGCTAAACAACATTTTCTTTCTGCAATGAATTTCTTCAAAATTACAAATGATAAGATAAATTCTCTTAATGAAACAGAAACAAATGACCAACAACATGTAGATGTAATACAATTACAAAGTGAGATCACAAGATTAGAAAAGTTTGATGAAACACTTCAGTCTATAGCAATAACTAATCATATTGATTTTAACTTTACACAATCTGATCAATTAATCAAACAAGCAAAACAGGATCTTGATACCGGAAAAATTGATGAGGCATCTAAATTGGTTGTATCTATAAACCAATTTCTAAATGATGCGCATGATTCGCTTACAGAAGTGGCAAAACAACGAACCTCTGATAGGGCAAAAGATTTCAAATAATTGATAGATTTGAAAAATCTAATACTTGTCTCAAATTACAACTTGTAGTTTTTTAGGTGTCGTCATAATCAAGATGTCTCTAGTTCCACATTAAACAAAAATTTGAAAACCATCTAAAATCTACAAAAAACATACATTGTGAAATATTGATCCAGAGGTGATTTTTCATATTTGCCCAAGTTTATGACTAAAAATAATGAAAAATCACTGTTCTCCTGTGTACACAGATTTTACATAAAATTCATATAGATTTTTACCAGACCCAAGAGCGATGGCTTCAAAACAAATTTCTGTAGGCGTGGGAATTCCAATGATAGTAGTTGGCATTATACTTGCTTTCATTTTAGCATCATTACAAGCTGATCTAAAGGATACTGTAGAATTTGTGGGAAGTCTTATCGGAATTCTGGGAGTAATAATCTTCATAGCTGGATTCTTTTCAAGAACAGAACCCCAATTACATTCTAAATCTTCATAGCTCCAATTGATAAGAGGTGTTGGATAGACGCCCAAAAAGTATTGTCATCAATCTGGCCTGAATACCACTGTTTCACATTTCCTTTTAACCAATTTGGAATTTTCACAATGTCTGATTGACTCATTGACGGTGTTTTGATTATGCCTTGACTTACTACATATCTGACTGATTGGGAAAAATCTTTTTTGTCTAAGATTCCATAAGCCCACCAGATGGCAGTATTTTTTATCCATCTAGGTAAAATGTTCTTGTTTGTTCCACCATAAAGTGCAAATTTCTGTACACTATTTTTTGTCTTATCTACAACATAGATATTATCTGCTGCATCAATTGTAAGCCCTACTGGTTGTTCAAATCCGTCTTGTCCATTTTCTTTCATATTCCAGCTCCAAAGAAAGTTTCCATGAGGGTCAAATTTTTGAATTCTATGATTGCCAGTGTCTGCCACATAGATATTATCTTTAGAATCAATAGCTATTGAAGATGGATTGTTAAATCTACCATCTTCATTTCCTATGGAACCATACCAATTTAGAAATTTTCCAATCCTAGAATATTTCAATATTTTATCATCTGTTGAAATGGCATACAAATTATCTTTTGAATCAAATGCTAATGCTCTGATGCCTGAGAAACTCGCTCCATCTGCAGATGATGAGTCTATCTTATCTTCATAGGTACCTTTGGTGTCAAACAACTGAATGGATCCTAATTCCATATCGCCTACAACAAGATCATTACTGTGATCTGAGTTTATTGCGGTTGGTATTTGGAACATGCCGGGATTACTACCATATGTACCCCAAGAATAAACAAAACTTCCAGTCTTGTTGAACATGATTATTCTTGAATTTCCACTATCTGCTACATACACATAGTTCTCATTTACAAATATGCCTGACGGATTTTTGAATTGTCCATTTGATGAACCTGTATCGCCCCATGAAACCAGTAATTTGTTTTTATCATCAAATTTCTTTATTTTCGAATTTCCCGAATCTACAATGTATGTATTATTATCGTGATCAATTGCAATACTAGTTGGGGAGTCAAATATCGTTGAATTGATTGCTGAAACAAAGGTAGGAATGTTGTATTGAACTGCATCTAGTGCATTTCCACTGTCAATTGGTGAACCATCTACGTAAAAAGATGAATTTTTTATAATCCCATCATAATTCACATACAGTTTCCACATACCCTTACTGTCATTTTGAGTAATCTTATGAGGTATGATAATTTCAGTTGTATTCATTGGTAATGATATTACTGGACTTGCATTACCGTTAGGATCTGTAACCCATGTACTTATTGAATTTGTAGTAGTATTTGATATCTGTATTTCAAAGTCAGAAATTTCGCCTGGTCTGTAATTTAGTTTATTTGGAAATATATCTAATTTAATGTTAGGAAGCTCTAGAGGATTTTGAACTATTTTAAAGGAACCTGTCTTTGTTATTCCCGCATAATCAATTTCAAAATTGTAAGTACCAATTATTCTAGGTGAATTATTGAGTGTTAAAGTATACAATACCGATTGTGGATAAAATTGGCTGCTAGCAGTATTTCCTAAAGGATCTGTTATTTTTATAGTGCCGCTTGATGCTGTTAACTTGCTAAATGTCAAATCAAGTCCTATGTTGCTTTCTGGATAATAAGTGGCTGAATTCGTTACTGAAATCTCCATTAGTTTGTTTATGTCTCCTAAAAGAAATGGTACATATTTTACAGAATTAAAATATTGAATTTTTAAGTTGTATAATCCAGCCGGATTGTATTTAGCAAATTGTAGCATTGGGAGATGATATGTCACACTTGGTTGATCTGCTTTTATCTCAATTTCTGTTACTCCAATTGCCTTATTTCCATCCTGATCATAAAAATCAAGAAAATAAGAATGTGCAAATTTAGCATATGGGCTATAGTAAGATGAGGTAATGTTGATGTTCATTGTGTCCGGTTCATAATATGTTATTTTATCTGTTATTACAGTTAAATCAAGAGGCTTGACATTAACATGAACTGTCTGATTATTACCCTCATATCCATAATTAATTGACCATGCGCCAAATTCATTATCACTTGCACTCCGTATAATTTGGTGTATTGCTTTTCCTGACCTTATTTGTTGGTCCAATATTCCTGATATTGTTGAATTATCAGGTTTGTGGGCAATCCAATTTACCTGACCACCATTATATCCTTGAATTGTAACATTGACCTTTATCCACTCATTTGCTCCAAATTCTTGTTTTACAGGAATAGCACTTATTGTTAAAGCACTTGCATCTTGATGAACAACAAATGGTAGGACCACAAGTAAAAATAAGTAAATTAATTTTTCCACTGCTGATTATGGTATTTACTATTATATCCACTTTGGCAAAAAATCATTCATAAGAAGATCCAATTAAATAATGAACAAGCACAGATCGAATACTTGAACGTAAGACTTTATGAGATATTCACATCTGTTGAAGGAGAAGGAATTCTATATGGTACAAAGACTCTCTTTGTACGATTGTCAGGATGTCCTTTCAAGTGTTTTTATTGTGATACCAAGGGGGCACTTCCAATGAATTCTGGGAAAGAATATTCTATTGGCAAAGCAAAAGAATTAATCAAAAAAAATCTAGAGAAAAATACATACAAGGTTAATTTTACTGGCGGAGATCCACTTGCTCAGTCAAAAGCTGTTGCAGAATTGGCAAACTTTGTTCAAAGCAAAAAAATTCCTACTTATCTAGAATCATCTTGTTATGATTCATCCAAGTTTGCAGAAGTTCTTCCTTACATTAATTTTATAAAAATTGAATTTAAAACTCCAGACTCTGGATTTGTTGATTCAAAACATTATTCTAAACTTTTAGAAAATGAACTTGAGTGTCTAAGACTAGCTAAAAAATCAAAGAAAACAACATATGTAAAAGTGGTAATAAGTTCAAAGACTCAGTTAGGTCCATTCAAGAAACTTCTTAAACAGATATTCCAAATAATGTTAAAAACAGAACTTGCAGGATTTATAATACAGCCTACGTATGGTATTTCCGAACCTAGTTTGGAACAGCTATTTAGCTTTTACGATTTAGTTTATGCCTATAATGATCAAGTTAGAATAGTACCACAGCTACACAAGTTCATAGGTGCACCTTGATGAATAAAGAAAGAGTCAAAAAATTAATTCGGGAAATAATTGCAGAGATAGGTGAAGATCCAACTAGGGAAGGTCTAGTTGATACCCCAAGTAGGATAGCGGATATGTATGAAGAGATCTTCAAGGGATATGAAGGAGAATCAGAACTATCAGTAAAGTTTTCTGAGGATTCTGATATTGTAATCGCAAAAGATATCCAATTTTATTCCATGTGTGAACATCACATGCTACCATTTTATGGAAAAGTAAGTGTAGCATATGCACCAGATGGTAAAGTATTTGGAATATCTAAATTGGTTCGACTTGTAGAAAAATATTCTGCTCGATTACAAATACAGGAGCGAATCACAAAAAATATAGCTGATGAACTATACTCAGAAGGAGTCAAGGGTGTAGTTGTCATTGCAGAAGGTGAACATCTTTGTATGAAAATGCGGGGAGTACGAAATGATGCTATAGTAACAACAATAGCATCTAGAGGAATTTATGATAAAAAAGAATCAAGATCAGACGTTCTGAATTTGATATATAACGGAAAATCGAAACCAAATATTGGTTAATCTAAAAAATTAAATAATAACAGTTAATGCAGAACTATTATGGGCACACACAATAATATACACGTCCCAAAAGAATCCTGGCCGTCTTTTATGTGGTATGCAATAGAATTCTTTGTTGTATTGGGTGCTGGATTAGGAATTTCTCTGAATTCAATGGGTTTCTTTACAAAAATGGGTTTTGATTCTTCCATGACAGTGTGGGCCTTTTGGGGAATTATTGGCGCAGTATTCTCGGCCTATTATCTAATTGTAAGACCAATAATACTAAGAAGACCAATTTTATCTAAAATTTAGATATCTAGTTTTGTCTAAAATTTTGGATTTAGTAAAAGCCAATTTTCTGTTATTACATGACTCACATTTTCCACAATGAATCTTACCATTTCCATAACAACTCCAACTTTTGAAAATCTCCGTGCCCAATTCTTTGTATCCTTTTTCTAGAAGATCGCTCTTTGAAAGATTATCCATAAACGGACTCCAAATTTTTATCTTCTTTCTAAGACCTAGATTTATTCCATCAACTTCTCCTTCGTTCAAAGCCTTTGAAAGTAATTTTGTAAACATTGGTCTACAATCTGGATATTTAGTGTCTCCAATATGAGCACCATAGATAACAACCTCAGCTTTTTTTGAAAATGCCCATGCTGAAGCTATACTGAGAAAAATGGCATTTCTTATTGGAGCAACTATGGAATAATCAAATTTTGAAGGAATTGTCATTTTCGAATTTGTCAGGGCGTTTGTATTTTCGTATAGCTCTTTCATAAATTCAATATTTACTATTTTATGTTCTCTAAATTTTAACAATTTTGAGAACTGATGTGCAATTTTTACTTCTCTACTTGCTTTTTGTCCATAAGAAAAAGTTATTCCATACAGATCATATTGTTTTTGAAGATAGGCTGCAGTACACACTGAATCCAAACCCCCGCTAAATACTATGACAGCTTTCAATTTGAAAACAATTCCATCATACCAAATAAAATGCTTGACTAGGCAATAGAGAGCAATATTGCTCCAGATAAAATCATGACAGATCCTGTGATAACTCTAAGTATATTACCTCTGTTTGATATTTCCTTAAAATACAAAATCCCCCAGGATACCGCAAAGAGTGTGGCTGTCTGGGAAATAGGATATGCGACTGTAATTCCTATTGATGATATGGCCATCAAAACAAACAAACTACCTGTATTGAATAAACTTCCTGAAATTATTCCGGCCGTGATCTCTTTTTTGATCCATCTTCGTGATAAAAACAATAATGGTATTCCTATTGTAAAAATCGACAAGCTGGATGAAAAGAATCCAGATTGTAGTGTATGTGTTGCCTGCATTGGTATGACGTAGGAGCCTCCAATGATGCCTGATGCTGCAGCGATCAAGTATCCTTTTCGTTGAATAGTTGAGGTTTTTGTAGCGCTTGTGATAAATGGTAAACCCGCTAACAATAATCCAATTGCTCCAATTGCTAGTATCATATAACTAAATTTTTCTTCAAAGAATAAAATTCCCCATAGAAATGAAACTAGAATGCTAAAACCTGCAAGAAGCGGAGAAGTTCTTGAAAGTCCTATGAGCCTGACTGAATAAAGTGCTAGAATGTTTCCTACAGTCCAAATTACTCCGCTGAGAAGACCACTAGGTAAAATTCCAAATCCCCAGAAAAAACCAACTGGTATTGCAAAAAGAAGAACTCCAATTCCTGTAGACCCTTGGAGTTGCCAAATGTTTACAACATTGACCTTTTTGACTGGAACAAAAAAAGTGCCCCAACAAACAGCTGAGCCAATAGACGACGCCAATCCAAATGGATTCAAAGATGGTTTGACTGTGGGGTGGTATTATAACTCGGTTTCTATCTAAAACGATCTCTAAAGTTTAATTTCTGCTAAAATATTTTTCATATATGACATATCTAAAAGTTGAACGAGAAGATGAAATTGTTCAAATCACAATCAATAGACAAGACAAACTAAATGCAATGAATTTAGATGTCATGGACGAATTTATCTCTCTTCTTGATGACTTGGAAAAAGATTCTTCAAAAGTCATTATTATCACGGGTGCTGGCCCCAAAGCTTTCTCAGCAGGTGCAGATATTGAATATATGAGTAGCATTGGACCAGCAGAGGCAGAAAAATATGCACTTTCTGGGCATGAAGTTTTGAACAGGATTGAAAAATTAGAAAAACCAGTCATTGCAGCAGTAAATGGATATGCTCTGGGGGGAGGATGTGAACTTGCACTCTCATGTGATATCAGATTTGCATCACCTAATGCACAACTTGGTCAACCAGAAGTTACATTAGGAATTTGTCCAGGCTGGGGAGGTACACAAAGACTATTAAGAATTGTTGGTCCTGCTAGAGCCAAAGACCTCATATTTTCTGGTAGAAAAATTACTGCTGAAGAAGCATTTTCAATGGGCTTGATAAATAAAATATTTCCTTCCGAGAATTTGCTTTCTGAAACTAGGGCATATGCAAAAGCGATATCTAAGAACAGTAATTTTGCAATAGGAATTTCCAAGATGCTTGTAAACAGAGGAACCGATACAAATCTTGATACTGGATTAAAACTTGAGATCTATTCCTGGGCAGTATGTTTTTCAACCAAGGACAGAGAAGACCGAATGCGTAAATTTATTGAAAAGAAATAGTTATATCACAAAAGCGCCTTTGCTTGGCCTACAAATTACCGTAGTACATTTTGTATCTGCTGATGCAAATCCTTTTTCCATTGCTTTACAGATCTTCTTATGATCTGCAAATTTTGATGTGAATGAAATTATTGATGGACCTGCTCCACTTATTGTTACACCTAACGCACCAGCTTTTAGTGCATTTGTTTTAACTCTGTCAAAGCCTGGAATCAAATGTTTTCTGGCAGGTTCTACAATTATGTCCTTGATTGAATGACCTATCAATTCTACATCTTTGTTGATGAATCCTGTAGTTATTGCAGATGCATTAGCAAGATTCTTCACATAATCTGATAATTTTACTTGTTGAGGCAGAACTCCTCTAGATACTTCTGTCTTTTTTTTGGGAACATCAATTTTTGGTATTGCTACACATAACACCAAATCCTTTGGAGGATCAATTTTTATCACATCAAGCGGATCTGTTCTTACTATCACAAATCCACCTAGAACTGATGCACTCACATTATCATAATGAATAGATCCTGCACTAGCCTTTTCTCCAATTCCAGCAAATTCTACAAGCGTACTCTGATCAAGATCAAGATCAAATAATGCGTTAAAGGCAACTGCTGCAGCCGCAGCAGATGCTGCACTACTACCCATTCCAAATCCTGCTGGAACTCCTTTCTTGATTTTAATTAAAAGTCCATCTTTTATCTTGAATTTTTTTGACATTTCCTTGATCACTAGTCCTGCTGAGTTTTTTCCTAGTTCAAGAGGAACAGAATATGAACTCTCAATAGTTATTCCCTTTCCTTGTTTTATTATCTGCACTTCATCATAATATGCATCAAGAGCCAATCCAAACACATCAAAACCAGGACCCAAGTTAGCTGTAGAACTTGGAGCTCTTGCAGTTACATCTTTCATTAATCCTCTACCTCTTCACCTAAGTTTAGTACGCGGCTTAGTGCAGCTTGAAGGTTCACCATTCCCTCTCCTGTAGCATTAGAAATTGGAATTGTTCCTTGGGCAAATCCTCCCAAATTCAAGCTTCTGAGAATATTTATTGCAAGAGTATAATTTTCACCATCAGAGTCTTTTACAAGTGCATCTTCTAGACTTGCCATGTTTGTTGACCATTTTAGTATGTCTTTAATCTTATCTTCAATAAGATCTGTTTTTGTTAGAACATTTATCTGCGATAAACCAAGTCGCAATTTTACTGAAGTAGCAAGTAATGCAAGCGAAACAAAATTGCTAGGAGATGTCATAAGCGATCCATCATGAAGAAATATTGATGCTTTTTCTTCTACATTCAAGTTTTGTATGAGAAATGGTCCGCTGGCTCTATAGGCAAACAGTTCAATTTGACCCGGTGTATCTATTATAAGATAATCTGGATTTACATTATCTACTTCATTTTGTAGATCATCTATTTTTGAAGCGATAAGATCATTTGCCATGATCATGGCTCCATTTGGACCAAGATCATATTGTTTCATGATCTGTACAATATCGATGTAATCTCTAACATCAATATCACATGTATATGGTAAATTCTCAACACCTGGATCTAGATTTAACATTCCAACAAAGGCACCATTTTGAGAATAATAATCAAGAATTTTAGAAGCTAACAAAGATTTTCCCGCCCCTGCAGTTCCTACTATGAAAATCGCCTTCATTTTTCTGATAATTTATTTTATGTTGAGCTTATATTTCCATCTCTGAGTAAGGCAGGCAATGAATTGGAAGCTTCTTGCCATCCCTGTTAGTGTAATACCGTTTCTCATCATTGCATCTACATTTAATGTAAGTTTTGCAAATCTCCTTGCGATTGGCTTTCTACCTTTCCTGGGAGCCTCAATTGCTATGGCTGGTAAATTATTTACTCAAGGGCTAAAATTCAATTATCTTGTAAAGAAATTCTTGGGTCCTGTGGATGTAAATTGGAGAACAATTTCTGTAAGGGTAGGTAGTGAATTTGTAACATCCACTACTCCGTCTTTTGTAGGTGGTGAATTAGTTCGAATAATGTGGCTAGGCAAAAAAGGTGTTCCAATTGGAAAAGCGTCTTGGGTAACAATAATTGAAATTGTAACTGAAGTATTGGTTTCAGGGGCATTTGCAATTGCTGCTGCCGCAATTTCATTTGCATATGGCGCTTATGCTATAGGAATAACAATACTTGCAATTAGCATCCCTATAACAGGACTCTGGTCTACTCTATTCTTTTTGTCATCAAAAAGGACATTTCAGATACCTGGATGGGCTTCTAGACTTGCTACAAAAATAGGAAAAGAGCGTTCATTGAAATATATTGATAAAACCAATCTGTGGATGAAAGAAATTTGTGACATGAGTAGGGAGACTCTTCACACCAAAGAGATCAAAAAAGCATTCACAGTTTCAATAATAATTTCTATATTTACATGGTCTCTTTATGGTCTTTCTTTCATGATAATTGCAAATGGTGCGGGATACATGATAGACTTTTTCCATTCTTTAATGGCTACAATGGCATCAATTGCAGTAGGTAACCTGCCAATTACCATTGGTGGTTCTGGTCTAACTGAATTTTCAATTTGGGCATATTTGGGACACTTGAATAGTTTAACATTTGAGGCTGCCAAGAACAGTCTTCAATGGAATATTGTGATTGGATGGAGAATAGCTACCTATCACGTTGGTCTTGTGATAAGCTGGCTCTTCCTTATGAAAGTAGTTTATCCTAGCATAAAGAAAGCAAAAACTGTATAGAAAGCACTTTATTTTCAAGCTTTTAATTTTTAGTTATTGGATTATTCTGGTAAAGTGGTTGTTATCACAGGCGCATCAAGTGGTATAGGCGAACAATCAGCTGAGAAATTTGCAAAACTACATGCAAATGTGATACTTGTATCTAGAAATGAAAAACGATTACAGGAAATTGCTACTAGATTATCAAAGTATCAAATTGAGGCTTTTGTTTATGCATGTGATATTTCTAACAAAGATCAGGTGGATGTGATGGGAAAAATTATAATTGAAAAATTTGGTAAAATCGATGTACTCGTAAACAATGCTGGTTTTGGGATATACAATACTGTAGAAAAAACAAAAATCGACGAAATGGAATCACAAATGGCCACAAATTTTCTTGGAATGATGTATTGCACAAAGACATTTCTACAAAAAATGTTAGAACAACGATCCGGGCATATCGTTAACGTGGCATCTGTGGCAGGAAGTATTGGGATTCCTGGAATGGCATCATACTGTGCATCAAAATTTGCAATGCTGGGATTTTCTGAATCCTTATTTCACGAATTAAAGGGAACTGGAGTAGGGATAACTGTAGTCAGTCCCATAATGGTGAGGACTAATTTCTTTGATCATGAATCTTTTGGCAAGATGCCTAGATATTCAGCCACTTCGCTTGATCCAAAAACAGTGGCAAATGCTGTAGTCAAAGCTGCATCATCTCCTAGACTTGAGATTGTTGTTCCACAAATAGTAAGATTAGCAATATGGTTAAAGCAAACTTTTCCATATTTGATAAATCCCATAGTAGGTGGAATTTTTAGAAAATCAATGAACGCTAAACTAGATTAAAAAGAATAATCTATTCTTCTTCAGATTCTTCTTCTCCTGAAGAATCAGAATCTACATCCATTAGTTCAAGTTTTGTTAGCTCAAATTGATAAATTGCATCCATGTCAATTTCCATTTCTTTTTTCAAAAACTCGATAACTTTTTTGCTTAATGGTGCCTTTGATGAATTTATTGTAAATTCATAGACTACTCCCTTCATGAGATCTGCAGCCTTTGTCTTCTTTGGCAAATTCATTCCCTCTACTATCTTTCTTCCATCTTCTATGGCCTCATAAAGTTGAGAATCAATCTTCATATCTTTTTCATAAATCTCAAGTATGTATCCAGTTCTTGTAAAAGACTCTGGCTTGCCAAATTTGGCATCCTTTATCTCATCTTGTACCCATTTTGGAATTTCTTTTTCTTTTCCCATTATGATTCACTGTAATTAGCCCTGTTTGTCTTTCTTACTTGTTGTCCACCAATCACGATATTCATCATGTTTGTCTTCACGTGTTTTCTCTCGCTTGTTCAATCTATATCTAATATCGCTTACTTGTTCCCTAGTAGCAAACAAACCGCATTTTTTACAAATGAAGTGTTTGGTGTTAGCATCAAATTTCATTTCTACTACTACTTCTTTAGCTGCACATTCGGGACATTCAGTCAACGACGGCGATCATCAAAGTTATCCATAAAAGCTTTTGGTCAGTTTCTGGTACGCGGTCTATGTCTTCATCCCTAAAAGGTCAGTTCGCCCATCTAAAATGCCGCGTACCAGAGTTATGTATTAAAAATTAAAAAATTATAATTCTTTCTAGTTTTCTAACATCTCGGAGATTATTTTTACTGTATTCTTTGTGCCGCCTGTACTGTAATTTCTTGAAAATTCTAAAAGATTTTCTTGGTATTTGTTGTAATCATTATGTATCAAAGAAACTGCTTTGACAGTCTGTTTAACAGTTGTAGACAGAATCCCCAGATTCCTGTCTTGTGCCCATTTTATTTGATTGGTATGTTCGTCATAGACTGGTATTCCTATGATTGGCTTTGCTTTTCCTCCTAGTATTTCTCCCATTGCAGTATGTGATCCATTTATCACTGCATATTTACATAAATTAAGAACAGTGTCTTTTTCCTGTTCTGACAAAAATCCTACATCTATCTGAATCCAATCTATCTTTTTTTCTAATGCTTCCGAAATAGAATATGTTTGTCCATTCTTTCCCAAAACTTTATCCAAAGATGGATCAGCACTTGCATGTGAAATTATTCTTCTCTCATTTTTCATCTCCAAACTAGAAAAAGCTTTTTTATAATTTTCTAGAGTTATTTTCTTTGTAGACTTGTTTCCTGTTATCATCCAATATCCAAAATTATCCACATTTTCAATTAGTTTTTCCATGTCAGATTTTGGCTTGGAATGTGTCATTGTACCATTTGAAAAATGACCTACATACACTACTTTTTCCTTTAATCTTTCAGGAAAATTGAGATTATACTCACATATGGTATAAGGCGGAGGGGAATCTGCAATTATTATCTTTGTTGCTTTTTCAATATTCTTTGATACGTATAGTACCCCTGGATAAAGATAAAATCTAGAGGCCCAGAGTTTTGGTCTAAACTGATTTGTGATAAAAACACACTTGATATTTCTTCGTTGAGCAATTGCATTTGATCCTACATCACCATCATTTATGACAAGATCAAATTTCTGATTATTGTAAAGCCTTGCTTCCTTTTTCAAATAGTTGGTTACAACTGAAAGTAGGGGGGGTCTTCCAGATATTGGTAAGAGGAAATTAAGTGAAGATAATGCAATGCTAGGACCATTTTTACCGTCTATTGGTGTTGGCATCTCAATATTATGAATTGCATCTTTTTTCTGAGGGAATTTCTGTAATAGCTTTTGATAAATTTCGCCGCTACTTGTGTAATGTATCTCAACGTCATCTTTCATCATATCTTGAATTGTATTATCGAGATTCATCATTCTTGTAAAATGACCATTTCCCCAAGGATAGATGAATCCACCAATCTTCTTCATAACAGCAAGTAAATTTGACCCGTTTAAATTCTCAATGATTTGATTTTAGTGAGTCAATTATATCATGTATATTTTTTGGACCCACAGTAATTCGTATGCACTTGAGAGTTTTTAATGCATTCTTTGCATGTCTTGATATCTCGACCATGGATATTTTCTCATAGTTGGGATGTTTCTTACAAAGATCTTCTAAATTTATAATATATTTTTCCAATCCAATTTCCCTTGCATTTTCAAAAATTCCAGAATCTATGCCAGAAAGAGAAAACCATGGGATCATCTTGTTCTGAAATACCAAATTTGCGTTATATTCACAAAATGATATTGGAAAGATCATCGGAGATATTCCCAAAGAGATCCTCTCAATTTTTTCCTTTGATGCAACTGATATCATTATTTGAGTTATTGCAACGGTTGTAGTTGGTATTCCTGAAGATCCATTCATTTTACAGATGTGAAGAGTAACATTTTCTTCAATAATTCTTGGTAGTATTTTGTTTACGATCTTTGCTAATTTGAGCAAATCTGATTCATTACGATAACAAATCAATATTTTTACTTCGAAACCCATTTTTATAGTTTGAAGACATGATATTGCAGAAAGCTCATCGTGAATACAACATAGAATTTTTTCTTTTTGTGAATTGTATGGAATTCCGCTTAATCCCTTGTCTACAAAAATACAAACATAAGCATGCGTGTCTGTGAGATAAGCATATACGAGTCTGTCATGGCTTGCTTCCGAGCCCGGTTTTACCTCCAGATGCATACTCTTCTCCACCAACATTATAGTTGCTGCAATTTCCAAATCTTTTGCTAGGAATTTTTTTGTTCTTCCTTCAACTTTGACATGAAATTTTTCGCCTTTTAAGAGCAAAGTCAAAGCAGTATTTGTAATAGTTGACAAAACAGAATCAAAGTTATTGTCTACCTCTTTTGCAATTGCAATTCTGTCTATTCCAAACAAGAGATTTACTGCAGATGAAGCTAGAACTGGATCAATTGCTTCTACAATAACAAGTGATTCATTTTTTCTTACACCATCATGACGTTGATTTTTTATTTTGAGAATTTTTGAGACATTTGTTGCCAGATTATTTATTTTGTTTAATGTATAGATAGATGGAAAAATGACAAGCACAGTTTTTTCTAACATCGTGTTTTCATTGTTTATCTCATTTATAACTCTAGAATGAATGTTTTACCTAAATAATTATTCACTTGTATTGCTGATTTCGTGCCTATAATGTCCGGTTGTACCTGACATTACCCCTGTCTTTACTCTGTTAACTAATTTACGCATAACATTCACGCATAACATGATATGTTATGATAGGCATGTAAATCATAACATCAGGCATAACATGATTTTTTGTATAGTTAATTCTCACGCACGGATTTAGTTAACAAGTGGTTACCTAGGTTACTTGTGAGTGAAAAATGAGATTATTCATAGGTGAAAATGCGGTTAACAAAGACTGTTGACTGATTTGCTAATTTTAAAAAACTGATATAGTAAATTTTTTAGCTTGCAAAAGTTATAACAGTGAATTAGTTAAAAAAATTGGTAGTGGTGAGGGTTTGCAAAAGCTCCGTACACAAGATCTCTTGGTTGCCCGTTGACCCACTACCAATTTGTGAATTTCGTATGCAGTTAACATCATTGCATTTTTGCAAGTTTTAACCAGACCGAAATGATTCATTTTCAACAAGTTAATTTTATTATCAAAGTTTGCTGATCTTTTTTTGTCTATCTTTGGTTAACTGAATTTCTTGATTTTTTTACAACGAGCTAATTTTCTAATTTGTAATGCTGTGTTAATTTTGTTAACCTGAAATGACACATTGTAGTGAACATTTCTATACAAACTGTTTATTAATCACATATTTCTGATTGATAATTGTGTACGTAGCAGTTGCGAGATCTAATCTAGTATTTTCTAGCTTAGTATCAACTAAACCAAGAGGTAGTTTGTACTGGTAAAACCAATACGACTCTTTGGTAAAAAGGTAACAGAACAAGAGCTTTTCACATATCTCAAAAAACGCATCGATGCTGGTGTCAATGGTACTTCTGAGCTTGGTGCAGAGATAGGAAAAGAACCACGTCAAACTAGAAGGTATCTTATCAAAATGGCAGAGCTTGGTCTGGTGCAACTTGACCCTAATTCTGGTCGAGTCACCAAGACTAGCTTCCAAGATCAGTTGGACAGAATGGAAAAGCTGAACATGGACAAGTTCTTGCAAAATCCAACCATCAAAGAGTGGTATGAAAAGACCAGTCCAAATGTCAAACCCGATACTCTGGATAACTATGTCAGCTCTCTAAAGGCAGTTTTCAAAGAGATGCCTGAGAATCCAAAGGCGATAGTTGCATCACGATCTAACGCATTGCAATACTGGCAAAATTTCAGGACTCAATGGAAACAAAAAACTGGCAAGAGCAATGTATCTCATGGACTGAGAGGTGCTTTTAGAAGTTTCTTGAGTGCGTACGAAATTTCATTTGCAAACAAAGAGGGAAAAAAATACGGTTTGGGTTCTGAACATGATTCTTTCAAAAAGTATGCTGGTGTTAGCATTGTAAAATTCATTCCAAAACTAAAGCAACTGATGATTGACAACAAAGATGCTCAGAGCTTGTTGTGGTTCGATATTGGTCTGAGAACATCTGCAAGAGGCGGTTCCATTGCTACTATGTCATGGGATAGAATCTATTTTGATTTCAAAGAAGATGATGGTGCAGACTCGTTTAAAATTGAGATTCATGAAATCAAAGTTCCAAAAGATCACTACCACCTAGGACAAAATGGTCTTTGGTTTGACTATTATCCAAATCTGGAATTGAAACAATTATTCAAAGATTGGAAATCAGCACATCCAGAATTTAGAAGATTTGTCTGGTTTGAAGATACTGGAACTGATTCGCAAAATGTTGTGAGAGCTGAAGGAATCCATAAAATCATGGCAAAAAAATTAGGCGAATACTACAAACAGATTGAAAATGAATTTGATCCACTGTTAGCAGAATTTATCAAAAAAAGACCTAATCACATCATGCCTCACACATTTGCACAGATTTTGAAAGACAAGGGCTGGTCTGATGAAAAAATTGCATCTGCTGGTCATTGGACTGACTCGCAATCTGTATCATGGTATTGTAAAACTAATGCTGATCAAGTAAAATCTGACAAGAGAGATGCTGGTAGGATTGATTTCTAAATGAAAAAAAATAATTCTATTTCACTTGAATCTGTCAAATGGGATGCTCTACAAGTAGAGGCTGAAAAAAGAGGCGTTTCCAGAAATGAACTTTTTGATGTAATGACTGATGCACTTTTGCAAAATCAGCCAATAATTTCTGAAGTTGTTGATCTTGACAAACAAATCAAGATTGAAAAATTAGAACATGAGAAAGACAAGCACAAAAAAACAATCGAGCAAACAATCTATCTCAAAAATACCAACGAGTATTTTTCAGAACATGGATTTTATCCTTCAAAACCAGCAAATTACGTAAAACAAGTTGTAGAACAAAAACCAACACAAGAGCAAAAAGTTTGGTATGGTAGCAGTTACGGTCAAGATAGGAAATCAGAACCACCTAAACAAAACTTTATCGAGTCAATGCCAAAAAAAGAGTTGACACCAGAACAACTAGAATGGATTTATTCTAGACACATCAATGAATTATCATCTGGAAAATTTTCTTGCGGTGTCTGTTGTGTTGCAATTTTTGCTGAATCTGAAGATGTGAAACGACACTTGCATGATGTTCATGGCGGAGAGCTGCACAAGACCGCAAAGGAGTTTGGTTTAACGTTATGAAAAACAAGAGTCTATGCAAAAAATGCGGCAATGACAAATTTTGGAATCACGGAACTACAAAAACTTGCAAACATTGTGGGGAGGTAAACGATGCCTCACTTTGAAACTGAAATGAAATTTTTTGAGACTGAGATTTCAAATGCACTAGCTTCACTTGAGGAATTTTACAGATTGCAGAAAAAGGCATTGCAAGGACTTGCAGAAACTGCCAAACTAATCAGGGAGAATCACAAGCCTTGACCTACTCCAAGACGACCAAGACCCACAAGATAGAGTGTCAGCATTGCAAAAGAATCAATGTTGCTAAAATTTTGCACACTGATTTGACTTGCAGATGGTGTCACAAAAAGGCAAAAGATGCTTATCAGCCAATGCAAAAGCACGAATTTTTCGATAAATCAAATTCTATGATTATAGAAGTTTGGCGAGCAATCAAAGAGGTTGTTGCACCTTGAAATTCGTACCAGTTAATGAGACTAGATTTTTGAAAATCATGTCAAAACAGAAGAAACCCTTTGAGACTATATCTAGAAATGGTCACCACAGTTTTGTCATTACTAGACAGCAATATGATTTCTACCAGCAAAAACTTGTAAGCAGAAAAAGAAAATCTGTCAATTCTGTATCAACAAAAATAATGTCTGAAGAAAGATTTGATCAGTTACACAAGCTCTACATAAAAGAAAATTTCAAGGCAAGAATCAAGGCAACTTTCCAAGGAAAATATTTGCTGATCTGCTTTGATGAGGTCTTGCAAGTTAACAAGAACAATACGAAATACAAGATTGAATCTGCAAATGGTGCTGTTGCAACAAGGAAAATGATTCTATGTCATGAGGGTCACAATTACATTCTAGTCCATCAATCCAAGGCGAAAAAGTACGGCATCAAACGCAACAATGCAATTTGGAGAGATTTAGCTTGAATCAAAAAAGATTTTGTCCAGAGTGCGGTGAGGGTTGGTTACTTAATCCGTTATCATCAGACATTGAGACAAATTTCAGAGGCTGGTGTTCTAACTGCGGTCAAACTTTCTTGATGCCAAAGGAGCTTGACGAATGAATCCAGATATTTATTTCAGTGAAAAATTTAATCAATTACTTATTTTTTCAAAATCAATTCCAAATATTGCTCTAGTAGTAGATTTGGCAACATACCAAATTAATTTGGTAACTAATGACATTTTGCGAAAACTAACTCTGAATGGAGATTTTAGAAAAATATGATCAAAGATATTTTTGCAGAAGAAAGGAAGCATTACAAAATTCAAGAAATTGTTTCGCATCACGGACACGGTAAAACTATCATCATGATTAGAAAATTATCAAAGTCGGATTTAGGCACAAAAAAAGGAATTGACAGAAAGACCATGATGTCAGAAGCCCATTTTGGGGGGAATTTAGGCACAAAATGAATCCTAGAATTATTGCAACTTTTGCAAAACTTGGTCTTGTATGGTCTGTAAACAGATTGGTAAATGAGATGGTTTTACGACACGATCTGAGAAAAAAATATCTCCATGAAAAAGATTTTGAAACAATTTACAAAATTAGGAATTTCAAAAATAAAACCAGATATGATTTTGCAAATGATGAGTTTAGAGAATTTGAACCGTTGGGAGAAATTTCGAAATGAAAAAAATCTGCAAAACTGATAAAGAATTTTTAGAAATTTTTTCTGAGGTTTTTGTTGCAAGATGTGATTGCAAAGTCTGTGTTATTTTCAGAAAACAAATTTTGAAAGAATACAATTCTGATTGGACTTGTAAAAAATGACAGACGAAAAAAGTGTCTTAAATGTTGTGAGATTTGAAAATGAAAGATGCAGCTCAATCAATGAACAACATGATTTGCGTTGCATCCGTGAAAAAGGTCATGACGGTGTGCATCAGTTCGTTGTGGTGTGGTATCCATGAAAAAACAATATCTTGTTGCATCATTCAATTCTATGTTAGTTCCGCTTGCTGTATTTTGCGGTATGATGCTTGAAGTGAAAAATTATCCAATGATGATTTTATTTTTAATGTCTGCAATGATTTTGGAATTTGTTGTAACTTTTCTTTGGTTTGAAATCAACAAGGAGATTCACACAAAATGACTTGGCGATGCAACTGGAATAATTGCAATCATGAAGAAGAATTTTTAATTAATATTTGTGAACACGTACTTGACAAGCATAAAGATTTTCCAAAAGAAACTGCATTTGATGTAACTGAATTTGGTCAGAGGACTTTGATTTGAAAATTCAACTTGATCTCTTTGGAAATTATTGCAGTTACAAATGTCACACTTGCAACAAAGAATTTGTTGAGATGTCTGATGTTGTCAGACACTCTAAAACAGCACACAAGCACCTAAGAAAAAGATGCAGTGTCAAGGGTTGCAAAAAGTGGGTTGAGAATGTCGAGTCACAACGAATCTGCTTTGACCATCAAGACGAGCTTATCAAACTAGGTCAGACTTTGCAAAAATTCACACATGTTTTGGAGATTTTGAATTGACAATCAAAACCGATATTATGAAAGATGCTTTGGGTCGCAGAATTAGAATCAGAATTACTTACGATACTACTCAGCAAACTATCAAAGATGTTCAAGATTCTTATTTTCAGGAGATTTTTTAAATGAAATTTTGTGGCGTTGCTTACATTGCTTGCTCTGATTACTCTGTTATAATTTGCTATCTTGACGAATATGGTAACAAACACTGCAAGGGGTTTTTGAAATGACAGCTTGTTCAATGTGCGGCAAGGTAAGCAAGAGAAAACGATTTGTGAATTACAGTCTGACACCAGAGCATCAAGAAACTGTCTGCTTTTTCTGTGGTCTTTATCTTCATAAAAATTTGGGTTGGTTGCAGACATGTATCTTACTTGCAAAGAGGTTTTTGAGTTGAGAATTTACTTTAGTGAAATGTTACCTGATTCTATGTGCAGTCTGATGATTACAATTTGCAAAGGACTGTGTCTTGGTGAACGTGTTCAACATCTGATTGACGCTTCTCTAATATTATTTGGTAGTTCAACTATGCATTATGTAATTGACTGTTTGTATTACGACGGGGAGATTTTTGGAAATTGAACGAATTGTCAGAAGCCCAAAAAATGATTTGTCATGAGTGCAAGAAGAAAGTGAAATTTGGAGTATCACATTTTCCTAAAAATGACATCTGGAAAATCTATCATATTTGGTGTTATCCATGTTAGGAGATTTACAACTTGAAGAATTGACACCTTATGATCTTGAGGACTTGATTAAAAGAGCAAATAAAATTTTGATTAAGAAAATCTACCGTATCAAGATACTGCCACAAACTACCAATGAATTGAGGATGCAATCATTTTGAACACTGCAAGGTCTGTCCAGCACTTGCAGAGCATCACAGTGCAAGATGAATACGGCACACCCAAGGGTCATTTGAGAAAAGCAATGCTTGACTATGATGTCTTGCCCTTCTTAGATGTCTGTGCATCTTCTGAAAATGCACAATTTGGCACTTGGTACACAATACAAGATGATGCCTTGACTCAACAATGGACTTTGGACTTTTTCATGAATCCACCATATAGCAAAGTCAAACAATTTATGAAATATGCCTATGACCAACATCTGAAACACAATGTTACTGGTTTGTGTCTCACTTATGCAAAAACTGATACGATCTGGTGGCATGAATTTGTAGAAAACAAAGCAGAGGTTCACTTTATCAAAGGTCGAGTCAAATTCTTGCGTGACGGTCTGGTTACTGCACACCCTGCACCCTATCCTTCTGTATGGATTATCTTTAGAAAAAAATGACTGAAGCTAAAAGACATTTTCATATTGCTCACTGGTATGATATTCAAGCAGATATTATGTTGGCACGCAGAAGAAAAAATCTCGAAGAATCCTATCAAACATCGTTGAAATATTAAATTGATCTTTTTCGGTCTGGTTAAAGCCATAAATTCTAACATTTTGCATGAGTCAGGACGAGCAACAAACAGCAATATGTGAATCTTGCAAGTCTGACTTGAATAAAGAGCCTCACAAAGAAGATTGTAGTATTTTAGCAAATCAAAAGGCTCTGCATGATGCAAAAGAGGCAGAACAAGAAAAAATTATTGCTGAAGAACAAGTAAAACTTGCAAAAGAAAAGGCAGATGCAGAGCTTGAGAAAATTAAACAAGAAAAAGTAGAAAAAATAAAAACAGATCTCAAGGAAAAACAGAAAAATGAAGCAAATGAAACACGTCTAAAAAATACTGTGATTGATAGACTCTACAAACTGGAACCTAGGGCAGAGGAAGAATTTACAAGAACTAAATTATTGTCTAATTTCTCACTGACAGAACTTTCAAGTTTTTACAATCAAGTTTTATCTGCAATTAATGAGGAAAAAAATAGTGAATTTACCTTTATTGTATTTTGCAAAGATTGTAACAAGAAAATAGGCAAAAAAGAAACGGAAGAAGGTGCAAAATTATTTCTAAAACAGCACAAACTTGATGTTCATAATATCCAGACAAGCAAATCAAACTGGGTTGTTGTTGCAATACTTACAGCAATGCTTGCAGCTGGTGCTTACGCTGGTTACAAGATTCTAAAAAAGAGGCAAATTAAGAAATGAATGAAGAAGGAACACCATCTGAAGAAATTATCAAAGTGCCAAATCTTCTAGAACCAGAAGTCATTGCAGAAAACAAATCCCAATTACCTGAAGCACCAAACACAGCAGAAAATATTCGAACAGCAATTCAGAAAAAAGTAGACCAAGGCATTAACATGTCAGATAAAAGTGTCTATCCTAGAATTTTCAAAGAAATAGCCGAGATTGAAAATTGCAGTTATCAAAATGTTCTAAAGATTGGAAAACTGTATCTCAAAAAATCTAATGGCGATATAAGTAAAACAAGTGTTCAGGATGGTAGTGTTGTTAATGTCAAAACAGTCAAACCAGAGTCAAGACCACCGCCAAAAGAAAAGCCTCAGCAAACAGAACCTTCAACACTGGGTAGAATAATTCCTACAAATCTTTCAAAAGAACAGCTTGACACAATGTTGCAATTCGAATCTGACATGATTGAATTGTCATTTTCTAACATTTCGATGTTTTTGAAAAGTCTAGGTGTTCCAGCACCACAGCAAAATAAAATTAAAAAAATGTGTCACACTATTGCAATTTTTAATCAAAAGATGGATCTTGCTGGAAAACCAGAACAAAAAATCGACATAGGCGAAAAATTGCTTCCTTTGATGATAAAAATCGGTGTTGTTGGAATGTTTTTCCAACCAATAGCTAACAAGTGGTTTGTAGGCAAAGGAAATAAAGACGAAATAAAAAAAGTCAGTAAATCAATGAGGGAATAAAATGCCTCTCAATCCAATGTTGCTCAAAAAAGCATTTGATGTCAAGAAATTCTTAGAAAAAAATCCTATTGAAATACTCTCAGAGTACATCGATATTGTACCAGCCAAGGACGGTTCAGGGCAAATAGTAGTTTTTGAATATAAATTGCCGAATATTGAACAAGCCAAGATTTTCAGAGACATGTACGAATTGGCGGAGAAATTTCAGGTATGATAGATTTTTACCAGAAAAAGAATTTCAAATTTTCTGATCTTAACATCTATCAGGAAAATATTGCCATCATAGGCGAGCATTATTCAGGCAAGACAGAGTTTGCAAAGCGAAAAATTGTAAAAATGCTAATAAAAAATGCTGATGTCAAATTATGGGTATGGGATCACCAAGGACGATTCAAGGATTTATTTCCAGAAAACCAGATTTGCTATTATCTTGATGAGCTCTCTGAAGGCACTCAATGTTATTTACCCGAGTCAAAAAGCGAAGAACACTTTTCCAAGTTCTGCAAACTGGCAACAGACCAATACAATTTGCACGTAGTTCTTGACGAGTTACACAAATACATGTCGGCCCAAAGAATGGGAGAACAACTTTCAAGACTGATACGTGAAACTGCGGCAAACTCTGGTGTTTCCTATACTGCAATATGGCAGAGAGCAAGCGAGGGTCATAAGGCAGTTCATTCTAATGCAAGGCACAAATTCTTGTTTGATTTTGATGTAGGTGACCAAGACAGATACTTACACATTTTCGGTAAAAATGCCGATCTTTTTATGGAGATGGAACAAAGAAAATATTTCTCAGAGTGCAAAGAATGTGAAGAACCTTTCAAGAGACATCTAAAAAATAAGACAAAGCACGTTTTCGAAACAAAATATCCAATGCTTGACAGATATTCTTTCATCTACAAAGACGACAAGCAGAGATCTTCAGTGGTTTACAATGGTGGCTTTTAGAATAGAAGATATTGAGAAACGTTGCACTGATACAGACAAGTATCATTTTTACACTCAAATGAAAATTGGAATGAATTTTAAAAAAGAAAAAGACATTGACACTGGTAAAAAGATAATCAAGTTCTATACTGTTGGATTCACCTATCAAATTTAGACGTTATTCGTACAGCAAACGCCAAAGCCATTTTTTGAATTTTAAAATTTAGGCACGAAATCTGATCCAAACTCCAGGAGAGGCAAAAACGATACTCGTTTTTCTTGTTCGATTCCAGTCTAAATTCAATTCTGATCTTTTTCGGTCTGGTTAAAACCAGTTTTAGAAGGTTTTCAGAAATGCAAGAAAAGCATAAGGAATGGATAATGTGGGCTGGAACAATAGGCGGATTAATTGCACTAGCAACAACTGTTGTGCAAATCTCCAAAGGTTCTACGATCACAGCGTTCCTAGCAAAAATAAGAGGCGGATAAAATCATGCAATCTAAAAAAGAGACACTAGCAAAACAGATTGTTCTTGATGCGTCCAGAAGTGGAAGCTTAGACTTTCCTATGGATGCAATCATTAATCAAGCTCGTTTGCGAGTCGTTGGAACTTATTCTGGTGCTGACAACAAACTTGTTGCAGAATTTCCACAGAATATATTTAGATTGATTGATCTCAAGACTTCTAAAGGACAGCATCCTTACTCACTTGCAAGTGTAGACATGAGAATTATGAACTACCTTGACAAAGCTGGTAAGGTAACCATGACAGCAGCTAGTGGAAGCTTTGAAGCAAACTTCATTTTGGATAGGGGTGAATTACTTTCATTACTACAAAATAATTTGCCACCAGCTACAACGATCAATCATCCAGCTCTACCATTTGGTGGGCTGACATTGGCGTTAACATGGGCTCAAGACATCGACATTTCCACAGATGGAAGCTGTGCAATTACAGCAGCTACATGCACAATCGTTTTGGAAAAAACACCAATTACCATTGCCGCATTACAAGCCATCTATGGTCAAGGACTCGAGCGTTATCAGATGCCTGAAGTGTATGTAAAAGGTAACGCACCTTTGGTTACAAACACAAAGCCATCTGAGGGAATTATCCTAGATGTTGGTAGTTTGAAGAAAAGAACTATCTGTGTTACATCGGATACTAGTACCGTTCCTGTTAGAAGCTCTGCCATCGTAACTGAATTACAGTTACATGATGGAAAATCGGGAGATGAAACGACACCTATTGACCGTACCTTCAAAGACGGTCAAAATGAAGATGCTGAAGAATACAATCTCAGCACTATTCTAGCTGGTGTTTTATCAATCGATTACCCGACTGAGATCACTAATGACCCGTTCGGTTTTCCAAGTTGGAGATTAGGCGACAAAGACCTTGCCATCTGGACTCAGAACGCATCTAATGGAAACATTAGAGTCATTGAAGAATCTCGCATAGTCAATATTCCAGCCTTCGAAAGTAACAACATTCTTGGAGTACCTCAACCAAAACCGCAGGCAAAGGCGGCATAAAGGAGTTATTTCAAAAAATGTTTACCCTCCCCTCTTTTTCTAATCCTTCTGGTAGGACTGAATACAATTCTACCTATACAATGTTAGTTAATTTTTTCACTTCACAAGGCTCTATCAATGCCGCAGCTGATGCAGGTCTTGCACTTAATCTCAAGTCGCAAGGTGAATCTGATGCAGATATTGTTAATGCGATCTTGTCACAGGATGCAACTTTGCAATCACTTGCAAATCAGCAAACACAACAAGCCGCAGATGCTTTAGCAGCTGAACAACCTACCATTGATGCAGTAAAGGCATTATCTACGACAGCTCAGGCGGCAGAAAATGCGGCATCTGCAAATTCAAGTGTCGGTTCTGGTAATACACAGATTACAGTTGACGGTGTGACGGAAACAAGAGATCAAGCCGCAGATTTTGGTGATTCTGAAAATGATGCAATGGTATTTGATCCTGATAATCCAACAGGGCCAAAAATTACAATTGCACAGTATAATCTTGAAATTGCAAAAAATGCAGCTGCAACAGGTTCTGACACTAGCCTCATTGCAACAGCACCAAATGTTTCTCAGGTTGTTGCAATAAATGGTGTTCCAGTTGCACCGGCAAATCCATCAACACCAAGCAAGACAACTATTGCACAACCAGCATCAGCACCAGCATCAAATATTTTAGACCAAGTTACAAGTGTCGTTAACACTGCAATATCTAACGCAAAAAGTTTAGGTGCTGACATTCAAGGTTCTGTGACAACTGCATTACAAAATGCCGGACTTGCAGCTACTGATGAAGCAAATTCAGTCTTACAATCTTTGGGTCTTTTACCAGCAACACCAAGCACACCATCAACACCGACAAAACCAGCAACACCTAACAGTTCTAGCAGTTCTAGTACAACTACATCAACGACAACAGCACCAGCTCCTAGCGTTGACCCGTTAACCGCACTTTACAATCTGCTTACTGGAACCAAGCCGACTACAAACGAACAATCTGTGACAACTACTGCGACAAATGATGCTCAAGATGTAGCTTCACAGGTTCAATCAGGCATACAATCAGGAATTTCAACCGTTGAAACTGATCTGTCTAGTTTTCTTTCTAAAATCATTCCTAGTGCTACAAGTGGTTCAGACCCTACAAAGACAACTGTTGAACCAGTATCGACAACACCTGACACTTCAACACCAAGCTCACTTGATGCAGGGGGTGGTCAAGTGCCAACACCACAACCAGCTAGTAGCCCTACTGGTTCTACGGCAGCTGGTGTTTCACCACCACTTAACTCAAATCCAACTTTGCTTGAGAAAATGATTTTGAAGGCTACCTTATTCATGCAGGGAAACGGCAAGTACATTGCAGCTGGACTTTTGGCTATTGGTGGAATTGGCACAATGATAATTGTGACTTCAAGACATAACAAAAAACAGGTGATTGTATCTTGACACGTCTAGTAATTTTTGACAATGAATCATTTGGTCTTTCACCAGCAAACAAGAGTTTCTCTATAAATTGGGTAGGAAAGTTTTCTTCTGCAACTCTTACAGTAAATTTTGGAACTTCTTTTGGTTATGGACTTCAACCAGCAACACTAAACGGTGTATCAATTCCAATAACTAATGATGGTCTGATAACAGCAGACGTTTCAAACTTGCTAGTGCAAGGCAGTAACAAACTTGGAATAAACTTTAACGATCTTCAACTTCTTGGCAAGCCTCTTGGTCAAGCTGTAATATCTGCATACATTGATTACTTTGGTGCTAGTGTCTTGCAAACTCCAAGTGTTACACAGTTTTTCACAAACATTGAAACTGGAATAAAGAACAATCTTCCAGCTGCTATTGCTATTATCATTGGTGGTGCAGTTGCGTTGGGTTCCATTGCTTACGTTGCTTCAAGATTGCCTTCTGCTGGAAACATGAAACTAAGTGATGTGCCAAAATCTGTTGGACACCTGGCAAACTCTGCAAAAGAATCTTTTTCAAAATCTGCTAGCCATTTGCATCATGCAATAATGAAAATTGGAGTGACAAACTAGATGACAAATATTTCTTATTTTGGTTCTGGTACTCCAACAGTTGATCAAAACTCTGCAACAGGAATTGGTCAAGGGCTTCAAGTTGGTCAATCTGTGATTAATTTTCTTACTGGTCAAGTTCATCTCAACAACAACCAACAAACTTTTGTTGGTCGTTTCCTTGGATTATCTGCAAAAAATGCAGTAAAAGACGGAATTGTTCAAGCCTTTTGCTTCAAGGCAAAGGCAGTTTGCACAATCCAGCTAGGAGATAATGCACCTTATGTTTACCAAACTCTTAACGAATGGGTAACTTTCAAGCATGTCAATTTTTCAAAAGTTACTATAACTAGGCTTGCAACTGGTCAAATTCCAGATGTTTTTGATTGGGCTTTTATGGCATCTGATGATGCTGATTATGATTTTCAAATTCAACAGGTGAGTCGAGAATCAGAACAGGAAGTATTATTTCCACAGCAAGTCTTGTCAAATGCTGTAAATCTTTTTGGTCTTGGAAACGGTGTTTATGTTCAAAATTGCAATTTGAGAGGAGCTAAAAAAGTAATTGTCACTGGTTACTCACCAAATAATGTTGGTGAAACTGGAATTGCAACACCTAGCCTTGAAATGTTTGATGCTGGTTCTGGTCAATGGGTTCCAGTAACACCATCAACCGAATTATTCACTATTGCAACAAATCAATTAAAATCTGAGCAAGTAGGTGATACAATTCAAAGACCGATTAACATTGATACTGTTTTAGCAACAATGTTTACTCTGAATAGTGTAAATCCTGCTAGCTTAGGAACTTATCGGTCACAAACAGCCGATTTTAGCACTGGAAATGTTCCAGCACTTCTTAATTCTAGAATTGGAACTGTTTTGCCAAGCGGAGATAATATTTTTAGATTGAAAATAATTGTGACAGTTTCAACATTGACTTGCTCATTTAGTATTACCAAGGTGTTTGAATAATGGTAAAAAATCGTGACAGTCTGCTTTCTCCTAGTACGCTATTTCCTACTTGGTTAAAACCAGTTCTCAACAATCTGAATACTCCGCCATCTTCGCCAAAAGATGGTGACAGATACAGAGTGACTTCTGTTGCTACTGGTTTGTGGACTGGAAAAGAGAACAATATTGCAATATGGGATGCTGAAAACACAAGATGGGATTTTACGCCATTGCAAGAGGCTCAAATTTGGTATGATTACACAAGCCAAAATTGGCATTACATGTCAAATGCTGGTGTTATCACACAGTTTGACAAGATACCTCTTGCGATCTCTGATGTCACTGGTCTGCAAGCTGCACTTGATGCAAAAGCACCGCTAGTGCACAAGGCAAATCATGTTTCTGGTGGGTCTGACCCATTTTTAGGCGGTGACTTGCTTGATGCTACTGCAAGATTGAATTTCTTGCTTGGCGGCTTAGCTGTCTCTGCAAGAAGGGGTCTTAACGTAATTGCTGGTGCAAACATTTCACTTTCATTTGTTGACAATGCTGGTTCTGAACGTACTGATCTTACAATCAATGCCTCAGTAGGTGGCAATCACAATTTACTTGACGGTCTTGTTGATCAAGATACAGTTGCACAAGCTGCTGTTAGAGGTATGGTAATAGTTGGAAATTCAGCTCCAAAGTGGTCTGGTCTTGCACTTGCAGCTGTTGGATATTATTTACGATCTAATGGAACTGATCTTATCTATTCACTTTTGCAAGCTGCTGACATTATTGCAGGTCTTGGATATACACCAACAAATCCAGCAAACTATGACACTGCAACATATCCACCAACACTTGACGGTTCTGGAAAAGTAAAAGCATCCGAATTAAACAATGCAGGGCAAGCAATTGTAACAATTGGCGGTGTAACTGATACTTTGAATAATTTCATAATGTTGGGATTGTAAAATGATTTTCATTAATTCGGTCTGGTTAAAACGGTTTTTGAAAGAGGTTTACTAAATGCCAAAGACATACTCTTGGAATTATTTGACACCGCCTTGCATTACTGGCACTTTACACTTTTTGTCTGTATCACAAGACGATTCAACAAAATATGTTTGTCAGTTACATGAAGGTGAAATTTTTAACAAAAGTGATGTACCTTCTCATGTTCTAGTTTTTGATGCAGACCCACTTGATGCAGACGGTCAACCTTTGCAAGATTCTAAAGGAAATTTTGTGAAAAATATTGACAATTACACTTGTCAAGGTTGCGGTTTGAAAGTTTCAAACCCTGGTCCAATTACGGAGATTGTTTAAAAATGACAAACGCAACAAAACCATTATCTCAAACCGTTTCACTTGTTGGTGGAAATGTCAAAATCGTTGTTGACAATTATCCTTCTTTGAAAATTCTTAAAGGATCTTATAGTCACTCTTTTGGTGCAGCTGGCACTTCTTACGGTGATTTGGTAAGAGGAGATACAAATGCAGCTTATGGAGCTGTACCAGCAAGTACAAACTTACAATTTTGGGGAATTGATGCAGTGCAAGTCAATAATAACACAGGTCTTGCAGGTGATAGTGGTTTAGGTTATTCTGATGACGGTGCTGGAACAAATTATGTTTCATGGGTTGCAGTGTTTAACATATTTGGACTTAGTGCAGTGGCAAATCTTCTTACAAGTTTTATAATTCCAACTGGAAAACACCCAACAGCAAAACTCGGACAAACAAATGCTGGTGGTGGTGCACCAAATATTTCATACACACTATACTGTCTAGAAACTAACTAGGTGTTTTATTTTGTCACTTCAAAAACAAGATAAGATATTTTGGATTTGCATTACTGCTTGCATTAGTTTTACTTTGTTCATTGATCAGACCTTACAGCCACAAATAACAAGTGTTCAAGCTCAAGTACAAAAAAATACCTTGGCTGTTGGTTCTATTACAGAAATGCAATCTGATGTGCATGACATTAAGATGCAATTACAGCAACAGACTCAAGACATTGCAGACATCAAGGCACAACTCAAAACTTTTCATTAATTCGGTCTGGTTAAAACAATAATTTTGTAAATTCAATCAATGATTACTCGACAAGCATTTGCTGATTGGATTCAAAATACGATTCCAAAAGCCGCAGAAGCTTTAGGTGTTGATCTGCAAAAGTGGGTTGCTGGTTCCATTCGTGGAATTGAGGACAAATGGTTCGTAACATTCCAGATTGACGGTGGAAATCAGACACTTGCAAATACCATATTGGATTACTTGGATATTCCAAGTATCGGATATGATGATTTTCAAAACGAAAAAGCAAAACAAGTTGCACAGTATCAAACATACGTTGATGCAGCTCAGCAAGTTGTTAATTCTGAAACTGATGAACTGACTGATCTAAACCACCAGTTAGCACAGGCAACAGACCAGACAACCAAAGACCTTTTGCAAGTGCAAATCACTAACCAAATTGCAACACTGAAAAATGAAACTCAGAACCTTGCAACTTGGAAACTGACAATGTCAAACTTTGTAAATGGTTTGCCATCTGCACAAGCACCTACAAGCTCGACATCATCTGCAAGTACATCTTCAGAGTCAACAACAACTAATGAAAATGTAATAGCAGGTGCAAAGCCTACACCACAAGAGGCTTAAAATTCTCTTTTTTTATTTTCGGTCTGGTTATAACAATAATTTTACAAATTCAATCAATGACAAAGTATCTACCACATACAGCGTTATCAGTGTCAGCATTAATGACATACGTTTTATCAACAACTGATAAAATCACGTCAATGCTTCCAGCATGGGAAGCATGGGCGGTAGGTGTTGGTCTACCAGCTTTTGTTGCTGTCGTTTCTTGGATATCTCAAGAGGCTCAGAACTGGAAAGGTTTGAAAAATCTCAACATCACTGATCTGAGTTCGCTAATTTCGCGTGTTAGCAATTTAGAGTCGGCAGTAAAAAATCTGCCACTCAAATAATCTTTTTTTTGATATGACTGATCTTTCTTATTTTTGCATTAAATGTTTCAAACTAGGTCACACTGCTACATTTTATCCTGATGCACCAAACAAGACCCCTTGCGGTTCTGACTCTGGACTCTGCATCTGTTGCAACAATCACTGTCAACCACAAACGCCATGACCACAGACGAACAACCAGTGCAGATAACATGTGCCTTTTGCAAAACTGGTAAGATTGTTTGCTCAAAGATTGCATCTGTCTCATTTTGCACTACTCAAGGATGCAGATTCAACAAGGGCATGATGAAATGATGCGAACGAGGATCTTTCACTATCTTGCTTTGATGTCTTGGGTAATGTGCGAGTTTTACATGAATAACTTTTGTTTTTGGATGCAATTAGACAAAATAGAGGGGGGTCTTTGATGCCAACTTGCACAGGTTGCGGCTCACCTAATGACAAGACCACAACGTGGAATGACTGTCTTTGCTCTAATTGCAGAACTGCAAAAGATAGAGTGAGAGGAAAAACGTCTTATGCTGGTGTTGGTTGACTCTCTTTGATCATGGTATCTTTTCGTCAATTAAAGAAAATTAAGAACGCATCAATATTTTCAATTCTTGTTGGTGGTGCATTATTCCTAATTGGAATTTATAGTTACATGGTTGGTGATCTAAATTCATTTCAAGAAAAATTTGGTACTGTTTACATGACCTTTGGAAGCATGTTACTTTCATTAGGCTTTAGTTTCCTTGTTATTTGGAAATTGAAATGAATTTGAAAAACGAACATACCTTGCAGCTTGTGCCTTCGGCACAAGTGAAAGCAAAGGGTATATCAAATTATTTTTGTGCCCCTTTTTGCGTGACTTTGTTTTGAATCTGAAAAACTACTTGATTATAATGTCCGATTCGAAACTAATAATTATATGACGAATGATGACAAATTTCATCATGTCCAAGTTTACTGCTGAACAAATCCAGCAGTTAAATGAAAGTCTGAAAACTCCTCAAGAAGTTCTGAAATGGTCATTAGATAATCTTCATCCTAGACTAGCCTTGGCATCAAGTTTTGGTGCAGAGGATGTAGTTGTAATTGATATGATGATGAAAATAAACCCAAAATCAAGAATCTTTACTCTTGATACTGGAAGGCTTAATCAGGAAACATACGATGTAATGGATGAAATTCGCAAGAAATACAATATGAATATAGAAGTAATGTTTCCAGACCAGAACGAAGTGGAACAAATGGTTCGAGTAAATGGAATGAATCTATTTTATGATAGTGTAGGCAACAGAAAACTTTGTTGTGGTATAAGAAAAGTACATCCACTAAATAGAGTTCTTTCAACATTGGATGGATGGATTACAGGATTGAGAGCAGATCAAACTGAGGTACGATCAAATGCAAATAAACTTGAACTAGATGAACAACATAATTCCATCATCAAGATAAATCCTATAATAGAATGGACTTGGGAACAAACTTGGGATTATATCAAGAAAAACGATATTCCATATAACAAATTACATGACAAAGGATTTCCTAGTATTGGATGTGAACCATGTACGCGTGCAATCAAATCTGGAGAATCATTACGAGCTGGACGTTGGTGGTGGGAATCTGATTTACAGAAAGAATGCGGATTGCATGCAGACCATAACAAGTGATATACATGACAAATATTGGCGTAGCAAAACCACATGGTGGAAAACTAGTAAACAGGATTACAAAAGAAGATCCAAACCAATTGTTTTCAATTACCGTTAATGCTGATCTTGCAAATGATATAGAAAATATTGCTGATGGAATTTTTAGTCCGCTTGAAGGATTTTTAATGCAAGAAGACTTTGATAAAGTAGTTTCTCAGGGTAGGCTTGCAAACGATTTACCATGGACAATTCCAATAGTACTTGATGTAGACAAGGATACTGCTACAAAGATGAAAGATGCAAGAGATGTTGCCTTGAATGTGAATGGCAAAAATTTTGCTATCTTGCATGTAGAAGATGTTTACAATTTTGATAAAAGTGCTGTCTCAAACAAAATCTATGGTACATCTGATCTAAAACATCCTGGTGTAGCAAAAACCATGAATATGAAAGAATTTCTTGTCGGTGGAAAAATTGATTATGTAAAAAGATCAGATGAAACTCAAATCCGAAGGTACAGAAAGACTCCTGTTGAAACAAGAGATTTTTTCCAAAAAGCAGGATGGAAAACAATTGTGGCATTTCAAACAAGAAATGTTCCACACGTAGCACATGAAATGCTTCAAAAAGCATCTCTTAACACTCACGATGGATTGTTTGTTAATCCTCTTGTAGGAAAGAAAAAATCTGGAGATTACAAAGACGAAGCAATCGTTACTGCTTATGAAACTCTCATATCGCATTATTACCCTCTAAACAGATGTTATCTTGGTACTTTGCATACTGAAATGAGATATGCAGGACCAAAAGAAGCAATACACCATTCTATTATGCGAAAAAACTTTGGTTGTACTAATATCATAATAGGACGAGATCATGCAGGTGTAGGTACATACTATGATCCGTTTGCTTCACAAAAAATATTTGATTCGTATCCTGATATTGGCATAGAACCAATTTTCTTTCCAGCATTTTTCTATTGTAGAAAATGTTTGTCATTTGCAAGTGAACGAAATTGTCCACATGGTCCAGAACACCAAGAAAGTCTGAGCGGAACTAAACTTAGAGCAATGATTCTTGGTAAACAGAACCCATCTGAGTATATGATGAGGCCAGAGGTATTCCAAGTACTAACGAAATTAGATAATCCTTTTGTGGATTAGATTTTTATTGAAATGATATAATTGCAGATCATGCGTGTCTTGCTCGTTGTACTTTTGTTAACAGGTTCCATTTTGCCTGTTTATGCTCAAGAAGCAACAATGAACAAGTCTGAGCGTTATGATTCAGTTGATGTTCCATATAGTGCGTTTAATGTATATGCCAAAAATGCTACACTTTTCAAACTTGATCACGAGCATGTAACCAATTGGGAAATTGAAATGCAAAACAAACTCCAGTATACAGATCAAGAAGGTAATGTAGTGATAAGGTTGTATGAGGATATTCACACACCCAAGTTTATAGAAATTGGAATGGGAGGTCAACCCGACTATCGATTCTGGGTGGCAGTAAATACTCCTGAAGATGGATACTTTATGATTCATGATGAAAAACAGCTTGGTTGGGGTCCTAGCATGCTTATCACTGCAACTCATTCAAGCAGCGGTGGTCTAACTGTCAGTGTTGGAGAAAAAGAGGCAGTTTCTAACTTGGATATTGCTGGTTTTACAATGAGGGAATTTACTGTTTCTGGAATGAACTCTGCTTCTGATCCTCCTCCAGTAACTTCTGGAGCATTGACCTTTAGTATTGTATCTGGCGATCCATCTCAAAATATAATATTCTACATGCCGTTTATGGTACTTGCAGTAACATTGGTATTGATTGTTGTACTGCTAAAAACTAAGAATAGATCTTCAGAAGAAGCAAAAAAGATCTCTGAGAATAAATCATCCTAGTTTTTGATCTTGTAATAGTTACAGTCTTTTTTTATCTTACAGACAGAACACATTGGTGAAATTGGTTTGCAAATATTCTGACCATACATGACAAAAGTATCATTTATTCTAATCCAATATTCACGTGGAATTTTTTCCATCAACTCAACTTCTGTTTCTTCTGGAATTTTTGTTTGTACTAGTCCAAGTCTATTGGAAATTCTATGCACATGTATGTCAACAGGTATTGCAGGTTCATCAAAAGCATAAACTAGAACACAATTTGCAGTCTTTCTTCCTACTCCTGGTAGACTCAACAAGTCTTCCATAGTTTTAGGAACTTTGCCTGAATATTTTGAATCTATAATTGATGCAACCTCGATTATTCTCTTTGCTTTTACATGATAGAAACCAGTTCGTTTGATTATCTTTTCAACATCTGATAACTTTGCGCTTGCAAGTGCACGAGCAGTTTTATATTTTGAGAACAGTACTTTAACTACAGCTGCGGTGCTCTCATCTCTAGTTCTAGCAGAAAGTATTGTTCCTATCAGAATATTTAGAGGGCTTCCATTTTCTGCCTCACGTAACTCTCTGAGTGCTGTCATACGAGGTGGTTTGACCGAATTCATTGTTGAGATCATACCATCTAAAATTCTTACAATCTTTTCCAATTGATCTTGTATTGACCACACAAGTATTATATCTGTTATAACAAAATCATGTATTGGAATTAACAAAAGAAGAAGAGGATGCACTTGACGGAAAACAAGGAGAGACTCTTGCCCTTGCGTATAGAACCCTTGTAGCAATTGGTGAAGCGTCAAATGCTGATAGATTAATTCCAATAGAATGGGCACATTTGTCTGGAGTCAATTACAATACAATAGGTGATGCAGGAAAAGAATTTCTTTCATCTCTAAGTACAGATGCCAAATTCAAAGTAAAAACAACAGTAAATCCAATGGGATTTGATTTTGATTCAGTTTCACGATATAACCTAGATAACAAATTCATTGAAAATCAACGCAGTATCAAAGACTCGTATGAAAAAATGGGAGCAATTCCATCATATTCTTGTATTCCGTATGAAATTTTTGATGTTCCAAAGCAAGGAACTCATGTTTCTTTTGCAGAAAGTAATGCTGCAATTTATGCAAACTCTTTCTCTGGACTAAAGACAAACAAAGAAGGCGCATTTAGTGCACTTGCAAGTGCACTTACAGGAAAAAGTCCATGCTCTGATCTACGAGATGATGATGTCAGAAAACCAAACCTGACAATTCGTATGAAAGTAGAGCCACGTGATGAATTGACCTATGGAATGCTCGGATATTTTGCAGGCAAAGTTGCAGGCAGTTCTGTTGCTATATCTGGTGTGAGTAATTTAGACAGGCGTAGTTGCAAGTCTTTGTGTGCAGGTATGGGTACATCTGGAGCATGTGGCATGTTTACATTTGGAGACGAAGAAGGCGAAAAAATTGATTTTGATAAAAATGAAATGCAAAAAATTCATGATGAGCTAAATACTTCTGAGAAAGGAGATTTGATAACACTTGGTAGTCCTCAACTTGGACTTGAAGAAATTGTTGACTTGACTTTGATGCTCAAAGGAAGATCATTTCAAAAACGTTGCATGATCTTCTGTCCCAGTGCAATTAAAGGACAAATAAGAGACTTGGGATATGCAAATGAAATAGAGCGAGCAGGAGGAGAACTCTTGTTTGATTGTTGTACTTGTTTGTCTCCCTTGGTTGATAACAAAGAGGTAGATTCTGTTGTTACAAATAGTGTAAAAGGTGCATATTATTTGAAAACTTCTAACAAAGTTGATGTCAATCTAAAGAGCCTCAAAAGAATTGTAGAAGAGGAAACAAAATGAATGCCAAAGTAATTGTGCGAGGAAAAGCACAAGGCTCATTACTTGTGGCTAAAAATCCAATAAATTTTCTTGGAGGAATTGATAAGAAAACAGGTCTGGTGCACGATAAAAAACATGATCTTTTTGGAAAATCAATTGGCAACAAAATTCTTGCATTTCCCTTTGGTGTGGGAAGTAGTGTCGGTGCATATACGCTATATTCTTTGAAATACAACAACTGTGCACCACTTGCCATGATCTGTCTAAAAGCTGACTTGACAACAGCATCTGGATGTGCAATATCCAATATTCCACTAGTTGTTATCGATAAACATGATTATGATTTGCTGCAAGAAAATAACCAAGTTACACTTGACGCAATTGAAGGAAAAATTCTATAGCTCTAGCCTTTTGACTTGACCATTTGGTTCTATTTCTTTAAAAACAATTCCTTCAAATTTTAAAATCTTGACACTTTTTTGTTTCCAATAATTGAAAGGAGCTCCAGCCTTTTCACAAGTATGGTTTAGAAACTCTTCTGCATTCCATCCGTATTCAACAGGAACCTGAGGTAAAAGCAGACCTGATCCAAACTCCCATCTCATAATCAGTCCATCTCTTCCTACCTTAACCATTTTAGGATATTCAGATGTATCCTTGACTTTTATCTCAACAGGCGGAGTAAGTACGGTAACTTCAAATGTAATCTCATCTAATTCCTCAAATCTTACGGGTGGAAAACGGGGATCCTCCGTAGACGATGCAATTGCTGCATCTAAAAGAGATTGATGTAATATTTCATTAGGCATGGGGAATCCTATACATCCTCTAAGATTTTCTTTTTTATCCAGTGTTACAAATACTCCTGACTTGAATGCAAACTTGGATTTGATCTCTTTTGATAATTCTATTTTTTCTTCTTCTTTGAGATATTCTGTAACAACTAGGCGCGCAGTTTTTACCAGTGTTTGACCATCTTCATCTGATATATTCAATTCATTCTGTCATTTAGTTTCATTACAAATTCTTGAAGTTTTTCAAAATGAGTTCCTTCCCAGTAAATCTTTTTACAAGAATCACATATCCAAAACTTTTTCTCTCGTTCTAGTATTCCTTCTGGAATTTTTCCTATGATTCGATATTTTTCAACTGATTGTAGATTTCCATTGCATACAATACATCTAGCATTGTCTGTATCTATCACAAATGTACCAAAATTAATTTTTGCATTTATCTGCATAATTTGTTCTAATTCATCACTTCCTCTGATGAGAACAAATACGCTCTCTTGTTTTTCTGCTTTTTTAGTAAGTTGTTCATCTTTTGTTATGATAATACGTTTTTCATTTTTTGCTATCAAAATTAATTTATTATCCTCAATTGAGGAGAAATATTTTGAATCATATCCAAGAATTCTTAATTTCTTTGCCAAATTGCCTAACATTGAATCCACAATAAAATTTGGTTTATGTGTGCTCAATAGTATGCTTCCCCATGTCCTGATTCCACTATGTGACTCTCACCTGTCGGAAGTACTCTGGTAAAATCATCAAGTGAGATTGCTTTTACTATTTCCTCTTTTTCTTTGAACTTTAGGAATTCTAGTTTTACTTTCTTTGCAAACTCTGCCATGTCGACTCCCGATGGTTCTATTGTGATATAGTATATGCAATTTTTCTTGATTGCTTGCGGTGTTCCACACATCAGTAGATAACTTTCATCTTTTTCGTATAGGCCAATTGCTAGCTGTAACGTAGTTACCTGTACAAAATTCCTAGATCCTTCTATGACAAATGATCCTTTTGCAATGAATTGTCCACTTGGTGCAGCAGTCTTGATCTGATCTGGTTTCACCCAATATGCATTTAATCCGTATATGCCTGCTTTCCATGCTCTGCTAAAACACACGGTAGCTTGCGAAACTTCTTTTACGCTAGCCATATCATGCTCTGTACTTTCTCTTAAAAGAAAAAATGGAGATCCTACAATCTCTGCATGGAACACCATATCGTTTTTGTTAAGATGTTTTCTGATTACTGCGGAATTTGAGGAAGAATCTCGTCCTCCTATTGCTAGGCGACCATCTGAAGTGATAAACCATCGATATCTTTCAAACCATTCCTTCTTTTTTTGAACTGCAAATACAATAGAATCTTGTGCAATGCTTGCTTGTTTTTTGACAAGCTCCAAACTTTTCTCAGTTTTTTTCTTTTCTAAATTAATTGTATCAGTTGCCCTCATCTGTTTCTTTGATTCATTAAACAATGACGAGGCAATTGCCTGAATTGATGACTGTGGATTGACCTTTATTTTTTCTCCAATGATGTCCATTAAAAAAACACCACTCTCTCGTGCTGTACGTGCATTATATTTTTCTAATAATGGCTGAATAACCGGATCTTCGATGGATGTTATACCGGTATATGATATCTCAAGAATGGCCTTTGCTACATTAGAGATTGAACTTGATCTTTCTTTTACTAGTAAAATTGCTTTATTTTGCTCTTCAAGTTTGTGTTCAAGCTCGGTAATTTTCTGGTTTGCAGTAATAGATTGCGATGATTTACCATGTTCAAGAAGATTTTCTGAAAAAAGTGAATCCAGTCCTTCCATGAAACTAGATACTTTTACTGCATTGTTCCTCTGACTCATGTCGCCAAGGGGTACGGGAATTACATCTGAATTTCTTACGTCACGTATGATGTATGCATCATGATTCCCTGTAATTATTTTATCAATCAAATCTTTTGTTGCTTGGAAAATGTCATCGATTTCTTTGTCTGATAATGTATTTCCCAACTTGTCTGGATTTAGATTACTTGCTCGAACTATCTCTTCTGCATATTTTCCTGGCAGTCCTAATGTTCTTCCAACCCATCTTACAACTGGTGTGGAACTTGTTTTAATTTCTTCAATATTTTCTCTTGTGACCTCTAAAACATTCAATCCAGAAGATGGAGGTGGTATGTAATCCAATCCTACTGCAAGCTTTCTGTGTCTGACATCAATTGAATGCAGCAGGGATAGAATCTTCATTTCTTTATTGCATAATATGATGTTGCCATCTCCGAAGAATTCTCCAACCAAGATGAATTCTTGATCAAATCCTGAAAATGTTACATAGACAATTCGTTCGCTTCCAAGCTGTTTTATTTCTGTTATCTTGCTGCGCAAAAGATCATTTCTTAATCGTTTTACTAGTCGATTCTCTTCCATCTGATTTATCTTGATTCCAGTTACCCACAAACCAAAAGTAGAGAACATGACAAGCAAATCTGGTTTTTCTGCATGATGTAGCTTGAATAGAAGACTGGTGCGACTAATGCCGTAAATGTTGCTTACATAATAGTCCTTTACTTGTCTATTCATCTCTGTAATTAGATAACGTAACTCAATACCTGCAAGTGTCATGATTACCAACTCTTCTGGCCATTGATTTACCTTTACTATTACAACCAAACATTTTAAACGGGATTAAACCGAGTGATTTTGAAAATTTAGTTGGTACGACATCCAAAGAAAAAAGAAGACGATAAATCTAATGTTGATGATACTACGGATAATCCAGTAGGCGCATCACCACCAAGTCCTCCACAAACTGATGAATCAAGGGTAAAGGGTGGACTGGATAAATTATTCTGGTTGCGAGTAGGTCTAGGAGTTCTAGCAGGAGCACTTTCTGCACTAATTGGAAGCAGCCAATCAATTGAATCATCTAGGGTAGCATTGGGCTTTGGAATCATGATAATTCTATTCATTGTTTCATATACTATAGCAAAATCAATGAGGATTCCTATTCCTGCAGCAGATAAGAAAAAACTCATTACAACAGGATATGGAAGTTATTTTCTCATGTTCATATTTTGTTGGATATTGGTAAATACACTAATTCATCCAGAAGTTGGAATTGCAGCAGTCAGGTAATTCTAAATATTAACTAGTTTCGAGTAAATTAATGTGGAAACATAAAACTCCGGGAATTCCAGACGAATTATTTGAGCGAGTGGAAGATGTACCAATTACAAAAGAAGAAGTTCGTGTTATCCAAATAAGCAAAGCAAGACTCTCATCTGGACAGACAGTATATGATGTTGGATGTGGTAGTGGGTCAATATCGATAGAAGCTGCACATCAAGTGGGATCTTCAGGCAAGGTCTTTTCAATAGATATTGATCAAAATGCAGTGGATCTTACAAAGAAAAACTTGGAGAAATTCCAAATTTCTAATGTATCTGTTATCTTAGGGAATGCAATGCAAAAAATTAGTGAATTGCCAATAGCTGATGCAATATTCATTGGCGGTACGGGTGGAGAGACTGCTGAAATAGTAAAACTATGTGAATCAAAGCTAAAGCAAGGAGGAAGAATAGTAATAGGAACAATTCTTGTTGAAACGTTATACTCTGTCCTGAATATAATGGAAAAATTATCATTTTCGTCAGTTGATATAATTCAGGTAACTATATCCAAGAGCAAAAAAACTTCGACAGGCACCATGTTTCTTGCACGAAATCCTGTTACTATAATATCTGCAACCAAAATCTAGACTTTAATTAGGTACAATTTTGATTTCAATTAATGTCTGATCTTATCTGTGTTGGCTGCGGTCCAGGAGATCCCGAACTTTTAACGGTAAAAGCAGTCAAGGCAATACAAAATGCTGAGATTATTGTATGTCCTACCTCTAAAGAGGGTAAACCAAGTATTGTTTATTCCATAATTGAATCGCTAGTAGACAAGTCCAAAAAAATAGAAGTTGTTAACTTGGTATTCCCAATGGTAAAAGAAAAAGATACTTTGGAAAACAGTTGGTTACAAAATGCCAAAGTCATTGCAGAAAAAGTTCTTTCTGGTAAAAAAGTAGTCTATCTTACAGTGGGAGATCCATATCTTTACAGTACATGGATCTACATTGATAGAGAATTACATGAAAAATATCCTGAGATAAAGATAAGCGTCATACCTGGAATTGTATCCATGTTTACATTTGCATCCAAAGTGGGAATCAGTCTTGCTGAAGGTGCAGAAACTATGGCAGTAATTCCATCCTGTTATGATCTATCGCGAGTCAAGGAGACTGCAAAAAATTGTGATACTATGATATTTCTTAAAGATGGAAGATATTTTGATCAAGTAATAACACTTCTTCGAGAAGCTGGATTTCCAGATAGTTCAATTTTTGCAATTGGCCAAGATATTGGCACTGATCAGGAAATAATTAAAAAGCTGACTCTGGGTCAAGTTACTAAAGATACAATGACTACAAAATATTTTTCAATAATGGTGGTCAAGCGTGCATAAGGTATACTTTGTTGGCTGCGGCCCCGGTGACCCTGAACTAATAACAGTAAAAGCAAAAAAATTGATTCAAAAGGCTGATGTCATAGTATATTCTGGCTCGCTCATTCCACAAGAAATAATCAAAATGTGTAAAAAATCACAACTCCATGATGCTGCAAAACTTGTGCGAGAGGATATCTTCAAAATTCTAAAAGAAAATGCATTGAAAGGAAAACTCGTAGTGAGATTACATGATGGTGATCCAAGCATTTATGGTGCAATTAGAGAACAGACCGACAATCTCAAAAAAGCAGGAATAGATTATGAAGTGGTACCAGGAATTACATCCTTTTTGGCATCTGCTGCTGCACTTGGGTGTGAGCTTACACTACCAGGTGTTACACAAACCATCATTGTAACAAGAGCCGAGTCAAGGACTAAAGTGCCAAAACGAGAACAAATATCAGAACTTGCAAAACACAAGGCAACTCTAATTTTCTATCTCAGCATTCACCTACTACCAAAAATTGTCCAAGAGGCAATCAAGGGTGGATATTCAAAATCAACACCTGTTGGAGTAGTTTATAGAGCAAGCTGGAATGATGAGAAAAGAATTACAGGAACTCTACAAGACATTGCAAAAAAAATACGTGATGAAAAAATAACAAGAACTGCAATCATAATAATTGGAGATGTTGTAAACCCTCAATCATATGAATACTCAAAGTTGTATGACAAGACATTTACGCATGGATACAGAAAAGCCCAAGTAAAATCATAACTGATTTATTTTATTTTTAATTCCAATCTTTACTAATTGTTTATGTAACTTTTTTGTATCACCGGAACAATAAATTTTTAATCTAGGTTTTTCTGATCTGTGTTTTAATATTGCTGCAATGTGTTGTGCTATTGTATCTGCAGGATCTACGAATACTATACCTGGAAATAATTGTATCAATATAGGTACAAGAAACGGTAAATGTGTACTTGATAGAGTAAACACGTCAATATTATTTTCTACATGTGGACTGATAATCTTCTTGATGATATTTCTTGACACTTGTTTTTGAGAAATAAATTTACCAGATTCTACAAGATCTACAAGTGCAGACGCGTTAATCTTTGTAACGTGAATTCCAGTTGGAATATTTTTTTGTATATATTTCTCCAAACATTTGTTTTTGACAACTGTTTTTGTAACAAGTACTCCAATTTTTCCAGATTTTGTTTTTCCAGCAGCTTCCTTTAATGGAGGAAATACTCCAATTATCTTGTCTTTTTTTTCAATGTTTAACAATAACGATGGAGTGTTGGAACCAACTACTATGATATCTGGATCAAATTTTTCATGCAATTTTGAAATTGTGGACTTTATTATTTTGTCCAGTTGTGGTACAGTCTTGGTACCATATGGATAATTTTTTTGATCTGCAAAATAGATTATTTCTGTCTTGATTCTTTTTTGTATTGGTTTTATCACCGATAGAGATCCAAGACCTGAATCAAAGACTACTATTCTTGTCATGTTACCGTTGGAACCAAAAGTCTGATTTACGTTTTGTTAGCTAAATTTAGCCTAGTGTTGAGGATAATATACACCGGCCATTAAGAACCAACTTTAGGACTACCCCGCATGACCGGCTTCGATAAGACCTGGACTCGACCAGAGTCTGTTGGTATAACCGAAAAATTACGTGAAACTGTAAAACCACAGGGTGCACTCAAACCTAGGATCGAGGGCGCTGTGAACAAGTTACAGGGTCAAATATCGAAGATGGATTCTATGTTGGGCAAGCTGAGAGAAAGAGATGCTCAGTTGTTCAAGAGAATCGTAGCCGCAATGCAACATCACGATGCAGCAACAAGTAGAGTTCTGTCAAACGAACTAGCTGAGATTAGAAAGGTGTCAAAGATGTTAGGAAATGCTAGAATGGCATTAGAGCAAGTACAATTGCGTCTAACCACAATACATGACCTCGGTGATGCGATGGTAGCAATCGCCCCTGCAATGTCCACAATGAAGGGACTAAAATCATCACTTGGAAGGTTCATGCCAGAAGCAGATTCTGAACTCAATGCAATGACACAGACTCTCAATGGTTTGATGATGGACTCACTAGCAGGTGGAGACTTTAATGTTGATACCGATGCATCAAACGAAGAGACAGAAAGGATTTTGCAAGAAGCATCTGCAGTTGCAGAACAGCAGATTGGCGACAGATTCCCATCAGTTCCATCACCCTCCGGCGTATCGTCACAATCAACATACGAGTAGGGAAGCTCGGATGGGGAGACTGGCGAATGCGTCTTCTTTTTATCTTACACAAAAAAATATTGTATAATATTTGATACTTTGAAATTATTCAGTTTTTATCTACATATTTTCTTGCAACTGCAAATATGTGTGACCATTGTTTCCATGTCAAGCGACCAGTCTGAGTATTTTGCCTGCTTGGATGATATGATGTAATTATAACAAAATTTCCATGTGTAAATATTCCACCGTGAGAAAATTTCTTACCTTTGATATCAAGTAACGTACAGCAGGAATCAAAAGCTATTCTTCCCAAACAAATGATTATCTTGACATTTTTTAATAATTCAAGTTCTTTTTCAAGAAAACTTGAACAGTTATCACTCTCCTCCTTGAGTGGCTTGTTATCAGGTGGTGCGCATCTTACTGTGGCAGTAATGTATGTGTTGATCAATGCAAAGCCATCATCTTTACTTACACTAGTCGATTTTGTTGAAAAACCATACCTGTATAGGACTCTAGCTAGCCAATCTCCAGAACTATCGCCTGTAAACATCCTGCCTGTTCTATTGCCACCATGAGCTGCTGGTGCAAGACCAATTAACAAAATCTCTGCGTTTGTATCCCCAAAACCGGTTAATGGTTTTCCCCAATATTTTTCATTTTGAAATCGTTTGACTTTGTGTTTGGCTATATCTCGTATGTATTGATACAGACGAGGACATTTTTTACATTTGATTATATCATTATCAAGTAATTCAAATTGATTTGATATTTTTCTCAAATCTTAAACGAATTGTCCTTTGGTAAAAAATTGTCTTCTGGTAATAAAAATAGTTAGAGAAAATGCAAATATCATCATAACAAGAGGCCAAGGAAACTCTGGTAATGTTTTATCTGGAGAAATCAATTCTCCCCATTCTGCTGGCGATGGAACTGAAGGAAATTCATTACTAGTTACATTCTGTGGCCAACTGTATACCTTGTTGGTTTTTGCGTCATATGTTGCTGCGTAAAAATTGTAAATGTCAGAACTTCCAATTGCTTTGATTGGAATTTTAAATTCGTATGATGTATGAGGGGAACCACCATAACGATCATGTTCATCAGAAATTCCACCAACTGCTATCAAATTTGGATCATTTTGTATTTTCACAAGATAGTTAGTTGCTGCTAAATCTCCACCTCCTTGAAAAGTTAATGGGTTGTATGACCCAAGTGCAACAAGAAAACAATAATCGTCTTTTTGTAAATTTGATTCCATGGTTTTATTTGCAGTGACACAAACTATTCCATAGTCAGATTTTTTTTTAAATTGTTCTTCTGAAATAAAATCTAGAAAAACATACAAGTTTTGACGATCATGTCCAGTTTTAACTGACAATTCATTTCCATCATTGAATTGGAGAATATTTTCAGTTGTTGGTTTCCATTCTTGCAAATAACTCCATTTGCCATCCCATACAATAGAATCTGTACCTCCTCTTAATGTAGTGAAAATTTGTGGTTGAGCAAAAGCAAAATGAGGATAAATTATGATTATCATTATCAATACAATAATTAATTTTTTCATATGTTGGCTAGAAAAAACAGAGATTAAAAGCATGTCAGAAATTTTGGCAATATCTGCCAGCCTTTTATACTACTAATGGAAGATCTAATAAAATGAGAAAAGGTATCATGATAGCAATAGTAGTAATTCTTGCAATTGCTGGAGTTGCACTTGCCATGTCTGGTAATAATACAGACAAAGTTGTTTCAAATCCTGGAAACACTACTTTGCCACAACCGCCTGTAACTCAGGGTAGACATATTTCAGTAACTTTGTCTGAAAACGTTGGAGTAGGTGCGCATTGATCTATGCCATCTAGTTCAAAATTTGCGTGATCTAGTTCCATTTTGGCACTTTCATAAAATTTTCAATTCCATACCGGAAATTTCTAATTTTTTTAGTAAAGTTGTCATAATTTCATGATTATTTATGAAATTCTCACAAAGGTTAATTAACTACCGTTTGCTAAAAATGACAATGAAAATTTCACAAAGAAGCATGGCTATGGTCCTATTAGGAGTAGTAGCCATGTCAACTAGTGGAGTGTATTCATTGACACAAAATGTACAAACAACCCCGACTAGTTCTGGTGTTCAAGAATCACCTGTTGTACTTGGTCATATTACAGCAGTCGTAAAAGACCAGTATGGTGATATCAAGGCATACAGACAAACTGACAACATGGTGGTAAGCAATGGCTTGAACTCTACAATCAATCTTTTGTTTGGTTCAGGATTGCAGACAACTACCGCATCTCCTAGTCTATTCAAATATGTTGGAGTAGGAACTGGTAGTACTACAGCTGCATATACGCAAACAAACCTTGCAACACAGAGAGGTGCACATGTACTTGGCACCGTCACTGCAATAACTGCTAGTGGTGGTACCGGTATGGGAGCTCAAATTGTAGGAAATTGGGCAGCAGGAAAACTTGCTAATGCATCATCAACCACAACAACCATTCAGGAAGCAGGCTTGTTTGATGGATTTAATTCCACCAACATGTATGCACGTCAGGTAATAAGTCCAGGAATTAGCTTGGGTACTGCAGATACACTTGCTGTCACATGGCAAATTACATTCGCACACACCTAGATCTAAAAAGCGGTTAAATGATGGTGGGAAACCCTCATTTTTTGTTTATTTTAATTATTAACTAACTTTGGTTATAGATCAACATTAAATTTTACAGGATCGTACTTTGCTGATACATTTCAAATTTTGATACAACATTATTATTTTCATAATATGGATTATTTTCAAGAGAAGGAGACATTTTTCGATAACTCTGTCAGAAAATGTTGGAGAAGATATGTGCTGATTTGTGCCAACAAGTTCAAAATTTGTGTGATCTAGTTCCATTTTGGCACTTTCATAAAATTTTCAATTCCATACTGGAAATTTCTAATTTTTTTGTGTAAAACATATGAAAATCAGAAAGTATATTAATTTTCAACAATACGAAATTCTATTGAATCGTATTATGTATAATCAAAAAATTCTAGCGATTACTGTAATCTTACTTATTGTTCTAGTTCCTTTATCAAACAGACCAGTTTTTGCTGATGACGGAGTTATTGCTACAGTTGGTTTGTCCTCCGGAGCAAATCCTGTTGGTATCACAATTAATCCTAATGGTGAAGCCGCAGTAGCAAATAATGCTCTTGGTACTATCTCAACTGTCAACACTGCAACAAATACAGTAAATGTTGGTGCTCCTATTGTTGCAGGTACTGGTCCATATGGAATTATTTTTGATTCTTCAAGTAACCATTACTTTGAAACAAATAATGGTGATAGTACAATTTCAGTTATTGATGCTACTTCACACGCTGTTGTAGATACTATAACTTTACCAACAAACTCGGATCCAACAATGCTTGCTTTAGATCCGGTACATCATTACATATTTTCTGCAGACTCTGGTCTTAGTAATGTTGTAGTAATTAGTACAGCCAATGACAGTATTGTTACTACTATATCTGTAGACTCACAACCATATGCATTAGTTTTAGATCCAACTAATGGTTATGTTTACACTGCAAATTATCCAGATATTGTAAGTGTAATAAATTCAGCAACAAATCCTCCGTCTTTGGTTCAAAATATTACAATTCCAACTGCAGCTGGTTTAGATGGTATTGAATATAATCCAACAAACGGTAACATTTATGCCGTTGATGGAGGAACAGCATCTGTATTTGTAATTAATGGCCTAACATTACAACCAAATTCTATCCCAGTAGGTTCTGGTCCACAAGCACCTGGATATAATCCAGATAACGGCAACATCTATGTTCCTACTATTGAAGATAGTTCTGTTTCAGTAATTAATGGTGCAACTAATTCTGCAACTCAAACAATATCATTAAGTCCATCATCACCAATTGCTGAACCATTTCAAGCTCTATACAATCCAATTAACAAACATGTTTACGTAACAGATACTGGTAGTAGCCAACTCTCAATAATAGGCTCTCAATCAAAAACCACACTCACACTAACACCATCATCAGTTAATGTTGGTGTTCCAACTACAGTCTCAGTTACAGTAACAGGTACATCTCCAACAGGTACAGTGTCATTTGCTACATTAACAGGTTCTGGCTCTTTTACTGTAAATTCTTGTACGCTTGTATCTGGAACATGTTCTGTAACATTCACACCAACTGCAGGTCCTGTTAAAATCACAGCAACATATAGTGGTGACCAAAATAATACCTCAAGTGCTGGACAAGCCATTCTTACTGTAACTAAACCTACTACAACTACAACACTCACACTAACACCATCATCAGTTACAGTCAACTCACCAACTACAGTCCTAGCTTCAGTATCCGGTTCATCTCCAACAGGCACAGTTACATTTACATCAAATTCAACTGGTTCCTTTAGTAACGGAGGTTCCTGTAATCTTGGTTCATCACAATGTTCTGTAACATTCACACCAACTGCAGGTGGTCATGCTGTAATCACTGCAAACTATGGCGGTGACACAAATGATGCAGCAAGCTCTGGCCAATCTACTCTTACTGTAACCAAAGCTAGTGGAACTACAACACTCACACTAACACCATCATCAGTTAATGTTGGTGTTCCAACTACAGTTTCAGTTACAGTATCTGGCATCTTGTTACCGTTAGACACCGTATCATTTACTGCTTCAGGCGGTTCTGGTTCCTTTAGCAACGGAGGTTCCTGTACGCCTGTACTTGGTATATGTTATGTCACATTCACCCCATCATCGGCTGGTTCTGTTGTTATTACAGGAAACTTTAATGGCGATCTAGTCAATGCAGCAAGCTCTGGTCAATCTACTCTTACTGTAAACAAAGCTACTACTACAACAACACTCACACTAACACCATCATCAGTTACAGTCAACTCACCAACTACAGTCCTAGCTTCAGTATCCGGTTCATCTCCAACAGGCACAGTTACATTTACATCAAATTCAACTGGTTCCTTTAGTAACGGAGGTTCCTGTAATCTTGGTTCATCACAATGTTCTGTAACATTCACACCAACTGCAGGTGGTCATGCTGTAATCACTGCAAACTATGGCGGTGACACAAATGATGCAGCAAGCTCCAGACAAGTTACCCTTACTGTAAACAAAGCTACTACAAATACAGTTATCACATTAACACCATCATCAGTTAACATTAACAGTCCAACCACAGTCTCAGTTACAGTAACAGGTACATCTCCATCAGGTATTGTGTCATTTATGGTCCCAGGCGGTTCTGGTTCCTTTAGCAACGGAGGTTCCTGTTCACTTGTATCTGGAACATGTTCTGTAACGTTCACACCATCGCTACAAGGATCTTTTCCTATCCAAGCAAACTATGGTGGTGATACCGTTAACGCAGCAAGCTCTGACCATGCTACTCTAGATGTAAGTCAATCTCATACAACTACAACACTCACACTCTCACCATCATCAGTTGATGTTGGTGTTCCAACCACAGTCTCAGTCTCAGTATCTGGTTTGTCTCCAACAGGCACAGTCACATTTACTGTTCCAGGCAATCCTGGTTCCTTTAGCGCATCAACCTGTACACTAAACTCAACTGCAATGTGCTCAGTCAAATTTACACCATCATCGGCTGGCTCTGTTGTTATCACCGGAAAATATAATGGAGATGCAAACAACGCAGCAAGCTCTACCACAAATACTCTTACTGTGACTCCAGTATCTGCTACAACAACACTCACACTCTCACCATCATCAGTTGATGTTGGTGTTCCAACCACAGTCTCAGTCTCAGTATCTGGTTTGTCTCCAACAGGCACAGTCACATTTACTGTTCCAGGCAATCCTGGTTCCTTTAGCGCATCAACCTGTACACTAAACTCAACTGCAATGTGCTCAGTCAAATTTACACCATCATCGGCTGGCTCTGTTGTTATCACCGGAAAATATAATGGCAATACAAACAATGCAGCAAGCTCTGGCCAATCAACTCTTACTGTAAACAAAGTATTGACTACAACAACACTCACACTCTCACCATCATCAGTTACCGTCAACTCACCATCTAAAATTTCAGTCTCAGTATCTGGTTTGTCTCCATCAGGTACAGTATCATTTACAACAAACTCTACTGGCACTCTTAGCGCAGCAACCTGTACACTAAACTCAACTGCAAAGTGCTCTGTAACATTCACACCAACTACAACAGGTTCTGTCTTGATCACTGCAAACTATGGCGGTGACACAAATGATGCAGCAAGCTCTAACATATCAACTCTTACTGTAACCAAAGCTACCACAACTACTCTAGTCACACTCTCACCATCATCAGTTAACATTAACAGTCCAACCACAGTCTCAGTTACAGTAACAGGTACATCTCCATCAGGTACAGTATCATTTACAACAAACTCTACTGGCACTCTTAGCGCATCAACCTGTACACTTAGTTCCTCCAAGTGCTCTGTAACATTCACACCAACTGCTGGCGGTTCTGTTCTAATCACTGCAAACTATGGTGGCAATACAAACAATGCAGCAAGCTCTGGTCAATCAACTCTTACTGTAACCAAAGCTACCACAACTACTCTAGTCACACTCTCACCATCATCAGTTAACATTAACAGTCCAACCACAGTCTCAGTTACAGTAACAGGTACATCTCCATCAGGTACAGTATCATTTACAACAAACTCTACTGGCACTCTTAGCGCATCAACCTGTACACTTAGTTCCTCCAAGTGCTCTGTAACATTCACACCAACTGCTGGCGGTTCTGTTCTAATCACTGCAAACTATGGTGGCAATACAAACAATGCAGCAAGCTCTGGCACCTCAAATCTTATTGTAACTGCACAAAGCACAGGAAGTACACTTGATGCATACAATCAATTTGATCCAGTAACAAAGAATGTACTTGTTTATGGAATAGATGGTAATGGGGTTTCTTTTGGACCTATTACTCCTACAGTAGTTAAAACACCTTGGGGCAGTGGTGATGACTGTAATATTAGTAATCATGATCACGATGCCGATACTCTCTACAGTTATTACAACAACAATGGCAATGGTAACAACGGCAATTACAACAACAATGGCAATGGTAACAACGGCAATTACAACAACAATGGCAATGGTAACAACGGCAATTACAACAACAATGGCAATGGTAACAACGGCAATTACAACAACAATGGCAAT
>Ga0265338_10000092_pt1 | contig 168538 bp, 159 predicted proteins | sample 42126metaG_FD_193579 | JGI IMG/M metagenome (GOLD analysis project Ga0265338, IMG submission 193579) | Rhizosphere microbial communities from Carex aquatilis grown in University of Washington, Seatle, WA, United States - 4-21-26 metaG | ecosystem: Host-associated > Plants > Roots >...
TCCCGAACAGGACCGTGAAACGACTCCACGCCAATGATAGTGCGGATACCCGTGTGAAAGTAGGTAATCGTCAGGCTATTCATTTAAACAAAAACCCCACCCGCAAAGGTGGGGTTTTTGCGTTTCCGGACTCGCCATGCCGTCGCGTGCAACCACTGCCCGAGCAATCGCCCCCGTCGAAACGGCGCTCGAAACGCGCCCTCGCGATGATTTGTGACGTTAAGCCGAGATGATTCGCCCGTCGTCTGGTGCGGCGCAAGTGGTCTCTGCGAAAACCGACGAATTCAGATCCGCCAGCGATGTGCAGCCAAGCAATGCCGCAGTGCGGGCAAACTCTTCGGCGAGAATGGAGAGTGCTCGAGACGCCCCGGCCCGGCCCGCCGCAGCCAAGCCATACAGCGTCGCTCGCCCGATAAGCACCGCGTCGGCGCCCAACGCGACGGCCTGCGCGATGTCACTGCCGCGACGAACACCCCCGTCCATCAGCAACGCGATACGCCCACGAACCAAGGACGCGGCCGCCGGCAAGAGATCGAGCGGTGAACCCGCGAGATCCAGTTGGCGGCCGCCGTGATTGGATAGCACCACACCATCGGCACCCGAATCGATTGAACGCTGTATGTCACTCAGCGAGAGGATGCCTTTGATGATCAATTTCCCAGGCCAGCGCTCGCGTAGCCATGCGACATCGCTCCACGTGAGCGAAGCATCCATCTCGCTGCGCATCCAGTCGGCCGTCTGAGCGGCGGACATGCCCGCGCCGATGAAGGACTCGACATTGACGAAACGAGGGCTGCGACCGTGTCGCCAGATGTCCGTCAGCCAGCTTGGATGACGCAGCAGATCGAACCGATTCGGCCAGTTGAGCACCGCTGGTCGCGCATAGTTGCGTCTATCCCATTCGCGATTGCCATACACGGGGCCGTCGACGGTTAGCATCAGTGCGGAGCAGCCCGCTTCCAGCGCATGCGCGATCAGATGCAGCGCGAAATCACGATTGCGTAGCACATACATCTGCATCCAATGGGGCGTTTCGAGGCGAGCGGCCACGGCTTTGATCGAAGCCATCGAGACCATGCTTTGCACGTACGGCAGACCCGCGCGCGACGCCGCAGACGCTAAATGAATATCACCCTGATCCGTCAAGAAGCCATTCAAGCCGGTAGGTCCAACGATCAGTGGAATTGGCAGTCGCTTGCCGAACAGCGTGGTCGACAAATCCAAAGCATCCACCCCGACAAGCATTCGTGGGACGAACGTTCGACGGGCAAAAGCGTCGCGGTTGCGCTGTAGCGTAATTTCCCCTTCAGCGCCGCCTTCGAGATATTCGGTTATGAACGCCGGTAGCCGGCGGTGCGCGGCGTGACGTAAATCTTCTATCGTCGTCATGCGTGCGAGATCGCTACCGCGGTAATAGTGTCGACTTCTAGGCCACATGAATACCAAGCGAGCGCGTCATGGAGTCCTCGCTAACTGAAAATGAATTCAGAATACTATAGGACGCCGAATTTCCGGCGTCAATGCTCCAATGGCTGGGAGCGCCGGACCTATTTGCGGCCAAGCCGGACATTCGAAGTGGCGCGGCGAGATGACTAGGCCAAGGCATCATTGATCCAACGAGCGGAAGCGCGTGGATTCCGGTCGGCCATAGCAGGCCGCGTCAGCCACGCGCTTCCGCTCAATGATTGTGAACGTAGCCGCGCTGGACGGTATCGGAGACAGCCGGGCGGTTTTGTTGGCAGTCCGGGCATATCCCTTTCAACTCAAAACCTTCACCGGCCAGTTGATAGCCCGCCATCTGAATTCTTGCGACAAGCGCATGCTGCAAAGGGGGGTCATGCAGCTCAGTTACAGTGCCACACTCTTGGCATACGACCAAAATGCCATGCTCGCAATGGGTCAAATCGTGACACGCCGTGAAAGCATTGATCGATTCAATCCTGTGCACTAAACGAGCCGCCAGCAGAAAATCGAGCGCCCTGTAAATTGTTGGGGGCGCGGACCCTGGATGGGTCTTTTTCATCTCATCAAGCAGCGTGTACGCTTTGGTCGCGCGACCTGCAGTCAGCAATAATTCCAGCACTTTTCGCCGGATAGGCGTAAGTCGCTCGCCGCGATTGCGGCAGTACTCTTCCGCAAGCGCAAGAGCCGACTCAAGGCGGGGGGGCTGCAGGGTTTCGATCACGAAAAGTTGGCAAGCTTTAAATTATGCATAGACTCATTTTATACGAGTTGCGCACGATCCGATTGTAACGGTGAGCCGATACAGGGACTTATTCGTCAAAACCCCGATTCGCACGATCCGCTTGAGATGTAACTCGTAATGAGCGGTCTCGACAGACGGCGGCAGGCTCGACGTAAAAGGTGAGGTGAAACAGGGATTTTCACCTTAAAAATACTCACATAAATCGCAGCTGGGTTTTTTAAACATTGAGAAAAAATCAGTTACGTCGTGTATGTTCGACTAACATTCGTCAAAAGTCCCGGAAGTTGCTTGCCAGCCTATCTTAAACGCCCCCGTATCTGGTCCCACCGCAGCTTCGGAATTTGCGGTCATCGAGGCCAACGACTGTCGCAATTGCTGGCCGCAGTTGGGTGCGTAGGGCGATAACTTAACGGTGCGCAATTCTCGTCGGCGGTGGGATACCCGTTTAACCCCACCATAAAACGACGCACCTAATTCTCTCCCGCGCCACTACCACCTTCTCGTGCGCTTGATTGCCCCAACCCCAGCCGCATCCTCGGTTCCAACTCCAACTCCAACTCCAACTCCAACTCCGCTCCCAGTTCCCCGCACCGCGCGCGTTTTCCGATATCCGGCCGGTGGCGTACCCGTCCATTTTTTGAAAGCACGATGAAACGACCCCGGATCGGCAAAACCCAGTTCGCCGGCGATAGCGCTGACGGTCTTTGTCGAATGGATCAACGCCCCAATCGCCAGATCGCGCCTTAGCTCGTCCAGCAGCAACTGATAGGACTGCCCTTCGTCAGCCAAGCGCCGGCGCAAAGTCGAGGGGGTTAAATGCAAGGTATCGGCGATCTCTTCGAATCGCGGCCAGTCGGCTGGCGGCAAAATACGCAACTGACGGCGTACCCGGGCGGTCAAGCTGCGCTCATTCTTATACTTGAGGACGATATTCTCCGGCGCACTGGCCAGAAACGCGTCGAGCGCTTCCGGCGTCTGGATCACCGGCAAGCTCAAATATCGGCTTTCGAATTCGATTTGCGTTGTCGGCATATCGAACTTCATGCGCTCCGAATACATCATCTTGTACTCGGCGCTATACGCCGGTTCGGCGTAGGCAAAGCACGCCTGCACAATCGGAACGCGGCGCCCGACCAGCCAGCACATTAGCCCGTGCAACAGAATCAGCATGGTCTCGTGGCCGAACACGCGTATCGCGGCGTCGGGCCGGCGCGGGCCCAAGCGCAGCATCGCGAACGGATGGGCCCCGGCGCCGGAGCCGGGCTCGAGCGTCACAGCGAGATCATCGAGTATCAGAGACAAAAAACGACAGGTCCGGCGCAGGGCGTGCTCCAGCGTATGGCAACCCATAACGCTATGGCACAGCATTGCAAAACTGCCAACTCGCATAGGATGCGAATCCTGCCCAAAAAATTCATCATCGAGCACGCGCGCGACTAGCCGCCACAGGGCGCTATAGCTGGATGCCGATACGCGTGCCTGCGGCAATGTGAGCAAGTGGGGGGCGATGCCCGCCGTCCGCAAAATCGGGATGGTATCGATTCCGCGCGCTTGCACTGGCCGTATGGCCTGCTCAACGAAACACATCGCGATTGTGCCTTTTTCCATCGAATCCGAGCCAAGTTAGGTCAGCCCCGATGGTAGGCGAACATGGTAATTTATTCCAAATATTTTGAGCGACTGGGCGATAGAAAGAGGCCCGCTGGGCACCTATACTTTTCGGATTAGCGGCGTCTGATGTCGTTTTCACCGATGTTCCGCCCCGCCGACGCGTATCGGTCCATTGCCGGCGTCCAGATCGTTCCCGCTTGAATTCACCAGGATCGAAATTTCATGTCTGATTTTTACACCGAAGAGCAAACCATGATACGCGACGCGGCGCGCGCGTTTGCCAGCGAACGCTTGGCGCCCAATGCCGGGAAATGGGACCGGGACCGCCAGTTGCCGCCTGAAGTCGTGCGCGAGATGGGCTCACTGGGCCTGCTTGGCATGATGGTGCCGGAGGCGTGGGGCGGCAACTATACCGATTACACCGCCTATGCTCTGGCGATCGAAGAGATCGCGGCTGGCTGCGCCAGTTGCTCGACGCTCATGGCGGTGCATAACTCGGTCGGCTGCATGCCTATCCTCAAGTACGGCACCGAAGCGCAAAAGACCACGTATCTCAGCAGACTCGCCAGTGGCGAGATCATCGGCGCGTTCTGTCTCACTGAGCCACAAGCGGGCTCGGAAGCCAACAATTTGAAGACGCGTGCGGTACTTCAAGACGGGCTGTGGGTTCTGAACGGCAACAAGCAATTCGTCACCAACGGTCAACGCGCGGGCCTGGCGATCGTCTTCGCTGTGACCGACCCTGACATGGGCAAGCGCGGGTTGTCCGCCTTTATCGTGCCGACCGAAACGCCGGGATTTAACGTCGATCAACCCGAGCATAAAATGGGCATCCGCGCGTCGGACACTTGCGCAATTTCCCTGGTCGATTGCGCAATTCCCGAGGCCAATCTGCTGGGTACGCGGGGTGAAGGGTTGCGCATCGCGCTGTCGAACCTCGAAGGCGGCCGTGTGGGCATCGCCGCCCAAGCCGTGGGCATTGCGCGGGCGGCACTCGAAGCCGCGCAGCGCTACGCCCATGACCGCGTCCAGTTCGGTAAAGCGCTCACCGAGCACCAGGCGATCAGCCAAATGCTGGCCGACATGCATACCCGCGTCAACGCGGCGCGCTTGCTGACACTACACGCTGCACAACTTCGCACTGAAGGGCGGCCGTGTCTATCGGAAGCCTCGCAGGCTAAATTGTTCGCCTCCGAAACCGCGGAATGGGTGTGCTCGAAAGCGCTACAGATTCACGGCGGCTACGGCTATCTGGAAGATTACCCGGTCGAGCGCCATTATCGTGACGCGCGCATCACCCAAATATACGAGGGCACCAGCGAAATCCAGCGCATGGTGATCGCCCGCGACCTGTAACCGGGCACGGGCACGATCCGAGCGCGGGACTACCGAGGGTAGGGTAATGACCGTGGTTACCCCAAGCCCTGCACTCGTTACACTAGATGGCGCCAATTGCGCAAAGGACACGCGCCACGAGTAGTCGATACACCCGCAACACAGTCGTTACCCGCGCTTGCCACAGCGCAGCCCCCGAAATCGCGCGCCAGTCGCGACGGGTCAAGCCGATCAGGAGACATAGATGGATGCAGCACAGGCTTTTTTCGAAGCTCGCGATTTTCTCCTCAAGCATCGTGAAGACTACGACACGGCTTACCGGGAATTCCGCTGGCCCAAGCTCGAAGCATTCAACTGGGCGCTCGATTACTTCGACGTAATCGCCGTCAACAACGCACAGACGGCACTCTGGATCGTCGAAGAAGATGGCTCCGACGCCCGCTTCTCCTACGCGCAAATGGCCGAGCGCTCCAACCGTGTGGCCAACTATCTGCGCGGCCTGGGCGTCAAACGCAATCAGCGCATTTTATTGATGCTGCCCAATCAAGTCGCGCTGTGGGATGTCATGTTGGCTGCGATGAAGCTTGGCGCGGTGGTCATTCCAGCGACTACGTTACTTGCGAGTAGCGACCTACGGGACCGCATCGTGCTCGGGGAAGTCGATTACGTCGTTGCCGCGTTCTCCGAACTCGACAAGTTCAGCGGCATCGATTTGGCGCTTAAACGCATCGCAGTAGGCGGCGCTCGACCCGGTTGGGAAAATTTCGACGACGCTTATCAAGCATCACCGCACTTCACCGCCGATGCACCCACCCACGCCACCGACCCGATGCTCTTGTACTTCACCTCGGGCACGACCTCCAAACCGAAACTGGTGGCTCACAGCCACCAGAGCTATCCGGTCGGGCACTTGTCGACCATGTACTGGATCGGGCTTAAACCCGGCGATGTGCATTGGAATATCAGCTCGCCGGGCTGGGCCAAACATGCCTGGAGCTGTTTCTACGCGCCGTGGAATGCGCAGGCGACGGTGTTTATCTACAACTACGCGCGCTTTGACGCCGAAGCCGTGCTCGACACCATCGCGCGCTGTCGCGTCACCACGCTATGCGCACCGCCCACCGTGTGGCGCATGCTGGTCCAGGAGAATCTGGCTGCGCATCCCACTCATCTGCGCGAACTGGTGGGGGCAGGCGAACCGCTTAACCCGGAAGTGATCGAGCGGGTTCGTCACGGCTGGGGCATCACGATACGCGACGGCTACGGTCAAACCGAAACCACTTGCCAGATCGGTAACTCGCCGGGCCAAATCGTCAAGCCGGGATCCATGGGGCGGCCGCTGCCCGGCTATCGCATCACCTTGCTTGACCACGACGACATACCGGCCGAAGAAGGCGAAATCGCCCTCGAAATGGCGCAACCTCCGCTTGGCCTGATGACGGGCTACGCGGGCAACCAGACCGAAACCGCCCGCGCGACGCGTGCCGGTTTTTACCATACGTCGGATCTGGCCGAGCGCGGCACCGATGGCTACTTCACGTACATTGGACGATCCGACGATGTTTTCAAAGCATCCGACTACCGCCTCAGCCCGTTCGAACTGGAAAGCGTGCTGATCGAGCATGAGGCGATCGCCGAAGCGGCGGTCGTGCCCAGCCCCGACCCATTGCGCCTGGCCGTGCCCAAAGCCTTTGTCTCGATTCGCGCTGGCTTTACCGCCGATCGGGCTACGGCGGGGGCGGTGTTCCAATACTGCCGCGATCACCTTGCACCCTACAAACGGATTCGCCGCATCGAGTTCGCGGAACTGCCGAAAACCATCTCGGGCAAGATTCGCCGCGTCGAGTTGCGCCGACGCGAGCAGGCCCGCACCGACCTGACCCAGCGCGGTGCACTGGAATTCTGGGAAGAAGATTTTCCCGAGCTGCGGTAAATCTGACGCCGCCCCTATAACACGCGCACTGAAGCCGCGCCTTGTACCCCAACGGAGTTCTCATCATGAATGCCTCACTGCAATCCACCGGCGTCGCAGCGCCTACTGTCAAACTGCTGATCAATGGCGAATGGGTCGAGTCTAAAGCGACCGAATGGCGCGACATCGTCAATCCCGCCACGCAGGAAGTATTGGCTCGGGTTCCGTTCGCCACCGCAGCTGAAGTCGATGCCGCGGTCGCGGCTGCCAAGGAAGCGTTCAAGACCTGGCGCAACACGCCCACCGGCGCGCGTGCACGCATCATGCTCAAATTCCAGGCGTTGATTCGCGAGCATTCCAAGCGCATCGCCGCTGTACTGACCGCCGAACAGGGCAAAACGCTGCCCGATGCTGAGGGCGATATTTTCCGCGGCCTCGAAGTGGTTGAACACGCGTGCTCGATCGGCACACTGCAGCTCGGTGAATATGGCGAGAATGTCGCGGGCACCGTCGATACCTACACGCTGCGCCAGCCGATTGGCGTATGTGCCGGCATCACGCCGTTCAATTTCCCCGCGATGATTCCGCTGTGGATGTTCCCGATGGCGATCGTGTGCGGTAATACCTTCGTGCTCAAGCCGTCCGAACAGGATCCGCTGTCGACCATCGAACTGGTCAAGCTGGCTCTCGAAGCAGGTGTGCCGCCGGGTGTGCTCAACGTGGTGCAAGGGGGTAAGGACGTTGTCGACGCTATATGTACGCACAAGGACATCAAGGCGATTTCATTCGTCGGTTCGACCGAAGTTGGCACTCACGTGTACAACCTGGCCGGTCAGCACGGCAAACGCGTGCAATCGATGATGGGCGCCAAGAATCACGCGGTGGTGCTGCCCGACGCACACAAGGAGCAAACGCTCAACGCTCTGGTTGGTGCCGGTTTTGGTGCGGCCGGTCAACGCTGCATGGCGACTTCGGTGGTCGTGATGGTCGGATCCTCGAAAGAGTGGATCGGTGAGCTCGCCGAAAAGGCGCGCGGGCTCAAGATCAACGCCGGTCACGAGAACGGCACCGACATCGGACCGCTCGTCTCCAAGCGGGCCAAGGAACGCGTGCTCGGGCTGATCGCCGATGGCGAACGCGAAGGCGCCAAGCTGCTACTGGACGGGCGCAACTGCAGTGTCCCCGGTTATGAATCGGGTAATTTCATCGGCCCGACCTTGTTCACCGGCGTGAAGACGGGTATGAAAATCTATACCACCGAAATCTTCGGCCCGGTATTGCTGGTCATGGAAGTCGACACGCTGGACGACGCCATTGAACTCGTCAACGCGAACCCGTTCGGCAACGGCACCGGCGTATTTACGCAGAGCGGCGCCGCGGCACGTAAATTCCAGAATGAAATCGACGTCGGCCAAGTCGGGATCAACATTCCGATTCCGGTGCCCGTGCCGTTTTTCAGCTTTACCGGTTCGCGTGGCTCGAAGCTGGGCGATCTGGGCCCGTACGGCAAGCAAGTGGTGCAGTTCTATACCCAGACCAAAACCGTCACCGCCCGCTGGTTCGACGACGCCACCGTCAACGATGGCGTCAATACCACCATCAGCTTGAAATAGACGGCACGTTCTGGATTCCGCACACGATCACGGCAACGCTTAACCAAGGAATTTCCATGAAGATCGGATTTGTAGGCTTGGGCAATATGGGTGGCCCGATGGTGCAAAACCTGTTGAAAGCCGGGCATGCGCTCACGGTATTCGACCTCAACGAAGCGGCGGTCGATGCCGCGCTCAAAGCAGGCGCGGCGCGCGCCGATTCGCTCAAGGCGCTCGCTGCCGGCCGCGAGATGATCATCACCATGCTGCCCGCGGCCGCGCACGTACGCGCAGTCTATTTGGGGGACGATGGCGTGCTGGCGCATGTAGCGCCGGGCGTGCCGCTGATCGATTCGAGCACGATCGACCCGGAAACGGTCAAGCAAATTGCGGCCACGGCTGCCAAGCAGGGCAATTTGCTGGCCGATGCCCCGGTCTCGGGCGGTACCGGGGGGGCGCAAGCGGGCACGCTGACCTTCATGGTCGGCGGCACGCAAGCCGTGTTCGATCAGATCAAGCCGGTACTGCTGAACATGGGCAAGAACATCGTCCACTGCGGGGACTGCGGCACCGGACAAATTGCGAAAATCTGCAACAACATGCTGCTGGGTATCTCGATGATAGGGGTTGCCGAAGCGATGTCGTTGGGCGCGTCGCTGGGTATCGATAGCAAGGTGCTGGCCGGCATCATCAATACCTCCACCGGACGCTGCTGGAGTTCCGACACCTATAACCCCTTCCCGGGGGTGATCGAAACGGCCCCTGCGTCACGCGGGTACACGGGCGGTTTCGGTGCGGACCTGATGCTCAAGGACCTCGGGCTTGCGACCGAAGCCGCGCGCCAGGTCAAACAGCCAGTGTTGTTGGGCGCGTTGGCGCAGCAACTTTATCAATCGTTCAGTCAACACGGCGGCGGCGGCATGGATTTTTCGGCCATCATCGGCTTGTATCGTAAGGCTGGTGAGAGCGCCGCTTGATTCGGCGGTCGGTGCGACCCTAGCGCGTTTGGCCCGGCAATCCCCGCGCGTCATTGAAGACAGCGCAGACACCGCCTTTCGCGTGGACTGCCGGGTGCTTGGTCCCTGTAGCAACTCACCCTTATGCGGTGCGCGGCCCGGCGCACCTGCCGATTACCTGCCAAGCAGCCGTTCTACACCGGCTCGTCTTCCATTTAGCTCGGCTGCAGCCGCCGCTGAATTTCCGGCCACCTGCGCTTCCAACCCTCATTCCCACGCTGCTCGCATGGACAAAAATGAGCGGTCGCATGGGATTTTCAAGAAGCAGGTACCATCTGCAAATGAATTGCATGGGTCGTCGCTCGTAGCCGCATCGCCAGCGCCCAACTGCCCCGCCACGGAACCCCATGCAGTCGCGACTCGCACTTTGCATTTGTGATGATGATTACGCCGCCGGCCCGGTCGATGCACGCATCGAAACCAGGCCGTCCCACGCCGGAGAATGAAGCATGAAGATGGAACCGTTGACGCCGCTCCAAAGCGCGAATCAGGTGAGCCAGTTACCTGTTGGAACGAGCGACGCTGCAAACCACCAGAACGGTGGCCGGGCCGAATTGCCCGACTGCCCGAATGTCAACAACCCGCACTGGAACCTGGCGCAGATCGTCGAGGGCTTGCGCGACTCGCGCGAAGTCACGCACAACGTTCGCCACCTCGGCAGAATCCGCGAGCTGCCATCGCGCGAGTCACTGGCTCGTGTTCTCGACGGGTTGTCGGCCGTGCTATTCCCTACGCACTACGGTCAGTGCGATTTGACCGACGAAGGCATAGACTTCTTCGTCGGCAACACGCTGCATAACACGCTCAACGTGCTGGTCGAACAAGTGCGCCGCGCGCTACTGTTCGTCTATACCCAGGACGAGGTGCGCGACGCGCATTTACACCAAAAGGCGTTGGAAATCACGGGGGCGTTTGCCGCACAACTGCCGACGATCCGCGCCTTGCTGGTCAGCGACTTGCTGGCTGCCTACCAGGGCGATCCGGCCGCCAGCAGCACCTCGGAAATCTTGCTGTGTTACCCCGGCATGACTGCGGTGATTTATTACCGGCTGGCGCATGCGTTGCATCTGCTCGGGATGCCGTTGCTGGCGCGCCTGATCACCGAAATCGCTCACTCGCTGACCGGCATCGATATCCATCCCGGCGCGGAAATTGGCGGGAGTTTCTTTATCGATCATGGCACGGGTGTTGTCATCGGCGAAACCGCAGTGATTGGCCAGCGCGTGCGTCTGTACCAGGCAGTGACGCTGGGCGCCAAACGCTTTCCGGCTGATGAAAACGGTGCCCTGATAAAAGGCACGGCGCGCCATCCGGTCATCGAGGACGATGTTGTCATTTATGCGGGAGCGACCTTGCTCGGACGCATCACCGTTGGCGAAGGCTCCACCATAGGGGGTAACGTGTGGTTGACGCAAAGCGTACCGGCGGGCAGTAACGTCTCGCAGGCGAAAATGCGGAATGACTAACACGCGGACTAAAACGCGCGCTAAACCCCGGGCTGAAGCCCGGAGTGGACCCCCAGGCTGAAGCCTACTTACGCCACCGCAACGGCCGGCGCAAGTGGTGGCGCTCCAGACGCACCGGTGGCGACCCCGTGCTGGCAAATGCCGGCACCGACGCTGGATCGCCTTGCGCGTCGCCGCCTCGCCCCGTCAGTGCTTCGGCTTCTCTTCGTTCGTCCGCTTCGACTGTCTTGCCTGTATCGATGAACAAGGCCGCCACCATGCCAACGGCCAGAAGGGCCGCCGAGATCGTGAACGGCACGTTGTAACTACCCGTCTTCTCGATCAAAAAGCCGAATACCACCGGGGACACCATCCCGGCCACGCCAAAGCCCGTATTCATCATCCCGCCCGCCGTTCCTGCGTATTTGCCCGCGATGTCCAGGGGCAACGTCCATAGCACCGGGTTCGTGATCTCGAGGAAGAAGAACGACGCCGACAAGAACCATACTGCGGTGAGCGGATTCGTCGCGGAAATCATCGGCAGCAAAAAGGCGAGCGACCCTCCCAGACCCACCACAAGCACTGCGCAACGCGCGAAGCGCAACCGCCCGGTCAGCTTGAATAATTTGTCCGACACAACACCGCCGAGCGTGTCGCCGATTACGCCTGCCAGCAGCGGGAGTGCGGTGAAGAGCGCAAGTTGCTTCAGATCGAACCCTCGCGATTCTTTCAGATAAGACGGCAGCCAGGTCAAATACACCCACAGAAGCCAGCCGTAGCAAAAGTCGACCAAGGTCACCAACCACATCCGGTGTATCAATTTGCGCCACGGCGTCACCGCATGCTTTGCGCGATCGCAGTCGCCTTTGCGATAACCGATTTCGGCGGTTTCCTCGGGTGTAATGTGCCGATTCTGCTCCGGGGAATTCGTGAACACGCAGAGGAACAGCACTGTCCACGCAAGGCTTGCTGCACCGAGCAGGATGAACGCGTCGCGCCACCCCCCCGTGGCCACCACCGCCAACACCAATGGCGGCGTAACCGCTCCGCCGAGCCGCGCAAAACTATGGGTGATCCCCTGCGCAAAGCCGCGCTCGGCAACCGGCATCCAGTAAGTGAATGCGCGGGTAGCAGTAGGGAAGGCGCCGCCTTCGCCGATGCCGAGAATGAAGCGCACCGCCACCAGCATCGACACGCTGCCCGCGAAGCCGGTCGCGAGCGTTGCCAGCCCCCAAACGAGGGACAAGCCGATCAGCACGCGTTTGGGTCCGTACTTATCGGCGAGCCAACCCCCCACGACTTGCATGATCGCGTACGGATAGGCGAAGGCGGAAAACACCAGTCCCAGTTGACCGGACGTCAGCCCCATTTCGTGGCGGATCAGCGGAGCAGCCACGGCAATATTGACTCGATCGATGTACGAAATGAAATACATCAAACACATGACGGCCAGAATAATGTGGCGCGTTTTTATGCGTCTGTTGAAGATTTTCATAGTGCCTGTCTCCTGGTTTTTTCTGTGCTCCAGCCATCGACCGATGGACGGCCTGATGATCGAGCGTCGTCGCCTGAAGTGTTGCCATCACGTTCGCGGCTCATTCAAATGAGCTCTTCGGCGCGCCTCCTGTCAAAAACAAAAACGTGGCCCCCTTGCTGCCAGGCTCAGGTCTGCAATAGCTTGAGCCGCTGAACCTTTCCAGAGGGCCCGCGCGGTAACTCGGTCACAAATCGGAACTCTTTCGGCGTCTTGTAGCGGCCCAGTTCGACCAGGCAATGGTGGCGCAATGCGTCCACCAACTGCGCGGCGCCGGCAGCATCGTCGACATCCGCCGATACACGCGGCACGACAAATGCGACGATCTCCTGCCCGTACGCAGCGTCGGGCACACCGACCGCTGCCGCGTCCAATACGGCCGGGTGCTTGAGCAAAGCCTCGTCGATCTCCCGCGGTGAGATGTTCTCACCCCCTTTGATAATCAGTTCCTTGGCGCGGCCGTTAATGTAGAAATAGCCGTCCGCGTCCCGATAGCCCAGATCGCCCGTGCGCAGCCAGCCGTCCTCGGTAAACGCCGTGCGTGTTTCTTCGAGGCGTTTGTAGTAGCCACTCATCACTTGCTCGCCGCGCAGTACCAGTTCGCCGCATTCGTTTGGTGCGCAGACGTGACCATCCGGCGTAATAACTCGCGCATCGCATCCGGAAGGCAAACCAATGCTGCCCACACGACGCGCTGCGGGGTCGAGCGGATTGCTGAATGCCGGCGCAGCAGTTTCGGTCATCCCCATCGTTTCGATTACACCGATACCGAAGCGCGCCTCGAACGCGCGATGGTGTTCCGCAGGCAATGCCGCGGAAGCCGAGCGACAAAATTTGAGCGCGCTGAGATCGAACGCGCAAGTCTCATCGGAATTGATCAGGAAGGCGATGATGGTCGGCACCACGTTGATCCAGGTGCAGCCGTAGCTCGCCGCGTCGCGCCAGAACGCGCGCGCCGAAAAGCGCGCCGGCATCGCCACCGAGCCGCCATGAAAGAGCGGGGCGAGCAGGGTTACGACCAGACCATTGATGTGATACAGCGGTAGCGATGCCAACACGCGGTCCTCGGCACCGAGTCGGTGTTCGGCACTGACGTTGCGCGCATTAGCCAGAAGATTCCAGTGCGTCAACAGCACACCTTTCGGGGCGCCTGTAGTGCCTGATGTGTACATCAGCAGCGCGTTGTCGGCGCCCTTGGGTTCGAGTGTGCGCTCGGCCCTGAGGGCTGGCTCGGGGTAGGCGTCACACTTGGCTCCGGCGCCGGCCGTCAGCCCGGCAGCAACGGTCGACCGGTCTGCGGTTTCGGCCAATTTCGCATGCGGGTGCGCCCAAACCGGTAATGCCGGCGCAGTAGGTTCCGTGCGGACCACTGTGATCTCGCGCGTACAGCCGGCCGCACGCAACGCAGCGAGCGCATCCTGTACCGAGCCTTCGGTATCGGGCGCGGAAAAAATCAAATTCGTGTCGGAGTGCTCGATGACGTAGCTCAATTGCGAGGGTTGGCACAGCAAATTGAGCGGGTTGGCGATCATCCCGCTATACATGGCCGCCAGCAGCAACCTGGCCGTCTGTATGCCGTTGCTCATGAATACCGAAACGACGTCGCCCGCCACTCGACCCGTCGCGTGAAATTGCGCTTCGAGCGCGCGGCAGTCGTCGCGTAGCTGGCCGAACGTCAGCACGGCCGCTTTGCCGTCCGGTGCGTGGTCATCTTGCGTTGCGAGCAAGAACGGCTTGTCGGGATACTGCAGCGCACGCGCGTCGATTAACGCGCGAATGCTGAGTGGCATGTCAGATGGAATAGGGGGCAGGGAGCGTGAATTCATCGTCCGAACCTCTCGAAAAAAGTACCGAGCAGGGCGTCGGCGTCGGGCACCGATTCCTTGATAGGAAACGCCACACGCGTGATGTTCAGGTAGTGGCGAAAATTCAGGTTACTGGAAAAGTTGTTGCCGCCCCAGGTGCCGCAGCCCATCGACAGCGAAAACGGCAGGCCATTATTGAAGTTGCCGCCTGTTGCAAGGCAGTGGGCTTGATTGACGATGACGCGCGCAACCGGCAGCGTTCGTCCAAGCAGCTCGGCACGAGCGGCGTCGGTGGAATGGAGCCCGACCGAATGGCCGGCGCCCATGTAGCCATAGATCTCGCGAACGATATTCGCCGCATCGTCGAAGTCGCGTGCGCGGTACACGGCCAATACAGGCGAAAGTTTCTCGCCGGAGAATGGGTGCTCGGCGCCAAAACCCGACTCCTCGACCATCAGAAACTTTGGTTCGTGCGCTGCAACATCGTCCAGGCCCGCGATCTTTGCGATGGTTGCCGCATTACGGCCGGTACAGGCTTGCGACAGCTTGCCATCGGGCCACATGACCTCCTGCAGGCGCTTCTTTTGCGACGCATCGAGCATCACGCCACCGCAATCGGCCAAGGCGGCAAGCATCGCGTCATAAACGCCGGCCTCAATCACGACGCTATTTTCCGACGAGCAACTGGTGGCATTGTCGAAGATTTTCGAGCGCATGATCTTGTCGGCGGCCGCATGCAAATCTGCCGAGGCATCGACGATGGACGCGACATTACCGGCGCCCACGCCGAACGCCGGCGTGCCGCTCGTGTAGGCCATGCGCACATTCGCTTGCGACCCCGTTGCGACGATCAGGTCCGCTTGCCGCATCAATTCGGCAGTGGCCGCCTTGCTGACTGGCGCGGGAAGCAGCTGAACCAGATCGACGGAACACTGTGCCTTGCGCAGTTGTTGATGGATGAATCCCACTAGCAACGCGGCGGCTGTATAGCCTTTAGGCGAGGGCGCGACGATCACCGCATTGCCGCACTTCAGGGCGTTGACGATCTTGTTGGCGGGGGTAGCCGCCGGATTGGTCGACGGCGTGATGGCCGCTACCACGCCGACGGGGCGCGCGATCTCGATCAATCCACGCGCGTCATCGCGGGAGATGACCCCGGTTGTTTTCTGGCCCTGCAAATCCCGCAACAAGCCGAGCGTCTTGCGAAAATTCTTACGAAATTTGTCATCGACGTTGCCCAGGCCGGTGTCGCGTACAGAGAGTTCGGCAAGCTGGCGGTTTCGGTCTGGCTCCATAATGGCCCAAGCCGCCGCATCGGCCGCAGCGTCGAGCGCTGCCTGTCCGCTTTGCGCGAACACCTGCTGTGCCGCGCGCGCGCGCGCAATCAGCGCGGCCACCACATCAGGGGTCTCGCTACCATCGACGCTCTTGGCCTCGCTTTCTTTTTGTCGTGCATTCATCCCTGTCTCCGTTTCTGAGAAAACTGTATTGACTTAAATCTAGTCAAGACACCGAAGCAAGAAGTCCCGTTTTCTCAAGATTTGTTTTCAGTCATGCGAAAAGAATCAAAAAGTGCGATTTCCGGGACTCAGCGAAGTCCCGAAAAGCGCTAATATTGATGCAACGGTTGAAAAAAGAAGCCAGCGCCTAAATGTGGATTGCGCGATTGGCTCATTCGAAGAACGACAGTCTGGAGACGACATGTCGACATCAAACCAGTCCAACGCGGCGGCAGTTCGCGCCTTTCGGGTCCTTGAAATCCTTGCCTCGGCTGGCCGGCCGCTCTCGCTGACCGACCTCGTCGATGCGATCGAATTGCCCAAACAAACGGTGCACCGCATCCTTGCGCAATTGATGAATGCTTGGCTGGTCACGCGCGGCGCGGGCAATAAGCTTTACGAATGCTCGCCGCGCGTGCGTACGCTTGCGGTCAATGTCTTGATGCATGCAGGTCCTGCTGCAGCGCGTCATGCGCTGCTCGAAGAATTGGTGAAGAAGATCGGCGAAACGTGCAATCTGACCATGCTCTCGGGCAACGATGTGATCTACGTCGATCGCGTTGAAACCGATTGGCCACTGCGCGTGCATCTGCAACCGGGTTCGCACGTGCCGCTACATTGTTCGGCGAGCGGGAAACTGTTGCTGAGCTTTTTGCCCAAGCAGCAACGCGAACGCATGATCGACTCCTTGCCACTGCGCGCTTATTCGGAATCGACGATCACCAGTCGTGAATCGCTGCGTGAAGAACTCAAGCAGACCCGCAAGCGCATGCTCGCGATCAACGACCAGGAGCACTTGCAGGGGCTGATAGCGATTGCGGTACCGGTGATGCTGGACCGCAATCGCGCCTGTGCCGCGATCGCTGTACAGGCTCCGGTCGGCCGGGTCGTTCTCGACGATTTGCTAAGTTTCGTCCCCGATTTACGGCACGCTGCCGAACTGACGGCACAGACATTCAGGACCTGATTTATCGTCGAGGCTCGATGCCAGCCGGCGCTTCAGTCGGCGTCGCAGTCCGCGGGCCGGCCCGCAGTCGCCTCGCGCAGGCCCGCGCGGGACCTCTCAGGACGCGGTGGCCACGCTATTGAACGTTGCCGATCGTCGCTCCAGTATCCGTGCCGACCACGCCGAAACCGCCGCGGAAAATATCACGTATGCGCATACCAGCCAGGGGCTGCCGCCGTTCATCCGAAGCAGGGCGGTGGCGATGATGGGCGTAAGGCCGCTGGCGAATATGCCGGAGAATTGATAGACGAACGAGATGCCGGTATAGCGCACACTGGCATCGAACAACTCCGCGAATAGCGCGGCTTCGGGCCCGTACACCATCGCGTAAAAAATACCGAACGGGATCACCATTGCAAGCCAGATCATGAAGGTGTTCCCCACCTGGTTTTCCATCAACCAGAAAGACGGCAGCACCGACAACCCGCAGACGATGGATCCCCAGCGGTACATGCGGGCACGTCCCACGACGTCCGACAGACGGCCGAACACGGGAATGAAAAAACACATCACGATCGCCGAGATCATTACGCCGAGCAAAGCATCCGTGCGACTCATCGCGATCCGTTGCGTCAGGTAGCCGATCGCAAACACCGCGAAAATATTGAAGAACACGCCGTCGATGTAGCGCGCACCCATACCCAGCAATACGGTGCTGCGATAGCGAGTGATCATGTCGACGAACGGCACCTTCACGTCCTTGCGGGCACGCTTGAGCGCGAGAAACTCGGGCGTTTCCATGACCTTGAGTCGAATATACAAACCGATTGCGACTAGTAGCAGCGATACCCCGAACGCGACGCGCCAGCCCCACGCGAAAAATGCCGTCTCCGACAGCGTGTGCGAGAGCAGCGCGACCACGCCGGACGCCAGGCACAGCCCGATCGACAAGCCGATTTGCGGCAGACTCGCATAGAGGCCGCGCATATTGGGCGGAGCATATTCATAGGCCATCAGCACCGCGCCTCCCCATTCGCCGCCTAGTCCGATGCCCTGCAACATGCGTAGGGCGAGCAAGAGAATCGGCGCCCAGATGCCGATCTGCGCATAGGTCGGCACGATCGCCACGCCCGCGGTAGCCACGCCCATGATGAGAAGGGTGAGCACCAAAGCGGATTTGCGTCCGATGCGATCGCCGAAATGGCCGAAGATGACGCCCCCCAGAGGTCGTGTGACAAAGCCGACTGCGAAGGTGCCATAGGCCAGCATCGTCGAGACGAGCGGGTCGCCACCCGGAAAATACAGCTTGTTGAATACAATGCCGGCCACGACTCCGTATAGGAAGAAGTCGTACCACTCGACGGTCGCGCCGATCACACTGGCTAGTGCGACGCGACGGACAATGCGGTAATCGATTGTCATAGCTGCTGCTCCGATGGATGCCGCGCGACGTTCGTTGCGCCGCTTGGCAGGTCATGCCCCTCGGTGTCTCCTCCGGGGCGGGTTGGTGAGGCCTCTGGATCTTGTTCAGGATGCTATTGCTGACCCCCACACGCGTTACGCCGGCACTGCAACCTTGGGGTGCACTTGCCGGCTCGCCGTCTCATGCGCGTCCTCGAGGATCATGTCGGATGCTTTTTCCGCAACCATCACGATCGGCACATTGGTGTTTCCGGATACGAGCGTGGGCATGATCGAGCAATCGACCACGCGCAAGCCGCTCACGCCGTACACGCGCAGACGCTCGTCGACGACGGCCATCGGATCGCTGGCGACGCCCATCTTTGCTGTACCCGAGGGATGGAAGATGGTCTGCCCGTGTTCGCGGCAAAAGTGCAGCAACTCGGCATCGGTTTGCGCGTCGGCACCAGGCCGCAACTCTCGTTTCATCAACGACGCCATCGGCTCGCTCGCGGCGACGCGGCGTGCAAAGCGCACACCGGCTACCGCGGTGCGGCGGTCGAGCTCGGTATCGAGGTAATTGGATTGGATCGACGGCGCTACACTTGCCTGCGACGAGCGTATCTGCACTCTGCCGCGCGATTGCGGACGCAATTGGCAAACCGAATAGGTGCACCCTGGGAACGCGTGAACATCGCCACCCGCCGTATCGGCTGACAAGGTCGCAAAATGAAACTGGATATCCGGCGCCTTGGCTTCATCGGGCAACGCGCGGCAGAACATGCCACCTTGATTGATCCCGACCGCGAGCGGCCCGTCGCGCAACAGCAACCATTGCAGGCCGATCTTCGTGCGTCCGACCCAGGAGCGTAGTTGGTCGTTTGTCGTGATCGGTTTCGTCACTTCATAGAGCAGCCGGACCTGTAGATGATCTTGCAGATTCTCGCCGACGCCGGGCCGGTTCGCGACCACCGGGATGCCGAATTCGCGCAGCAAAGCCTGCGGCCCAATTCCCGACAACTGCAGTAGTTGCGGCGACTGCAAGGCGCCGGCCGCCAGGATCACTTCGCGATTGGCGCGGATGTCCACGGTTTCGCCGTGCCGCGCATAGCGCACTCCGACCGCGCGCGTGCCCTCGAACATCACACGCGACGCCTGCGCATCGGTTTCGACGTGGAGATTGGTGCGTCCTCGCGCAGGCTTGAGGAAGGCCACGGCCGTGGAGCAACGCAGCCCGTGCTTGGTGGTAAACTGGTAATAGCCAACGCCTTCCTGGTCGCCCGTGTTGAAATCGTCGACGGTGGGTACGCCCAATGAATTCGACGCCTCGATAAATGCGTCGACCAGTTCGTGGCGTTGTTTGATCGTGGACGCCCATAACGGTCCGTCTACACCGCGCGTCGCCGACGCCCCCAGTTCGTTGTGTTCGAGCCGCCGAAAATACGGCAGGCATTCGTCCCAGCTCCAGCCCTGATTTCCGAGCGCGGCCCAGTGATCGTAATCGTCCTTTTGGCCACGTATGTAGATCAGGCCGTTGATCGAGCTTGAACCGCCTAACGTACGACCTCGCGGCCAATAAAGCTTGCGATCCAGCATATTCGGATCGGGATCCGTATAGAAGCCCCAGTTGTACACCGGATGGAACATCGTCTTGCCATAGCCGATCGGCAAATGGATCCAGGGGGATCGATCGGCGGGTCCGGCCTCCAGCAGGCATACGGAATAACGGCCGTTCTGCGTCAGGCGGTTGGCCAATACGCAGCCGGCCGAGCCGGCACCGACGATGACATAGTCGAAGCTTTGCGCCATGGGGTTGTCTCGCGGGTTGTCTCGCCCAAAGTTCCGTTATAAAAACCGGTATGTTTTGTACAAATATATTCATCGAAACGGCTCTGATCAAGCTAATCCACGCTAGGATGGGCGATGTGAGACGGAAACCAACTTTTTGTTTCACTTTCGCGAGGACAACGAATGGAATTGCTACGCGACTGCGTTGCGGACGAGCGACCGCACGACGAAACCCGTGTGCTGCGATCGCTCCTGATACTCGAGCAACTGGCAGTGGCCGGACAGCCGCATTCGCTGTCGCTGCTAGCCGCGCGCCTGCATATTCCGAAGGCAACGTTGATGCGTCTGATCGAAGCACTCGAACTGCAGGGCTATGTCACGCATACGCCCGATTCGCGGGGCGCGGATCGCGGCATTGCGCTCGGGCCGCGCGCGGCGCAATTGGCGCTACTCACGCTCGCCAACAACGCGTTTACCCGGGGATGCCGCTCGGTATTGCGCGCTCTGGTCGATCAACTCGGCGAGAGCTGCAATCTCACTGCATTAGAAGGTGATTCGGTGCTGTATATCGAGCGAGTCGAAACGCACGAGCCGCTGCGGCTGCACATGCAGCCGGGTATGCGTGTGCCTTTGCATTGCACGGCGAGCGGCAAATTGTTTCTTTCGCAGATGGCGCTTGCTGAGCGCAAGCAGTTGCTCGCGCGCCTGCCGCTCAAGCGCATGACACCGAGGACGTTGACGGACACGACGCTGCTCGAAGCCGAGCTCGATCGCTTGGCTGTGCGCGGCATCGGTATCGACAACGAGGAGTTCGTGCGCGGCATGGTGGCTGTTGCGGTGCCGGTGCGAGACGCGCAGGGCGGCGTGCTGGCCTCGGTGGCCGCACACGCGCCCACAGCACGTGCGAGCTTGCAGGACCTGCTGGAAGCCGTGCCGCGGATCGAGGCGGCAGCAGCTAAGCTCGTGCCCTTGTTGAGTCGACGTGAGGTCGATAAGGAGCCGATGAGGAGTCGCTAGTGAGCAATGAAGCGGGTGCTGTCAGCCAGTCGATCGCGTGAAAAAATGCGCGCCCCGGATAAAGGGCGCGCCGACTTCGGTCAGACGTAGTCTTTGTATTTCGCAAGCTTGCGCACAGGCATCGACAGCGCATCGCGGCGGAACGGATCGCCCAACTCGCGAGTCACCATCATTTCGAGCACGGTCGTCTTGCCTTGCTTTTGCGCTTCGCAAGCGGCGGCCAGTGCGGGCCCGACGTCGGACAGTTTTTCGACCACCAGGGCTTCGGCGCCCATCGAACGCGCGATGGCAGCGAAGCTCGGATTCTCGAGGTCAGTGCCCAGGAAGCGGCGGCTGTAGAAGTCCACTTGGTTCTTCTTCTCGGCACCCCACTGCTTGTTATGAAACACGACCGCAGTCGTGGGGATGTTTTCGCGCACGCAGGTGAGGATTTCACCGAAACTCATGCCCCACGCGCCATCGCCGACATAGGCGACGGCCGGGCGATCAGGTGCCGCCACCTTCGCGCCGATCACCGCGGGGAACGCATAGCCGCAGTTGCCGAAGCTCATGGCAGCCAGCATCGAGCGCGGTTGCTCGAAGCGCAGATAGCTGTTCGACACCGAGCAAATGTTACCGATGTCGGTCGACACCATCGCGTTTTTCGGCATCGCCTTTTCCATTTCGCGCAGCATCTGGCGCGGGTGCATTGCGCTGGAGTCGCGGATCATGTCGAGGCTATAAGGATCGCGCTCATGGGTCCATTCGTTGAGCTCCTGCTCCCACGCGTTCTTTTGCTTGGCGACTTCCGCGAGGCGCTTGTCGCGGTTCGCATGGCAGGCCAGCTCGCTGCCGCGCAGTTCCTGCGCGAGGGCCAATGCGGACGATTTGGCGTCGCCCAACAGGCCCACCGAGATTTTCTTCACGAGGCCGAGCATCTTGGGGTCGGCATCGACCTGGATGATTTTCGCATGGGTCGGCCAGTAATCGAGACCATGCTGCGGCAGCGTCCCGAACGGTCCTAGGCGGGTACCGAGTGCGAGCACCACGTCGGCTTGCTGGATCAGTTGCATGCCGGCTTTCGATCCTTGGTAACCGAGCGGACCGCACCACAAGCGATGATTGGCCGGGAACGAATCGTTATGCAGATAGCTGTTCACCACCGGTGCATCGAGCAATTCAGCCAGTGCGACACACGCATCGACGCCATCCGACATCACGACGCCGCCGCCGGCGATGATCACCGGAAATTTGGCGCCGGCCAGCAATGTAGCGGCTTCCTTGAGCGCTTGCGACCCGCCGGAGCCATTTTCGATGCGGATCGGCTCCGGAATTTCGTATTGGTACTCGCCGTAAAAATAATCACGCGGGATATTCAGTTGGGTCGGGCCTATGTCGAGCATCGCGCGATCGAAGCAGCGCGCGGTGATCTCCGCCATGCGGCGTGGGTTATTCACGTGCCCTTGATACTTGGTGATCTTGGAAAAGATCGGCAACTGCTCGGTTTCCTGGAAGCCGCCCAAGCCCATACCCATCGTGCCGCTTTCCGGCGTGATCATCACCACCGGGCTGTGGGCCCAATAGGCGGCGGCGATCGCCGTCACGAAATTCGTAATGCCCGGGCCGTTTTGCGCCATGCACACGCCGTGACGCCCGCTTACGCGCGAGAACCCATCGGCCATGTGGCCGGCGCCCTGTTCGTGAACCGTCGGGATATAGCGGATGCCGGCGGCCGGGAAGATGTCCAGCGCGTCCATGCACGCCGATCCCACGATGCCGAACACGTCCGTCACGCCGTTGGCGACCAAAGTCTCGACGAAGGCTTCGGACGGTGTCATGGTCGTGAGGCCTTTGGTGACTTCACGCTTAAGGGGGTCGCGCTTGCTCATAGTGTGTCTCCTGCTGGATTGAATGATGGGGCGGGCGTAGGTGTCGATCGATCTGCAGGATCAGCTGCGTCAGCGAGCGGCGTGGTGGAACAAAACGTTCTGTTTATTGGTTTTATGAAGTTTATTTCATGGAATCCAAAATCGCAAATCATTTTTCAGTACGTTTTGTTGACTTTTTTGTTTGTCTAACCCATAGTGGGCTGCATGGACAGTAATAAACTTCAGTCGATGAGCAGCTTGGAACCCAACGAGACGGTGTCGTCGAGGGTGGAGGAAGCGCTGCTTGAGCGTTCCGAAAAACGGAACGAATCGGTCCGTCCATGGCTGCCGCAGAATCGACCGACCCCGAGCGTCCGGTACAATGAGAGCGATCCATTTTCCGGAACGGCTGATATGACTAAAGCGGACACCCCCACGCTGCGCGCGTTTGCGTTGCTCGAACACCTTGTCCAGGCAGAAGGCCCGGTATCGTTGGCCGACATCGTTCATGAATTCGCGGCGCCCAAGGCATCGCTGCACCGAATGCTGGCTTCGCTCGAAGCCGGTGGCCTGGTCATACGCGAGCCCGGGCAAAAAAATGCCTACGTCATAGGCCCACGCCTGGCTCAACTGGGTTTGGGCGTTGTCATGCATTCCGGCGCGCGTCGCACGCGCCATGCGATGCTGTCGCGGCTGGTGGGCGATCTCGGCGAGACTTGCAACCTGACCATGCTGCACGAGACCGAAGTGCTGTATCTCGACCGGGTCGAAGCACCCTGGCCGCTGCGGCTCGATCTCAAGCCCGGTTCGCACGTTCCGGCTTACTGCAGCGCGAGCGGCAAGCTGCTGCTCGCCATGCTGCCGCGTGATCAGCGCATGTCGCTTACGCGTGCGCTCAAGCTCGAACGCTATACGCCCAACACCATTACCGACCCTGAACTGCTCCAGGCCGAGCTCGACCGTACGGCCCACAAACGCGTCGGTATCGACAACGAGGAATTTTTCGCGGGCATCGTATGTGTAGCCGCCCCCGTTGTCGACGAACGCAACGTTTGCATCGCGGCGATCGCGGTGCACGCACCGGTGTCGCGCGTTCCGTTGTCGCGCGCGCTGGAATTCGTGCCGCGTCTTCAGGAAGCGGCGCGGGAGATTGCCAAAACGTTCTGACGCGCACACCCCTGCCTTCGGTCCCTTGGGTGCGCGCCGACGGACGACTATCGAATAGCCGGGGCGACCCGGTATAAGAATAGGGCGGGAGAAGACATGTCGCACGCTTACCTCTATTTGAACCAACTGATCGATCGCGCCACCCGCCAAGCGGATCAGGTGCTTGCTGTGGTTTATCCCTGCGAGACGGTGGCGTTGCGCGCGAGTCTGGACGTCGCTAGACGCGATCTCGCGCGCGTGATTCTGGTCGGGCCCGCATCGCGCATCGCGGCGATCGCCCGAGCGGATGGCGCCGACCTATCGCAGGTCGAGATTGTCGATACCCCGGACGACCCTGTCACCGCCGCTCGCACAGCGGCAGCGCTGGTCGCCGAAGGGCGCGTGCAGATCCTGATGAAGGGCAGCTTGCACACCGACGAACTGATGTCCGTGCTGGTTAGCCGCGAGGCGGGGCTGCGCACCAACCGACGCATCTCGCACGCATTCCTGTTCGATCTTCCCGATGTCGATCATCCACTGCTGATGACGGACTGCGTCGTCAACATCGAGCCTGACTTGCTGGTGAAGCGCGACATCGTGCAAAACGCGATCGATCTTGCGCACGCCATCGGGATCGTGCGTCCGCGCGTGGGCATACTGTCGGCGACGGAGTCGATCAACCCGGCGATACGCGGGACCATAGACGCCGCTGCGCTTTGCAAAATGGCCGATCGCGGGCAGATCACCGGCGGCGAACTCGACGGTCCGCTCGCATTCGATAACGCCATTTCCGCGGAATGCGCGCGCACCAAGAACATCGCGTCGAGGGTGGCGGGCAGCCCGGACATCTTGCTGGTACCCAACCTCGAGACCGGCAACACGCTTTACAAATCGTTCGTTCATTTGGGGCATGCGCAGTGCGCGGGTCTTGTGCTCGGTACACGTGTGCCGGTCGTACTGACGAGCCGGGCTGACTCCGAATTCTCCCGGCTCGCATCGGTCGCGCTCGGTGTGGTGATGGCACGGTATGCTCACGCGGTACCGGCGTGAGGCAGAGGCCTGAAGCAGAGCCCTACGGATTTTCGTCTGGTATGTAGTACAACTGATAAATAATGTATTGCCAAATATGGCGAAACGGCGCGAACATGTGCGCGGGCAGCGGCTACGTATAAATAGGCAGAGTCTGCTTGGTGGCGGCCGAAATGGTCGCGTCCACCAACGGTTTGGGCTACATGGTGCTCAATGCGGCTGAGTTCCTGGCGAGTGACGTGGTCATCATGGGCATCATCATGATCGGTTTCTTCGCGTTCAGCTTCGACTTGCTGATGCGATACGTGGAACGTGCGCTGGTGCCATGGAGAGGAAAGGTGTAATTGCAGGACGGACAAAAAGCCGGGCCATGCATGTCAACAGGTCTGGCACATCCGATGAGAATCGACTGGTGATCAGGTAGCCCCCGGCCCCAAGTTGAAGAGCGACGCATTCTTCGATGTCGCGAAGTACCCGACCGCGAGCTATAAGAGCACGCGCGTGGTCTTTACGGGGGACCAGCCATCGGAGGTTATCGGCGACTTGACCTTGCACGGCGTGACCCGGCCGGTGACGCTGAAGATCGTTTCGTTCAAATGCCACATGCCTGCGGCGCTCAAACGCGAAGTCTGTGGTGCCGACGCCACCGGCAGTTTCGATCGCGCCGATTTCGGCATGAACTATGGCGCTGCCAATGGCTACAAGACCTTGACGAAATTGCAGATTCAAGTGGAAGGCATCAAATCGGAGTAGCGGTCGGAATAAAGGTCGCGGGAGCAATTGGCTAAAGAGTGTGGCTGCGAACGTGAATTCCCAAGAAACCGGAGCGTGACCATGCGCTCCGTTTTTTCATGGCGGTTCGCCAAGCGAAACAGTCGTTCGTGAACTAGCTCAGATTTCACACAAATTCCTGGGGCCGAGCGATTCCGACGAATCGCGAGTCCGGCCGCCCGAACCCGGCCAAAAAGCAAGATCCCCAGCTAGTACAGGGTTTGCACTGATTTCTCCGGTAGATGCTTGCTGTGCGAGGACACGCTTTCGAAACGCTCTGCCAGTGGGCACCCCGATGTTTCGCTAGGCGAACGGTTATTCCGAAATCTGTTGACCGTGCCATTTCGCGTCGGCACACTTGGCCCCAAGAACGGTGTGCGAGAATCCGGCGCTCATTCGACACCTCAGGGGAACATAGCGATGCAGACAGAGACGGCCCAGCCATTGCAGGCATTCGATGCCGACGGTGCGAGCCATGATCGTCAGTTCGTGAATGCTCTCGCACGCGGGCTGGAAATCCTGCGCTGCTTCCGACCGGGGGAGGTCTACCTGACCAACGCGGAGCTTGCCAGGCGCACGGCAATGCCCAAACCGACCGTCTCGCGCTTGACCCACACGCTGACTCGGCTCGGCTACCTGAGTTACTCGCGCACGCAAGGCAAATATCAACTGGCGGCCGGCGTGCTGGCGCTCGGATATTCGCTGCTGTCGAATCTCGACGTGCGCAAGGTGGCGCGGCCGTGGATGCAGGAGCTGGCCGAATATGCGCAGGCTTCCGTGTCGATCGGCGCGCGCGATCGGCTCAGCATGGTCTATATCGAAACCTGTCGTAGCAACTCGAATGTGACCTTGCGCCTGGACGTGGGCTCGCGTATCCCGATCGGTACAACCTCAATGGGCAAAGCGTTATTGAGCGCATTGCCGCAAGTCGAGCGCGACTACCTGATGGATCACATCCGCATGCGCGACGAGGAAAAATGGCCGCGCATCAAAGCCGGCATCGAGCAAGGGTTCAAGGATTACCAGGACCATGGCTTCTGCATGGCGGCCGGGGAGTGGCAAAAAGACGTGCACTCGGTAGGCGTGCCATTGGTCGGCGTGGATGGCGAAAAAGTGATGGCTTTCAACTGCGGCGGCCCGGCGTTCCTGCTGTCGCGCGACGCGCTCGAAACCGATCTGGGCCCGGGTCTGGTCAGATTGGTCCGTAAAGTACAAACCAGTCTGGGCCGTGCTTGAGCCTGCCCGGCAACCTAGAGACCCTGATGATTCGTGATCAAGAAACCCTGAACGTCCTGCTGTCCAGCATTTCCCGTTTCGTGCGCGAACGCTTGATACCGAATGAGTCGGAAGTGGCCGATACCGACGAGATCCCGGTGAAACTGGTGGCCGAAATGCGTGAGCTCGGATTGTTCGGGCTATCGATTCCCGAAGCCTACGGCGGCCTGGCGTTGACGATGGAAGAGGAGGCCCTGGTCGCTTTCGAAATCGCTCGCACTTCGCCTGCGTTTCGCTCGCTGATCGGCACCAACAATGGCATCGGTTCGCAGGGGATTGTGATCGACGGCACCGAGGAACAAAAGCAGAGGTATCTGCCCCGTCTGGCGGCTGGGGACATCATCGGTTCGTTCGCGCTGACCGAACCGGGCGCGGGTTCCGATGCGGCGTCACTGCGCACCAGCGCGGTACGCGACGGCGACGACTACGTGTTGAACGGCACCAAGCGCTATATCACCAATGCGCCCGAGGCCAGCATCTTCACGGTCATGGCTCGGACCGACGCGGAAAAACGCGGTGCTGGCGCGATCTCCGCGTTTATCGTCGAGAAGGGCACACCCGGTCTGTCGCTGGGCAAGGTCGATCGCAAGATGGGGCAGCAGGGCGCCCACACCTGCGATGTCATTTTCGAAAACTGTCGCGTGCCGGCGGCCAACCTGATCGGCGGCAAAGAAGGCGTGGGTTTCAAAACTGCGATGAAAGTGCTCGATAAAGGCCGCTTGCATATCGCGGCCGTGTGCGTGGGTGCGGCCGAGCGCATGCTCGACGACGCCTTGCGCTATGCGATGGATCGCGAGCAGTTCGGCAAGCCGATCTCGGAGTTCCAATTGGTGCAGGCTATGCTGGCAGACTGCCGCACGGAAATCTATGCAGCACGCTGCATGGTGCTTGATGCGGCGCGGCGGCGCGATGCGGGCGAGGACGTATCGACCGAAGCGTCGTGCTGCAAGTTATTCGCGTCGGAGATGTGCGGGCGCGTGGCCGATCGCTGCGTGCAGATCCATGGCGGCGCAGGTTACGTGTCCGAATATGCGATCGAGCGGTTTTACCGCGACGTGCGCCTGTTCCGTATCTATGAAGGCACTTCGCAGATTCAGCAGTTGGTGATTGCGCGCAACATGATCAAGGGAGCGCAAGCCTGATGACTGTCCAGGCCGACGCGCTGCTCGCGGCGTTGCCGCGGCGCTTGAGCGACATCCCGCAACGCTGGGCCATGCGTACGCCAAACGCCTTGGCCCTGTGCGAAGGCACGCTGAGCTGGACCTACCGCGACTTGCATCAGGGCATTCAAGCCGCGACGGCCTTGCTGCGCGAACTGCAGGTCAGGCCGGGCGACCGCGTCATGATCGTTGGGGAAAATAGCGCGTTGCAGGTGGCGTTGATTTTTGCGGCGGGTGCATGCGATGCGTGGGCGGTGTGCGTGAATGCGCGGCTCTCGGCGCGCGAACTCGACGCGATTCGTGACCATTGCGGCCCGCGTCGCGTGTTTTATACGATCGGCGTGTCGCCCGATGCCGCTGCGCATGCCGAGCGTCACGGCGCTACGCCGTACGAGCCGGAATCTGCGGTCGAAGGCGATGCAACTCGCGACGCGAAATACGCGACGGGACTGTTGGGTGGGCTGGCGATAGGCGCGCTTGATGCGGCGGCGGAAGTTGAACCCGTTGCTGCCGAAAGCCACGAGCAGGTTGCCGCGCTGATCTATACGACTGGCACCACCGGCACGCCCAAGGGCGTGATGTTGACGCACCGCAATCTGCTGTTTATCGCGCAGACATCAAGCACTCTGCGCAGCCTGGTCTCTGACGATCGGGTCTATGGTGTATTACCGATTTCGCATGTCTATGGTTTGGCTTCCGTCATGCTGGGCACGCTGAACGCGGGGGCTTGCCTGTATCTGGTGCCGCGCTACACACCGCATGGCCTGCTCGATGCGTTGCGCGACCAGGGCATCACGGTGTTGCAGGGCGTACCGGCGATGTATGCCCGTTTGCTTGAGTGTCTCAAAGACGCACGGGCGGACCGGCAAGCAAGCGGGCAGCTGGAGGGACTAGCGCAAGCACACGCAGGCCGTACGTTGTCGGCGCGCACGCTGCGTTTTATCTATGCAGGCGGCTCGCCGCTTGACCCAACGCTTAAGCGTGAGGTGGAGCATTTGTTTGGCCAGCCCTTGCATAACGGCTATGGCATGACCGAAAGCTCGCCGACCATCAGCCAGACCCGACGCGAGGCGCCGCGGCAGGATACTTCGGTCGGCCCGGCGATTCCCGGAATCGACGTGCGCATCGTCGATTCGGCGTGGCGCGATGTGGCCGCTGGAGAACCTGGCGAGTTGTGGGTGCGCGGCCCCAACGTCATGAAAGGCTATTACCGCGAACCCGTTTTGACCGCGCAGGCGTTGTTGCCGGGCGGCTGGCTCAATACGGGCGACATCGCGCAGCAGGCCGACGATGGTGCGCTCTTCATCGTCGGACGTACCAAGGAATTGATTATCCGTTCGGGCTTCAACGTCTATCCGGTGGAAGTCGAGACGGCGCTGAATTCGCATCCGAGCGTGATCCAGTCTGCAGTGGTCGGACGCACGGTGGCCGACGGGAACGAGGAGGTCGTGGCTTTCGTCGAGTTGGACCCGGCGCGAGCGGTAGCGATCGACGAATTGCACACCTATCTGGCGAAGATTCTGTCGCCGTATAAATGCCCCGCCGAAATCGTCGCGATGCAGGCCTTGCCGGCGGCCGCAACCGGAAAAATCTTGAAAGGACGGCTCAAGCAGCAAGCGCAGCAGATGTATGACGCTCGGCAGCAAGCACCGCAGGAAGGCCAGCAAGGAGCACGGCAAGACAAATAACACGCTGGCAAACGACACAACATCGGGGTGCCGAATCAATCCACGGGCAACCCCGACGTATGCATGGAAAAATCAGCAAAAGAAAGTAAGCATAGAAAAGCGGGTCCAAAAAGAGACTCGCACTCACAGGAGACGCAGACATGTTTTCTCGCACCACAAAAAGCGCAATGGCCGCGCTTGCGGTATGGGCCTGCTGGGCAGCAGGCGCGGCGCCGGCGTGTGCCGACGAATTGAAAGTGGGCGTGGAGATGCCGCTGACCGGCACGCTCGCGCGCGTCGGATCGGGCATGCAGGAGGGCGTCCAGGTGGCGGCGGACGTATTCAACAAGAACAATCCCAAGCACCAGATCAAGCTCGAGACGATAGACGACGAGTCGTCGCCGGCCAAAGCCATTGCAGCCGTCGAGAAGCTCGCGGCCGATGGCGCACTGGCAATTACCGGTGGTTACGGTTCGAACAATATCGCGCCGGCGTCGGAGGCCGCGAGCAAGTTGGGGCTCGTGTACGTCACGTCGGGCGGTGTCGATGACAGCCTGACCCATCGCGGCCTGAAAACCTTTTTCCGCATCAACAACACGGCTGGCTACCAGAAGGCGCTGGTCGGCCTGATGAGCGACATGGGCGTGAAGTCGGTCTCCATCATCGATTCGACCAAGGAAGCGCCGGCCAATCTGGCGATCGATGTCGAGAAGGTGCTCAGCGCCAAAGGCGTGAAGGTAACGTCTCATTCGTTCGATCCCGCCATTACGGATTTCAAACCCATCATCAACAAAGTCAAGATCCAGGACAAGCCGGACGTGATCCTGATGGTCGGTTACGAAAACGACTATGTCGGCATCTTGCGCGCGGCGCGCGTGCTAAAACCCGATGTCAAAGCGATGATAGGCGTGTGGTCGCTGGCCACGCCCAAAATGGCGTCGGATTTTCCGGACCTGACGCCCAACGTGTACGGCACGGCGCTGCTGCCTTTCCCCGCGGAATTCCGCAGCGCCGACGGCCGGGCATTTGCCGAGACCTACAAGCGCTTGTTCAACAAGGAACCCGATTATCTGGGGCAGTTCAGCTACGTGCAGTCGATGTTGCTGTTTGACGCGATTGCGCGCGCGGCCGATAAAGGTACGCTCAAACAAGGTGGTGTTGCCGACGAAATGCGCAAGACCGATCGCGACACCCTGATCGGTCGTGTTCAATTCAGCCCCGAGGGCGACAATCCTAATTTCACCCAACGCATGGGCCAACACCAGAGCGGCAAGATCGTGATCGTGTGGCCCAAGGACGCGGCCACCGGCAAGATGAATTTCCCCGGCGTGCCCTGGTAAAAGCGAAGTGCAGGCGGGCGCCGGTGTCATGGCGCCCGCTCCGATAGGTTCCTGCGGCAGGCTCTTGCGATAGGTCCATGCAAGTCTTTGTGGTGTCCCGGCTTTCCAATGTCCCGACCTTATGACAGAACTCATTTCACAAGCGCTGTATTCGGGCTTGCTGCAAGGCGGCTCGTACGCGCTGATCGCGCTTGGTTTGGCGCTGGTGTTCGGCACGATGAGGGTCATCAACCTGGCGCACGGCGAACTCGTGCTGCTGGCGGCCTATATTGCTTATACCGTCGAATCGAGCTATGGCTTGAATCCGATTTTCGCGATTCCGGTGGCGCTTGTGATCGTATGCCTGACGTCAGTTGCTGTGTATTTTCTGGTCGGCATGGTGAAGGTGGATCGAGAACTCAATTCGCTGATCCTGACATATGGCATCGGCATCATGTTGTCCAACGCCATGCTGCTGATCTGGAAGGCCGACGTGCGTTCCAGCAGTTCGAGCTGGTTCCAGGAGGCGTTCGTGGTCGGGCCGCTCTTCAGCATGCGTAGCGAACTGCTATTTTTTGCCATCAGCGTGGTCATACTCGTCGCCCTCTGGTGGTGGCTATCGCGCAGTTGGTACGGTCGTGCGCTGCGAGCCGTATCCAGCAATCGCGACGCGGCCAAGCTGATGGGAATCGCGCCGGCCTATACGGAGCTGGTTTCGTTTGTCGTGGCCGGCGTGCTTGCATCTTTTGCCGGCGTGGCGCTCTATAGCTACGGCGTGATTCAGCCGGCCTACGGCAACGTGTTGACGGTCAAGGCCTTCATCATCACCGTGCTGGCGGGGGTAGGGTCGATTCCCGGCGTACTGCTTGGCGCGATATTGCTCGGCGTGGCGGAGGCGTTGACCGTGACACTGGCCAGTTCAGCGCTACAGGAGCTGGTCGGCATGATGCTCTTCTTGCTGGTGCTGTTCGTGATGCCCAGCGGTTTGTTCGGCGCCGTCAGGAGGCGCGGATGAAGACCGGTCACAGCGGCGCGCTGCTGGGCTTGCTGGTGCTGGCCTACGGTGTGGTGCCGATGCTATGGGGCCATGACCCGTACGTGATGAGTTTGCTGGTGGCCGCGTTGATTATCGGCGGCGTCGCGTTGCCGTGGGCTTTGCTGGGCAATCTCGGTGGCATGGTTAGCTTCGGGCATTCGGCGTTCTTCGGTGTGGGTGCCTACACGTCGGCGATCCTGAGCATGAAGTGCGCCGTGCCCGTGTCGGCAGCGATCGTGCTGGGCGGCGTGGGCGCATGGCTTGCATCGCTCGTCATGTTGCCGGTACTGCGGCTCAAAGGCCCGTATTTCGCCTTGGCAATTCTTGCCTACGCGCGCATCTTCGAAATCATTGCCACAGAATGGAGCGGCCTGACCGGCGGATCGGGTGGCATTTCCAGTATTCCCACCGTGCCGGTGGCGTTCGGTTTCGACTTCGGCAGCAAGCTGGGAAGTTACCTGTTGATCCTCACCATAGTGTTGTTGTTCGCATGCGCCTATTGGGCGCTGCGCCGCAGCCACTATGGCATCGCCTTGCGGGCGATGCGCGAGAGCGAAGACGCCACCCGGGTGGTCGGCGTCAACAGCACGTTGCTAAAGAGCATGATGCTATTTGTGTCGGCGTTCATGACCGGTATCGTCGGGGCATTCAATGCGCACTACATCAACTTTCTCGAACCCGATTACGCGTTCAATGGAGTCTGGGTGATGTTGCCCATCGTTGCCGCGATTTTCGGCGGTTATCGCACGATCGTCGGGCCGCTGATCGGCGCCGTCGTCGTGTATCTGGTCGATCAACTGATCTTTAAAAGCTTGCTGCCGTCGGGCCATCAACTGGTGCTCGGTGCCTTGCTGGTCGCGATGATTATTTTCAGTCCGCGCGGTTTGCTGACGCTGGCACAGCGGCCTTTCAGGAGGCGCCAGCATGCTTGATTTTGGACGCGCCGGCACGCTTGATCCAGGAGGCGCCAGCATGCTAAAGCTCGAAGGCGTGTCGGTGCGATTCGGCGGTCTGAGTGCGCTCAGCGATGTGACGCTGTCTGTCGGCAGTCACGAGGTCGTCGGTTTGGTGGGCCCGAACGGCGCGGGCAAGACGACACTGTTCAATGCGATCTCGGGCTTGGTCAAGCCCACCGGCGGGCGCATTCTGTTCAACGAGGTCGATGTGATGCGCACGCCGCTGTATCGGCGCGCGCGGCTGGGCATAGGCCGCACCTTCCAGATCCCGCAGCCCATGCACGAATTGAGTGTGCGCGAGAATCTGCTGGTGGCGCAACGCTTCGGCACGGGGCAGGTCGATCGTACCAGGCTGGACGAAATTCTCGACTTTACCGGCCTGGCCGGCAAGGCCGGGTGCGATGCAGCGACCGAACTCGCACTCACTGAACTCAAGGCGCTGGAGGTGGCGAAGGCCTTGGCCACCCAGCCCAAATTGCTCTTGCTCGATGAAGTACTGGCCGGCCTCGAAACGCACGGCAAGCGCCGCTTCATGACCATGCTCAAGGAGCTGCACACGGCGTTCTCGGTGGGCATATTGATCATCGAACACGACATCGAGACGATCAACGCGTTGTGCGAGCGCGTCGCCGTGCTGAACTTCGGCAAGCTGATTGCGGACGGCACGCCGGCGCAGGTATTTGCCGATCCCGCAGTGATCGAGAGCTATACGGGAGCCGCACATGCTTGAAATCGACAAGGTGCGCGCGGGCTACGGCGCGATCAACGTGCTGTGGGATGTCTCGCTGCAAATCCAGCCTGGCAAGCTCACCACGCTGATCGGTCCGAACGGCGCCGGCAAGACCACCTTGCTGCGCGCGATCATGGGCTTGGTCCCTGTTACGCAAGGCGAGATCCGTTTGTGCGGCCGGTCGTTGGCAGGCACACCGACCTGGAAGATGGCCGATCACTCGGTCGCGATGATTCCGGAAGGCCGGATGATCTTTCGCGATATGAGTGTCGCGGAAAACCTGATCATGGGGGCTTTTGCCAAGCCGCATCGCGCCAAGCTCAAGCACAATCTTGAGCGAGCCTACGCAAGCTTTCCGCGTCTGCGCGAGCGCGCCAATCAGATGGCCGGTTCGCTGTCCGGCGGCGAAGCGCAGATGCTGGCCATGGCACGCGGGCTGATGTCCGATCCGCAACTTCTGATTATCGATGAGCCTTCCTTGGGGCTCGCACCCGTGATCGTGCACGAGCTGTTCGAAATCCTCAAGGAGCTGAAGACGCAGGGTCGCACCATCGTGCTGGTCGAGCAGAATACGCACATGGCGGTGGGCGTCGCCGACCATGTGTATCTGATGCAGGGTGGCCGGGTGATCTTGTCGCAGGCGGCCGGCGAGATCAGTCTTGAACATCTGCACGAGCTGTATTTTGCGCGCTGATTTCCGCGTGCCAGTTCCGGCCTAGCCACTCGCGCACACCGATGCGGTCAGGCAAGGCAATCAGAGCGCTCCACCCGCGATCCGGTCAGACGGCCCCCGATCGACGGCATCGAATGTCTCAGGCGGGGCCGGGCGATAGAACAAATAGCCCTGCAATTCCTCGCAACCGTGAGCGCTCAAGTAGATCGCTTGTTCGACCGTTTCGACACCCTCGGCCACCACGCTGATCTCGAGCGAATGCGCCATCGCGATAATGGTGCGGCAGATCGAGGCATCCGCCGGGTCGGTGGCCAAGTCGCGCACGAACGACCGGTCGATTTTCAGATGGTCGATCGGGAAACGCTTCAAGTAACTCAAGCTTGAATAGCCGGTGCCGAAATCGTCGATGGCGATTTTCACGCCCAGCGCCTTGAGCTTCTTCAGCACCTCGATAAACGCTTCGGGATCTTCCATCACCAGCGACTCCGTGATTTCGAGTTCGAGCAAAGCTGGCGCGAGCCCGGTATTCACCAGACAGCGTTGCACCACCTCGACGAAATTCGTCTTCTCGAATTGCGCCACCGAGACGTTGACCGAAACGGGACATTCGAAACGCCCCGCGGCGACCCAACTTTGGTTTTGTTTGCACGCGGTGTTGAGCACCCACTGGCCTATCTCGACGATCAAGCCGGTTTCTTCAGCAATGGGAATGAACTCGAGCGGCGGGAGCCAGCCTTTTTCCGGGTGCGCCCAGCGCAACAGCGCTTCGAAACCGACAATCTCGTGCGACTCGGCGTCGACCCTGGGCTGATAGTGCAATTGGAATTCGTTCTGGTCGATCGCGCGGCGCATCTCCTGCTGCATTGTCAGCAGGCGCGCGTTACCCACGTCGCGTCGCGGGTCGTAGCGGCGTAGCTCCGCTCGTCCTTCGGCCTTGGCCCGATACATCGCAAAATCGGCGTGGCTGACCAGTTTTTCGGCGGAGTCGGCATCGTCGGGATAAATCGCCAAACCGATGCTGGCGCCGATCGAGACCTCCTGTCCGGCAATCATCGCAGGCTGCTTCAGGCGCTGCATCGCCGCCTTGAGGCGGCTTTCGATCATCGATGCATGGGCGACGCGCGGAAACAAAATGACGAATTCGTCACCGCCGAAGCGCGCCAGCGTTTCGCCTTCCTCGATGTGTTCGCGCAAACGCTGCGCGACGGTCTTCAAAACCTGATCGCCAGCGTCGTGGCCGATGCTGTCGTTGAATACCTTGAAGTGATCGAGATCGACGAAAGCGACCGCAATCGGCGCCTGGGTCGGCGACGCTGCCAGCATGGCCTGTTGCACCCGGTCGAAGAACAAGGCGCGGTTGGGCAGGCCGGTGAGCGCGTCGTAATTGGCGCGCCGGGCCAGCTCTTCCTCGTAGCGCATGCGCTCCGACACGTCGGTCTGGATCCCGACGTAATGAGTCAGCACCCCGTTCTCGTCGCGCACCGGCGCAATGCGCAAGCTGTTCCAGAACGCCGAGCCGTCCTTGCGGTAGTTCTTGAGGATGGTCTGGCCTGGCCGCTGTTCGCGCAGGGCCGCGCGGATTTCCTCTAGAGCCAGTTGATCCGTGTCCGGGCCCTGCAAGAACTGGCAACTGCGCCCCAGCACCTCCGCGGCGGTGTAGCCGGTCATGCACTCGAAGCCCGGGTTCGTGTAGAGGATCGGAAGATTGGGGCGGGTCGCATCGACCATCACGATACCGTCGAGCGTTGCATCGACCGCATGTTGGCGTAGCCGCAGCGCTTGCTCGGCCCGGTGCCGTTCGGTCACGTCCTGGATCACGCCGGAGAAGTGAGTCACCCGGTTTATTTCGTCGAAGGTGGCCGACCCTCGCCCATCGATGTAAACGGTTTCGCCATCGGGTCGAATGATCCGATAGTGCTGATGAAACGGCGTGAAATTGCGTATGGAATCGAGCCGTTTGGCGGCAACGCGTGCGCGATCGTCGGGATGTATCATCGCGTTGTATTCGGCGCGGGTGATCGTGCGGGAATGCGGCGGCAGGCCGAGGATCTGCAGCGCCAGGTGCGAGGCGCTGAACCGGTCGGTTTCGATTTCGTAGCGCCAGTAACCCATGCGTGCAAGCGAATGCGCTTCGAGCAGGCGATTACGCGTGGCGACCAGCCGGCGGTCGGTGCGGTCGCGCTCGATGACCACTGCCGCCACACCGCGCAACGCGCGCAACAACTCGCGCTCGGCGTCGGTCGGCTGGGTCACAACTCGGTAATAACACGCAAAGGTGCCGACCACCTCGCCATTCGACGCCACCACGGGAGTCGACCAGCAGGCGAGTACGCCGTGGGCCGCGGCAGTTGCTGCACAACATTGCCAATGCTCGTCGTTGGCGATCTCTTGCGCCACGACTTCGCGCTTTAGGACCGCGGCTGCACCGCACGAACCGCTGGTCACCCCGATCGCGAGGCCGTCCAGAGCGTCGCACAGCGCTGCAGGCAGCGTGGGCGCGCTGGCTAGTTGCAGCATGCGTCGCTTGCTGTTGACCAGCATGATCGCCGGCATAATGCGCGGCGCCTGCTGAGTCAGCAACAGGGCCAGCCGGTCGAGAATGGCGTGCAATGGCGCGCCCGAGGCGGACATCTGCAGAATCCGCGCCTCTTCGCTGATAAACGCTTCGCGCAGGACACGCTCGGTGACGTCGCGCACCACGCTCAGGACGGCCCCCTTGCCGAAAGCCGGGTACTGCGACGACTGCACTTCCATATGAAACGTGGAGCCGTCGAGTTTGCGCCCCAGATAGATAAGCGGAGGTGTGCGCTTCTGGGTCTTGAGCGCGAACATGCGTTGCTTGAGTACCGGGTGCGCGGACTCGTCGAAAAGGCTCATGTACGTCTGGCCGATCAGCTCCTTGGGGTCGTGCGCGCCGAACAGATGCGCGCCTGCCCGGTTGATGAATTGCAACACCCCGTCCTGATAGACCTGGACGCTTTCAGGGAACAGGTCTACCAAGGTCGCATAACGTTCTTCACCTCGGCTGACCTGCGCGACCGCGCCGGCTCTTTCCGCCTCGAGGTGCTTGCGTTCAAGGAACAACGAGATATTTTCCGCGACCTTTCCGAACAGCGAGATCAGCTCCGCGTCAAAGAAGTCGTGTTGGGAGAAGGCGGCGCACATGGTGCCGGTGACCTTGCCGCGCAACTTGAGCGGGAAGGCAGCCCCGGACTTCAAGCCTGCTGCGAGATAGGGTTCTTGCCAGCCGGGACTCGGGTGAGCGGTATCGAAGTTATCGATCAAGGTGGTTTCGCCTGTCACGGCGGCGCGCACCGAACCGCTGTGTGCTTGCGATAGGGGCTCGTCGAGCCGGTAGCGCAAGTTTTTCAGCGTTCCAAGCGGCAAGCCCGCCGAGGCGACCGGCATCAGTTCGACGTCGTTTTCCACCAAGCCTATCCAGGCCATTTTTGCCCCACCGGTTTCCACGACGATTTGGCAGGTCTTGGCGAATAACTCCACCTGCGTCTCGGCATCGACGATCGCTTGATTGGTCAGCGCGACCACTTCGAAAAACCGCCTCGAGCGCGTCAGCGACGCTTCCAGCGCCACGCGCTCGCTCGCATCGTCGGCCGATAGCAGCCATACGGCAGCCTCGCCGTCATGGGCTCGCTGCAGCCGTGTCTCGACCGGATAGGTCGAGCCGTCGCTGCGTTTGTGCTTGAACATGCCCATCGAGCCGCGCGGCTGGGGTTCGGCCGTTCGACCCTGGCCCGTTGCATCGAAATGGGCGATCCACTTGAGGTAATCGGGGTCGAGCGCAGTGATCGGCAGATCGCGGATCGTTTGTTTGGTATAGCCGAGATTGTCGCAGGCGGCGCGGTTGGCATAGAGGACCAGTAAAGATGCGCTGTCGATCACCAGGACTTCGCGAGCCGTTTGTTCGACCATGCTGGCGATCGGCATGGCGGCCCGGATCGTCTTGATATTTTCAAGCATGCTGACAACGACGTTGCCAAGCCGCAGCAATGCGCGGCGCTGTTCCTCGGTCAGCTGTCGCGGCACGACATCGGTTACGCACAAGCTGCCGAGGATCTGCCCGGTGGGGCTGCGCAACGGCGCGCCGGCGTAAAAGCGTAAGCGCGGGCCTGCTGTCACGAGCGGGTGGTGAACAAAGCGGATATCGGCGTGAGTGTCGGCGACTTCGAATAAGTCGGGGCTGACAACCGTATGGTTACAGAATGCCCCGGTGTCCGCATCGTGCGCGGCGGGAATCCAGCCGATGGCGGCCAGAACATCAAGGCGGTCGTGATGGACAAGCGACACCAGGCAATTCGGTGTGCCGCAGATCGATGCCGCCAGGGCCGCAATTTCGTAAAACGCCGTGCGATCGACGATCAGCTGCGGCTGATACGCGTCTAGCGTGGCGAGTCGCTCCCCGTCGTGTCGTGCGACGCTAGTGTCTTTCATAGTCCGCCTTGAAGCTCGACGCTGTAAGATATTTGTAAAACCCTGCGAGGGCGGAGCGTTTCACGCTTGTGCTGCGTGCAAGTTAGCGCGCCTGCGATGCAGCCATATGAATAGGATAGCGGCGTATTTTTGCGATTTTGTAGTCTGCGTCGCAAAGAATACCAAAAAGGGCGCGATCCTGGCAGAAGGTTGGTCGTAATTGCGCCATCTCTTCAGGACGACCGATTGCCGCGATTTACGGCTCCGACTTATTGCGCTGACTTACTGCCTGCGCACCACTTGGGTGGCTGCCCGGACACCTGCCGCGACAGCCCCGGTGGCCAAAATCCGGGAAGCGCCTAACGAGCGCCGTCGAGCAAATCACCTAGCAAATTGTCGAACGCTGCTTGCGCGTCCTCCAACTCCTGCAACGCGGCATCGAACGTTTGCAGCGCGAATTTTGACGGATGGGCTTCTCCTGCCGGCGGGAAATGCGTCTGCAGCGCGGCAAACGCAGTCTGAACCCGTAGCGTCGCCGCCACGATGCGCTCCATTGCCTGAGCTTCTTCCGCACGCCTTTGCGCTGCTTCGGTATTCGCGTCCATCGCTACTCCTCGATTCGTCCCAGCCGCTAGTATGCTTGAAGCGCGTCGGCGTGACACCCCCCCGCGGCGCGATTGTGGTGCTCACGGCCCAAGGCTCGACACCGCGGGGCCGCGAAATCGACTCGATTGTGGGGATTGCGTAGGAAAGGCTGTTGGCGAGGCGGGCGGCGCCGCGCGCCGCAGTCTAGGTCGCGGTTAACGCGGTGTTTACTGTGTGTCGAGAGGGTGTCGCTAGTCGCGAGCCATGCTTCAGCCGCAGTTCGCGCAGCCCGCTGCGTCCTTGGGCAGCCGGCGCGCAGACTCGGCGGAGGCGGTCCGGTGCGCCTTGGCGCTGCCAATGCCCTGCGTGTCTTGAGAGACTGCCGGAGCACGATCATGGGAATACGCTAACGTGAGCCGCGCTCCTTTCATGAACAACACGACGGCCAATTTGCCGAAATGGAAGTCGAGCGCGACCATCAACTGAGTCAAGCTCAGTAGAGCGATCACAGATGCAGAATAGGCGCCGCTCATGCGCGGTCCTATTCCTGCCAATACTCGATTTTGTAGTGCCTTCATGGCGTTCATTCAGTTGGCCGCTGCCGATCGAGGTGACCGGCAGCATGGCTTGAGCGTTTCCTCACGAGACTATACAAGCCCGGTGCCGACCGATAAATGCCGCTTAGCTGAATTGATTAGTTCGAATTCTAGAATAATCGCCAGGCCAGGCGGCTCGGGTTCTCGGCAATTGGCGTTTGGCGCGGTTTGGCGTGGCGATGAGGCTTCGCGGTGACTGAACCGACGCGGCCTCCCGTGAAGCGTTGCGATGGGGCAGCCGAGCCGAGCCTCAAGTCAGTAAATCGTAAGGACCACCGGCAACCAGCGCGCGTTGATAAGCCGCGCGCGCGTGGATCGCTTGCAGGAATGCCCAGAGGCGCGGTCGATTCTGCGTGAGACCGCCGCGCACCGCAGCCGCCTCGAGCGGAAAGCTCATCTGGATATCGGCGGCGGTGAAATCCGGTCCAGCAAACCAGGCGGCCTTGCCCAGCTCACCCTCGAGATAGTCGAGGTGCATCTTGATTTGCGGGTCGAGATACGCAGTCTGCACACGGTGCATCAACATGCGCGCAATGGGTGTGACAAAAAATGGCATCGGCGACTGCGGAATTTTTTGAAAAATAAGCTTCATTACCATCAGCGGCATTGCCGACCCTTCGGCATAGTGCAGCCAATAGGCATAGCGAATTTCGTCCGGCGAGCCAGGCAGTGGTTGCAGTCTGCCGTTGCCGTAGCGCCGGGTCAGATACTCGATGATCGCCCCTGATTCGGCCAGCGTCAGGTCGCCGTCCGTGATGACCGGTGATTTGCCCAGCGGGTGGACTGCCTTGAGCGCAGGCGGTGCGAGCAGGGTCTTTGGGTCGCGCTCGTAGCGCTTTACCTCATACGGCAAGCCAAGCTCTTCAAGCATCCATAAAACGCGTTGGGAACGCGAGTTATTCAGGTGATGGACGGTGATCATCGGATTTTATCCTGGAGGGCGCGGCAAATGGAGTTCGACAGTACGGACCGGGAATCGATCCTCCTGGGGCCACCTCACTGTAATGGGAGCGAGAGACGCCCTCACTAGAGCGCAACTCGAAGCAGTGCCGAGGATGCCGTGAGGCCTTACAATTGATGACGTACGGGACAGGGTATACGAGGCGGTGCGAGCCACCCGCAAACCTGATGCAGGCGCCGCGGTCGAACAATCAAAGGAATCGAGATGAATGAGGACGGCAAGAGCGTGACACATACGGCGGCGCAGGCGACGGCACAAGCGCCCAGCCAACCAGCCCCCCAAGGCAGCCACCGCAAAGTGGCGCTCGTCACGGGCGCCGGGCGCGGCATTGGACGAGCGACGGCGCTGGCCTTGCTGCAGGACGGCTACCGTGTAGTGCTGAGCGGGCGCAGCGCCGAGCCGCTGCAGGTGTTGGCAGAACAAGCGAATGCCGAAGGGCGCGAGGCGTTGGCCGTGCCGACCGATGTTAGCGACCCAGCGAGCGTCGACGCACTATTCGAGCGCATCCAGTCTACCTACGGGCACCTCGACGTGTTGTTCAACAATGCCGGTATCGGCGCTCCGGCGGTACCGATCGACGAACTCACGGTCGAGCAATGGAACGCGGTGGTCGGCACCAACCTCACAGGCGCATTTTTATGCAGTCGCGCCGCGTTTCGCTTGATGAAGGCGCAGACGCCGCGCGGCGGCCGCATCATCAACAACGGTTCGATCTCCGCCTATGCACCGCGGCCAAACAGCGTGCCCTATACGGCGACCAAACACGGGGTGCTCGGGCTGACCCGCGCGTGTGCCCTCGACGGCCGGCATTTCGATATCGCAGTGAGTCAGATCGATATCGGTAATGCCAATACCGAAATGGCCGCACGCATGGCGCGAGGCGTCATGCAGGCCAACGGCGAGGTCGCGGTAGAGCCGCTCATGGACCTCAAGCACGTCACGGATGCGGTGTTGTATATCGCCAATTTGCCGCTCAGCGCCAACGTGCTGACGATGAACGTGATGGCCGCCAAAATGCCGTTTGTCGGACGCGGTTGAGGAAAGGCTCGCCGCGACGGGCTGACCAGGGTCCTGATCACGGGGAGACCCCGTTGGCTGATCCTGCGGCTGCCTGAAGCAATTGCCCCGAGCGATTGACCCGAGCGATTGCCCCAAGTGCTTGATCCGATGACAGGTCAAGCGCGTCAACGCGGCGACGATGCCGATGGCGACCCGCACGAACTCGGCTGCGCTTTGGCGGCCGGGTAGAAATACCAGATCGCGCAAGCGACCTGTAGCACCAGCAGGATGCTCCATGCGCTCAGATGAGCGATTGCGGGATGATGGCCATTCACGGGAAGCCAGTGATTCAGCAGCGCGCCCACGCCGGTCTGGAACGCGAAGACCAGCACGAACATCACCAGTGTCAGCGTGGTGCTGACCCGGCCGAGCAGATGCTGGGGGAAATATTCGGCCATCAACGCATAGGTCAATATGCCGATACTGCCGAACGCACCATAAGCGGCCCACAGCAGTGCCCGCGGCAACGGCGCTTGCACCATGATCAGCAACTGCGTGACGATGAACGCCACCATGCCGACGCCGCAGAAGGTATGGAGCCGCATGCCGATGCGTTCGATGTGGCGCGCGATGGCGCCAAAACCCACGCAGCCGCCCATCATGGCCAGGCCGAGAATCGACACCATCGACCCGGCGTCGCGTGCGGACAACTGCGATACGTCGCTCAGATAAGGCCCGACCCACAGCGATTGCATCGCGTAGAACACGCCTTGCGTCACCGCCGACAACGACGCTACGCGCCAGAAGGTGCCGCTTGCGAGGATCTGGCCGGTGCCTTTGAATTGCGCGAGCACGCCTCCGTGCTGGTGGGGCTTGGGCGCGGCAGGCGCCCCGCACCAGATCGCGAAGGCCACCGTCAGGCTCAAACCGGTCAGCCCATAACAGATCGTGCGCCAGTCGCTTATCCCGAGCAGCCACGTCAGCGGTGAGCCGACGACGACACCGCCCAAGCCGCCGACCGCCATGACCAAACCGTTGACCATCGGCAAGCGCTCGATTGGGAACACCATGGCCAGCGCTTTGAATGCGCCCGCCAGACAGGCCGCAACGCCAACGCCGATCAGCAGGCGACCCAGCATCAGGCCCGATAGGGCCTGCGCGTGGCCGAAGAGGAACGAGCCCAGGCCGGTGACCACCAACAGCGCCGGAATGACGCGTCGCGGACTGTAGTGGTCGAGCAGCACGCCGGCGGGGATCTGCGTCGCCGCGAACGCCAGGAAGTAAAGGCTGGTCAGTACGCCCAGGCCGGCGCTCGACAGACCGAGGTCACGGGAGAGGTAGGGCGCAAAACCCAGGTTGACGCCGCGAAACACATACGAGACGAAATAACCGCATGCGAATAAGAGCAGTACGCGAAGTTGCGTCCATTTAGACATGGGTCGGAATTTTTGATGGTATGTAATGATTCTATATCAAGTGATATATAAATCAACCCAGCGGCGTGAGTCGGACGGGGTGCCGGTGTTAAATCCGATGAGCATACCGATAGGAGTCTCGATGGAGCGCCGATGGGCGAGGCGACGCGCGAGGACGCCGCAGGTCGACCAGGAAGGATTTCTCCGGCCCGCTATAGCTGCCGATTCCAGGGCACTGTGCCTGGAATCGGCGCCGGTCACTGCGTGCTCGATAGCGCCGAAGCCAGCAACACCGCGACGTGAACGGCGTTGGTCTGGGCCCCGTCGGCGATCTGGTGTCGGCAACTGGTGCCGTCGGCCACCACCACCGTATGGTCGTCGATCTCGCGAACCGCGGGCAGCAAAGCCAGTTCCGCCATGGCCATCGAAGTCTGATAATGCTCGGCCTCGTAACCGAAATTGCCCGCCATGCCGCAACACGACGATTCGATCACCGACACTTCCAGCCCGGGTATCCATTTGAGCACGGTAGGTATGGCGCCCAATACGTCGAACGCCTTTTGATGGCAGTGCCCGTGGATCAACGCCTTGGTTTGCGCGATGGCGCCGAGATCCAATTTCAGCCGGCCCGCTTCGGACTCGCGCACGAGGAATTCCTCGAACAGGAACGCCGATTGCGCCAGCTTGCGAGCAGGCTCGCCGAAACCATAGTTGAGGAATTCGTCGCGTAACGTCAGCAGGCATGAAGGCTCCAGCCCGACAATCGGAATCTGTTGCTCGATATAAGGCAGCAAACCATCAAGCATGCGCTGCGCTTCTTCCCTGGCTTGCGCGACCAAACCCGCCGAGAGCAGCGTCCGTCCGCAGCACAGCGGCCGTTCGCCGGCGCGCTTGTTCAGGTGGACGTGATAGCCGGCCGCCTCAAGCACGCGCTTGGCGGCAGCGGCATTTTCCGGCTCGAAATAATTGTTGAAGGTATCGACGAACAGCAGCACTTGTTTGTCGCCGCTGGCGGGTTTGGACGCGCGTTCGAGCGATGCGCTCGCACCTCGCCGTCCCAGGAATGAGGGCTTGAAACTCGGCAGCGAGCGTTCGGTCGCAAAACCCATTTGGCGCTTGGCCCAACCATAAGGCAAGGGCAAGGCCTTGAGCAAATCGACGAGCGGGCTCAAGCGGCTGGCCAACGGCGCGTAATGCGGCATGAACGCCACCAGCCGCTCGCGCAGGGTCAGCCCGTGGCTATCTTGCCAGGCGGCGCGGGCCTCGATCTTGATCTTCGCCATATCGACGCCAGTCGGACAATCGCGTTTGCAGCCTTTGCACGAGACGCACAGATCGAGCGCTTCCTTGACCTCCGGGCTCGCCAGGCCCGCACTGCCCAACTGGCCCGAAAGCGCTAGTCTCAGCGTATTGGCACGGCCGCGCGTCACATGCATTTCGTCCCGCGTCACGCGGTAGCTTGGGCACATCGTCCCGGCATCGAACTTGCGGCAATGGCCGTTGTTGTTGCACATTTCGACCGCCTTGGCCAGGCCACCGGTGCGGTCGCCGCCCGAGCCCGGTTCGCCTTCGGCGCCGGTCAGCGGTGCGCGAGTGACGTTCCAGGAAGACCAATCCAGTCTAGGGGTCAGCGCGACCTCGCCGTAGTTCGCGCCGAAGCGGAAATTGCGCACGTCGTCCATCTTGGGCGGATTGACGATCTTGTCGGGATTGAAGCGATTGTCGGGATCGAACAGGTTCTTGATGTCCTTGAACGCCTGATTGAGTCTGGGGCCGTATTGCCATGCCACCCACTCGCCCCGGCACAGGCCATCGCCATGTTCGCCCGAATACGCGCCCTTGAACTGCCGCACCAGCGCCGAGGCCTCCTCGGCGATGGCGCGCATTTTCTGTGCCCCGTCGCGGCGCATATCCAGAATCGGTCGCACGTGCAGGGTTCCCACGCTGGCATGCGCATACCACGTGCCTTCGGTGCCATGACGATGAAACACTTCAGTCAGGCTCGCGGTGTACTCGGCCAAGTGTTCGAGCGGAACCGCGCAATCTTCGATGAACGACACGGGTTTGCCGTCGCCCTTCATGCTCATCATGATATTCAGCCCGGCCTTGCGCACTTCCCAAAGCGCTTTTTGTTGCGCGGCACCGGTCATGCGCACGACCGAGCCGGGCAGGCCCAGATCGTCCATCAGTTCATCGAGTTGCGCAAGCTTGGCCAACTGCACGGCCGCGTCCGCGCCGGCGAATTCGACCAGCAGGATTGCCTGCGGCGTGCCGACCAGCGCTCCCTCGATCACCGCGCGAAACGCCGGATTTGTGATCGACAGCGCGATCATCGTGTGATCGACCAATTCGACCGCGGTCGGGCCGAGCTTGACGATATGCTGTGTGAGATCCATCGCCTGATGGAAGCTCGCGAAGTTCACCACGCCCAGTACTTTGTGGGCAGGCAGTGGCGCCAGCCGCAGCGTGATCTGCCGGCTGAAGGCGAGGGTGCCTTCGGAGCCTACCAGCAGATGCGCAAGATTGGGCATGCCATCCGCGCTGTAGGGTTTGGGATTCTGGCAATCGAACACGTCGATGTTGTAGCCCGCGACGCGCCGCAATACCTTGGGCACCTGCTCGATAATTTGCGCGGCTTCGCGTTGCGCGATCTGCTTCAGGCTTGCGACCAGTGCTTGCAGGCGCGTGTCGGGCGCCATAGCGTCGAGCGTCGTGAAACGCGCCTGGTAACCATCGGCGAGCACCGCGTCGATGCCGACCACGTTGTGCACCATGTTGCCGTACTCGATCGAGCGCGAACCGCAGGAATTGTTGCCGGTCATGCCGCCTATCGTGCATTGGGCAGCGGTCGACACATCGACGGGAAACCACAGGCCATGCGGCTTTAGCCACGCGTTCAGGTGGTCGAGTACGAGCCCCGGTTCAACCGTCACAGTGCGCGCTTGCGCATCGAATGCAAGCACCTGATGCAGCCATTTACTCGTGTCGATAACGAGCGCGTCGCCCACCGTTTGTCCGCACTGGCTGGTGCCGGCTCCACGAGCGAGAACGGGTACGGCGTGATGGCGGGCCACGTCGAGTGCGACAATCAGGTCATCCTGGTCGCGCGGCACGACCACCCCGATCGGCATGATCTGGTAGATCGAGGCGTCCGTCGCATAGCGCCCGCGCGCTGCGCGATCGAACATCACGTCGCCGCGCAACTCGCGCCGCAAGTGTTGCGCCAGCGGCGTGGCCGACGCGCGCCCTGCGTCGACGAAGCGCACCGGTTTGACCAGAGTGTCGGAAGGTTGATTCAGCATGAACGGTGGCTCATCGATCGGTAGGATTGGGTGGGTGGCGGCGCACGCGCCGGACCCGTTACACGAGCTGGACTTGCACCGGTGGCAGGCCCGCGATTTCGCCGGCCGCCAGGCCGAGTTCGGCTAAGACGGGTTTCGTTAAAATGTATGCGCCGGTATAACTCCCAGTGGTGATCACCAGCTCCGGACCCACCGCTAAACCCTGGTCGAGACAGTGATTGACCGCCCAACTCAACACGCGGCGCGGATCGCCGGCCGGGTTGGCCGGGGCCGGACCGCCAATTTCCTGGCCGGCGAAGGTGAAGGTCAGCGGCGGGTGTTCGAAGGGAAAGCGTGGATCGTAGGGCACGAATTCGCCGACGATCAGTGCGCCGTGATTTTGCAGGTCGGCCAACTGGCACAGTGCGTCGTTGTCGGGCCAGCCCGCTAGCCGGCTGCTGACAATCTCGATCGTTGCCGCCATCGTCGCTACCGAATCCAGCACTTCCTTTTCGCTATAAGGTGTGGGGCGGGGCGTGAATGTTTTGCCAAACCGGAACGCGATTTCGAGCTCGAGCGCTATCACAGGGAAGCCGCGATGTTGCACGTTCTCGGCACTGGGCTTGAGGCCCGAGTTGGGCAGCAACGCTCCATGGATTGGCCCGGTGGTGGATTTTGAGCCGACCTTGATGCCGCCCAGGCCGCTGCCATCCAGGCGCAGGATTTCACGCTGTACCCGATAGGCCTCGGAGGCCGAGCGCGGGAAAATTCCCGGCTCTATCGCCGCGGGCGTCGCGCTACGCCCTGCAGCGACAAGCGTGGTCGCCAGCCGTTCCAGGTGAGGTGCCAATACCGGCATATTATTTTCCCGTCCGTCTACTTAGTCGTTGATTCAACCGCTTATTCAGCCGCGTGGCGCAATTTCGACGGGTGCGCGCTCAAATGGCGCATCGCTTCCTGGACCCCGCTGCCGCTCAACTTCACCCCTGCCATTTGCAGCCCCATCTCGCAGCCTGCGAGCGTGGCCATCAGCGTCAGATCGTTGCAATCGCCCAGATGCCCGATGCGGAACATGTTGCCTTTGACTTTACCCAGGCCCGTGCCCAGCGACATATCGAAGTGTTCGTAGATCAGCTTGCGCACGGCATCGGCATCGACGCCTGCAGGGGTAATGACCCCGGTCAGGACCGGCGAATAGACCGCTTCGTCAGCACATTGAATCTCCAGACCCCAGCCGCGCACGGCGCTGCGGCAAGCTGCAGCGAGCCGTTGGTGGCGCGCGAATACCTGTTCCAGGCCTTCCGCAAAGATCATGTCGAGCGCTTCGGATAGACCGTAGAGCAGGTTGGTGCTCGGCGTGTAGGGCCAGTAACCGGTCTTGTTCATCGACACGATTTCTTCCCAGTCCCAGAACGCACGCGGCAGCGTTGCTTTTTTGCTGGCGTCGATCGCGCGGGGGGAGAGCGCATTGAAGCTGATCCCTGGGGGCAGCATCAAACCTTTTTGCGAGCCGGAAATGGCGACATCAACGCCCCATTCGTCATGGCGATAGTCGGCCGCGGCGAGCCCTGAAATGGTGTCGACCATGAGCAAAGACGGGTGTTTGGCGCTATCGATCGCGCGGCGCACTGCTGCGATATCGGAGGTAACCCCCGTGGAGGTTTCGTTATGGACGACGCAGACCGCCTTGATCAGATGCCCCTTGTCCGCGCGCAGTCGTTCTTCGATCATCGCTGCGTCGACGCCGTGGCGCCAGCCTTCGACGCCGGGCAGGCCAATGAATTCAGGCTTCAGGCCAAGCTTTTCGGCCATTTTTTTCCATAGGGTGGCGAAATGGCCGGTTTCGAACATCAACACGGCGTCGCCCGCGCTGAGCGTATTTACCAACGCGGCCTCCCATGCGCCGGTGCCGGACGCCGGGTAGATCACCACAGGGTGCTCGGTCTTGAAAATCTTCTTGATGCCCGCCAGCACCTTCAGACCGAGTTCACCGAATTCCGGCCCGCGATGATCGATCGTCGGATAACTCATCGCCCGCAAAATTCGATCCGGTACCGGACTCGGACCGGGGATTTGCAGGAAGTGACGGCCCGCGGGATGAAAGTCGAGTTTCAGCATCTTGGTATCCTTTTTGAATTTTGCATTCAAAATACTTTAGCCCATAATGGATATGATTGGGAAGTCAAATTTTTGGCGTTGCCTGGCGTGATCAGAAAGCAGCTCTCAAGCCTCAGGGCGGCGACTCCGAGTGCTATAAGGCGTGAAGCGTAAGTTATAATGGCAGCGCGTACCTAAGAGGTTTTGCATGCAAAATACGGCTTTACTGGATGTTGACCCGCCGACGACCGCGTTGCCCAAGTTCGAACGCCAACGTCTGCATGACATGGTCGTCGACCATCTGCGCACCTATATCGTCGAGGGTTTCCTGGTTCCCGGCGCGAAACTCAACGAGCGCGAGCTATGCGAATTGCTCGGTATTTCCCGCACGCCGCTGCGCGAGGCGCTCAAGGTGCTGGCGGCCGAAGGGCTGATCGAGATCACGCCGAATCGCGGCGCTTCGGTGTCACGGCTGTCCGAGGCCGATATCCGCGAAACCTTCGAGTTGATGAGCGGGCTTGAGGCGTTTTCCGGTGAATTGGCTTGCGAGCGCATCACGGCCGCCGAAGTGGCCGAAATCAAGGCTTTGCATTTCGCAATGCTGGCTGCGCACGCGCAGTCCGATCTTTCAGGCTATTACAGCCGCAATCAGGCCATCCACGACAAAATCAACGAGGCCGCGCGTAACTCGGTCTTGCGGCAAACCTATTTGTCGTTGAATCGACGCATCCAGGCGTTGCGGTATAAATCCAACTTCCAGATCGGCAAATGGAACCGTGCGGTGCAGGACCACGAAGCCATGATCGAGGCACTCGAAGCCCGGGATGGCAAGCGCCTGGGGGCTGTCCTGCGGCGCCACCTGTTGGACAAGCGCGATACCGTGCTTGGCGATAGTGCCGCCGATCAGTGAGACCGGTACAATCCAGTCCTGAGTGGACTTACCACTGAGCTAACCACTCAGTTAACCAAATAAGGATTGCGCGTGAGCCGAAATAAAACCAACCCCAAGCTTGAACAGGCTCTGACTCGCGGCGCCTTGGCAATACGTCATGCCGATTTCGCGCGGGCGACGGCGCTACTGCATAGTGTGGGCAAGATGAACGTCGATGCTGCGGCGACCATCGGCATCGAGGCCGATTACGATATTGTCGATGCCGAGAAATTCGCGGAACCGACTGGCGGCTTGTGGCCGCAACATATCCGTATTTCGCTGGACGGCGCCGTTGCCAAAACCGATGAAGAAGAATTGCGCTCGGTGTGGCTGCTGGCCGACTCCCATCCGCCCAAGTTTCGCGTTGAATGGCAGCGTGCCGACGGTAAGGTGGGGCGCTTCGAAGATGGTCCGCTCGCCGTGGTGGCATTCATCACCGACGTCGAGATTCCCTGGCTGGACAGTTCCGATTGAGTTTTGCGTACGCGTTGTTTGCGGCCTGAGCGTCACGTTCGCGGCTCCTTCTAACTGTAACTCCGGGTGACCTATGGTTTTGATTCGCGTCTTGACGATCGCAGCACTGGTTTTGACGATTGGCGCCTGTACGACGAGTTCTCCGGGGCGCGCAGCCGGCGGCGCTCCGCAAAGCGGTTTCCAGGCTAACACTCAACCGATAGAGCAGCGTCTGGCCGGCGATTTTCCGATTCCCCTGGGCGTCAAGATCGATGCCGCGGATAGCCTGGTGCTTGGCAGCGGTTCGACCTGGACTGGGCGCATCATTTTCGCTACCGACAGTTCGGCAAACGACGCCTTCATCTTTTATCGCGATCAGCCGAAGAGTTCGGGGTGGTCATTGGTCACCAGCCTGTTTTCGAAGGCTAGCGTGCTGACGTTTACCAAGGGCGACCGTTCCGCGACGATCCAGATCACGTCGTCGATGTTCGGCAGCACACAGGTCAGCATCGTCGTCGGACCGTTGCCGGGCAATTGATGGCCTCGTCGGAGCCTACGGACGCAGGCTACGCTTCTGGGCGCAAGTACAGGCTCCTCAAGTACTTGTGCGTCTTACTGCTGATTCCTCTGGGCGTATGGGGCTCCTATCGGTATGCCGAGCGCAGCGGCATCGACACGATCCGTGATGCTGCCGCGCATCGCATCGACATCTACGAAAACACGCTTACCAGCGAACTGGCCCGCTACACCTACCTGCCGTCGCTGCTCAGCCTCAATCCCGATACGGTGCGCTTGCTTCAGGCGCCCGGCAACGCCGTGTTGACCGATAAAGTCAACCACTACCTCGCGGCGGTCAACCGGGGCGCACATTCCAACACGCTCTACATCATGGATCTGCAGGGCAAGACGCTGGCGTCGAGCAACTGGGATCAGGCGATCACGTTCGTCGGTATGAACTTCGCCTACAGGCCTTACTTTCTGGACGCGCTGGCTCGGGGGCATGGCGTGTTCTACGGCTTGGGCACGACGAGCAAGGAGGCGGGCTACTTTTATGCCGAGCGCGTGTACGCCGGCGACAAGGTGGTCGGGATCGCGACCGTCAAGATCAATCTCGACAAGATCGAACCGGTCTGGAAGCGGGGCGCCGATACGGTCGTGGTCGCCGACGCCAACGGCGTGATTTTTCTGTCGACCTTCGATCCATGGAGGTTCAAGTCCTTGATTGCGTTGTCTAGTGAGGCGCGTGCCAGCATCGCGGCGACCCGTCAATACGATGCGCCTGGCGCGCTCGAAGCCATCGGTCTGGTCGAGCAGGATCGAATCAATGCAGGCACGGTCGTCGAGCGGTTCGCGTCCTACGTCGATCTGCGGCGCAATATTCCAGCCTTGTTGGGTCCGCGCTTTCTTGCAGTCAGCCGGCCGGTTTCGGGCACCGACTGGAAGATCGTCACGCTGTCCAATATCAAACCGGCGGAGAGCGCCGCGCTGAACGTGGCAATCGGCACGGGGCTGGGGTTGGCGTTCGTTACGGTGTTTATCCTGTTCGTGTTGCAGCGCCGGCGTATCATCGCGCAAGAGCTCGCAACCAAATCCGCTTTGCGCCGTTTGAACGATGAGCTCGAAAGAAAGGTGTCGCGGCGTACCGATGCATTGAGCCGCGCCAACAAGAGCCTGAAGGTGGAGATCGCCGAGCGGAAAAACACCGAAGCCGTTCTGAAATCGACGCTGCAGGAATTGGTGCAGGCAGGCAAGATGGCGGCGCTGGGGCAAATGTCCGCGAGCATTACCCATGAACTCAATCAGCCGCTGGCCGCGTTGCGCACGCTGTCGGACAATGCGCTGATTTTTATCCAGCGCGGGCAGGTACCCGGTGCCCAGCAAAATCTCGAGGTAATCTGCGAGCTGACCGAGCGCATGGGTAAAATCACCAGTCAGCTCAAGCGTTTTGCGCGCAAATCCCCGGCTTTTTTGGAGCCGGTTTCGCTGCATGCCGCGCTTGCCAATGCGCTGTTCTTGCTCGACGCGCGCTTGCGCCGCAGCGAGGTGCGCCTGGTGCGCATCGAACCCGAGGTTGAGGTGTACGGGTTGGCCGAGGCTACCCGGCTCGAACAAGTGCTGGTCAACCTGATTGCCAACGCGTTGGACGCGATGACGATGGCGGCGCAGACACAGGAAACAGCGCCGGCACGAGCCGTCTCGGCGTCTGAGCCGGGGTCGGTGCCCGCAACGCAGGTATCGGCGGCACGGTCGCACGCATCGGGCGAATTGACGATCTCGATCACGAGTGACGCCGACGATGTCTCGATCAGCGTACACGACAGTGGGCCCGGCCTCACCGATGAAGCGCTCGCGCATTTGTTCGAGCCATTTTTTACGACCAAGGATCAAGGCGAAGGCCTGGGCTTGGGGCTGACTATTTCGATGAGCATCGTCCAGGAGTTCGGCGGCGCGTTGAGCGCGCACAATCGGGCCGAGGGTGGCGCCGAGTTCATCATCAGATTGAGAGCGGCCACGCCGCGAGAGCCGGATGCAAGATAAGCTGACCATATTGTTCATTGAAGACGATGCTGCTGTGCGGCTGGGCAGCGTGCAGGCGTTCGAGCTTGGCGGTCTGGAGGTGCGGGCGTTCGAGCGCGCCGAGCCCGCGCTCAAGCTGATCGAGCGGGGCTTTCCCGGCATCGTCGTGAGCGATATCCGCCTGCCTGGCATGGATGGCATGGCGTTGCTGGAACAGGCAAAAGCGATCGACCCGACACTGCCCATCATTCTCGTGACCGGGCACGGCGACATCGCGATGGCCGTCGATGCGATGCGGCGCGGTGCCTATGACTTTATCGAAAAGCCGTTTTCTTCCGAACAACTGGTCGATGTCGCACGGCGTGCGCTGGAAAAGCGCCAGCTGACGCTGGAATTGCAGGCGCTGCGGCAGACCCTGCAGCAACGTGATCAGATCGAAGCCAAGATTCTCGGGCGCTCGAGCGCAATTGAGCGGCTGCGGCGCATGATACTCGAGCTGGCCGGCGCGGACGCCAATGTGCTGGTGCTGGGAGAAACCGGTACAGGCAAGGAACTGGTCGCGCGGTCGTTGCATGATTACGGACCGCGCAAGGCACATCCCTTTGCGGCCATCAACTGCGCGGGTATTCCCGAGTTGCTGTTCGAGAGCGAGGTGTTCGGGCACGAAGCGGGTGCCTTTACCGGCGCGATCAAGCGTCGTATCGGAAAAATAGAATACGCGCAGCATGGCACCCTGTTTCTCGACGAGATCGAGACCATGCAGATGTCCTTGCAGGCGAAGTTGCTGCGCTTGCTGCAGGAGCGCAAGTTCGAGCGCATCGGATCCAATGAATTGCTGGCGATGGATTGCCGGATTGTCGCCGGCACCAAGGCGAACCTGCTCGAACTTGCGCAGCAAAAGCACTTCCGCGACGATCTGTACTATCGGCTCGGCGTCATCATTCTGGAAATCCCGCCATTGAGGGAGCGCCGCGAAGATATCCCGCTGTTGTTCGAGCATTTCGTCCTGCATGCAGCGGCGGCCTACAATCGACCGGTGCCGGACGTTTCCTCCCAGCAGATGCGCGATCTGATGGCGCGTTCGTGGCCAGGGAACGTGCGTGAGCTGCGCAACGTGGCCGAGCGCTTTGCGCTGGGGATGTTGAATCGCGTCGATGAACCCGCGGCTGGCCGCGGCGAAGGCGAATCGAGCCAGCAAGGCGCGCGGCGCTCGCTGGACGAGCAACTCAGCGGCTTCGAGCGATACCTGATCGAAGAGGCCTTGCGCGGTAGTGCCGGGCGCGCCGCGACCGCCAGCGAACAACTCGGAATTCCCAAGAAGACCCTCTACGACAAGATGCGCCGGCTCGGTATCAATACCGAAGAATTCAAATAAAGCGCTGCGGTCGCGTCACCGGGGTTACGTCACTTTTTCCAGCCAACGCGCGCGCCGAAATTCTGTCTTTCCGCACAGCGCGCGCCGAGTGCGCGCGCATACTCCCTATAGATCAGGCGCTTAGCGGGCGTGTCCGACTGGCACGGCACTTGCATTGAATTGACTCACAAAAAAAACGAGCGGATCTCGCCGTTCCAGTTCAACTATTTCAATCAGGAGACACAGTGAAAAAACCCTTCTATCGGATTTTGTACGTCCAGGTGCTGATCGCGATCGCGCTTGGGATCTTGCTTGGCCACTTCTACCCGAGCCTGGGCATCGACATGAAGCCGCTCGGTGATGGCTTCATCAAGCTGATTCGCATGCTGATCGGGCCCATCATCTTCTGCACGGTGGTCACCGGCATCGCCGGCATGCAGGACTTGGCCAAGGTCGGGCGCGTGGGCGGCAAGGCGCTGCTCTACTTCGAAGTGATGTCGACCGTCGCGTTGGTTATCGGCCTGCTTGCCGCGCACTTGCTGCACCCCGGTACCGGCTTTAACGTCGATCCGGCCAGCCTGGACGCGAAGAGCATTGCCACGTATGCCACGCAGGCCAAAGGCCAGAGCACGGTGGACTTCCTGCTGCACATCATTCCGGACACGATGATCGATTCGTTCGCCAAGGGCGATATCTTGCAGATCCTGTTCGGCGCGTTGCTGTTCGGCGCGGCGCTGTCGCTGATCGGCGAGAAAGGCCAGATCGTGACGGACTTTATCGGCCAGATTTCGAAGATCTTCTTTCGCATGGTGCATATCGTTACCAAGGTCGCACCGGTCGGTGCGTTTGGCGCGATGGCCTTTACCATAGGCAAATACGGGATCGTCTCGCTGTTTCCGCTGCTCAAGCTGATCGGTTGCTTCTACCTGACAGCGGTGGTGTTCGTGGTGGTCGGGCTGGGCATCGTAGCGCGCTTGACGGGCTTTAGCATCCTGCGTTTTGTTTCCTACATCAAGGAAGAGCTTGCGATTGTGCTGGGCACCAGTTCGTCGGAGGCGGCGCTGCCGCAGCTGATGGAGAAAATGGAGAAGTTGGGTTGCTCGCGCTCGGTGGTAGGCCTGGTGATACCGACCGGCTACTCGTTCAACCTGGACGGTACCAACATCTACATGACGATGGCGGTGATATTCATTGCACAAGCGCTTAACATCGATCTGACGTGGGGCCAGGAAGCGACCATTCTGGCCGTGGCGATGCTGACCTCGAAGGGCGCGAGTGGTGTGACCGGTTCTGGCTTTATCACATTGGCAGCGACGCTGGCAGTGGTGCCTAGCCTGCCAGTCACGGGCATGGTCCTGATTCTGGGAATCGACCGGTTCATGAGCGAGTGCCGCGCACTGACCAATATCGTGGGCAATGGTGTGGCGTGTGTGGTGGTGTCTGCGTGGGAGCGTGAGCTCGATCGCAAGAAGCTGGGGCAAGTGCTCAGCGGTGCGCCCGTGATCGACGCAGAGGTGGCGGTTTAAGCAAGACGTGAGCGAGGATCCAGGCGAAAACGATCCAAGCGCGATGCGCAAGCGACACCTGAGCGGGCGCGCGTCGTCCGTCTGGCCACCGAGGGTGCGGCATGCTCGCCGCACCCTTGTACCATTTCATTCCGCCATGCCGCCGGTTCAGAAGTCAGGCAATTCGTTCGGACGCAGATCGAATACCAGCACTTCGGCGTGTTCGCCCTTGGCAAACGTGAGAGTACGCTCGTCGCGTACCCGCACGCCATCGCCAGCGCTCAGCGCTACACCGTTCATTTCGACGTTGCCGCTTGCGACGTGCACATAAGCGTAGCGGTCTTGCGCCACATCGAACGTAGCGCTTTGACCCGCGTCGAACAGCCCGGCGTAAACACTTGCGTCCTGATGCACGGCCAGCGAGCCATCGCGACCGTCGGGCGAAATGATCCGCCGGAACACACCGCTCTTTTCGGCCGCGGTGAAATGCAACTGCTGATAACGGGGCGCCGCGCCCTTAAGCTGCGGCACGATCCAGATTTGCAGGAAATGCACGGGTTCGCTCGGCGAATGGTTGTATTCGCTGTGCGCGACACCGGTGCCGGCACTCATCATCTGGACATCGCCGGGGCGGATAACGGATCCGGTTCCCATCGTGTCCTTATGCTCGAGCGCGCCTTCGAGGACATACGAAAAGATCTCCATGTCGCGGTGCGGATGGGTGCCGAACCCTTTACCCGGCGCCACGCGGTCGTCGTTGATCACCAGCAGGTCGGAAAAACCTTGCTGTTGCGGGTCGCGATAGTGACCGAACGAAAACGTGTGACGCGAACTCAGCCAGCCATGCTCGGCTACGCCGCGGGTGTTTGCTTTGCGAACTTCAATCATGATGAGCTCCGGGAAAAAGGGTTTAGGCGCCGGCGCTCCGTCACGGTGGCGCTGGACCAATGAAGCAAGTCTAGTGTCATATTATTGATTGATAAAGATCGATTCCGGCGTAATACTGTCACCTAACTTGTGACAATTCAATACGACTCGTTTTTCCGAGGGCGCCCGATGAATCAATTCGAAGACATGCGAATTTTCGCCACCACCGTGGAGGCGCAAAGCTTTACAGCGGCGGCCGAAAAGCTGGGCTTGTCCAAGCAGTTCGTCAGCCGGCGGGTGATGGCGCTTGAGGCGCGCCTCGGGGTGCGCTTGCTGGTAAGAACCACCCGTAAGCTCACGGTCACGGAACTGGGTCGGGCCTATTTCGAACGTATCCATAAGATCCTGGCGGAGGTGACTGAAACCGAGGAGGCGATTTCCAGCCAGAACGCGGGCCCCCGAGGCAGCTTGCGCGTTAGTGCGCCGATGTCGTTCGGCACGTTGCGTCTGGGTCCGGTGATTCCAACATTTCTTCAGCGCTATCCCGACGTATCGATCGAACTGGACTTGAACGATCGTACCGTCGACTTGGTGGGAGAGGGATATGACATGGCACTGCGCATCGGGGTGTTGAGCGACTCGTCCCTAATCGCTCGGCGCATCACGCCATTTAATCTGGTGGCCTGTTGCGCTCCGGACTATTTGCGGCGGCGTGGCGCGCCTGCCACGCCGAACGACTTAAAAGAGCATGAATGCCTGTTGTATGGCCACGCGAAAACGGTTGAATGGCAGTTCAAAATCAATGGTCGCACACGCGGCGTTCCCGTGGCCGGACGACTGCGCGTCAATAATGGTGAATTGGTGCGCGACGCAGCGCTGGCAGGATTGGGAATTGCTGTGCTACCCACGTTTATCGTGGGCGACGCTTTAAAGCGACGCGAGCTCGTCACAGTCCTGGATGAATATTTGTCTGCCGACGGCGGAGTCTATGCGATTTATCCGCAACATCGCCAGAGTTCAACCGCGTTGCGCGTTTTTGTCGATTTTCTTTACGAAGCTTTCGCAAAATCTTAAGTTTCGCAAATGGGATTGAAAATAAACATGCTAAAACGCGCGGTATCTGCTTAAATTAACGCGAACGGTGATATTTTAAATATTAGCAATGCGCAAGGGACCGCGGTTTTCAGCATCGACTCGACGCCGAATCGGCGCGGATCAAATGCGCCCGGCCCGGCATTTTTAGACCCACGTCAGGACTTTAATTTTGGGATACAACGTTTCCCTCCAGGTACCCGAATACTTGCCCGGAAAAGGGAAAAGGTTTGTGCGCCGCCTTTACAAACTGCGGGTTGTCGGTTTGGGTGCAGGGTCGTTGTGCGTGGTCTCGGCGCTATGGTTTTTGCCCCATGTCCCGGCAGCGATCTGGGCACTGGTGGTCCTGCACGGTTTTATATGGCCGCATCTGGCTTGTTACCTGGGGCTGCGCAATCGCTATCCATACCGGTTCGAGCGCTTCTGCATCATGGTCGATTCTTGCCTTGGCGGCTTTTGGGCGGTAGCGATGCACTTCAACGTGCTGTCTTGCACGGTGATGTTGGCGATGATGAGTATGGACAATATTGCTGCCGGCGGTTCGCGCTTCTTTTTGCGCGGGTTGGCGTCCCAGCTGCTGGGAGCGCTGGTCGGCATCGCAGTACTGGGCCTGCAGTTCCAGTTTCAACCGCGGATGGAGACGATACTCGCCTGTTTGCCGTTCATGGCTTTATATCCACTCGTGCTGGGCAGCGCTACCTACCGTCTGGCCAGGCAACTGTCGGCACGTTCGGCCGAGCTGGAGCGCCTGAGCCGCATCGACGGGCTGACCGGTTTGTTCAACCGGCCTTATTGGGAGAGTTGCTTGGTCCAAACGTTTGCCGATTGCCGCGCAAACGGGGACTCGGCCTGTTTGGCGCTGCTCGATCTGGATCATTTCAAAAGTGTCAACGACAGCTACGGGCATGCGAGCGGTGACCTTGCGCTACAGGTTTTTGCGCAACTGCTGCGCAGAGAACTACGGGCTACCGACATCATCGGGCGTTACGGTGGCGAAGAGTTCGTGGTGATTTTGGTGGGCACTCCGCTCGCCGAAGCGGTGCTGGTGATCGAACGGCTCACCGGGGCGATCCGGCGGATGGCCTCGCAACTCGACAGCATGTGCCCATGCACCGCCAGCATCGGACTGGTCGGTTATCGACCGGAATTGGAAAGCTATCAGATGTGGCTCAAGGAAGTCGACCAGGCGATGTATCGTGCGAAAACTGGCGGCCGTGATCGGATTGAGGTCGACGCGCTGCGTGCGGCTTGACGAGCCGCGCTTCTGTTGCACGAGCAACATTCTGGCCGTCGCAGGCCTGTCGTTCGAGCGCCTGTATCAGGATGGATCTCCTGCCTCAGCAATCATTCTTCCAATACCGAGGCCGCGGCACTGGTATAGTATCCTGTACGGATATACAGCCTTCCCTCCTGTACGATTCCTCGCGCCCAACCCGTATTCCTTGAGCACCGATTGCCGTGACGACTGTCTTGTCAGAACGCGGACCCGAAACCCCCCGCGCTAGTTACCTCGATAAATTGAACGCCGAACAGCGTCGGGCCGTCGAGCACGGCGTCGACGCGCTCGGAGCCGGGCATGGCGGCCCGCTGCTCGTGGTGGCTGGCGCCGGTTCCGGCAAGACCAACACACTGGCCCACCGCGTCACCCACCTGGTGGCCAACGGCGCGGACCCGCGCAAAATCATGCTTTTGACGTTTTCGCGGCGCGCGGCTTTCGAAATGACACGCCGGGTCGAGCGGCTCGCGGCCCAGGTGCTGGGTCCGAATTCCGGACTCACCAAGGCGGCGCTGACATGGTCTGGCACGTTCCATAGCGTAGGCGCGCGATTGCTGCGTGAATATGCCGAACACATCGGACTGAGCCCCAGCTTCACCATCAACGACCGCGAAGATTCGGCCGACTTGATGAATCTCGTGCGTCACGATCTGGGCCTCTCGAGTCAGGCGAAACGATTCCCAACGAAAAACACCTGTTTCGCGATTTATTCTCGCGCGGTCAATACCGAGGTGCCGTTGCAAACCGTGCTCGCTGGTGCGTTTCCTTGGTGTGCCGGCTGGGAGGATGAATTGCGCTCACTGTTCTCGGCCTATGTCGAGGCCAAGCAGGCGCAGCAGGTGCTGGACTACGACGATCTGCTGCTCTACTGGTCGAGAATGGCCGCCGAGCCCATGATTGCTGCGGACTTGTCGCCGCGTTTCGAGCATGTGCTGGTCGATGAATACCAGGACACGAATCGTCTGCAAGCCAGCATCTTGCTTGCCCTGAAGCCCGATGGGCGCGGTTTGACGGTGGTGGGCGACGATGCGCAATCGATCTATTCGTTTCGCGGCGCAACTGTGCGCAACATTCTCGACTTCCCGGCGCACTTTACGCCGCCGGCGCAAACCGTCACGCTAGAGCGCAACTACCGTTCGACCACCGCTATTCTGGCCGCGTCCAACGCCGTGATCGGACTTGCAGCAGAGCGGTTCTCCAAGCAGCTCTGGTCTGACAAAGCCGGTACCGACCGTCCTCAATTGGTGACGGTGCGCGACGAAAGCGAGCAAGCCGGTTTCGTAGTCGAGTCAGTGCTGGCCAGCCGCGAAGGCGGCATGGTGCTCAAGGAGCAGGCCGTTCTGTTTCGCGCCTCGCATCACAGCGCCCAGTTGGAAGTGGAACTGACCCGGCGCAACCTGCCGTTCGTGAAATTCGGCGGCTTGAAGTTTCTCGATTCGAGCCACATCAAGGATCTGCTGGCGATGCTGCGCTGGCTGCAGAATCCCCGCGATCAGGTGGCCGGATTTCGAGTGCTGCAACTGCTGCCGGGCGTCGGTCCGGGCACGGCGTCGCGTGTGCTCGGCAGCCTGGCGCAGGGAGGCGACACGCTTGCCGCGCTCAGTGCATTTGCGCCGCCACCTCGGCTCGCGCAGCTATGGTCGGAATTACTCGAGCTGGTGGAGCAGGTTTCGACGCAGAGCGCCGTGTGGCCGGCCGAACTCGAATTGATTCGGGCCTGGTACGAACCGCACCTGCAACGACTGCATGAGGATGCCGAGACGCGCGTGGCCGATCTCGCGCAAATGCAGCAGATCGCTTCGACTTACCCGTCCAGGGAGCGTTTCCTTACCGAGTTATCGCTCGATTTGCCCGATGCAACCAGCGATGAATCGGGCGTGCCCTTGCGCGATGAGGATTATCTGATCCTATCCACGATCCATTCGGCCAAAGGCCAGGAATGGCGCAGCGTCTACCTGCTCAACGCGGTGGACGGTTGCATGCCCTCGGATCTGGGAACGGGTAGCAGCGAGGACATAGAAGAAGAGCGGCGGCTCTTGTATGTCGCCATGACGCGCGCCAAAGACGAGCTGCATATTGTCGTGCCGCAGCGGTTTTATGTGCATCAACAGGCAAGCCAAGGCGACCGGCATGTGTATGCAAACCGGACTCGTTTTATCCCGGGGAAGTTGCTGGCGTTATTCGAGAGCTTGTCATGGCCGCGCGCGGCGGCACCGACCGAGCACGGACGCAAGGCTTTGGCCCAAGCCCGCATCGATATTGCGGGTGGCCTCAAAAGCATGTGGAAGTGATTAATTGTGGTTTGCGATAGCCGTTTCCAGCGCTTCCTTGGACGGCGCTTCCAGCCGCAGCGTGTCGTGGTGTTGGCAGGCGGTCCAGCTGCCATTGCGATGGCTTTCCCAATTGCCCCACTCCTTGCCGTCGACCATCACGGCGCCGCGTTCGTGCAACGACGGATCGGCTGGGTCGAGCACTGTGTCGTCGTTGTGCAGCAGTTGCACTTTACTCATCAAGCCTCCCCAAAGTCATCAATGGTCGAACGCGTTGCCGCTTTAAAAGGTTTCCCAATCGTCGGCCGAGGAGGCAGTGGCCTCGAGTGCTTTTTTCGGCGCGGGTCGTTCCCTGACGACGGACGGTCGCGCCGCGCGCGCCGGGGCTTTGCGCGCGCGGTCTATCACGTCGCGGGCGCTCTTCACCGCGATCGGCGGCCGTGCGCGAGCAGGTTCGACATGACCGCGCGCCGGTTCGCGCAGTTTGAAGGTTGCCACTTCGGAGCGCAGATGCGCGGCCTGCTCTTCCAATGATTGCGCCGCCGCCGACGCTTCTTCGACGAGCGCTGCATTCTGTTGAGTCACTTCGTCCATCTGCGCAACCGCGACCGTAATCTGGGCGATGCCCTGGCTTTGCTGCTGCGCTGCCGTCTCGATCTCTTGGATGATGCCCGACACGCGCGACAGCGCGGTCTGCGCTTCTTCCATCGTGGCCCCGGCGCTTTCGACCAAGGTCGAACCCGTATCGATCTTGCCGACCGAGGTCTGGATCAAATCGCGGATTTCCTTGGCGGCCGTGGCGCTGCGTTGTGCCAACGTACGGACTTCTCCCGCCACCACGGCGAAGCCGCGCCCTTGCTCGCCGGCGCGTGCCGCTTCGACCGCGGCATTGAGCGCCAGAATATTGGTCTGGAACGCGATGCCTTCGATCACCGAAATGATCTCGACCATCTTGTTCGACTGACTCGAAATGTCGCGCATCGTTTCGACGACTTCCGACACCGTTGCGCCGCCACGATTGGTAACGTTTGCCGCCTCGCCGGCCAGTTCGGTGGCGCGCTTGGCGTTGTCGGCGGTGCGCTTCACCATCGTGGTAATTTGCGCCATGCTCGACGCGGTCTCGCCTAGCGATGCCGCTTGTTCTTCGGTGCGTTGCGAGAGATCCAGATTGCCGCCAGCGATTTCCTTGGCAGCCACTGCGACGTTATCGGCCGAACTGGTGATGCCGTGGATGGTTTTGACCAGGCTGTCGCGCATCGCTTTCATATTCGCGATCAAACTGCCGGTGTCGCCCGGCACAGTATCGATTTCTGCCGAAAGATCGCCGGTCGCGATCTTCGCCGCGACGGCGGAAGCATAGCTGGGATCACCGCCGAGCTGCTTCTGGATGCTGCGCGTGGCCCACGCGATAAACAACGACAGTATTGCCACGATGGCTGCCAGGACCAAAGAAGGAAAGATCAGCGATTTCAATACCTCGGTATTGATATCGTCCGTGTAAGCGCCGGTTGTGAGCGCCCATTGCCACGGCTTATAGGCGAGCACGTGGCTGGTCTTCGGCACGGGGTCGCCACCGGCGGCATGCGGCCAAACATAATTGATAAAACCCGATCCAGAATTTCGGGCCACATCGGAAATCATCACGTAGACCGGATTGCCCTGTTGATCCTTGAAGTCCTTGAGATCCTTGCCGTTGAGTTCCGGTTTGATCGGATGCATGACGCTGTGCGCATCGAAGTCGGACACCGAGATATATCCGTCTTGGCCAAAGCGTAGCGCCTTGATGCGGTCAAGCGACTGCTTTTGCGCTTCTGCCACGCTCATCGCGCCGCTGTCGGCATAGGACGCATATTGCTTGACGATGGACAGCGCAATTTCGTTCGCGTGTATCAGATCGGACTGGCGTTCTCCAAGCCGCACTTCACGAGCTTGATAGGCGTTGAACATGCCTACTATGAGCAACCCTAGAATGCTGATGATCAGCGGCATCCAGAGCTTCTGTTTAAAAGTCAGTGTGTGCATCGCAGCCCCTCTCAATATGTTTCAGTCCAACGTCCCGGCTTAGTGTTGCCGATGTCGCGATGTGTGTACGCGTCTTGTGCGTGCCAGCGCAGCAGCGTACCGCTCATTCTGACGTTTAACTATATTGTTTAACCCTAATCTCGAAAGTTTGTGCTCGCGTGTTGTAAAAGCGCACGGAGATTTCAGGGAGCGCTTAATTCGATGGGGTGCGTTAATCTGGGGTGCGAACAGGCCTACTAAGTATCTTCGCTTGTCATTCTCCTCCGTCATCGGCGGTCTCTCATGGTCTGCTGAACGTCGAGCAGACTTATATCCCGCGAGAGGCCGCCGCGATGGCTTCCAGATGGTTTGCTCGGTAAAGCGCGTCGGCCGTATAGCCGGTCGGCTTCATTTTGTTTTTTCCTTTGCGCAATGCATCGATTAATAGTTAGGTAGACAACTAACATGACTAGGGAAAACGGCTCCGTGCAAGCGAGATGGTCTTTTTACGCACACCGCAACCGCGACCTTCATCAGGTCAGCTTGCGCCGAACCTTCCCCAGGGTGCCGATTGCGTTGTCGAATACTTGGGCGCCGAGTTGCGCGCGCAAGCGCTTGGCGAGTGCGGCGCTAACGGCATTGATCGGCTCATCGATTGCGAGCGCAGCCTGCGTCGGGAAAAGATGCCATTCGCGACCATCTTCGGTCGAAGGCCGGCGCGCGATCAATTGCTTGACCAGCAGCCCGTCGATGACCCGAGTTGCAGTCGGTCGCGCGATGCACAGCAAACTTGCAATCTCGCGATTCAACATGCCCGGCGTTTTCAGTACCGCACGCAGCACAAACCCCTGCTGCGGCGTGAGACCGAACGGCTCGTAAGCGGCTGTCCATTCGCGCTCGACAATGCGGGCGAGCGCGGTGGCGTTGAAGTAAAGGCAGTGATCGAACATGGGCTCATCATAAAGCACAGATCATTAGCTATGCAACTAAAAAATTCGGATGCGATCGCGGTCATCGGGAAAATCGGGCGGCCCGCTTGGCGCATCAGATCCGCCGCGACGGGCGGATCGCGGATGAACGTTTCCTTACCTTGCGTTACAAAGGGGATATGCAAAGACGATTGATGCTAACGTGCGAATTTTCCTGAACGGTAGCAACCAAAAAAAATAAACATGAGTGTTTTGTACGATTTTTCGGCCAATCTGATTCGTCGAATTTACGATGCGCGGATTTCTGACCAACCGGTACTGGACATGGACACACTATTTCCTGACGGTCGCCGATTCCAGCAAGCGTGGCCACAGCTTCGCGAAGAGGCTTTGGCGCTTGTCAAGCAATTGCATACGGTGCCGCGGTTTCATGAACTGATGGCGTCCCAGGCGGAGATCTCGGCGAACGACGGCATCGACTGGCGTGTGTTCGTGCTCAAGGCCTACGGCGTCAACATCAAAAAGAACCAGGCGGCGTGTCCGCAACTCGCGCAGTTGGTGGCCTCGTGCCCCGATGTATTGTCGGCGTCCCTGTCGTTTTTGGCGCCGCATAAGCACATTCCGCGTCATCGCGGGCCGTTCAGAGGCGTGCTGCGTTTCCAACTCGGCCTATCTGTGCCGCGGGCGGCCGACGGCAGGGCTGCTGCCGTGCTGACGCTCGATGGCCGGGAGCATCATATCGGCGATGGGCAAGCGATGTTGTGGGACGACACGTTCACGCACGAAGTGCACAATCGCAGCGACACCGTGCGCATCGCGTTGCTGCTCGACGTGCGTCGGCGGGGAATGCCGCTGGATATGACCGTGCTCTCGCGCTTGCTGATTCGCGCCGTCGGTATGGTCATACGGTTTGGCCAGTAAGCCGCGTCAGCATCGTGCATGGTGCCGCACCACATATCGGTAAAGGACTCGTCTTCCTGGTTTCACGCAAGATGCGTGATATCAAAGTCCGACGAGGTTACAGGCCCAATTAATGCCAGCCAGCGAGAGGTCACTTTGAACGTCATTCGTCGAATCCACAAAGCCAACGAGGGGCGCGATCCCGAGCGTCTCGCGATGAAATACGCGATCATGCGCGGCAGCGCGTTCAGCTTTTTGCGTGGCACCTGCCATTTGTTCTATGACCGTTTGCCCAAGGACGGTGTCTTCAAGGCCGCGCCGCTGGCTTGGCTGTGTGGCGATCTGCACCTGGAAAACTTCGGCAGTTATAAAGGCGATAACCGGCTCGCGTACTTCGACATCAACGATTTTGACGAGGCCGCCCTGGGCCCGCTCAGTTGGGATTTGGTACGCTTGGTGACCAGCATCCTGATTGGCGCCGGGACGTTCGGGGTGGGCCGCGCACAGGCCCGTGCGCTTGCCGGGCAGTTTATCGACGCCTACGCTGCGGCGCTGTCCCTTGGCAAGGCGCGATGGGTCGAACGCGAAACCGCCCAAGGGATGGTCAAGGAATTGCTGGACCGTCTGCGAGAGCGTCGCCGTGCGGTGTTTCTCGATAGCCGTACGGTCAACAAAGACGGCAAGCGCGCGTTTCGATTGGACGGCAAAAAGACGCTGCCGGTTTCCGATGCACAGCGCAAGCGTGTCACGGCTTTTATGAAACGTTTCGCCAAAACGCAGCCTGATCCGGCGTTCTACAAGGTGCTCGACGTCGCGCGCAGGATTGCCGGTACCGGAAGCCTGGGTGTCGACCGTTATGCGATTCTGGTGGCCGGCAAAGGCTTGCCCAATCAGAACTACCTGCTCGATTTGAAGCAGGCGCTGCCTTCCAGCGTGGCGTCTCATCGACGCCGCGGGCAGCCGGCATGGACCAGCGAGGCGCATCGTGTCGTCGCGCTACAGCAGCGCATGCAGGCCGTGCCGATGGCGTTCCTGCATCCGGTCATGCTCGGCCGGCGTAGCTACATCCTGCGCGCTTTGCAGCCATCGGAAGATCGCGTGCCGTTGGCCAAGGGCCATCACGACCCTGAGAAATTCGCCGGCGTGATGCGCGTAATGGGCCAATGCGCCGCCTGGGATCATTTACGCAGTTCGGGCCGGCAAGGCTCCGCAACCGCCGATGAGCTGATCGCTTTCGCGGATCAAAAATCGTGGCGACGAGACTTGCTTGCCGCTGCCAAGGCACTGAGCGTCAAGGTCGAGCAGGACTGGCAGACGTATTGCGACGCGTTCGATGCGGGTGCGTTTGCAATCGAGGGGTTCACGAGTGCTCCATGAAACGGTGGACAAAAAATGATGCGATCACCGACATGGCCGCGGTGCTCGTGATCAGGAACACCGGGGTTTTGAGCGCTTGCGATGTCGAAGATGCTTTCACTCGAATACGCTGCAATTAACCTTTACATGCATATATTGACAAGTATTGGGCTGCTCGAACGGCGTCTGCATGTTCGCGTGGAGCGTGATGCTTTTCGGGGACTGAATCGTATCGTTATTCGTGCAAGCTGTAGCGGTGAAGGTGACGGATAGGAGACTGATGCATAGCAGTTTTGTCATGGAACTTCCCGTGATTCGCCAGGTTCGACGATTGCTCGCGTCATCGAACGAAGCTCGTGTTGGGCGCGAGCCAGCTAGGTCATTGACCGGACCGCGGCGCGGCGCAGGCATCCAGTGTGGCAAGGCGCGCATTACGCGAAGCGGTCAGCGACATTACAGTCCTGTTATCTCTCTGATTACCAGCTCCGGGTATCCCGATTGCGGGTCGTGCTCGCGAGAAAACTCATGTTGCGGCAGCAGGATTAACAAGATTTCGGCCGTGGTACGTACTATGCACCCGGGCGACACGTGTCCGCCGGTGACGCGGCCTTGGGCGTCGGCCACACTCATATGCAAGTGGCTGCCTGTTGGCGAAAGCGACCCTGCCAGCGTCAGGATCTCCAGGTCGCCGCGCAGTTCGTTCGGGTGGTCGGCCCCGGCCATGCGTATCTGCGCCACGGTCAAGCTGCCGATCCCTTGTATGACGAACGCCGCGCGGATGTGCTGGGCGTGCAACGCTGCTGCCAGCGCTATGCGTAGATCATTGCCCGGCGCGAGGCGCAAGGGGAGGGCCGTGCAGGGGCCGGGAGCGGGATTTTTCATCGGTTGGGCGACGCAGGGTTTCGTCTATCTAGTATGCCCGGTCTGGCGGCTTTAATCTCAAATAATTGGGTGAGCGCGGTTCATCTCTAGACGCGAAATTCTAAATAATGCTACTGGGATTTATATTGCAGTACTAATTTAAGAATTTTCTTGAAGTGGTTCTGGCACGGGCTCCTGCATGTGATTCTTCTCGATGGCAGGCTTATACAATGGGCTTTTTACAAACGCCCAAGCTATGCTGTCAGAAAGACTTTTAACGGTGGCCGACACGGATCGCGATTCGATCGACATGATCTTTCGTCTGACCAGCCGGATGGAATCGCTCAAGGATGGAAATCGGGCGATTTTGGCGGGGAAAATCGTATCGATCCTATTTTTTGAAGCTAGCACCCGCACCCGGATGAGTTTCGAAGCCGCGGCCCATCGGTTGGGAGCAAGCGTGATCGGGTTTGCAGATCCCACTTCGACGCGTGGAGGGTTAGGGGAGTCCCCACAGGATGTGATTCGGATGGCAAGCGCGTACTCGGATATTGTCGTTGTCCGGCATCCCATTCTTGCTGCCGCGCAATTCGTCGACGGGGCCATCACGACTCCACTGATCAATGCCGGAGATGGGTTGAATAATCATCCTACCCAGACACTGCTTGATCTTTATACGATCCAAAAGGAATTGGGTAGCATCGACGGGCGGCACATCGGGATCGTTGGCGGCCTGAAGCATTCACGCGCAGCAAAATCACTTTGTCTCGGTCTAGTGAATTTCAGCGGTGTTACGGTCCATCTTGCGAGTCCGCGCGGCTTCGAAATCGATCTCGATATTGTCGATTTCATGCGGACGAACGGAGTGCGGATTCGACGATACGACAACCCGAAGGACTTGTTGGCGACAGTCGATGCATTGTACGTAGTCAGGGTTCAGAAGGAGCGTTTTGAGAGTGAGGCAGCCTATGTCTCGACACTCGAGCCATTTCGCATTGACCGGAATTTCTTGAAACAGGCCCGTGCCAATTTGATCGTTCTGCATTGTCTTCCGCGAACGGCCGAGCTTCCTGGCAATGTCGACGACACGCCTCACAACAAGTATTTCGCGCAAGCATCCAACGGTGTAGCGGTGCGCATGGCGCTGCTTGCTGCTTTCTTGAGAAAAGACCTTTTCGAGACTCGAAATTGCTTTCCACTCGAGTCGATTGCTTAGTCAACCCATGAACCTTGTCGAACCGATCTCAACCGGGATCGCCGGCCTTTTCGTCGGCATCGTTTCTGTAACGGCGGGCGGAGGCGCTACGCTCGGCGTGCCGTTTTTGATGGCTTATGGCTACACGGCCAACGATGCGATCGTAATCGTCAAGTTTGCCCTGATGGCGTCATTTATCGCGGGCACGCTTGCCTATAAACGCTCTGCCACGACCGAATTTGCGATTCCGAGAATAGTCTGGCCATTGTCTTTCGTCGGGGCACTTACCGGTTCGAGCGTTGTGCTTACCATCGCTGCGAACGTTATGCGGTTGGTAGTTCTGATGCTGCTAGTGATGGTTCTGATCATGAGTTGCACCATCAAGCAATTTAAAAGCGAACGTCCCGCCGGCGATTTTTCACAAAAAAGAATCGGCGGCGCCGCCGCAATGTTTTTGTTGGCTGCCTATTCTGGATTTTTTGGAACGGGTTATGGTTCCTTTTTGATGTTTGCGCTGATGTATTTTTATGGTTTGTCTTTTCTCGACAGCGCGGCCGCAATGACGAGAATAAATCTATTAGTCACGGGGACATCGGTGGCAAATTTTATAGCGAAAGGCGCGGTCAATTTTCATGTCGCTGTACCGTTGGCGCTGGGCTGCGCGGTCGGTGGCGTCGTCGGAGTGGCAATCGCCCGGCGCAACGGTAGCCGGGCGGTGCGGATCATCTTTCTTGGAGCCAGCGCCTTACTCACCGTTAAACTCGGTTTCGACATTTTCAGAACCCAGTAGATATCATCGAACCAATTTTTGGTCTTTAAATAGTACGAAGTTGTTTTAAAATAATTTGCTCGATGTTTGATTGACAGCGATCCCGATGCCGCCTACATTGCCGGTACGGTATAACTCGGAAAATGGCGATGGAATCCAATTTGGAGCTCGGTAAGCAATCCAGTCCATTATTCGAATATGACGGCCGGGTCGGCGAACTCTATGGCATTTTTCTATCAAATCTGATTTTTACGATTCTCACGCTGGGAATATTTCGCTTTTGGGCGATTACGCGGACGCGACGCTATATTTGGTCGCGACTGCGCTTCCAGGGGGAGCGGTTCGAATATACGGGCAAGGGTTTTGAGTTGTTTCTTGGCCTGCTGGTCGCCTGCGCGGTTGTGATCGGGATTTTCCTCGCGCTTGTCACCGTAGGCGAAATTCTTTATCTGCTCACGCATGTCAAAGCTTTCCTTTGGGTCGCCATCGCGCTTTGCTATCTGGTGACGGCGATGCTGGCCGCGGGCGCCTATTTCAGCGCTCAGCGTTATCGGTTGAGCCGCACGCTCTGGTGCGGTATTCGCGGCGGGATGAGCGGATCGGCATATGACTATGGTATGCGCAAGCTCGGGTATGGCCTTCTGTGTGTGCTCACCCTTGGGCAACTCATACCGTGGGCAACGCTACGGCTGGCCGAGCGGCGCATCAACGCCAGCAGTTTTGGCGACGCGTCCTTCCACTTCGAGGGCCGCGCCGGCCGCGTCTATCCGACGTTCTTGCTCACGCTCCTGTTGAGCCTAGCATCACTGTTTCCACTGGGCCTACTTGAATGGAAATTCATGTCGCCGCTCATTGCGCTCGCGCGCCACGGCAAGTCGTCGGCGCACGACGCGCTGGCGGGGCCGGCCCACGCGCATGCGATGCAGGGCCTATTTTTGGTGTACGTCTTGTTCGTCGTCGGCGAAATACTTATTCAGTGTTTCTATACCGCGGCGCTTGCTCGTCATATCACGGGCAACACGACCCTCGGCGGCCGATTGCAATTCAGCAGCCGGGTGACGGGCACCGGGTTGCTCGGGCTGATATTCGGTAATTTGCTGATCGTCGTCTTTACGCTGGGTTTGGGCTATCCGCTGGCATTGCAACGGGTATTACGTTTTCTGGTGCGCACGCTGACTGTCCAGGGGAGTATCGATCCGTCGGTGCTGGGCCAAAACAAACAGGACGGCCCGGGCACCGGGGAAGGCATGCTCAACTTGTTTGACCACGGTGGCATGATTTGACGCAGGTTGCCGCGACCTATTATGACGGGCGTAGCGCTGCCGCGCACGCCATGACTGTGTACGCGCAGGACCGCGAATTGTTGTTGTGCGACCGACATGGCGAAATTGCGCGCTGGCCATTAAGCGCGCTTGTTTTCAGCGAATCGAGTCCAGATGGGGTTGTTTTCGTTTCCTGCAAAAACCAGCCCGGCCGCGCCGCGATAGGCGATGTGGATTTTCTTCGAGGCGTGGGTATGCGCGGCGGCGGCGCTGACCGCTTTCGCCTGTCTTTCTGGGTAGCGCTCAGTGTGGCGGTTTTGCTCGCCGTGGCGGTGGCAGTCGATCGCTTGCCGGTCGTGGCAGCCCGGCTGGTGCCAAATTTTATCCAGAGCCGGTTGGGGCGGGTGGGAGAGGACGCGCTGATGGCCGCTCACCATCGCTGCACCGTGCCGGCGGGTCAGCAGTCGCTGGATCGGTTGACCAGCCGGCTTGCGCAGGCGGCGGGATTAAATAGCGCCCCGGGCGCCCAGGCCATGCCGATCGCCGTCATCGTAATCGACGATCCGCGAATCAACGCCGTGGCCTTGCCGGGGAATCACATCGTCGTGATGCGCGGCTTGATCGATCGTGTCGAGGACTCGAATGAATTCGCCGGTGTACTTGCCCATGAGACCGCGCATCTCGCCCACCACGATCCCATGCAAGCGTTGTTGCGCCGCATCGGCTTGAGAATGGTGGTGACAACGCTGGGCTTTGGAAACGGTATCGGCGACGTCGCGCCGTTGGCCGGCGCGCTGCTCAACCTGAGCTATAGCCGCCAGATGGAAGATCGCGCGGACGCCGCTGCATTGACCTATCTCACGCAGGCTGGACTAAGAAGCGACGGCTTGGCGCGGTTTTTCGCGATGCTGGAAAAACGTGAAGATAAAAGCGTGATCGGCTTTTTAGCGGATCACCCTCCAACCGAACAGCGCCGCCTGGAGCACCCCGGCTCTGCGGTCGGTGCGTCCGCGATGACCGTCGAAGAGTGGAAGGCTTTACAGGGTATTTGCAGTTCAACGTAGTGACTTTCGACAGGAGGTGAGTATGACGACAGCACAGCGGGGAGTGGGGCTCAGTGCCGCGATTTCAATCGCCTTTTCGAAGTACGCCGTGTTCTCCGGACGCGCATCGCGATCCGAATATTGGTGGTTCGCGTTCTTCAGCTTTCTTTGCTATCTTGCCGCCGCGATGATCGGAGCGATGCTGGGTCGCCTCATCCATAACTTCCTGCATGTCATTTTATTTTTGATTTTTTTCTTACCATCGATTTCGTTGGCGGTTCGTCGGCTGCACGATACCAATCGCAGCGGATGGTGGTGGTGGATCTGTCTCGTGCCGGTGATCGGCGCAATCGTGCTGATTATCTTCCTGGTGCTGGAGCCGGTAGATGACGGTAATCGGTTCAACTAGATCGATTACAACCGCAACCGCAATCTGCGAGCGCAGCCTAGCTCAGCCGAGGCTGATGCCTTGGCCGCACGTTTGAAAGTATCCAAGGCGTGCGGCCAAGGCGTACGCGTATCATGCGATGGAAGCTCAGCGCACCTCGCGAGCGATCCAATCGAGCACCGAACCGTGTTGTGGAGTCCAGCCCAGTTGCTTACGCGCGCGGTCAGCGCGGACCCGGCTGTTGGAACCCAGTCCGTACGACGCCATTTCGTAACCCCATTCCGCGATGGCCGCCTCGAGCGGCCAGTCTTGCGGTTCGCCCAAGCGCATCGCATGCGCAATCGCCGTGCTCATCTGACGAAACGATGCTTCGCCGTTCTCGACAAAGTAAAACGTGCCCGCCGGCGCTTTTTCGAGTGCCAGCCGATAGAGCGTGACCACGTCATCGATATGCACGTTCGACCAGATATTCGCACCGCGCCCCACATGCCGTACCACCCCGCTTTTACGCGCCTGATTGATCAGTCGTGGCAACTGCACGCTCTCGCGCGACAAGGCGCCCCCGTGACCATAAATCAACGTATTACACAGCACCACCGAGCGTACTCCCTGGCCCGCGCTCGCCAATACGCGATTGTCGATTGCTACGCGCGCGGCTTTGTCGGCGGTAGGGATAGGTAGATGCTCCTCGTCATAGATGACGTCGGAGGCCGTGTCGCCACCTGACGCGTCGCCGACGATGCTGGAACCGCTGGTATGCAAGAAGGGTTTGTTCGAACCCGCCAAGCCTTCGATCAACGCCTCGACAGCGCCGGCATGGTCGCTGCTGGCCGCGTTGATCACGGCGTCGGCGGCATGCGCCTCGGCGATCAGCAAATCGCGATCGTCCAGCGTGCCGATGCGGGTGGCGATGCCCAACTGTTCGAGCGCGCGCGCCTGTTCGGCGCTGCGAACCAAGCCGGTGATCTGATGACCCGCTTTAAGCAAGCCCGTGGCGAGCGACCCGCCGATAAAACCGGCTGCGCCGGTAACGAAAATTTTCATGAAAAGCTCCTGGATGTGGGAAGACTGGGACCTATTATCCGGATCTTATTCAACGCAAAAACAGTGTTAATATCAAAATTATATTGATAAAAAATCAAGAATGCCTTTCTCGACCGATGAACTGCTGGCTTTTGTCACCGTAATAGACTGCGGGTCGATTACGGCTGCCGCCGAGCAATTGGGCCAGACGGTTTCCGGCGTGAGTCGTGCACTGGGCCGGCTGGAGAAGAAGCTCGACGCCACGCTATTGCAACGCACGACACGGCGTCTACGATTAACCGAGGATGGCGAACTGTTCCTTGGTGGCGCGCGGCAGATCCTGCGCGCGATGGATCAGGCCGAAGAACAGATTGCCTTGCGTCGGCACCAGCCTGCGGGGCGTTTGCGCGTCGACGCCGCCACACCGTTCATGCTTCATTGCATCGTGCCGCATATGGCGGAATTCAGCCGCCTGCATCCCAAAATTAGGCTGGACTTGAGCAGTAACGAGCGCAATGTCGATCTGCTCGAGCAGCGCACCGATATCGCGATTCGCATCGGCGTGCTGGAGGACTCCACGCTGCACGCTCGTTCGCTGGGCAGCAGCGCCATGCGTTTGCTGGCGAGCCCAGCGTATCTCGCAGAGCGTGGCGAACCGCTCGAGGTCGCAGATCTGTCGCGTCATCGCTTGCTGGGCTTCACCGATCCCGAAATATTGAATCATTGGCCGCTGCGACACGCTGGCGGCGAGCTGTTGAAAATTACCCCAGATCTTGCCGCCTCCAGTGGGGAGACACTGCGTCAGCTTGCGCTGGCGGGCCTGGGAGTGGTTTGCCTGTCCGATTTCATGAGCAGCTCGGACGTCAGCGCCGGTCGCTTGCTGCCGGTATTGAGCCACGCGCTGAGCCCTTATCGCCTGCCGATCAGCGCCGTCTACTACCGTAATACTTCGCTGGCAGCCCGCATTACGAGCTTTCTCGACTTTATCGCGCAACGCCTGGTGTTGTGAGCGTTTCTTCCGCGCGAGCGAATACATTGTTGCTTATCTAGGAACAATTTGATCGGGCGACAAATGGTGGTGACCTGAAGGGCTTATGTCGTGTGGGTGAGATCGATATTGTCGCGACGACGCTCGGCGCATTGTGAGTAAAATCGTAATAATCCATTCCATCGTCCCCTCTTAATCTTCAGTCATCGAATCTCTACTATCTGTTCTGTCGACGCAGCAAACGGAAACCTCCCACGCTGACGTCCCTTTCTAAAAAATCGATGACTGGAGTATCAAAATGAACACGAAACTTTTGGCTGCCCTGTTGCTCTCGAGCGCTGTAATCGCTACCCCCGCATTTGCCGGTAACGCTCACGTCGGTGACGACGTCAATGCGCTGGCTGGCACGAGCACGCTGACCCGCGCTCAAGTGCGTGCGGACCTGATTCAATCGGGCCAACTGGCAAGCCGTGCTGGTAGCGAGGAAACGAAATACCCGGTGCTGGCCCAAGCGGATACCGTCGTGTCGCGCGCTCAAGTGCGCTCGGACCTGATCCAATCGGGCCAGCTAGCCAGCCGCGTCGGTAGCGAAGAAACGACCTATCCGGTTCTGGGTTCCAAGGCCGGTTAAGTGGGCGCCGCACAGTAGCGAAGGCGCGCGTTCAAGTCGCCGCGGCTTCACAAAAAGACATGTTTGCTCTTCGCCACGCGCCAGCTAGACGCTAGGTCAGTGCTGGCAGGGCCGCCATCCTGGTCTTGCCATGAACATGAAAACGCCTCCGGTATCGGAGGCGTTTTTTTATTCAAGGATGGGTGTCGGTCGAGGAGGTGGGAGATAAGATATCCGCATTTTGTTATGTAAACGGTACGCTGTATTGATTTTCTTTAGTGTTTTATATAAATCGCGTTGACCCATAGGCAAATGTCCCAGGAGCACACAATGGCGATTGCTCCGCCCGAATCCGACTCGATCAGGATCCTTGAAGAATGCGCGATGAATGCCTGGCCCGCACATCAAAATGTACTGTGCGATGGTTGGGTCCTGCGTTTGGCGGCGGGATATACCAAGCGCGCAAATTCTGCGAACGCCTTGTTTCCGACCGGACGATTTAGCGAGATCGTACCGCTTGTCGAAACGTTTTATGCACGCCATGCGTTGCCCGTCGTGTTTCGTTTGTCTCCGCTCGCCGGTAGTGAGCCGGCGTCGCTCCTGGACGCGGCGGGTTACCGATACGTCGATCCCACTCTGGTAATGACGCTCGCGCTTACAGCCGCGGCTGCAAGCACGCGTGCAATCGAGTTGGCGCGACTGGACGATGAGGTCGTGATCGAGCCTTCGGCCAGTGCCGATTGGCGCGAGGGTTTTGCGCGGGCGAATGCCGTGGCGCCTGTTTCTCGTCCCGTACACGATCGCATGCTGGCGTCGATAGCGTTACCGGCGGCATTCGCAACGCTGACTCGCGATCGAGTTCCGATTGCCTACGGACTGGCCGTGGCTGAGCGCGGCAAGGTGGGTTTGTTCGATATCGTCGTGACGCCTGCGGCGCGCGGGCGCGGTGCCGGTCAAAAGCTGATTGCGGCGCTGCTCGGTTGGGGCCAAGGGCAGGGCGCTGCTCAAGCTTACTTGCAAGTGACCGCCAGCAATACTGCTGCGATCGGCCTGTATCGCAAGCTCGGGTTCGCTCTGGCTTACGAATATCACTACAGGATTCGCGCGTGAGCGCGGCGCTCGTCACACCAGACCATGCAAATATTTCAGCCGTAATAAAAACAATTGCGAACTAGCGTGAGAAAACGACCGATTTCTCGCGCAGCTGCGTTTAACAAGTACGGATCGACTATCGTCACTGAAGTTAAACGGAGATAACTATGAAAAATACCCTCAAACTCAAACCATTCGGGGCAACCCGTCTTCGACTGAAGAAGCTGGCGGTCGCCGCCGCTGGCGCGCTCACGCTGTCGACCGCCTTTGCCCAGGTGATTGTCGTGGCGCCCCCGCCGCCGCGTGTCGAGGTCGTACCGCAAGCCAGGCCTGGCGTGGTATGGGATCCGGGTCACTGGCAAATGCAGCGCGGAGCCTATGTTTGGATTCCGGGCCATTGGCGCCGCGTGCGGGTTGGCTATCGTTGGGCGCCGGGACACTGGGTTCAGCGCGGCCCCAACTGGATTTGGGTCGAAGGCCACTGGGCGCGCTGAAATTGTTGTCACAAGGACGCTCGATGAAAGCCATTTTGGTGATGACCCTTCGCGTCGTGTTCCCGGGCCCTTGTGCACGCGATCGTTCATCGGCTTGTGCATGGGGCTGCGTCGGCTGCGTCGGCTGCGTCGGCTGCGTCGATTGTGACCGGGGTTGCGCCCGTTGATTCAAGAGGACCCGGATGCGGACCTGCTCGCGCGTGTCGGCGAGCACGATCCGCATGCCGTGCGCGAGATGGTGACGCGCAAGTTACCGCGGGTCCTGGCCATGGCCACGCGGATGCTGGGCGATCGTGCCGAAGCGGAAGATGTCGCGCAGGAGACATTCGTGCGCATCTGGAAGCACGCGGCACGTTGGAAAGTGGGCACTGCCCGATTCGACACCTGGATGCATCGGGTCGTGCTGAACCTGTGTTACGACCGGTTGCGCGGACAGCGCGGGCAGCGCGAGGAGCCGGCCGAGGATGCAGCGGACATAGTCGATCCGGCCAAACGCCCCGACGAGCAATTCGACGAACGCTCGCGTGGCGATCGAGTCGGCGCGGCCTTGGCGAGATTGCCGGCCAGGCAACGCGAGGCGCTGGTGCTGCACTATTACCAGGAGTTATCCAATGAAGACGCGGCTGCGCTGATGGGGGTATCCATCGAAGCACTTGAAAGCTTGCTCGCGCGTGCACGGCGCAGCATGCGTGCGTCTCTCATCGGCCAAGGCGATGCCAAGGACATGCTATGACACCCGAACGTTTCCGTACCTTGATCGAAGCTTATGGCGCCGACCCTGAACTGTGGCCTGCCGGCGAGCGCGCCGCGGCTGCGGCTTACGCGAGCCTCGACGGGCATGACTCGTGGTCCGAGGCGGTTGAACTCGACCGCCTGCTGGCAACCCACCGCGTGGCGCAGCCCGACAGCGCCTTATATCGTCGCATTCTCGATGCCGCACCGGCGCCGCGCGCCGCATGGCGTCGCGCCCGGGTTTGGTGGTCGAGCGCTGCATTGGCTGGGTTTGGCGTGGCCGGGGGGCTGGCCGGCGCGCTCGTGGTGTCGATGGTGGTTTCGAGTTTGACGCCGCCCGCTCCGATCAATCCCGCGTTTTCAACTGCGGTTTTCAGTGAACCGTTCGCGGACGGAGGCAGCGAATGAACAGTCGTTCGGTTCGGGTTCTGGTGATCGTGTCCGTGCTGCTCAATGTGTTCCTGATTGGCGGCATTGTCGGCGGCGGCTATCGGTGGGTTGCCGCCCAACGCTCGGTCGCCGCGCAACAAGCCCGGCCGCTCCGGTCTGCGGCCAACGGCCTGTCGCAGGAGCGCCAGCAACAATTCGTCGACGATCTGCGACAGGCGAGGCGTGATGGCCGCATGCTCGCTCAAGACAGTCGCGAAGGCCGGCTCGACGTGGCGCAGGCGCTGGCGGCACCGCAATTCGACCCGGCGGCAGTCGATGCCGCACTCGCGCGCACGCGCAATGCCGATATGGCCTTACGCATACGCGTCGAACAAACCATCGCGACTTTTGCGGCGAGCTTATCGCCCGAAGAACGCGTTATTTTTGCGGACGGTTTGAAGCACGACGGTTTGCTGAGAGTTGCGCCTGCACCGCCGGTAAAAAAATGACATCGATAGCGCCTCGCTTCGTTCGCGATGGCGCGCGATGTTCACCCCCATATCCCCCTGGATTGGCGGGACAGTCAAACGGAGGTCGTGATGACTGAAATGCCGCATATGACGCCGGCTGCAATCGCGGTCAATCGCTTTGGGCTGGGCGCGCGGCCCGATGAATCGCCGCCCGCCAATCCCAAAGGCTGGCTGCTCGCGCAGTTCGAACTTTACCAGGCGGCGCCTGCAGCTTGGGCAGACCAGCCGCGTACCGCGGCGCTCGCGACCGAGTTGCTTGAACAGCAGCGCGAGTTGCGCATGGCCGATGCAGACGCCAAGCAAGCAGCGCGCAAAAGCCTTGGCCGCGAGACGCTGGCCACTTATCGCGCGGCGGTCAACGCGCGGGTTGCCAGCGCATTGACCACGCCCGCCCCCTTTGTCGAGCGACTGGTGCATTTCTGGGCCAATCACTTTGCGCTCTCGACAGAAAAAATCCCCGTAGCGACGCTGGCGGGCGCGTTCGAAGTCGAAGCGATACGCCCGCATGTGCTCGGCCGTTTCGACGACATGCTGCTGGCCGTCGAGACCCACCCCGCGATGCAGATCTACCTCGACCAGGCGCGTTCGGTCGGGCCCAACAGCCTGGCGGCGTTGCGTGCTGCACAACGCAATCCCGATCAACCGCGCGGGCTCAACGAAAACCTGGCTCGCGAAATCATGGAGCTGCATACCTTGGGCGCGCGCAGCGGCTATACCCAGGCCGACGTGACGGAATTTGCGCGTGCACTGACGGGCTGGAGCATAGAAGGGATGGGTGGTGGCCAAGCCGGTTCGGGCGGAGCGGGCAGTTTTGTGTTTCGTCCGCAATTGCATGAACCGGGTGAGCGCATCGTCTTGGGCCGGCGCTACAGTCAGTCGGGGCAGGGCCAGGCGGGCGCGGTGCTGCGCGATTTCGCCACAGCGCCCGCCACAGCGACGCATATTTCAGAAAAGCTCGCACGACACTTCGTCGGCGACACGCCGCCGCCGGCCCTGGTCGAGCGGCTGTCCAGCGTGTTTATCGGCAGCAACGGCGATTTGCCCAGTGTCTATCGGGCATTGATAGAAGCGCAGCAGTCGTGGGCGCCCAACCCGGCCAAATTCAAGACGCCGTGGGACTGGACCCTCTCGTCGATGCGCGGGCTGGGCTGGCAGGACGTCGAGAAGATCCAGTGTGCGCAGATGCTGACTCAACTAGGTCAGCCCACCTGGCGGCCGGGGTCGCCCGCCGGTTACGACGATATCGCCGCGAGCTGGGCCGCACCGGATGCGCTGGTGCGCCGGGTCGAACTCGCGCAGCGCTTCGCGGCCCAGGTAGCCGATGGCCGCGATCCCCAGTTGCTTGGCCGCACGCTGCTTGGTGGTGCTGCGCTGAGCGCGCCGACTAGCGAGGCCGTGAGCGAAGCCGACAATCCGTCGACAGCCATTGCGCTGCTGCTTGTTTCACCCGATTTTCAACGGAGATAAGCATCATGATTTCCCGCCGGAATTTTCTGAGATTTGCGGGTGCCGGTGCGGGGGCCATCCTCGTGTCGCCGCAACTGGCTTTCGCCAATGTCGAATCGGATCAGCGCTTTGTGTTTGTCATCCAGCGCGGCGCGGCCGATGGCTTGAACATCGTGGTGCCCTATGCCGACCCGGCATACGCCAGCCTGCGCGGCGCGCTGGCAATCGATCCTGCGAGCGCGACCAAGCTTGACGGTACGTTCGCACTGCACCCTTCACTGGTCGAAATGGCCAAGATGTATGCATCGGGGCAGGCGCTCTTTGTCCATGCGGTGGCATCGCCATACCGCGATCGCTCACATTTCGACGGTCAGAATGTGCTCGAATCGGGCGGTACCGCGCCTTATCAAATCAAGGACGGTTGGTTGAATCGCCTGGTGACGTTGCTGCCGAAGAGCCGCGACAATGCGATCGCTTTTGCGCCTACGGTGCCGATGGCCTTGCGCGGGCCAGCCGAGGTCACCTAGTATGCGCCGTCTGCGTTACCGCAGGCGTCCGACGATCTGCTGAATCGCGTCGCGCGGCTTTACGCCAGCGACGATCAGTTGCACCCGTTGTGGTCCTCGGCGATGCAGGCGCGTGGTCTCGCGGGCGACACCGGTCCGCGGCAGGACCCCGCCAGCCTCGGGCATCTCGCCGCCAGTTTTCTTGGGCGCGCCGATGGCCCGCGCATTGCGATGATCGAGACGGGGGGCTGGGATACCCATAGTGCACAAACCGGGCGTCTTGCCGCCCAGCTCAAAGCGCTCGATACGATGATGGCTGCGTTGCGCGACGACCTGGGACCGGTTTGGGCCAAGACCACCGTCGTGGTTGCCACCGAGTTCGGCCGCACTGCGGCGGCAAACGGTACCGGCGGCACCGATCACGGTACCGGTTCTGCGGCCATGCTGCTCGGCGGCGCGGTCAAAGGGCAACGCGTGCTTGCCGATTGGCCGGGGCTGGCGAACGGCTCGCTGTACGAAGGACGCGACCTGAAAGCGACCACCGGACTCGACACGCTGATTGCCAATGCCGCCAGCGAGACTTTCGGGCTCGACCCGGTGCACACGTTCCAGGCATTGTTTCCGCAGAACCACGGTGCGAGTTCGCTGCCCCGCTTGTTGCGTGCTTGAATGCGCCGCGGCGCCATATCGAATGGGCGAGGTGCCTATCGATTGTCTATCTTTGGCGGCCCGGGCGCGCGACATGGTCTATGATAGGCACCCCCACGTTCGACGCGAGCCGCTGTAATGACCGACGCTGTAACAACTGATTCAACGATTCCCACGCCTGAAACGTCCCGCGAGTCTGGCGAGGAAAACGCCCCTACGCGCGAAGCGCGGCTGTGGCAAGGCGATGGCTGGACCGCACGCGTCATCAAGAACGAGAGCGACGAGGGCTGGGCCGTCGAAATGATCAAGGACGGCGAGGCCGAACCCGCGCTCGTGGCACCCTGGACGATGGGCCGCGACAAGAAGAACCCCAAGCCGCTCGACACGAATGCGTTCAACACCTGGGTCAAGACGGCATCGGAGGTATTGCGCAGGCATGAACAGCAACTGCACGCCATGCTGCACAAGGAAGTGTATGCGACGGTCGGCGAAACACGCTGGAAAGTGACCCTCGATATCGTGGCCGACGAGTATGACCCTTACGCGACGCTCAGTGCATTCGATGAGTTCGACGAGCAGGTGGCGCAGGTCAAGGTGGCGCCCGCGTTCAAGTTGAATATGGGGTCAGCGACCACCTGGATCGAAAACGAATTTACCAAACCGCGCTGAAAATAGGTGGCGATGAAACGCACAGGCTCATCGCCACCCCTGCACATCGTGGTTACTCGCAGTTCACCATCCAGTTCACGCCAAAGCGATCCGTCAGCATACCAAAGCGTTTTGCCCAGAACGTCTGTGCGATCGGCTGCGTAATCTTCCCGCCTTTGGCCAATGCGGCGAACACGCTTTCAGCCTCAGTCGCGTCGTCGAGATTCACGCATAGCGAAATACCGGTGTAGCCACCCGGCGCCGGCCCGTCAGAGCCCATCAGGCGAAAGCCATTCCAGCTCAAGCTCGCATGCATGACTTTGTCGCCCCAGTCGGGCGGCATTTCTTTCTCCATTGGCGAACCGGTGTAACGGTGCATTTCCTCAAGTTTGGCGCCGAGACACTCGGCATAAAAACCAAGAGCTTCGGCACATTTGCCGTCGAAGGCGAGATAGGCGTTCAGTGATTTAGCAGACACGATATGCTCCTTTTGAACAGAGAGAACGAACCATGTCCGTAACAAGGACTTGGGTTAACGTTCAGGCGAGCGGCGATTTTATGCCAACTTCTTCCGATCTTATGAGACAGCGATCGACCTCAAGAGATTCACTTCGCGAATTCACTTCGTCGTATTGACTATGTGTACGAGCCGCGCAGCAATATTCAACGGAAAAACGCACTGGGCGTTCGGCCGAACTGCCGCTTGAACATGGTGGCAAACGCGCTGGGGCTGTCATAGCCGAGATTGAGCGCCACATCGACCACTTTCGTGCCGATCGCCAACTGCTCCAGTGCTTTCAACAATCGCGCCTGCTGGCGCCATTGGCCGAAGGTCATGCCCGTGTCGCGACTAAACAGCCGTTGCACGGTCTTTGGATCGACTTGCAGGCGCTGCGCCCACGCGATCAACGTGGACGTGTCGTCGGGTGCTGCGGAAATCGCCTGGCATATGCGCCGGATGCGCGGATCCACGGGCTGAGGAAGGTGCAACGGCAGGATCGGCAGGATCGCGATTTCATCGATCAGCAATCGCATCAGGCGCCCGTTGCGTGAGTGTTCATCGTAGGGCTTGACGATTTCGGAAGCCGCGAGGATCAGTTCTCGCAACAAGGGCGAGATGCTGACCGCGAGTGGCTCCATCGGCATGCCGGGGGCAGCGTCGGGCCGGATGTAGAGGCTGCGCATATGCACCTCGCCGATGCAGCGTATCCAGTGGGTCTTACCGGCCGGCATCCAGATGCCCCGGGTGGGCGGCACGATCCACTGTCCGCTTTTGGAGGCCACCACCATGACGCCGTGGACCGCACAAATCAGCTGGTTCTTTTTATGGGTATGCGGTGCGATCTGATGGTCGATCGGGTAATTGATCGCCACGCCGGCCGCGACCGGCATTGGGCTTTCGTCGACCCATCGCAGATATTCGGGAGACATCGGCACCGTTTGCATGTCGTTTTCTCAAGGGTTATCTCACTTTTTGCGTGAGAACGACAATCATTTTATCTTTACGATGTCCTAAATCAAGAAATTTCCTGTTCAGGAGCGCGTGTCATGCAGACTCAGACCACGACGGTTGCCGCGCCGTCGCCCACCGCACCGATGCCCGAGCACGACCGCAGCGCCGGTGCGTCGTTTGGCGTGCTCGGCGCGATCAGCGTTTCGCACATGATCAACGACATGATGCAGTCGTTGATCCTGGCAATCTATCCGATCATCAAGAACGACTTTCACTTGAGCTTCGGCCAAATCGGTCTGATTACCTTGACGTATCAACTCACCGCATCGCTGTTGCAGCCGCTGGTCGGTCTATTTACCGACAAGCGGCCTCAGCATTATTCGTTGCCGGTCGGCATGGCCTTCACGCTCTCGGGCCTGTTGCTGCTGTCGGTCGCGCCGAACTTCGGGCTGGTGCTGGTTGCGGCTTCGCTGGTCGGGGTGGGCTCCTCGATCTTCCACCCGGAATCGTCGCGAGTTGCGCGCATGGCATCGGGCGGCAAGCACGGCATGGCGCAATCGTTCTTCCAGGTCGGCGGAAATGCGGGGAGCGCGTTGGGCCCGCTGATCGCGGCGGCCGTGATCGCCCCGTACGGGCAGATCAGCCTGGCCTGGTTATCCCTGGCCGCGTTGCTCGGGATTTGCTTGTTGACCCCGGTGAGCCGTTGGTACGCGCACAGGCAAATCGCCTCGCGCGGCCGGCCGAGCCGCCCTGTCGCCATCTCGACGTTGTCGCGTGGCAAGGTGATCGGGACCGTCGGCGTGCTGATGCTGTTGGTTTTCTCGAAGTATTTCTATCTGGCCAGCATCGGTAGCTATTTCACGTTTTACCTGATGGATAAATTCCACCTGTCGATTCAGAACGCGCAGATGCATTTGTTCCTGTTCCTCGCTGCAGTGGCGGTGGGCACTTTCGTCGGAGGCCCGGTGGGCGACCGGATCGGGCGCAAGCCGGTGATCTGGGCGTCGATTCTCGGTGTAGCGCCGTTCACGCTGTTACTGCCTCATGCGGACTTGTTCTGGACCACGGTGTTGTCGGTGGTGATCGGGCTGGTGCTGGCGTCGGCGTTCTCCGCGATTTTGGTTTACGCACAGGAATTGATTCCAGGCAAGGTCGGCATGGTCGCCGGTTTGTTTTTCGGTTTCGCGTTCGGTATGGGCGGCTTGGGCGCTGCGGTGTTGGGCTTGTTGGCCGACCGGACCAGCGTGGAAGTCGTGTACCAGGTTTGCGCGTTCCTGCCTTTGCTGGGTATCGTCGCCCTGGGATTGCCGAAAACGGACAAAGTGCTTGTACGCTGATCAACCGAGTCGTGTTTCTGCGCCGCTACGTGCGTAGCGGCGCGCTGTCGTTCCGACCGCGTGCTTCATCCCTGCCGGCTTCTCCACTACGCAACGCGGCGGCGCCTTGCCTGGGTGGCGATATCATTGCTCAAGCGTGACGCGGTAACCTTGGTTATCATGTAGCTACCGCCGGATTCGCCGGATTCCCCCCAAATTCCAGAGTCATCGTTCGGTCCGCCGGGCGATCCCGGATGCTACCCTTGCATTGATGGCCGATAGCCGCCAACGGGCGGGCGGCGTCGCGCGCGCCGCACACGTTTCCGGATTGGGAAAGCGGCGCCGCCCGATTGCCGACACCGCGTGCGCGGTCCATTTGCACAGTTATTTTTGAAACCGAAGAGGATGGGAGAAGGTTATGAGTGATCGTATCGAGCGCCACGGCCTGCAAGTTGCGGCCATATTGGACCGTTTCATCGAAACCGAGGTCCTGCCTGGTACCGGGCTGGATAGCGACTCTTTCTGGAAAGGTTTCAGCGCCCTCGCGCACGATCTTGCGCCTAAGAACCGTGCCTTGCTGGCCGAGCGCGACCGTTTGCAACAGGAGCTGGACACCTGGCACCGCGCCAACCCGGGCCCGGTTCGGGACATGGCCGCTTACCGCGCCTTTCTCGAAAAAATTGGCTATCTGGTAAAGCCGCCGGCGAAGGTCGCGGCCACCACGACCCACGTCGACAGCGAAATCTCCGAACAAGCCGGCCCGCAATTGGTCGTGCCGGTGGGCAATCAACGGTATTCGCTGAACGCGGCCAACTCGCGCTGGGGCAGCCTTTACGATGCGCTGTACGGGACGGACGCGATTGCCGAAACCGATGGCGCCGACAAAGGCGTGAGCTACAACCCGGTGCGTGGCAATAAAGTGATTGCGCGCGCGCGCGCTTTCCTCGATCTGGCCGCGCCGCTCGCATCGGGCTCGCACGTAGACGCGACAGCCTACACGGTGCAGGACGGCCAGCTGCACATCAAGTTGAAAAATGGCGCGACGACGCTTAAAGAATCGGGCAAATTTGTCGGCTTCCAGGGCGATGCAAACGCACCGAAGGCCGTGCTGCTGAAAAATCATGGCCTGCATTTCGAAATCCAGTTCGACACCAGCCACCCGATCGGCAAGACCGACGCGGCGGGCGTGAAGGACGTGCTGCTCGAAGCGGCGCTGAGCACCATCATGGACTTCGAGGATTCGGTCGCCGCCGTCGATGCCGACGACAAAGTCGTCATGTATCGCAGCTGGTTGGGCCTGATGAAAGGCGACTTGACCGAAAGCGTCACGAAGGGCGGCAAGACGTTTACGCGTGCGCTCAATCCTGACCGCGAATACACCGCGGCAGACGGTTCGTCCCTCAAGCTGCACGGTCGCTCGCTGATGTTCGTGCGTAACGTCGGACACCTGATGACGACCCCGGCGGTGCTGGACCGCGACGGTCACGAACTGCCCGAAGGCATCCTGGACGGCGTGATCACCAGCCTGGCCGCGCTGCACGACATCAAGCTAAAAAAGAATTCGCGCACCGGTTCGATCTATATCGTCAAGCCCAAGATGCACGGGCCGGCCGAAGTGGCCTTTTCCGACGAACTGTTCGGACGTGTCGAAGACGTGCTCAAGTTGCCGCGCCATACGATCAAGATGGGCATCATGGACGAAGAGCGGCGCACCAGCGTCAATTTGAAGGCCTGTATCGGTGCTGCGACGGCTCGGGTGGCTTTTATCAACACGGGTTTCCTGGACCGCACCGGCGACGAGATGCACACGGCCATGGAAGCCGGCCCGATGCGCCGCAAGGGCGATATGAAGTCGTCCGAGTGGATCGCCGCGTATGAGCGCAGCAACGTACTGGTCGGACTCGATGCGGGCCTGCGTGGCCGCGCGCAAATCGGCAAAGGCATGTGGGCGATGCCTGACCTGATGGCGGCGATGCTGGAGCAAAAAGTCGTGCATCCTAAGGCTGGCGCCAACACGGCATGGGTGCCGTCGCCGACGGCTGCGACCTTGCACGCCTTGCATTACCACCAAGTCGATGTGCAAGCCATTCAGATCGAACTCGAGAAGCAAAAGCTCGACACGGTATGGGACGAACTGTTGACGGGGCTGCTCACGGTGCCAGTGGGCGATCGCACGCAATGGTCGGCCGACGACATCCGCCGCGAAATCGACAACAATGTGCAGGGCATACTCGGTTACGTGGTGCGCTGGATCGACCAGGGTGTGGGCTGTTCCAAGGTACCCGACATCAACAACGTGGGCCTGATGGAGGATCGCGCGACGCTGCGTATTTCCAGCCAGCATATTGCCAACTGGTTGCGTCATGGGGTGGTGACTCGGGAACAGGTCATCGAGGCGTTCCAGCGCATGGCCAAGGTTGTCGACGAGCAAAATGCCAACGATCCGGCATATCGTTCGATGGCGCCGAACTACGACGCTTCGCTGGCCTTCAAGGCGGCTTGTGCGCTGGTGTTCGAAGGACGCGAGCAGCCTAACGGCTACACGGAGCCGCTATTGCATCAGTTCCGGCTCGACTACAAGAAAGCCAATCGGTAGTGGCTCGTGACCGGATCGGCCTTGCGCGAGGTCGATCCGGTCGGTAGCGACCCATCTCGGATTGCTAGCCCACAAGCGGATACAGCGGTGGGCGTTCAAGATCAAGACGATTCAGGACGGCTCGGGACCGCTCGTGGCAGTTGAAGCTACACGGCCGCGTGCGATGTCGGCGCCGGCGTTGTGCGGCAAACGGCGAGTCACCGCGATCGACGCCACGGAGAACAACCCGACCACCAGGAACGCCGGCCAGAAGTCGGTCCATTGTATGGTCGGGTGACCTTGCAATTCGCGCGACGCCTGCAGGACGATACCGGCGATCGTTACACCCAGCCCTAGCGAAATTTGCTGGATCACGCTGGCGAGGCTGGTTGCGCGGCCGACATCGCGGCTTTCGATTTCGGCGTATGCCAGCGAATTCAGGCTGGTAAATTGCAGCGCCGGGAAAAAGCCGCCCAGCAGCACCACCATCCAGATCAGCGCAGTGGGCGTGCCCGGGAAAAACGTCCCGCAAGCGGCAATTGCAATCCCGGACAATGCCGCGTTGTACATCAGCACGGTGCGAAAGCCGTAATGGCGCAGCAGTCGCGCTGCGGCGGTGCGCATGAACATGCCGCCGACAGCCGAAGCGCACGTAATCAGGCCCGATTGAAACGCCGTCATGCCCAATGCTTCTTGCAGTGAAAGCGGCAGCAGGAACGGCACGGCGCCCAATCCGATGCGAAACAGCGAGCCGCCCAGCACGCTTGCCTGAAACGTCGGTACGCGCAAAAAGCGCAAATCCAGAATCGGTCGCTCGATGCGCTGCGCGTAGAACCAGTAGGCGAGCAGCGCCAAAAGCCCGGCGACACACATGTAGAACGCCGTGCTGCCCGAGGCCAGCTCTCCACCGACCAGCGATAGCCCCAGCAGGAACAACGAGCCCCCGCTGGCCGACAGGAAAAAGCCGAACCAGTCCAACGGACCCGGATGCTCTTCCCGCAAGTTGGCGATATAGCGGTTGGTCAGGTAGATCCCGAGTATGCCGATCGGAATGTTGATGAAGAAAATCAGCCGCCAGTGCAGGTAAGTCGTGATGAAGCCGCCAAGCAGCGGCCCGGCCGCGGGGCCTAGCATGGCAGGCAAGCTGAGGTAATTCATCGCCCGGATAAACTCCGAACGATGCACCGCGCGAAAGATGATGATGCGGCCTACCGGCACCATCATCGCGCCGCCTATGCCCTGCACGAAGCGAGCGAGCGTGAAGGTGATCAGCGAGTTCGATGCGGCGCACAGCATCGAGCCGCCGACAAAGATACAAATGGCGAGCCGAAACACCGTGCGCGCGCCGAAACGGTCGGCCACCCAGCCGCAGATCGGGATGAACACGCCGAGACCGAGCACATAGCTGGTCACGGCAATTTTAAGCGTGACAGGGTCGCGGCCGAAGTCGTGTGCCATTGCCGGTAGCGCTGTGACGATCACATTCGCGTCCACGGCTTCCATGAACATTGCGCAGGCAACGATCAGCGGGACGATAAAGGTCTTCAGGGCAAGCGACATGGGCGAGGCGAGGGGGGGCAGGTGCGCCGGCAAAAGCGCAATTATCGCACCCTCGACACCAATACGCCGACTAAAGGGATTTGGCGGCGCTTCAATAGCGGGTAGCATAGGGCGCGACGCCAAGGTGCCAATGGAGCTTTCATGGCCGCTCGCGCCGCTTATGCGGCTCAAAATACTGTTAACGATGATCGATTTTCAAATTCTGTTGGCGATTGCCTATAAGAAGGAAGCGGCGCTGGGCCGACGGCTCGCGAAAAGCTCCGGCGCCTCGCCGCACGAGGCGCTGATGCAGGTGCTACAGCAAGTAGCTGGCGACCGGCCGCTGGGCGAATTGGTCGCCGCGCGCGAGGCGGCAGCGCGTGTGGCTGCGAACCGTGCGGAATCGCGGCTTGCGGCGCGCCGACAAGCACGGGCCGACGCGTTGACGAATCGCCGGGAAAAGAATGGTCCGGATCCCGGCGCTTGGCTCGGTTGGTTCGACGGCTCGACTCATCCCAATCCGGGCAAGATGGGCCTGGGCGGCTTGCTTCTAAGCCCCGCTGGAGAACGCGTCGAAATTTGCGCGGCTGCGGGCCACGGCGACAATAATCAGGCTGAATATCTGGCGCTGATCGCTCTTCTGGAAGCCGCGGTGCGCGCCCAGCCCGCCAAGCTGATCGTGTATGGCGACAGCCAGGTGGTGATCGAGGGCGTCACACAACAAGTACGAGGCGGTGGCGCGGCGGGTTTGTCGCATTACTGCGAGCGTGCGCGGCAACTGATCTCGCAACTGCGCTCGGTCGAATTGCGCTGGATTCCGCGCCGGCGAAACGCTGCTGCCGATGCGTTGTCTCAGCATGCGGTCCGGTTGATCGGTGCGCAGATGTCGACGCCGGCTTCGACGCTGGTGCTAGCCTAAGTGCTAGCCCGAGCGGCGACGCAGGTCTCGGCATAGATGCCCGTTCATGCACGCATGGTCTAATAGCGCGTGCCGTCGGCCAGTGCTCACGCCATGACATGACGACGCGGGACAATAAAGCACACAGAGCAAAAGGAGCTTCGATGATCGAGAAAGGGCACGAGCAAGAGCAGCAGACGCGCTATGCAGCCGATAATCGGGTCGCGCTCACGCAGCGAAGAGCATTGGCGATTCTGTACATAGTACTGACAGCGCTGGCCCTGTGGGTGGTGCGCGATTTCGCTGCGGCCGTGGCCTGGGCTTGCGTGCTGGCGATCGTGCTATGGCCAGCCTTGCGCAAAATCGAAGGGGTTCGCGCTTTAGCAGGGCGGCACACGTTGGTCGCGATCGCTCTCACGTTGGCGGTGAGCGTGCTGTTCGTATTGCCGCTCGCACTCACCGCCGCGCAGGCAGTACGTGAGGCGCACGGATTATTCATCTGGTTCCGCGACGCGAAAGACAATGGCGTGCGCATGCCGGACTTTCTGACGCGCTTGCCCATGGTGAGCAAAGCGCTCAACGATTGGTGGGACGCCAATTTGGCAGGACCGCTGGAGGCCACCCCGATGGGCAAAGCGCTGCACGACGGGTCGCTGGTTGAATTCAGCCGACGCTTCGGTATCCATGCGCTGCACAGTGCGGTGCAGTTCGGCTTTATGCTGACGACACTCTTCTTCATCCTGCGCGCCGGACTCGGTCTTAGCTCGCACCTACTCGATGGCACGCGCCGGGCCTTCGGGCAGCACGGCGCGAATCTGGTCATACGCATGGCATCGTCGGTACGTAGCACGGTGACAGGCTTGGTCACGGTCGGTATTGGTGAAGGTGCATTGTTGGGCACCGCTTATTTGATTTTCGATGTGCCGCATGCCGCCTTGCTCGGCATGTTGACGGCGATCGCCGCGATGCTGCCGTTTTGCGCGCCGCTGGTGTTCGGCGGCGCGGCGCTATGGCTGCTGTCTCAAGGCGAAAATGCTGCGGCGATAGCGCTGGCGGTGTTTGGCCTCGTCATCGTATTTATCGCGGAGCACTTCGTGCGCCCGGTGCTGGTTGGCGGCTCCACGCGGCTGCCCTTTCTGTTGGCGTTGTTCGGCATTCTCGGCGGCGCAGAAACGTTTGGTTTGCTGGGACTGTTTATCGGACCGGCTCTCATGACCATCTTGATGGTGCTGTGGTCCGAGTGGGTGAGTCCCAGGGCAGAAGAACGAGCCTAAGGACTGGCCTGCAGCCTCAGACCTTTCTTCCCTCGGCGGCGGTGCATCGTGCGCCCGTTCACAATAAACTATTGTGATACATCCACCCATTTGATCGTTGGCCCCTCATGCGTTGACTACACGCTGGTGTCCACAGGGTTACGGCGAACCCACCGCATATTGAAACGAAATTCGCAATAATTCATTCCATCGTTCCCTCTTAATCTTCGGTCATTGAATCTCTACCATGGGTTCTGTCGACGCAGCAAACGGAAAACCTCCCACGCTGACGTCACCGCCTAATAACAATGACTGGAGTATTAAAAATGAACACGAAACTTTTGGCTGCCCTGTTGCTCTCGACCGCTGTCATCGCTACCCCCGCATTTGCTGGTAATGCTCACGTCGGTGATGACGTCAATGCGCTGGCTGGCACGAGCACGCCGAGCACGCTGACCCGCGCTCAAGTACGTACGGACCTGATCCAATCGGAGAAAATTGCCGTTCGCGCTGTCAACAACGACACGGATTATCCGGTGCTGGCCCAGTCCAATTCCGGCTTGACGCGCGCTGAAGTGCGCTCGGATCTGATTCAATCGGAACAAGTCGCTGGCCGCACCGGCAACGAAGACACCACGTATCCGGTTCTGGCTCAAGACAACATCCGACCGTCGCGCGCAGCAGTAAAGCAAGGCTTGAACGTCGCTTCGAACTCGAAGAACGATATTTTCGCGTTCGGCCACGATGCCAGCTAAGCATGGCGGTCGGCACGGGTGTGGCCCGGTGCGATGTCAGTTGCGACGTTAGCTGCAATGTCCGCTGTGAATTGGAAAGCCTTCGGGGCCGAATTGCACGTTAGAAGTCGGACACTTCATTCGATTTCTTAAGTGCTGGTTCGGACCGAAGGTTTTTTGTTGTGCTTATCCTTCCGTCCCCAACATTCCAATGCGTCCCCGCAAAAAAGTATATTAAATTTTTGTTTCTCGGCTGTTTTGCCGCGAGCGCCGACCTATATTGCCAATGTGGCAGCTGCCACGTAACGCAAGGAGGAACCACAAATGCAAGTGCTTAGGAAACTCGTCACCGCTGTCGCAGTACTGGCTAGCGTGCTCGTGGGCATGTCATCCGCTTCGGCTTCTTCGTATCAGCAGCAACACAACCAGACACGTTGCAACGTTCCGACCAGCGAATGCAGCGTCTATTTTGGCAACTGAGTTCGATAACTGAGTTCGGCAACTGAGCTTGGAACTGAGCGCGGTAACCAAGTTTGCCAGCCAGGGCCGCGGCCAAGACAATCACACGCGCATCGCCTTACCGGAGACGCTCCGGTAAACTTCGCGGCAAATAAGAGCTCCCTCAAAGCGATTTCCATGAGGGACTTTTTTTGCATGCGGTTGGCCGATTGATCTTTCGCGTGACGAGCAACGTTTAAGCGGTAACCGAAGCAGTCATTCAATGATTTCATGCAGCGAACTGATGACAGGCGAGCTGCGTGATGGGCCATGCCAGCCAGCCGGGCATGCTCGCGAGTAGATCGGGCCGTCATTATGTGGGGTAGCGCAATAGACTGCCGCAAAAAAGCTAATAATCGTTTCTGCGGCTTCCCTATTTCCTAGAAAGCACCGTCATAACAGGGGTTTGGCGAACCCAACAGCAATTGCCACGGAAATTGCAATAATCAATTCCTTCGCGCCCTCTTAATCTTCAGTCATCGAATCTCTACTATGGGTTCTGTCGACGCAGCAAAGGGAAACCTCCCACGCTGACGTCCCCTTCTAAAATAACGATGACTGGAGTATTAAAATGAACACGAAACTTTTGGCTGCCCTGTTGTTCTCGAGCGCTGTAATTGCTACCCCCGCATTCGCCGGTAACGCTCACGTCGGTGACGACGCCAATGCGCTGGCCGCCACGAGCACGCCGAGCACACTGACCCGCGCTCAAGTGCGTTCAGACCTGGTTCAATCGGAACAGCTCGCTGGCCGTACCGGTAACGAAGAAACCACCTATCCTGTATTGGGCCAAAGCAGCATCAACGTATCGCGCGCGGCAATCAAGCAAGGCGTGAACGTCGCGTCGAACTCGAAGAACAACATTTTTGCCTTCGGCCACGACGCCAGCTAAGTGCGAATGTCCGGGGGCGGCACGGATGCTACGGCCTTCGTGTCGACCGCTAGGACGAAGTCTCCAAAACCTCCGCCATCGGAGGTTTTTTTATTCCGATACGCGGACCTATGCAGCCCAAACGGCGCTCGCAGGGCGCGATAAACTAGGCACCTACGATATTCAATTTTGGAGACTCGCGCGATGCCCGCAATCAGACAGGTCACGTTTTCCAACGGCGCAAGCGTTCCCGCGCTCGGGCAGGGCACTTGGTTTATGGGCGATTCGCCGGGCGATGCCGCAAAGGAAGTACGTGCTCTGCAATTGGGTGTCGAGTTAGGCATGACCTTGATAGATACCGCTGAAATGTATGCTGACGGAGGCGCCGAAAAAATAGTCGGCAAGGCGATCGCAGGCCGGCGCGGCGAGGTGTTCCTGGCAAGCAAAGTGCTGCCGTCGAATGCGTCGCGCCGCGGCACCGTGGCGGCTTGCGAGGCGAGCTTGCGCCGATTGGGCACCGACTACCTGGATCTGTATCTGCTGCATTGGCGGGGCAGTTATCCGCTCGCGGAAACAATTCAGGCGATGAACACCTTGGTCGAACAAGGCAAGATTCGTCTATGGGGCGTCAGCAATTTCGACCTCGCCGATATGGTGGAACTCACTGGACAGTCCACCGGAGGGGCGGTGCAGACCAATCAGTTGCTCTACAATCTCAGCCGACGCGGGATCGAATACGATTTGCTGCCGTGGTGCCGTGAACGCAATGTGCCGATCATGGCGTACTCGCCCATCGAGCAAGGACGCCTGCTCGACGACCCGACCCTCGTCCAGATCGCGGAACGCCATGGGGCCACACCGGCTCAGGTGGCGCTGGCGTGGCTGCTACGTCATCCCGACGTCATTGCTATTCCCAAGGCGAGTTCTGAAGCGCATGTGCGCGAAAACAGCGCAAGCCTGAAGGTTGCATTAACCGCTGCCGATCTGAGCGATCTCGATATCGCTTTCCCGCCACCCAAAGGCAGACAAGCGCTCGAAATGCTTTAAGCGGTTGGGGTCGTCATCGTCGCGACGGCTCGTGCGTCTGCTGAGTGTGGCGGCGGGGGCGCGCGCATAGCCACCGATCGCTCAACCGCCCGGGCGGTAACATGTATTTATTACCGGTGCCGCCGTTTTACACAGCTCGCAAGCTTACTGCCGCGCTAACGATATCTCAGCGGCCACGCGGCGCATGCCTGCAATCCGACCGCTGTCCCTTCTCCCGCCTGGGTTTCGCGCTTTGCCCCGGATCGGGTCCGTGTGCGGGAACGATAAATGCTTATTACCCACTGTGTAAGGAATGTCGAGCAGCGTGAGGACAATTCGTTACATTCTGTCGGCGAACGAAAATTTGCCAGGTGTTCCATAGTGGGGTGGTCGCCAACATATTTCAGTGCAACTGGCGATTCGCTCCCGGTCAATTAACTCAAGGAGTCGATATGAACAAAGATCAAACCCACGGTGCCAAAGAACAGGTGAAGGGTAAAGTCAACGAAGTGGTTGGCAAAGTCACCGGCAACAAGACCCAGGAAGTGAAGGGCGATGTCCAGCAAGGCCTGGGCAAAGCGCAAAAAGCAGTGGGCGATGCACGCGAACGCGCGAAAGACGACGCGAAACATTAAGTCAGCTTCCGTCTTACCTTGATGCGTAACTCAAGGTAGAGATGTCGCGTTCGGCCGGCCGAGGAAATTCCCTTGGCGTGCCGGGCGTTTTTTTATATTTTATACAGACGCGGTCGACGGAGTTTATAAAATGGCGACAAGAAGATGGATAACGCTTGTTTCGATAAGCAGCGCCTGCGTGACTGCGCTCAGCATGCCGGCCTATTCTCAACAAGGCCCTGGTATTTGTCCGGCCTTGACGCATGTGGTCAGTGCAGCCGACTCGAGCTTTGCCGGTTTGAGCGATGATCCGGCTGCGCGGCCGCCTGCCGTGCAAGCGCCGGCAGATTGCCGCGCCAGCGCGAGTTCTTACGATTGCCAATGGCAAGTGCGGGCCAATGCGGATAACCCGAGTGGCGCCGCGAGCGGCGCGCTGCAAGCGCTGGGTGCCGACATCGCCGCCTGTCTGCCCGATGCTGTACATGACGTGAACAGCCCGGGCCGCCAACACTTTTATATCAAGCGTGGCGCTCGTCGCGTGACTGTCACGGCAACGGCACCGGCCGCTTCGTCATTGCGCTTGGTCGTGACGCGTTAAGGATTTTTTCGCCGAGTGCGGCAATGCCGACCGTCAGTCGACGCCACTTCATTCGTCGGATCGCTGGGAAGAGGGTTCGCTAGGGCGAAACATCGCCCGGCAGCGCGGGCTGAGCTGGCTCATATGTCGCTCCATGCACTCGGTTATCTTGTCTTTGTGCGGTATATCCGCAAGGCAGAAGCGCAGGGCGTCGCCGCGACACGCTTTCGCCTGATCGCTTTCAGGTGCAGCGCCGGCGACCGCGCGCGCCGCGAATAGTGCTAGCGCGGTAATGGCAAGCAGGATTCGGTATCGATTCATCTGGGTTCCAGGCTCAGGCGGCTGTTGGATCTCGCTGGTATCCAACTCGACTCATACAACACTGGGCGTGTGCCAATATTGGAGCCGGCGCAAACTTCGTTTGTTCCACGCTTAGACGCAATTTTTCTCAAAAAGCGAGAGTATAAGCGCGCTTTCCGATGCTTGCTGCCTACGTGAAAGTAGTAGTGCGTAGGGCTGCAAGAGCGAGGGCTAGGACCTAAGGTCGCGACATGGCGCGGTGGCATACGATGTGTGGTTGGAACCCACGACTAGCGTCCGAGCTGTTCAAGCAATCGAGTCAGTACCTCGGCGCACGGCGTCAGCACTTTTAACGCAAGAAGCGGGTCCGCGCGCGTGCGCCCGATATTGATGGCCGCGATCGGTTTGCCCGCGCGGGCAGCCCATTCGCAAAAACGGTAGCCGGAGTAGACCATCAGCGACGAACCGACGACCAGCATCGCATCGGCGCGCTCCAGCGCCTGTGCCGCCGCATCGACGCGAGATCGGGGCACCCCCTCGCCGAAGAACACCACATCCGGTTTCAATACCCCGCCGCAATCGATGCAACACGGTACCCGAAAGGTCGCAAAGCGGGCCGATTCCAGATTGGCGTCGCCATCGGGCGCCGCGGTAGCCGTCGCGCCGAGCAAGTCGGGATTGTCCGTTTCCAGCATCTCCTGAATCGACGCGCGCGCATGCCGCTGGCCGCAGTCGAGGCAGACGGCGTAACCGAGATTGCCGTGCAATTCGATCGGGTCCGCGCTGCCGGCACGTTGGTGCAGGCCATCGACGTTTTGCGTGACCAACTGCTCGACCCGGCCCAATAATTCGAGCGCCGCCAACGCGCGATGGGCTGGGTTGGGCGCCGCGGCCGCCACGGTCCTCCAACCCACCATGCTGCGCGCCCAGTACCGCTGGCGAGCCGGCTCGGCACGCAGGAAATCCTGCAGCATGATGGGCGAGCGCCCTTTACGCTGGCCGTCGGCGTCGCGGTAATCGGGAATGCCCGAGGCAGTACTGATGCCGGCGCCGGACAACACGAATAGCCTGGGGTGACGCACCACGAATGCATGCAAGACATCGAATTCGTCGGTGACGGTATTCGAAAACGGGAGAGAATTCATGCGTGACTGCCGATGCGCTGTGGCGATGCCATTAGCGTAGCGCATTCGGCCCGCGGCCGCCCGGAAGACGTAAAGACGGTACTTGCGGCATGCAATCCAAAGAACATCAGCTTGTGCTATCTTCGCCCCATGCCGAATATCATATCGATAACTAACCTATCCAAAACCTACGCGTCCGGTTTTCGTGCCTTGAAAAGCATCAACCTGGACATCCGGCGGGGCGAAATTTTCGCGCTGCTCGGGCCCAACGGCGCAGGTAAAACAACCCTCATCAGCATCATCTGCGGGATCGTCAATGCGAGCGAAGGCGCTGTCCTGGTCGATGGCCACGACATCTCTGCCGATTACCGCGCTGCTCGATCGTTGATCGGACTAGTGCCGCAGGAGCTCACCACCGACGCGTTCGAGACGGTGTGGGCGACGGTCTCCTTCAGCCGCGGGTTGTTCGGCAAGCCGGCGAATCCGGCGCATATCGAGAAAACGCTGCGCGATCTCTCGTTGTGGGATAAGAAGGACAACAAGCTGATGACGCTCTCGGGTGGCATGAAGCGCCGAGTGCTGATCGCCAAGGCCCTCTCGCACGAGCCGCGTATCCTCTTTCTCGACGAGCCGACCGCCGGTGTCGATGTCGAACTCAGACGCGATATGTGGGCACTGGTGCGAGGCCTGCGTGAAAGCGGCGTCACCATCATCCTCACTACGCATTACATCGAAGAAGCCGAAGAGATGGCCGACCGGATCGGCGTGATCAGCCAGGGCGAAATCATTCTGGTTGAGAATAAGGCCGAACTGATGCGCAAGCTCGGCAAGAAGCAATTGACGCTGCAGCTGCAAGACCCGCTGACGCACATTCCGTCCGAGCTCGCGCCATACCAGATCGAGCTGGCCAGCGGCGGCAACGAACTGATCTATACGTATGACGCGCAGGGCGAACGCACCGGCATCATCGCGCTACTGCGCGATCTGAACCAGGCAGGCATCGGCTTCAAGGACCTCCACACCACCCAGAGTTCGCTGGAAGATATTTTCGTGAGCCTGGTGGGAGACAGACAATGAATTTTCACGCAGTTCGCGCAATCTACCTCTTCGAAATGGCGCGCACCTGGCGCACGCTGATGCAGAGCATTATTTCGCCGGTGATATCGACCTCGCTGTATTTCGTCGTATTCGGTGCGGCCATCGGGTCGCGCATTCCGCAGGTCGAGGGCATCAGCTACGGCGCGTTCATCGTGCCAGGCTTGATCATGCTGTCGCTACTCACGCAAAGCGTCTCGAACGCATCCTTTGGCATCTATTTTCCGAAGTTTACGGGCACCATCTACGAGCTGTTGTCGGCGCCGGTGTCCCATATCGAGATCGTGGTGAGCTATGTGGGGGCGGCAGCAACCAAGTCGATCATCCTCGGGTTGATCATCCTCGCCACCGCCTGCCTCTTCGTGCCCATGCATGTGGATCATCCGTTATTGATGATCTTGTTCCTGGTGCTCACGGCCGTTACGTTCAGCCTGTTCGGCTTCATCATCGGAATCTGGGCCGACGGCTTCGAGAAACTGCAACTGGTGCCGCTGCTGATCATCACGCCGTTGACCTTTTTGGGCGGCAGCTTTTATTCGACGCAGATCTTGCCGCCGTTCTGGCGCGCCGTCACCTTGTTCAACCCGGTGGTCTATTTGATCAGCGGCTTTCGCTGGAGCTTCTATGGGATCTCCGACGTCAGCATCGGCGTGAGCCTTGGGATGACGGCGGTATTCCTGGCGCTGTTCCTCGGGGTCGTGATGTGGATCTTCAAGACCGGCTACCGGCTCAAGAGCTAGGCACGCCCTAGGTGCACCAATAAGTGCATCAAGCGAGTTCGCCGCCCAGTGCTGCCACGACATCGGCCAGCATCTTGGCGAGTTCGCCTGTCATCAAAATGAAATCGGAATCGAAGCGCTCATCGTCGTTCTGCGCTGTCGGATCCGCCATCTCTTTCAATACGTCGAGCGGTGTCACGCGCTTGATGATCAACGCTGGCGTCAACACGAACGAGACCCGTTCGTTCCAGGTGAGCGCGAGGCGCATGCATTGTTTGCCGGCCTCGACGTGCTTGCGCACTTCGTCGCTCTCCAGCGTGTGCCCGACGTAGCGTACCGTCGCATTGCCTTCGCCGTTCGAGCGCAACTCGGCATCCTGATCCACGGTGAAGCCGCTGAGCGTTTCATCGGCGAGCAGCCAACCGGTCATCGCGGATACGGCAGATTGCGCCACGCGCAAATTGCTCAGCGGCAATCCGTCGATCGATTTCATCAGCAGCGTGCGCACGTCGTCGGCGAGCGCTTGCGACGCGGCGTCGATGACTAGCCAGCCATGCGTGGCATCGATCCAGACGCGCGTGTCGCGCCGAATGCTGAACGCGCGCGGCAGCAGTTCGTCGGTCACTTGCTCCTTGATTTCACGCAATTGCTTGCGGCCAGGCTTGAACCCCTGCTGATCCTCGATTTCGAGCGCTCGTGCCTTGGTCACCTGATTCACGACCGAAGCGGGCAGTAGCTTCTTTTCGGCGCGATAGACCAGCAGCGTTTGCCCATTGATCGAATGCGCGAGCAGGCCGTTATCGCGTGCGGACGCCCATCCCTGCGTTTGCATTTCCGAGCTGCCCGACGCTTCGAACGCGTGCGGGGCAAGCGATTGTTCCAATTGATCGGGAGAAAAGGCCCAAGGAGCCGAAAGACGGTGCAACTGTAGATTTTTGAACCACATGGGATCGCCGGCAAAGCGAGCGATTGTATACGACGAATGAGCCTCGACGATAGTGCGGTAATGACAATTATTACCGCCCATCGGTAACATCTACGCTCGGCTGTTGCAGGGCCGGATCGAGCGGTCAGCTGCGACGAACGGTTACAGGGCTAATTTGAGAAGGTGGCGATTCGCGAGTTCCAGCAAGCGTGACAGCCTGGCCGGCTTGCTGACATGGTGATCGAATCCGGCGGTCAGGGACGCGTCGCGTTCCGACTGCGAATCGCCGCGGGCTGTTACCGCAATGAGCAGCGGCGGCGGGGCGCGCGTATCTGCCCGCATTCGGCGCGCAACCTCATAGCCATTGACGTAGGGCATGTCGATGTCGAGCAGCGCGAGGTCCGGATGCCAGCGTTCGTAGAGTTCGACGGCTTCGCGTCCATCGTGCGCAATCCGTACGTCGAAGCCCTCGAGTTCGAAAAATATCGCGAACGCCCGCAACGACGAATCGTCGTCGTCGGCTAACAGCAGCTTCGGTGAATTGCGTTGCGATGCCATTTTATCCAATGTGTAAAATCTCAGTTCTTCGGGCGTAGCGCCGATGCACCCGACGAGACCACTGGAGGATCAAGCATAAAACGTTCCATTCGCAACGCCGGTCGCTGGCGGCGCACGGCAGGCTATCGAGCCGTTCGGCTCTCGTGCAAAAAAAAGCCCAGGCCTTTCGGGCTGGGCAACGCCGCCATCGTGGGCAGCAAGAGGGCAACGGTTCAGAGCCCTCGACTGGCCTCGGTGCTTTCCTACACCCAGGTCAGTCGAGCTCGTCCGCTAAACGTGCCCCATCAACGAATCATGTCTAATAAACTACTCGATGCGTGTCGCAGGATGCGGCGACCAATCCATGCTTGGCGATCGCCGTGGCAAATCAACCTGTAACTCGGAACGCCTGACTCAGGAGCCGGCGACCGACGACCGCGAGCTGGCCGATTGCGCGACAGCCGGGGTATGACTTTGCGCGACGCGTTCTGCATCAACACGTTGCTGCGCGGCTTGAAGGTTTTCCGGGTAATCCATCCAGTCGTTCGGGTTATACCCGGCTTTCTCAAGTGCCGCGAGTTCCGCGCGTACTTCTGCGCGAGTCACAGGGGCGTTGCTTTGCTGAGCAAACGACAGTGCCGGTGCTGCCAGGATGGTTGCTGCGACAACAGCGTAAATAAACGATTTCATGATATTGCCCTCTTGATTGTTTTTGGTAGGTTCCGCCGTGACTTGTATGTCTTAAGCCAGTGAGTCCACTATAGGGCGGTGGGTAAGGCTGAAAAAGCCCGTGCGCGCGAATAGATAGTTGCAAAAAGACTAATAATCGAGCGGATGTCGCCCGTGGCGCCAGCGGTTGCGTGGCGCATCCGCGCAGCGCTCGGCCGCACTGGCTGCATTCCGCATGACCTCCGACGGCACAAGACATTCGTTTTTCCGGGGTCGCATGAACGCCGTCTGGATTGTTGCGATAAGCGCAACGTTCTGTTACCCATAGAAGCTTTTTAGTTAGGCTTCCTACTCCTATATTTGTAGTGTCCGCTTCGGGCATTTCGTCGTTTCGGATGCATCAACCAGGAGGGATCGTCATCATGAAGGCGTTAATCTATACAGCGGCCGCGGCAATCATGTTGAGTGTGCCGGCCATCGCGTTTGCGCAGCAAAACAATGGCCCTGTGACTCGCGCGCAGGTACGTGCAGAATTGGCCGCGCTGGAAAGCGAGGGCTACAACCCGAACGACTGGATCAATTACCCGGAGAACGTCCAGGCCGCGGAGCGACGCCTTGCTGCCAAGAGGGCCGCCGAAGGTAAATGATTCAAAATCCCGGGAGGCTCAAAACACCAATAGCCCGTCGGTTTTGACCTCGTTCATGACAAAAAACGTCCTGACCTGCCGAACGTTGGGCAGGCTCAGGATGTTCTTGCTGTGAAACACATTGAATGCCGCGAGGTCGCGCACTCGCACTTTGAGAAAATAGTCGACATCTCCGGCTACCAGGAAGCATTCCAGCACTTGCGGCAGTTCTCGCGCCGCCTTTTCGAACTCACTGAAGCTTTGCTGCGTCGATCTGTCGAGCACCACGCCGACTAGAACAATGACTGCGCGCTGCACCGCTTGGGGATCGATCAAGGCGCGCACCGACTGGATCACTTTTTCATCGAACAGGCGTTTGGTGCGATTCCAGCAAGCGGCGGGACTCAAGCCGATCTCCTTGGCCAAATCGGCGTTGCTGACGCGTCCGTCGACCTGCAGCGCCCGCAGGATTTTCTTGTCGGTGGAATCCAGCACCGGTGTAATTCGCGGTGAATCCATAAAAATATCCTCTGGTTTAATGCTAAATGTTAAGAATATCTGTCTCTAGATTGGAAAATACAAGATATTTGTTCGGAATCCGTGTTTTTATAAAAAAGCACCTTCTCGATCATTTTTTCTAGAATTTCCTTACCGTTTCCACGAAATAGGAGATTCCATGTCACTCGATCTTGAAAGCCGCTTTGGCCGTATCAAGCTCGGTTATTTTCCGTCTCCGCTGCAACGCCTGAACCGGCTTTCCGAAGCACTGGGCGTGTCGGTATGGGCCAAGCGCGATGATGTGTCGTCCGGCCTGGCATACGGTGGCAACAAGATCCGCAAGCTTGAATGGCTGGCGGCCGAGGCCGTCAAGCAAGGTTGCGATACCCTGGTCTCCATCGGCAATATCCAATCGAATCACACGCGCCAGGTCGCGGCGGTAGCGGCCTTCCTGGGCATGCGATGTCGGCTGGTGCAGGAAGAGTGGACGCACTGGGAGAATCCGGTCTACGACAAGGTCGGCAACATTTTGCTATCGCGTCTGATGGGCGCCGAGACCTTGCTCGAAGGCGAGGGCTATTCGACCGAAGTCAAGCCAACCTGGGAGCGCGCGCTCGAGCAGGTGCGCCGTGACGGCGGCAAGCCGTATGCGATTCCAGCAGGCGCATCGGACCATCCGCTCGGCGGCCTCGGGTACGCCAATTTTGCGGATGAACTGGCGTTGCAGGAGAAAGAACACGGTGTGTTTTTTGAAACCATTATCACTGCGACCTGCACAGGGTCGACCCAGGGCGGCATGGTGGCCGGCTTCAAGGCGCAGGATCGGCCGCGTCGGCTGATCGGTGTGGACACCGCGTGCAACGCCGACATGACACGCAAGGCCGTCACCAAGATCGCGCGCGCGACGGCGGAACTGATCGGCATCGAGCACGCCATCGATGATGCCGACGTCATCATCGATCCGCGCTTTGCCGGGCCCGACTACGGTCTGCCCGACGAGCCGACGATAGCCGCAATCCGCATGGCGGCCCGATTGGAGGGCATGCTGACGGACCCTGTGTACGAAGGCAAGTCGATGGCCGGATTGATCGCGATGGCGAAATCGGGCGAACTGAAAAAGGGCTCGGACGTGCTGTACGTCCATCTGGGCGGCGCGCCGGCTTTGAACGCTTACTACGATGCGTTCGCCTAGCGAGCTTGGCCTGCGGTGGCTCGATTAGCTGGATTGGTCAGATAGGTCGACGGGTTAAGCCAATTGCGTAGGCCGATTGCGTCGCCAAACGGTGTATGCGCGTGCGCGCTGCCGATTTCCAATAGAATTTGGCCTGAACCGGCGCGTTAGCTATTTTCGCGCCTCTCGAATTCCAGCCGCGCATTCGACGCATAGCCGGCACGTGTTCCAGCGTGCCTGCCGTCGTTTGCCGTTCGCCGCGCACAGGTACTGAGCTAATGAACAACTACAACGACGCATTGAAAGAGATCGCCCGCTTGGACGAGACGTCGCGTCACTACGATATCGCGATACCGGGTGGTGGCAAGATGCGCTGGCGGCGTTTCGGCGCGGGCGAGCCGCTGGTTTTGATCCATGGTGGCCATGGCAGTTGGCTGCACTGGGCTCGTAATATCGAGGCGTTGGCGCAGCACTACACGGTGTGGGTGCCCGATCTACCCGGTTTCGGAGATTCTGACGAGGCTCGCGGCGCTACGCCGATGGACGCCTTGCTTGATGCGGTTGCGCTTGCGCTGGATCAACTGGTCGGCGCGCAGGTGCCGGTGCATATCGCCGGCTTTTCGTTCGGCACGCTCGTAACCATGCAGCTCGCGGTGCGTCGCCCCGTGCGTCGGTTGGCCTTGCTGGGGGTTGCCGGTCATGGTGGCGCGCGCCGGCCGTTCCCCGCGATGGTCAATTGGCGGCTGATAGAGGGCGTGATCGAACGCCGCGATGCCTTGACTCGCAACATGAAGGATTTCATGTTGTACGACCCTGCCGTGGCCGATCCGCTCGCGATCGCGGTTTACGAGTTGTCGTGCGTGGCGACGCGTTTTCGCAGCAAAGACATCGCGTTGACGGCATCGTTGCGGCCCATGCTGGAAAAGTTGCGTGATGTGCCGGTGCTGGCTGTATGGGGAGACCAGGACGTGACGCTCGCCGATCCTGGCGCGATGGCCCGTCAAATCTCGGTGGGGCTACCGAATGCCCACTGGTACGGTGTTCCGAGCAGCGGCCACTGGGTGCAGTATGAGAGCGCGCGCGAAATCAATCATGCGTTGCTGGGGTGGTTGGCCAACGGCGAATTGCCGCGAGAACTGGTCGATCTGACCGTCGATCGTACCGTCTGATAGACGGGTACGATCGCTCGGATCTGCATCGTGCGGCTCAGGCTAACCTTAGTCGAACGCCTTGTCGTTCGGCGCGGCGTACAAGCTCTTGAGCGAATCGCTCATCGGGAAATCGAAGTTGATATTCTTGGGCGGCACGGGCTTCATAAACCACTTTGCATAAAGCATGTCGATTTCCGAGGTCCTCATGGATTTGACGAGCATGTCGTCGACCAGTTTCTTGAACTGAGGGTCGTCGCGGCGCAGCATGAAACCATAGGCCTCCGACGACTGCGGCGTACCCACGAGTACCCAGTCTGAAGGTTGCGCGGCCAATGAGCGCGCACCGGCCAGCAACACGTCATCCATCATGTAAGCGACGGCCCTGCCGCTTTCCAGCGTCAGGCGCCCTTCGCCATAGTCTTTGGCGCTGATGATGCTCATCCCCATTTTTTTCTCTTCGTTCATGCGCCGCAAGATGCGCTCGGATGTCGTGCCGGCGTTCGTGACGACTGTCTTGCCGGCCAGATCGGGGAAGTCATGAATGCCGGAATCCTTGCGGGTCAACAGCCGTGTGGTGGCGACAAAGAACGTGTCCGAAAACGCGACTTGCTGTTGCCGCGAAGTCAGATTCGTCGTGACACCGCATTCGAGATCGATCGTGCCGTTTTGCACCAACGAGATGCGATTCTGCGAAGTCACCGGAACGAAGCGGACCTGCAGATCGGGATGCCCAGTGACCACCTTGATCTGATCGATAATTTTGTTGCACAAGTCTTGCGAGAAGCCGATGACATGTTGATTGGAGTCGTAGTACGAAAATGGCACCGAGCTTTCTCGGTGGCCGATATTGACGATATTGCCCGCCTTGATTCTTTCCAGCGTGCTGGCTGCTTGCGTGAAAGCGGTTTGGCTTAGCGCGAGCAGGACCACGGACGTTAATATTTTGACGAGCGACATCACAGCCTCCACAAGGTAATGGGTCGGGCAAACACGGCCCTGCGCGGATCCGATAGGGGCGGCGGTCAGATTGATTCGTATGTTGCCATAAATACATTAAATGAAACAAATGATTCTATTTGGCGTAAACCCGGCATGTGCGGTTCTTCATCGATGTCCGTTTTTTGCTGAAAATCGGGGTGAAACGCTCTTTGGTGGACGAGCGGCGTTGCGGTGCCGGCAGGGCTTGCGTAACATTTGTTGTCATCCATCGAGATAGCCCAACCGCCATGCAAAGCTTTGACGAATTCGCGCAACTGGTGCGCGAGCGCTTCGCCGAGATGAGTCCGCAATACCAGGCCGGTGTGGCCTTCCTGCTGGATCATCCGGACGACGTCGCCGTGCTGTCGATGCGCAAGGTGGCCGAGCGCGCGACGGTGCAGCCGGCAACCCTGGTGCGACTGGCCCAGAACCTGGGTTTCCCGGGCTGGAATGAGCTGCGCAGCGTATTCGTCACACGCGTGAGGACGCGTCCCGAGGCGTGGGGGAGTCGGGCCGAATCGCTGGTCAAGGCAGCGCCCCGCAATTCATTGACGTCCCAGATGTTCCGCGCACAAAAGCACAATCTGGAGACCACCGAAGCGCAAAGCGAAGCCGCCTTCATCGATGCAGCCAAAGTCCTGCACAAGGCGGCGCATGTTCATGTCGCCGGTTTTCGCTCGTGTTATCCGATCGCGTTTCAGTTTCTATACGGCTACCGCCTTTTCAGGTCGTCGGTCGGTCTGGTTTCGGCCGAGGGCGGCACGTTGGAAATGCAACTCAGATCGATAGGCAGCAAAGATGCGCTGGTGGTGATCAGTTTTGCGCCCTACTCGGTCGAGGCGGTTCGCGCGGTCGATGCCGCTGTGCAAGCCGGGGCCAAGATCATCGCGATCACCGATAGCCTCGTCTCGCCATTGGCGCTCAGCGCGCAACAGACGCTGATTTTTTCGCTGGATAGCCCTTCGTTTTTCCCGTCGACTGTGGCGGGATGTGCCATTGCGGAAAGCTTACTGGCGCATTTGCTCGCGCTGGAGGGTAAGGAGGCGGTGCGGCGACTAACCCACGCGGAAGAGCAGTTGCACGCCCAGGGCGCTTACCTATCGAGCTAGGCGCTTGCGCCCATCACTATCCTCGTTTTGCATGCGTGCTCTGCGGCATGTGCTTATTTTGTTGACAACAAATGTTGTTTAAATATAATTAAATAAATCATATGTTTCTTTGTGCCGATTGGGTCAGGTTCGGTCCGAAGCCGAGTTTGCAGCGATTCTGATTCGGCAGAGCTGCTTAGTTCATCGAGGATAGGCATGTCCAAGGTTTTCCACCGCGCTCCGCGCAAACAATTACCTGTTGCTGTTGGCGGCGCCGGCATTGAGCTGATCGACTCGACCGGCAAGCGTTATATCGACGCGTGCGGTGGCGCAGCGGTCTCATGTTTGGGCCATGGCAATCGGCGAGTGATCGAAGCGATCAAGCGTCAAAGCGAGCAGTTGGCGTATGCGCACTCGTCGTTCTTTACCACACAGGTGGCGGAGGAGCTGGCGGAGTTGCTGGTGCAGCAGGCTCCCGAGGGGCTCGATCACGTCTACTTCGTGTCGGGCGGCTCAGAAGCTGTCGAGGCGGCCATGAAGCTGGCACGGCAATATTTCGTGGAAAAGGGCGAGCTGCAGCGGCGGCACTTCATTGCGCGCCGGCAAAGCTATCACGGCAACACATTAGGTGCGCTTGCCATTGGCGGTAACGCCTGGCGGCGCGAACCGTTTCTGCCGCTACTGGTCGAGGCGCATCACGTCACGCCGTGCTATGCCTATCGCGAGCAACGCGCCGACGAGACCGAGCAGTCGTTTGCACAGCGCTTGGCCGACGAGCTCGAGGCGAAAATCCTGGAGCTCGGGTCCGAGAACGTTGCTGCGTTTGTAGCGGAAACCGTGGTCGGCGCGACCGCGGGCGCGGTACCTCCGGTACGGGAATATTTTAAAAAGATCCGGGCCGTATGCGATCGCCATGGGGTTTTGCTGATTCTCGATGAGATCATGTCCGGCATGGGGCGAACCGGCTACCTATACGCATGCGAAGAAGATGGCATTGCGCCCGATCTGCTGACGATTGCCAAGGGTTTGGGTGCGGGTTACCAACCCATCGGCGCGACATTGGTCAGTGACGAGATCTATCGCACGATAGTCGGCGGATCGGGGTTTTTCCAGCATGGACACACCTATATCGGCCACGCTGTCGCATGCGCCGCGGCTCTTGAGGTGCAGCACGTGATAGCAGACGAGCAACTTCTGGCCAACGTAGCCGAGCGAGGCGAGCAACTGCGTTCGCTGCTGCGCACGCACTATGCGGATCATCCCTACGTGGGGGACATTCGCGGTCGCGGCTTATTTGTTGGCGTGGAATTGGTCCGTGACCGGCTGTCGAAACAACCGTTCGATCCGGCGCACAAGTTGAACGTGCAAATCAAAGCCGCGGCGATGAAGCATGGGCTGATGGTGTATCCGATGGGGGGTACGGTCGACGGCGTGAGCGGAGACCATGTACTGCTTGCGCCACCGTTCATTTGTACCGAAAGCGATATCGTCGCGATTGTCACACGGCTCGGCGCGGCGGTGGATGAGGCCTTGCAATCGGTGGGTGCTGCAAGTCTCTGAGTTACCCAAATAAGCTACCCAAATAAGTTGCCCAAATAGTTACCGACACCAATTCATGACTACCCGATTGCCGAAGTTCCAAGCTGCCAACGCGACGCCGGAACAAAAAGCCGTACTTGACGACATCCTCGCGGGCCCGCGGGGCAACTTGAACGGCCCTTTTCTGGGTTGGATACATAGCCCCGAGCTCGCGCAGCACGCGCAGAAGCTGGGCGCGTTTTGCCGCTACCGGACCGGTTTGTCGTTGCGACTGTCCGAGCTCGCCATTTTGGTTACAGCGGCGCGCTGGAAATCGCAAGCCGAATGGTATATCCATTGCCCGATTGCGATTGAAGCCGGTGTGCCTGAACCGGTGGCCGAGGCGATCCGCGCGGGGCAAGAACCGGTGTTCGACAATGTCGACGATGCATTGATCTACGCATTTGCCACACAACTGTTTGAAACCCGGCGAGTGGCGCAGCCGCTCTACGAACGTGCAATCGCTCGCTTCGGCCTCGAGGTGACGGTGAATCTGGTCGCGTTACTGGGCTATTACGGTTTGGTGGCAATGACGCTCAACGTGTTCGAAATGAGAGCGCAGGGCCAGGTCGACCTGCCTTTCGCGCAGCCGTGATCCCGATCTAGCATTCAACAGGTGTGTGAGTGTTAGCGCTATACAATAGCGGGAGTGAGGCCGTCCGTATCCGCCCGGCGCCGTTGTCGTATTTCTGCTGCGGTATTTCTGCTGCGGTACTTTTGCTGCAGCCTGTCGCTGCAATCCCCCGTCGCCGCAACCGTCGTTGCCGCGCCACGGCCAAGGGTCTCGGGTCATCATCCGGCGTATCGACGATGCCGCGCATCCTTCGCGCGCTCGCTAACCGACACATTGAAACCACAAGGACGCAACTATGTATTCTGACGTTAAGCTTTTCATCAATGGCGAATGGTCTGAAGGTTCCGAGGGCAAGAGCGAGCCCATTTTCAACCCGGCGACGGGTCAGGCTATCGGCCGTCTCGCGCATGCCAGCCGCGCCGACCTCGACCACGCGCTCGCGGCCGCACAAAAAGGCTTCGACACGTGGCGCAAAGTGTCGGCCTTCGAGCGTTACAAACTGCTGCGCAAAGCCGCTGACATCATCCGCAGCCGCGCCGACACGATCAGCCAGTTGATGACGCAAGAGCAGGGCAAGCCGCTGGCCGAAGCCCGCATGGAAACCGTGGCGGCTGGCGACATCATGGACTGGTTCGCCGAAGAAGCGCGCCGTACCTATGGCCGCATCGTGCCGGCTCGCGCCGAAGGCGTGATGCAATTGGTCATCAAGGAGCCGGTGGGGCCGGTGGCCGCATTCACGCCGTGGAATTTCCCGATCAACCAGGCGGTGCGCAAGGTATCGGCCGCACTGGCTGCGGGATGCTCGGTGATTCTCAAAGGGCCCGAAGAGACGCCGGCCAGTTGCGCTGCGTTGATCCAGGCTTATGTCGACGCGGGTATTCCGGCAGGCGTCGTGGGCCTCGTATTTGGCGTGCCCTCCGAGATTTCCGAATACCTGATCCCGCATCCGGTGATCCGCAAAGTGACGTTCACCGGTTCCACGCCGGTGGGCAAGAAGCTGGCGGCGCTGGCTGGCCTGCACATGAAGCGCATCACGATGGAACTCGGCGGCCACGCTCCTGCGATCGTGTTCGAAGATGCCGATGTGGATGCCGCCGTGAAGCAATTGGCTGCGTCGAAATTCCGGAATGCCGGTCAAGTCTGCGTTTCGCCGACACGCTTCCTGGTGCACGAATCGGTCTATGCGCGTTTTGTCGACGGCTTTGTCGCGGCAGCCAAGGCCATCAAGGTCGGCGACGGCACCGACGCGGGTACCCGGATGGGGCCGTTGGCCAACAGCCGCCGCGTCGAAGCGATGCAAATGCTGCTGGACGATGCTACCTCGCACGGCGCGAAAATCGCGACTGGCGGCAAGCGTATCGGCACGCAAGGCAACTTCTTCGAGCCGACCGTGCTGGTCGATGTGCCCAAGCAAGCACGCATCATGAGCGAAGAGCCGTTCGGTCCGATCGCGCCTATCGTGCCGTTCTCCAGTTTCGACGAAGTGGTGCAAGAGGCGAATCGCTTGCCGTTCGGCCTGGCGGCGTATGCGTACACGCGGTCGCTGAAAACGGCTAACGCGATCGGTTCGGCGTTCGAAAGCGGCATGGTCTCGATCAACCACCTGGGCCTGGCCTTGCCGGAAGTGCCGTTTGGCGGCGTGAAGGATTCGGGTTATGGATCCGAAGGCGGGTCGGAAGCCATCGAGGCCTATCTGAATACCAAGTTCGTGACGCAAGTGGGTTTCTAATACTCGATCCTTATGCCGCGGGGCGTATAGCCCCGCTTTTGACCAGGTAGCCGGTTGCCGGCTCGACGCCCATTGAGTCCGGCACACCGGCGCGATCGCTGCGCGCATTGTCGAGAAAACACGCACCCTATGAGCCATCAAGACAACAACCCGTTGCACGGCGTCACCCTCGAGGCCATTCTCGTCAAACTGGTCGAGCACTACGGCTGGGACGGACTCGCTCGCAAGATCGATATCCGTTGTTTCAAAAGCGATCCGAGCATCAAATCCAGCCTGACCTTCTTGCGCAAGACGCCCTGGGCCAGGGAGCGGGTCGAGCAATTGTTCGTCGCGCTAAAGTAAAAAACGCGCGGCGCAACCAGCACGTTGCTCGGTCGCGGCTTTATGAGGTGCTTGCGGATCTCTGTTCGCGCGTTTATGATCCAGGGGTTCTTACCGATATCGCGGGAGAGCCTGCGCTGACCAGCGCGGCGCCGATGGAGCAACCGCCCCGGAAACTCTCAGGCAAAAGGACCGCGATGTTAGAACATCTGGAGAGCGACGCGATCGAGCGTCCACCGAAGGGGATTTCACGCTGAGCCTATAGCGTGGGAGAAACTCTCAGGTACACAGACAGATGGGGCGTAGCAGCCGTTAGCGGCTTTCTTACGTCACCTGTCTGGAGAGTAAATCAAATGTCTCACATCGCCGTCATCGGCGCCGGAATTACCGGCGTCACCACTGCGCACGCCCTTATCGAGCGCGGCTTCCAAGTTACTGTGATCGATCGCCATCGTTATGCCGCGATGGAAACTTCGTTTGCCAACGGTGGCCAACTATCGGCCAGCAATGCCGAAGTCTGGAACAGCGCCGCCACCGTAATGAAAGGCTTGCGCTGGATGTTCACCCGCGACGCGCCGTTGCTGCTCAACCCGATGCCTAGCTGGCACAAGTATTCGTGGATGGCGGAGTTTGTCAGCCAGATTCCGAACTACCGGGCCAACACGATAGAAACGACCCGGCTCGCCATCGAAGCGCGCAAGCATCTGTTTGCGATGGCCGAGAAGGAGAACGTGCAGTTCGATCTGGAACGGCGCGGCATACTGCACGTCTATCACGACAAGAAGAGTTTCGATGCCGCTGCGCAGGTCAACACGCTGTTGATGGCGGGAGGTCTGGAGCGTAGCGCAGTCACGCCGCAAGAGATCAAACAGATCGAACCGACCCTGCAAGGTTCGTTTTACGGTGGGTTTTTTACCCCTTCCGATTGCACCGGCGATATTCACAAATTTACGCGAGGCTTGGCGCACGCATGCCAACGCCGTGGCGTCGATTTCCGGTTCGACATGGCCATCACGTCCATCACCCCGGTCGAGGGTAAATTCGACATCGCGCTTGTGCATCAACCTGAGCAAATGGAACGTGTCAGTTCGACCGAGACCATCCGCTTTGATCGCGTGGTCGTGTGTGCCGGTGTCGGCAGTCGCGCGATCGCGGCGATGCTCGGCGATCGTGTCAATATCTATCCTGTAAAGGGCTATTCGATTACGGTGTGCATGGACGATGCGCAGAGTCAGCAAGGCGCGCCGCGGGTGAGTCTGCTCGATGACGCGGCCAAGATCGTGACCAGCCGTCTGGGCAACGATCGCTTCAGGGTCGCGGGCACAGCCGAAATCAATGGCATCAACCGCGATATCAGGGCGGACCGGATCAAGCCGCTGGTCGACTGGACGCGCCGCCATTTCGGCGCGATCGACACCGCGAAGGTCATTCCGTGGAGCGGCTTGCGGCCGATGTTGCCGAACATGCTGCCCAGGGTAAGCGCCGGGCGGCATCGCGGCGTGTACTACAACACGGGGCATGGCCACCTGGGTTGGACTTTGTCCGCGGCGACGGCCCAATTGGCGGCAGGAATGGTTGCTGCATGATGGAGCTTGTGTAATGTCCGTTGAACCCGGTGGCATCACGCGAGGATTATTCGACGAGATAGAGCAGAACCGGCAGTGGCGCGAGACGCTGTGTCCCGGTGCTGTGGTGCTACGTGGCTTTGCCGTGGCGAACGAGAGGGCGCTGCTCGATGCGGTGGGCGCGATCGTCGAGCAGGCGCCGTTTCGCAACATGGTCACGCCGGGCGGATTGCGCATGTCGGTGGCCATGACCAACTGCGGCGCGATGGGTTGGGTGACGGATCGGGCCGGATACCGTTACGACGCGTGCGATCCGCACAGCGGCAAACCGTGGCCTGCCATGCCGGAAGTGTTTGCCACGCTCGCGCATGACGCTGCCGCTGAAGCCGGGTTTGCAGGCTTTGCACCGGAGGCATGCTTGGTCAATCGCTACGAGCCGGGGGCGCGCATGTCGTTGCATCAGGACAAGGACGAGCATGACTTCATGCAGCCCATAGTGTCGGTCTCGCTTGGCGTTCCTGCTGTGTTCCTGTTTGGAGGGATGCAGCGCAGCGACAAGCCGATGCGCGTTGCACTGACCCACGGCGACGTCGTGGTGTGGGGCGGACCGGCGCGCTTGCGTTACCACGGTGTCATGCCGTTGAAACCGGCGCAGCATGCAACGCTAGGTGCTCAGCGCATCAACCTGACTTTTCGCAAAGCGGGTTAGCCTGAGCAAGTATTGGCTGGTCACTCTTTTTGAGTTATTGCAGCTTCACGCCCATGGTACGTTCTCGCTTCGGCTTTAGCCGCTGCATTCGTGCGCGCTGATCTTTCAAACGGCGAGTGCGTGCTCTCTAGCGACGAGCGCGGCCCTCCTTTATATGCCGACCCGATGCGCCCCAAGGATCAACCTCAGGCCTAGCACGCCGATCGCGCCCGCGGCCACTCGATCCACCCACGTTTTCGCATTCAGATACAGCGCGCGGGGCCGGGCGCTGGAAAAGCACAGTGCTACCACGGTGTACCAACCCGCTTCGATCGCGAACACGGCCGGCGGCAGCGCGAAGTAGCTCCAGACCGGCGGATGCTGAGGCAGCAGCGCGGCGAAAATACTGCCATAGAAGATCGCCGTCTTGGGATTGCTTAACTGCGTGGTCAGCCCAACCCAGAAGCTCTTGGCTGCTTGTGGATTGCGACCCGCGCCCGCCGCTTCGAAACTGAGCGTTTGCGTAGCGCCGCGCCAGATCTTGATCGCTATGTAGATCAGGTATAGACCGCCTGCGATCTTGCAGCCCGCGTACAGCCATCCAACCGCAGCCAGCAGCGTGTAAAGCCCCATCAAAGCAACGGCGCTGAAAAATACCCCGCCAACGCCCATACCCACGGCGGTCGCCAAACCGTCGCGGCGCGACAACGCAATCGAATTGCGGGCCACCACGACGAAGCTGGGCCCGGGACTCGTCGCGCCGATCAGTAGCGCGGCCAAGATGGCCGCCAACGCGGTAAATGGACTCATGCAATGCTCCGGTGAAAAGAACGACAACTATGGCGGGCAGGGAGGCGACGCGCTTGGATATACCGGCTGCGCTCAATGGATTGAGTCGTTGTAGACCTGCTTGCCGCATGTGCACGACATCATAGCGCAGGCGCCGCGCCGCGGCAGGTCTTCCAACCGTTCAGCCCAGCCCTATCAAGCCGATCGCGGCACCGCCCGCCAGCAAGACCAGCGGATGCAGCCGCGTCTTCCAGGACAGCAATGCGCAGACGGCCGTGACCGCCGTCATGGCGATGCTATGGTCGGATGCCTTGGCGATCAGCAGCGCACTGGCACCGACGAGGCCGACCGTGATCGGCACCAACCCGGCCTGCACGATAGGGCGCCAAGGCGCATCTTTGTAGCGTTTCCAGCCGTGCAGCGCGATGCCTGTCAGTATCGACGACGGCCCGAACTTCGCCAGCGACGTAACCAACACGCCGGCCCATCCCGCAACGCGCCACCCGACCAACGTAACCACCATCATGTTCGGCCCGGGCGCGGCCTGTGCCAGTGCGAACATCGCGCTGAAATCGCGAGCCGACATCCACTGATGGATCTCCACCACCTGCCGTTGCATCTCGGGCAGGATGGTATTGCCACCGCCAAACGCCAGTAGCGAAAGCTCCGAGAAAATTCCGGCGAGCGCCATCAACAGCGCGATCATGACGTGTATTTCCAGATGGCAAAGATGCTCAGCGGTGTGAGGATCAGCATGGTGGGCAGCAAAGGCAGGCGTAACAGCGCAATCGCGCCAAAGCACAGCAGGGCGATCACGATGGGGACGGGTTTGCTGCGCAGCGGCGCGGCAATTTTCAGCGCCGTCGCCCCAAGCAAACCAGCCGCTGCAGCGGCCAGGCCGGCAAACACATGCTGCAGCGTGACGTTATTTTCGTAGTGGCCGTAAACGATAGCCAAGCCGATCAAGATCAGCGACGGTCCTGCGATGAGGCCGATAATTGCGGCCAAGGCGCCGCGAATGCCGCGAAATTGCAGACCGACGGCGACCGACAGGTTGATGATGTTGCCGCCCGGCAAGAATTGGCACAGGCCGAGCAAATCGGTGAATTCCGCATCGGACAGCCAGCGACGCTTTTCAACGAGCATCCTGTGCGACATCGGCAGGACTCCACCAAAGCCCGTCAGACCGAGCGCAAGAAAGCCAGTGAACAACTGCAGCGCTGTCGGCGGTTCGACCGCACCCGCTCCGATCTCGCTTGCGCGCGATTGCATGATAAGGCTCCTGTGTGACCGAATAAGTGTGAAGCTTACCCATCCCGCGTCGCAATGTAAAATATCTCAAACATTGCAAATGGATATGAAATAAGTATCCATGCGTGTGCAATCTATGCGCCATTTTCTGGAGGCAACTCAAATGGAACTACGCCATCTGCGCTATTTCGTGGCCGTTGCGCAAGAACAGCACATGACGCGCGCCGCCGCCTGGCTGGGCATCCAGCAACCGCCGCTGAGCCAGCAAATCAAGGCGCTGGAGGAAGAGTTGGGCGTGCAATTGTTCGAACGCTCGCCGCGCAAGATCCTGCTCAATGCCGCCGGCCGGATCTTTCTGCAAGACGCCCGCGCTTTGCTGGCCGACGCCGATGCCGCGGTACTGCGTGTCAAGCAGGCGGCACGCGGTGAACTCGGGCGTATCGCGGTCGGCTACACCAATTCATCGTCGCTGCACGCGCTGGCGCCACGTATCATCCGGGCGTTTCGCGCCGCCTATCCGCTGGTGACCCTGGCCATCGAAGAAAACCTGACCAACCCGTTGTTTGAAGCACTCGCGGGCGGCCGGCTCGACATCGCCTTCGTGCGGGCTTCTTCCCTGCGCTACCCGGGCTTGCGCTCTATCGTGCTATGCCACGAACCGATGATCGTCGCGCTGCCCAGCGGGCATCCGCTGACCCATCTCTACCCCACGCACATTCCGTTGTCGGCACTGTCCCAGGAGGATTTCGTCCTGTACCGGCGCGCCGACGGCCCCGGTACGCTGGACGCCGTGATCGCTGCTTGCCAGCGCGCCGGGTTCAGCCCGCATGTGGTCGAAGAGGTGCCGCGATTGATGGGTGCGCTCACGCAGGTCGCGGCCGGCCGGGGCATTACGCTGGTGCCCGAGACCATGAGCGCTTTACACACCGCGAGTGTGTCGTACCGGACGCTCGATGCGCAATCGGCGTTTTCGGTGCCCTTGAACCTTGCCTATCGCGAGCCGGGACAGAGCAACGAAGACGATCCGGTGAGCCACTTCATCGAGCTGGCGCGGACCTGTGCGCAGGGCGAAGCCACTTCGCAAGCAGCGCCTGACGTACCGAGGCCTTAGTCGTGCCGCGTCGGTGATCGCATCGCGGGCAACTTGCGGTGCGCGCCCGCTTAGGGCACCCTTCGGCTGCTCGTCGGCGCGCATCGAAGTAAAATCGGCGCGTCGCCGTCACGGGAACGAACGACTGTCGAGCAGGGAACGGGAAATCTTTCAGTATGAAAAACGATGTATCGCTGACTGCGCTGCTGTGGATCGTCGCCGCCGGTTTCTTCATGCAGGCGCTGGATACCACCATCGTCAACACCGCGTTGCCCTCGATGGCTTATAGCCTGCACGAGCGGCCGCTGAACATGCAGCCCGTGATCGTCGCTTACTCGCTGACCATGGCAATGCTGACGCCGGCCTCGGGTTGGCTCGCCGACCGCTTCGGCACGCGGCGCGTGTACTTCGTCGCGATTCTGATTTTCGCCATCGGCTCGCTGTTTTGTTCGCTCTCCCACACGTTGAACCAACTGGTTGCGGCGCGCGTGTTGCAGGGGGTTGGCGGCTCGATGCTGCTACCGATTGGGCGGCTTGCGGTGTTGCGTACGTTTCCGAGTGCCCGGTATCTATCCGCGATCGCGGTCGTCTCGATCGCCGGCCAGGTCGGACCCCTGCTCGGCCCGGTATTGGGCGGATGGTTGGTGCAGGCGATTTCGTGGCACTGGATTTTCTTGATCAATCTGCCGATCGGGCTGGTCGGTTGCATAGCGGTGCTGGTGTTTCTGCCGCGTACATTACCGCTGGATAGCCGGCCGCGTTTCGATATGACCGGCTTCGCGCTGCTGTCAGTCTGCATGGTCGCATTTTCACTGGCGCTCGACAGCGCTGGCGGCGCGAAGGCCTGGCATTGGATTGCCGGGTTGATGGCGCTAAGTGTCGTGGCGGGGTGGGCTTATGTGCCGCATGCCCGCCGCCATGCCACCCCGCTGTTTCCGTTGTCGCTATTCGAGCGGCCAACCTTTCGCCAAGGGCTGATCGGCAACCTCATCGCACGCATCGGCGCCAGCGCCGTGCCGTTCCTGATGCCGCTGTTGTTTCAACTCGAACTCGGCTATACGCCGTTGCAATCGGGCATGATGATGTTGCCTGTCGCGATTGCCGGGGTCGCGTGCAAAAGCCTGGTTTCGCCCCTGGTGAGAGCCCATGGCTACTCCAGATTTTTGGTCGCCAACACCTTGCTGGTCGGCGGCTCGATCATCGCGTTCTCGGCCATCAACCAGAGCTGGCCGCTGTGGTTCACGATCTTGCAACTGGCCGTATTCGGCGCGGCCAACTCGATGCAGTACGCGGCCATGAACAGCGTAACGCTGAAAGATCTCAGCCGCGAGCAGGCTAGCAGTGGCAACGGTTTGTTTTCGATGGCGCAGATGCTGGCGATCGGCTTGGGCGTGACGGTCGGTGGCGCGTTGGTCAAATCGTTATCGGCGGCATGGTCCAATCCGATACTTGCGTTTCGGGTGACCTTTGTGCTGGTGGGCGTAGTGACGCTGGCTTCGTCGCTCGTGTTCTACTACATGAGAACGTCGTTGAAGAATACGGGGCATCCGGTGAGCGTCGCGAGCCCGGTCGAGGAATAAATGCGAGGGCTTCACTCTTTGGCCGAACGTATGGAAATTTCCGACCCCGCCAAATTATTCGGTATGCCAGCGCCGCGCGCGGCTCAACTGCAGCCTGGCTTGGGCACCCCTTACCTTGACAGTGGCGCCGGCGAGTTACTGCTGTTGGTGCACGGATCCTTGTGCGATTTTCGTTATTGGAAGCCGCAGCTCGCACGGTTCTCGACGCACTATCGCTGCATCGCGCCGAGCCTGACTCATTACTGGCCAAGCGCGCAACCGGTCGAACCCGATAGCTTCAGCTGGAATCGTCACGTCGATGAAATGGCCCTGTTAATCGCGCATCTCGATGCAGGGCCGGCCCATGTGGTCGGGCATTCGCGCGGCGGCTGCGTCGCGTTTCATTTGGCCACGCGCTATCCCGACCTGGTGCGCACGCTGACGCTGGCCGACCCCGGCGGCCCGCTGCAGCAGGGTGATGCCACGGTCGCGCAACTACCCGAGACGATGAATGCCTTGCGCGCGAAGGCCGCCGGACTGATCACGGCGGGCGACATCGACACGGGGTTGGAGTTGTTCGTCGATTCCGTCAGCCGCCCCGGTTTCTGGAAAAAGAGTACCCACGAATTCCGCATGATGGCGACCGACAACGCGCATACGCTGGCGCTGCAGTTTCGCGATCCGTTGCCGGCCTATTCAGCGCAGTCGGCTGCGAGTGTTCGTTGCCCGACCTTGCTTATTGACGGCGAGAAAAGTCCGCGCATGTTTCGCAAGAATACCGAGATGTTGGAGAGCTGGATCGCCGATGCGCGGCGCGAGACGGTGGCGGGCGCCTCGCATGGTATGAACGTCGCACATCCGAGCGCCTTCAATCGGTATGTGCTTGGCTTCGTCCAAGCCACATCTGCTTGAGGGCGGCCGCGAGTCGATCGGTATGTGCTCGGTTTCGTCCAAGCCACATCTGCTTGGGCGCGCGGCCGCGAGTAGCGGCCGCCTGACCGCTCAGGTCAGTTATGCGTGTGCAAAATCGGATTCAGGCCACCCCAAGCCTTGGTTCGGGCGATCGCTTCGACCGCGCCCGATTGGGAGTTGCGCCGGAATAAAAGATCGGACTGGCCCGACAGTGCACTGGCCTTGGCGACCTTGCCGTCCGGCAGGGTCACGCGGGTGCCGCCCGTGACATAACAGCCGGCTTCGACCACGCAGTCGTCGCCCAGCGAAATGCCGATACCCGAATTGGCGCCGAGCAAGCAGCGTTTGCCGACCGAGATAACCGTGGTGCCACCGCCCGACAAGGTCCCCATGATCGAGGCGCCGCCGCCGATATCGCTATGGTCGTCGACTACGACGCCGGCACTGATGCGCCCTTCGACCATCGACGAGCCCAGCGTGCCCGCGTTGAAATTGCAGAAACCCTCGTGCATGACGGTCGTGCCCGCGGCCAGATGGGCGCCCAGGCGAACCCGGTCGACGTCGGCGATGCGCACGCCAGCCGGCACCACGTAATCAGTCATGCGCGGGAATTTGTCGACGCTGCTGATCTCGAACGGAATACGCTCGGCGCGCGCGAGCAGGCGCAGTTGCTCGACATTTTCGACAGGGCACGGGCCCAGCGAGGTCCATGCCACGTTGGCGAGCAGCCCGAACAGGCCAGCCAGGTTGGCTTCATGCGGTTTGATGATGCGGTGGCTGAGCAAATGCAGGCGCAGGTAGACATCGTGCGCATCGACCGGTGCTTGAGCCAGCGACGCGATTTCAGTGCGCACCGCGACCACCTCGACGCCGCGGCGCTCGTCCGGCCCCACGCATTTGGCCGCGGCGCCCAGCAGGCGCTGCGCTTCGTCGGCCGACAAGCGCTGAGTGCCGCTCGCCTTTGCCTGTTCAGCCTGTGCTGTCAATGCCGGTTGCGCAAACCAGGTGTCCAGGATCACGCCTTGCGGCGTTATCGTGGCGAGGCCGACCGCCGCTGCGCCACTGGACTTGAATTGCTGTTCGTTTGCCATGCCGGATAACTCCCGTTCCCGCGACTCTCGCGTAGGTCAATACGTAGATGACGCGTGGTAAATGTTGTGAAGGTCAATGTTGCGTAAATCGGTGTTGCGTGCGTGTAGGTTGGGTGTCGCTTATTGCTTCAGCAAACTGCGATTTTAACGCAGCTTCGATTCCCGGCGATACAGTGCCATCGTCCAACGGGTCGCAACGGGTCGCGCGAGACCGAATTAAGCCTTACTCGCTGCCGGGACATGCTTGCGGCATCTCGATATTGCTGATAATTTCCCACTCGCGGCGATTCGCGTCGTCGCAACGTTCTCAGGGCGGGGTGCGATTCCCCACCGGCGGTAATTGCGTTACGACGCATAGCCCGCGAGCGCTTGTGGCTGTGCGCCGCAAGGTCAGCAGATCCGGTGTAATTCCGGGGCCGACGGTATAGTCCGGATAAAGAGAGAGCGGGACCTTCCGTTGGCGCTTGGCCATTTGGTCGAGGCGTTTGCGCGTCCCCATACGCCCTGTTTTTGCATCGAAAACAGGAGCTTCATGATGAACACCCAACGCCACGAGCATAACGGCCGCATCGCTTTTATCCAGGCCTGCTGGCACCGCGATATCGTCGACCAGTGCCGGGATTCGTTCCTGGCCGAAATGGACCGCGCCGGCTATGCACGCTCGCAGATCGATCTATTCGAAGTGCCGGGCGCATTCGAAATTCCCCTGCATGCCAAGTTGCTGGCCAAAAGCGGACGTTACGCCGGCATCGTCGGCGCCGGCCTGGTGGTCGACGGCGGAATCTATCGCCACGACTTCGTTGCGCAGTCGGTAGTCAGCGGGCTGATGCAGGTTCAGCTGGAAACGGAAGTGCCGGTGTTTTCGGCGGTACTCACGCCCCATCATTTCCATGGGCATGATGAACACCAGCAGTTTTTCTCGCAGCACTTCGTGGTCAAAGGTGCTGAGGTGGCGCAGGCGTGTGTGAATACGATCGCCGCCTTGCGCCAGCTCGTGGCACCCGAGCGTCGCGAAGCGCTGGCTTGCGTGTGAGCACGCCGGCGCGTTGACCTATCCTACCAATAACGCCAGTTCGCGCGCGGCATCCTTCAATACCGGCAAGAAGCGCTCCGTCATGTCCTGTACGGACGCGCGTCCCGCATGCGCGCCGACATTGATCGCCGCGACGGTTTTGCCGGATGAATCCATGATGGGCACCGCGATTGAGCGCAGCCCGATCTCCAGCTCCTGGTCGATTACGGCATACCCTTGCTCGCGCACTTTATCAAGCTCCCGACGCAAGGCCGCCGGGGTTATCAGTGTGTTCGCGGTGTATTGAACGAGTTTGACGCGCGCCAGATGCGCGTCGATAGAGGCGCGGTCGAGCTGGCTGAGCATGACGCGACCCATCGATGTGCAACTCGCGGGCAGGCGGCTGCCGATATCGAGATCTATCGTCATGATGCGCGAGGTCGAGGCGCGCGCGATATAAAGGATGTCGTCACCATCCAACAGTGCAATCGAACATGACTCGCTCAATACGCTGCTCACGTGCCGCAGCACCGGCTGCGCCGCTTTGGCCAGCGGCGTCGACGCCAGATAGGCATGACCCAGCGACAGGATGCGCGGGCGCAGCATGAAGTTACGCGCATCGTCGGCCGCGACAAAACCGAGCAGGCTCAAGGTATGCAGGCAGCGCCTGACTGCCGCGCGCGGGATCCCCGTTTTCTGGCTGATCTGCGAGATCGACAAGCTACGGCGTTGTGGGCTGAAGGCTTGAATCACCGCCAGCCCGCGCGCGAGCGACGTCATGTAGTTCGGGTCGCTGACCGGAGCGCTCTCGTCGGTGGTTGGCCCATCGTCCGGGATCGCGCTTTCGTCCCGCCCGCTTTCGTCCAGATCGCCCGGCGCCGCGAGCGGTTGCGCCACTTGGCTCGGAACGCCTATACGCCTTGTGCGCGGCTTTGCAGTGGACATGCGCGGCTCCTCTTTGTACACAGGTTTGTTCCGGGTTTGTTCGATCACCGCACGCAATTTGCGCGCGCCGGATTGACCTCGTATCGGTTCTCATCTTAAATTGAGTGTGCGTTGATCGGATGAATGTTCGTTTATCGCACAACGCAATAGTATCGCTTTGCAGTGGTTTGTCCAGCCACGCGTTGCACGGTGCTTGCGTTTGACCTCTGCGCACCCTGCTGAATTGGAAAGATAACCATGATCGATAAAACCGTTGCTTCGCTGGAGGCGGCCGTCAGCGTAATTGAAGATGGCACCACCGTGATGATCGGCGGGTTCGGTACTGCCGGCATGCCCTCTGAACTCATCGACGCGCTGATTGCGCACGGCGCCCGCGACCTGACCATCGTCAACAACAACGCCGGCAACGGCGAGGTAGGTTTGGCTGCCCTCCTCAAAGCCAAGCGGGTGCGCAAGATCATCTGCTCGTTTCCTCGCCAGTCTGACTCGCAGGTTTTCGATGCGCTGTATCGAGCGGGCGAACTTGAACTCGAACTGGTGCCGCAAGGCAATCTGGCGGCGCGTATCGAGGCTGCCGGCGCCGGGCTGGGTGCGATTTTCACGCCGACCGGCTATGGCACCTTGCTGGCCGAAGGCAAAGAGACTCGCGAAATCAATGGCCGCCATTACGTGCTTGAGTACCCGATCACAGCCGATTTCGCGCTGATCAAGGCCGAGCGCGGCGACCGCTGGGGCAATCTGGTGTACCGCAAGGCCGCTCGCAATTTCGGGCCGATCATGGCGGCGGCCGCGCGCTGCACCATCGCTCAGGTGCGCCAGATCGTGGCGCTCGGCGAGCTGGACCCCGAGACGATCATTACCCCGGGCATATTCGTCCAGCGCGTCGTGCAAACCACTCCGGCCTGAGAGAGAACCGCTATGAACCGACTGAACCGCGATCAAATGGCTGCGCGCGTAGCCCGCGATATCCCCGAAGGCGCTTATGTCAACCTGGGGATAGGTCTGCCCACCCGGGTGGCCAACTATTTACCGCAGGAACGGGAAATCTTCCTGCACAGCGAGAACGGCCTGCTGGGCATGGGACCGGCTCCGGCCCCGGGCGAGGAAGACCCCGAGTTGATCAACGCCGGCAAGGAGCCGGTCACGCTGCTCCCGGGCGGCAGCTTTTTTCACCACGGCGATTCGTTCGCGATGATGCGCGGCGGTCACCTCGATATCTGCGTGCTCGGTGCGTTTCAGGTGTCGCGGCGCGGCGACCTGGCGAACTGGCATACCGGCGCGCCCGGTGCGATCCCCGCCGTGGGTGGTGCGATGGATCTGGCAATCGGCGCCAAGCAAGTATTCGTGATGATGGAATTGCTCACCAAGACAGGGGAGTCCAAGCTGGTCGAACAATGCGCGTACCCGCTCACCGGCATTGCCTGCGTCGATCGTGTTTATACCGATCTCGCCATCATCGACATCACGCCCGAAGGTTTGCTCGTGCGCGAGATGATCGACGGGTTGGGCTTTGAAGAACTGCAGCGCCTGGCGGGCTTGCCGCTCGTGCAGTCCGCTTGAGGGAACATCCAAGGAAACACCAGGGGAATTACGATGGAACACGCTTTTATTTGCGACGCTGTTCGGACTCCGTTCGGCCGCTATGGCGGCGTCTTGTCGAGCGTGCGCGCTGACGATCTCGCGGCCCTACCGATCAAGGCTTTGATGGAACGTCACCCTTCGCTGGACTGGAGGGCGGTCGAGGACGTGATTTACGGTTGCGCCAATCAGGCTGGCGAAGACAATCGCAACGTCGCGCGCATGGCGGCACTGTTGGCGGGCTTGCCCGTGGACGTGCCGGGCAGTACGGTCAATCGCCTGTGCGGCTCCAGCATGGATGCGATCGGCACGGCCGCGCGAGCGATCAAAGCGGGCGAAGCCGGGCTGCTGATTGCAGGCGGCGTGGAAAGCATGTCGCGCGCGCCGTTCGTGGTCGGCAAGGCCGAGAGCGCTTTTTCGCGTTCGATGAAAATGGAGGACACCACTCTCGGCTGGCGGTTTATCAACCCTCGGCTCAAAGGGCAGTACGGCGTCGACACGATGCCCGAGACCGGCGAAAACGTGGCGGAACAATTCGGTGTCTCGCGCTCCGACCAGGACGCCTTTGCGCTGCGCAGCCAGCAACGCGCGGTAGCGGCGCAGCAGGCTGGGCGCTTCGACGATGAGATCGTGCCGGTTAGCTTGCCGCAGAAAAAAGGCGATCCGAAGATTGTCGCCGTGGACGAACATCCGCGTGCCGATACCACGCTCGAAGGATTGGCGCGCTTGAAAGGCGTGGTCCGCCCCGACGGCACGGTAACCGCCGGCAATGCTTCGGGCGTGAACGACGGCGCATGCGCGGTGTTGCTTGCCAACGAAGCGACGGCTGGCCGCCTGGGCCTGACGCCGCGGGCACGGGTGGTGGCGATGGCCACCGCCGGTATCGCGCCGCGCATCATGGGTTTCGCCCCGGCGTTGGCGATCCGCAAGGTGCTGGCATTGGCAGGCCTCACGCTGGCCGATATCGATGTGGTCGAATTGAACGAGGCGTTCGCATCGCAGGCCCTGGCTGTGCTGCGCGATATCGGTTTGCCCGACGACGCAGCGCATGCGAACCCCAACGGCGGCGCCATCGCGATCGGTCATCCGCTGGGCGCCAGCGGCGCGCGTCTGGTTACTACCGCGGCCTACCAGTTGGCCCGTACCGGCGGTCGCTATGCCTTGTGCACGATGTGTATCGGCGTGGGGCAGGGTATCGCACTGATTATCGAGCGGGTATGAGCATCAGGAATAAGTAGCCAGGTTCGACACCTGGCCTGGGAGCGGGCGGCGCGCGAGATTGTTCTCGCGCGGCCGACACGGCAGCACAGCAAAGCAGGTACAAAATATTAATGCGAGCCTCGATACGGCTCGCAATATAAAGGAACGAGACAGTGGAAAAGCTACATAGAGAATCGACGCCTGCAGGCGCCCTGGCACCGCGCCGAGGCCTGGTAACGGGGTTGGTCTACACGTTCGAACAAATCATGCCGGACCCGTTCGTGTTGTCGATCGGGCTTACGCTGCTGGTTGCGTTGGTGGCGGCAGGCTTTGCACCGCATGGCTCGATACCGAACATCCTTACGGCTTGGTATAACGGCACCTTCAACATTCTCGGCTTCGCGCTGCAGATGATCCTGATACTCGCCACCGGTTATGCGATCGCTGACGCGCCCGTGGTGCAGCGCGGCTTGCGCGCGCTGGCGGCGCGCGTGCACACACCCACGCGCGCAGCGCTGCTGGTGTTTCCGGTAGTGGCGATCGCCGCCTGGTTGAACTGGGGATTGGGGCTGGTGGTGGGCGCTTTGCTGGCGCGAGAAATCGCCCGGCGCGTCAAAGTGGATTTCGCGTGGCTGGTGGCCGGCAGCTATTCGGCATGGTCGATTTGCAATAGCGGCCTGTCAAGTTCGATCGCGCTGTCGCAGGCGTCGCACGGCAACGCGTTGAACTTGGTCGAGAAAGCGACCGGCAATGTGATCGGCTTGAACGAGACCGTCTTCGCGCCGTTTGTCTACATTCCCACCGTGCTGGTCGTTGTGGTGATGATGGTGATCTTCATCTGGATGCATCCCAAGCCCGAGCATGTCGTCGCGTTCACGCAAGCCGAGGAGGGCGCGCTGCAGGATGCGCATGCGCGGCAGGCCGCGCCGAACTCGTTCGCTTCGCGCGTGGAACGCTCGGTGTTGGGCACCTTGTTCTTGCTGGCGCTGGGCGTGGGCTATCTGTGGGTGACGTGGTCGAGCAAGGGTTTCGAGCTCGACATCAACACGACGATCCTGATCTTCCTGTTGATCGGCCTGGCCTTGCAACGCACGCCGATTGCCTACGCCGACGCGATACGCGGGGCGGCTCGGCAAACTGGCTCGATGCTGCTGCAATACCCTGTGTATGGCGGGATCATGGGCATCATGATCGGCACAGGACTGGCGTCTGTGATTGCCAAAGCGTTCGTCGCAATTGCTACGCCGGCTACGTTGCCGGTATGGAGTTATCTGAGCTCGCTCATCATCACGTTGCTGATCCCCAGTGCGGGTGGCCATTGGGCTGTGCAAGGGCCGTTCGTGCTGCCCGCCGCGCTCAGTCTGCATGCTTCGGTGCCGCATACCGCCATGGGTGTGGCGATGGCGGAGAACGTGTCGAATATGCTGCAGCCGTTCTGGGCGGTGCCGGTGGTCGCGATTGCCGGGATCCGCATCCAGCGCGTGATGGGTTACACGGCGGTTACGTTTGTTGTCTCGCTTGTGATTTACGCGGCGGCGCTCTGGCTGATTCCTTGAACGTTGTGCTTGGGTTTTTCGTGGCCTGAGAAACGAATCGTCTGAGAAAGAAAAGTCGCTAGTGTGAGATACACCCCGAAGATTGGACGCCGGTCCAACCTTTGGGGTGTTTTTTTATGACGAAGCGCAGTGCGCATCTGAAACTTAAGGTCGTCACGCTCCTTGCGAGCACCTCCGACCTTTTCAGTCTTCCATCTAGCTCCCATAGCATGTCGACTTGAACTGTAAGCGATCGAATGTCGGTCGCTATCAGCGCTGACGACTTTCGTTAATCACAAGTCTTCCAAATTTTTTCAAATGCGCCGATATCATCTCGATATTAGTCAGCGTTTCGTTATCCTCCACATCCCAATTTATTTGACGAATATCCCTTATCCTCGCGGACGCGTCATGTCACGGCGCGTCTCTTCGACTCAGGGAAATCTCGTTCATGAATTCGATGGCGTTGCCGTCTCAGGCTTATGAAGTCAAGCTCGCGCCGCATCCGGCGCCGTTCTCGGTGCTCAAATTTACGGGCCGTGATGCGATCAGCGAACTCTATCGCTACGAGGTCGAATTATCGGACGGCGTTGGTGTGGTGTCCGGGGATCATCTGCAGATGTCGGCCGGCAAGACCTTCGTTGCTACCGCAGGGGGCAGTGCGGATATCGGCGTGAAGAAGAATTTCACGGTCGCGGCGGGCGAAGCGGTCTCGCTCTTCGCCCGGAGGCAGGGGATGAAGCTTTTTGCCGCGAGGGGGAAGGTGGAAGTCCAGGCGCAACGCGGTGAGATGGCGCTTGCGGCGCTCAAGGACTTCACAATCACCAGTACTCAAGACAGGCTCATCCTCACGGCGGCAGAGGAAGTGTGGATCGGCGCGGGCGGATCGTACATCAAGATCAACGCCAACGGAATTGAATACGGTACACCGGGCGATATCTACGAGCGGTGTGCGTATTGGGGGCTGGAGCGGGCGGCGTCTGGCGCGGCCATCAACAAACAGGTGCTGGCGAATAGTTTGCCCACGCGAGATGTGATGCTCAATACAGCGGCGGCGCCTGCATCGCCAGGAAACATACCGAAAGGCACGCCGTACAAGCTCTTTGCGGATGGTGCGCTGGTAAAGCAAGGGGTGATCGACGCAAGCGGGCAAATTCCGGTCGAACACTACGGTACCACCAAGAAATACACGCTGGCGCTGGCGGGCGGTGCCACGCACACGATTGCCGTGGGCTTCGACTATCGCGGCGATGCGACGAACGCCGAACTGGCCAATCAGGGGTTCCAGTTTCAAGAAAAGAGTTTGACGCAGGACGTCGCAGCAGCAGGCGATCGCGCATTGCATCGGCAGCGATACAACGACGATGTGCTCAATACCGCGTCTGATACGACGACCGACACCGCAGCCGACACCCAGTCAGGAGAGTAGACATGGCCGATCCCTCCAACATTGTCACGCCGATCGCGCTGGACGTGAGACCGTCAGCGACGCTCTGTTTGCCGTGGTTCGTTGATATTCACCCGGATGGACCTGCCGAGTTCCATCCGTTGCCGGCGTCCTATAAGCCGTTGGTCAATGGTAAAGAGGCTTTCGGTGCGCTGTACGACGCGATTCTCGCCGCCAAGCGCACGATTGATATCGTCTGCTGGGGCTTTCAGCCATCGATGTACTTCAAGCGCGACGGCAGCAATTCGCTACGCATTGGGGAGTTGCTGAGTAATAAGGGCTTGCAAGGGGTGAAAGTGCGGATTCTGTGCTGGGGCGACCCGCTGCCCGTCTCGCAGATCTCGGAGAACTCCATGCCGAACTACAGCGTGGTGCGCGGCCTCTTCACGCAGAATGAAAACGACGCCGAACTTGAATATGACCGCGACTGGTACGAACGCGCCCGCGATGCGGCGTCGCCAGAATCACAAAAGCTGATGGCTTCCCTGAATGCGAACTTCCAGCGTAGCCCGGGTCTGGGTTCAACAGATGGCCAGCCGCGACAATTCCTGGGTCGTCAGCCTCTCGTGAACATCGAGCTTGTTCGGCGGGATTTTTCGTTAGACGAACGGGCGGAGATCGTTTTTCGCGAGTCACGCTTTCGCATCGACAAGAACCTGAGCGAGAAGGCTGTCGTGCTCGGCCTCGGGCTCATGCCCACGCATCACCAGAAGACGGTGATGATTGACTATGAAGTACCCGAACAGGCCGTGGGTTTCGTGATGGGCCACAACATGCTCGACGCCTACTGGGATGACGATGCGCATGGTTACTTGCACCGGCATCCACGTTTCGGTCGCAACGGCGAGACACCGCGACAGGACATGTCGGCCATGGTCACCGGTCCGATTCTCGAACACCTGAACGTGAACTTCTGTCGCGCCTGGAAGCGCGATGCGAAGGTGGATCTACTGGCAGAACGCAAGCCGCTCGCGGCGCGACTGAAGATCCGTCGCGACATGGGTACGGCGGTCATGGCGCAGATCAATCGCACGCAGTCGCAGGAAGGCATCCGCAACATCCAGTCGCTGTACCTGCAGGCGGTGAGCAACGTCTCGCAGTTCATTTACATCGAGAACCAGTATTTCCGCTGGGAGCCGCTGGCAGAGAAAATCAAGGAAATCGCCAAGGCCCATGTCGAGGGGGGGGCGGGACTGCGGCAAGCACGGACCGATCTACCTGTTCGTGGTGACCAACTCGACGGACGAGGCGATGGGTCTCGGCACGGTGAGCACGTATCGGATGATGGAAAGCCTGGGACATGCGTGGCAGATCCCTGGCGTGGCCCGGCTCGAGCGCGGTGATGTGCTGGCGGCAAAACGCGAAGCCGCACAGGAGCGGCTCGACCGCGCTTGGAATAACTGGGAGAAAGAGGACGCGCAGCACGAACTCGACGCCATCGACCAGCAGATCAAGGACAACAAGGCCGACGAGGAGAACAAGAACGACAAGGACAAGCCCAAGAAGCTCCCGCCGGCGGATTTTCCGGGCCTGAACATCCACATCTGCACGTTGGTCGCACCGGACTCGCCGCCGGGGAAGGATTGGATGCCGGTGTATGTGCACAGCAAGATCATGATCGTGGATGACGTGTTCCTCACGCACGGCTCGGCGAATCTGAACACACGCAGCATGGGGACCGACAGTGAACTGAACATTTGCCATGAGCATAGTGGAGTGACGGGTCCGCTGCGCAAGCGGTTGTGGAACGTCCACACCAAGGGAATGGGCGCACAGGATAGCCCAGCGGATGCGTTCATTGTCTGGGACTACATCATCAACGAGAACGAGAGGCGCAAGAGCAATAGCGAGACCCCCTATGCCTCGCTGGTTCGCTTTATGCGAAGGGACCCCAAGCGGACCCGATTGGACTAAATGATGCGTAACTTAACGCTGCTGCCGCTTATTTTTGTGTGTGCGCTCACCGCGTGTTCTAAAAAGGAGAATGCCTTGTCTTCCGTCGCCGATATGGCTGCTGTGCGCGCCAATCTCGCCTTTACGTGTGTGCATGAAGCGGACCATCTACCGCCGCTTGATCCCGAGGCCGATCAGTTGTTCAGGTACGGCCGCTATCTGGAAAAACTGGATGGCCCGAAGAACTTCGATGCGGTTGCACGCTATTACCGGATAGCGGCCGCTCACGGTCATTACAAGGCCAACCACAACCTGCAAATGTTGCTGTCGGCGGGCTTCGCCTCATCGCCCCACGCTGCGGAGGAAACCATCGATCTGGTCGAGCAACTGATCAAGCAAGGCGTGCCCAGTGGCTATTACGACATGGGCTACTACCTAACTCAGGGCTACGGCGTGAAACCTGATGACGACAAGGCGCGTCGGTACTTCCGCAAAGCGGCTGATTTGGGCAATCCGGATGCGCAAAACTATGTGGGCGATATGCTCACCAAACCGGAACTCTCGCCCAAGATCGGCAAGCAGATGTTGGGGTGTGCAGTGGAACAAGATCACGCGGAGGCGGCAAAAAATTTGGCCATGCAATACAAGGTCGTGGATAAAAACTTCACCGAAACTGTCAAGGCCTTTCAGAAGGGGGTGGAGGCCGGAGATACGTTATCAGCATGGGCTCTAAAGGAAGGTTTCAAAGGGCCGCCATCGTCGGATCAGTTGAACTATCTCGGGCTACCCCACGACCCCGAACGCGTACGCCGTTACCAGGCGATTCTGGAGTTTGTGCGCGCCAACGACGGCCGCAATCCGAAGGTGCCAGACATCGACCAGATCGTGCCGCTGCCACCAGCGCAATTGCCGCCCTGGGACGGCACGTTTCAGTGGCAAAAGGAGCAGGATGCAGCGGTCCCGCCGCAGAAGCCTTCAGATGAACTGATCGAGCGCCTAAGCAAGGACAAAAATCTCAACCCGGAAACCGGTCTGCCGCTGACTGCCTCGGCGAGCAAACGCGGCGAGACAGACCAACCGACCAACGTCTCTGGACGAGTGGAACTGGGTAGCATCGTGCGAAGTGGTGCGGCTTGCCCACAGAGCGGGGTCTGGTGCGGGCAACGCCACCCAGCGCTACCGTTCGAGGAAAAAGCACGTTTCAGAAAGGGCGAGATCATGCCTCAGCTCCTCGTCTACCGCCCACGCGCAATACCCTTTCTCGAATCCCTGTTTGGCATGCTCCGAGTTCCCACCGACGTCGCATGGAAACTGGTTTCATACGTCGACCAGGCCTAACGCAATGAAGCGCCAAAAATCCGCTACGACCTTGTCGCGCGTTTCATCTGTACAAACTGCATGTCCCACTAAGCGTATTCGGCTGGACTCACCGATGAATAAAATCGCGCTAATCATTTGTCTCGTATCGCTGCTGTACGCATGCTCCAACAAGGACAATGAGATACCGTCGCAAGCAGATATGAGCGCCGTGCGCGCCAATCTTGCCTTTACGTGTGTGCATGAATCGAACCATCTTCCGCCGCTTGATCCCGAGGCCGATCAGTTGTTCAAGTATGGCCGTTACCTAGAAAAACTGGATGGTCCGAAGGACTTCGATGCGGTTGCACGCTACTACCGGATCGCGGCCGCTCACGGTCATTACAAGGCCAACCACAACCTGCAGATGTTGCTGTCGGCGGGTTTCGCCTCGTCGCCCCACGCTGGGGGGGAAACCATCGATCTGGTCGAGCAACTGATCAAGCAAGGCGTGCCCAGTGGCTATTACGACATGGGCTACTACCTGACCCAGGGCTATGGCGTAAAGCAGGATGGCGACAAGGCGCGCCGCTACTTCCGCAAGGCGGCTGATTTGGGCAATCCGGATGCGCAAAACTATGTGGGCGATATGCTCACCAAACCGGAACTCTCGCCCCGAGATCGGCAAACAGATGTTGCGGTGTGCGATGGACCAAGGCCACGCGGAGGCAGCTAAAAATTTGGGCCGACAGTACGATGTTGTGGATAAAAACTTCGTCGATGCGGTCACGGCTTACCAGAAAGGGGTCGAGGCTGGAAACCTACAATCAGCCTCACTGTTAGGAAGTGGATTCAAGGCCCCACCGCCAGGGGACCTCTATTATCTTGCGCTTCCGGGCGACCCTGAGCGCGCCCGTCGTTACCGGGCGATTCTGGAGTTTGTGCGCGCGAACGACGGCCGCAGCCCCAAAGTACCAGACATCGACCAGATCGTGCCGCTGCCTCCTGCGACGCTGCCGGCATGGGACGGCACCTTCCAGTGGCAGAAAGAGCAGGATGCAGCAGTTCCTCCGCAGAAACCCGCCGATGAACTGATCGAGCGTCTGAGCAAGGATAAAAACCTCGATCCGGCAACCGGTTTGCCGATGACCGCCTCCGGTCGCAAAAACTCCCAGACAGACCAACCGGCTAACGTCGCCGGACGGTTGCAGTTGGGCACCGTGGTGCAAAGCGGTGCGAACGTACCAAGCACGAATGAAAATGGCTGAGTCCTGTGCAATACAGGACTCAGCCCACTACTGCCTAGCCGCCACCACCAATCAACTCTAGGGATGGGGGCTCAATGCGCCGTTCTTCATGCATCTAAGCGCGTTTCAAACGGGCATGGCCCGCATTTCCGCTTAGAACTTATGACGCAAAGCCAAACGAACCAATGCCTGACGGCTGTTCGACGAATCGCCGATGTTGCCGATGTCCGCCACTGCTGCGCCACCCGTCGAGCTGGTACCGGCGGCTTTCTGGAACGAAGCCTCCGCATACACGTCGGTACGCTTGGACAGGAAGTAATCCGCCATCACAGCGATCTGGTTGAAGTGCTGGTCGCCGATGCTCACGCCCGCAGCGTTACGCACGCTATTACCCTTGGTGTAGTTATACGCAGCGCCTGCAAAGAAGGCCGGCGTGAATCTCCACTTGAAAGCGATTTCCGCGTCGTTGAAAGTTGCCGTTGCGCCTGCCAGTGCACTGATCGTGTTGTACTTGACGTTCGAATACGACACGCCGAACAACGCCGGTCCGATTGCATACGTACCGCCCGCAGCCACCACCTGATACGAGCTGGCGGTGAGGTAGCCGGTGTTGAGCGCGCCGCTCAGTGCGCTCGAGCCGCTCACGTTGTCCGTGAAAAAGCCGCTGCTGGCGCTGCTGCTGGTGCTCGGCGTTGCGGTAGTGAACGGGCCTGTCGGATTCTTGAAGTAATCGTAGGCAACGCCCAGGGCGAACGGACCATTGGCGTATGCCGCGCCTGCGGAATATCCGCCGCTGCCGGTCACGTTGCCTGCTTGGCCGCCCAGGCTCAGGACAGCGCCGAACGTCAACCCGTTGAAATTCGGGCTCGCATACTTGATCGCATTGTTGACGCGGATCGAGTTGTTGGTGTTATCCAGGTCGCCGGGATGCTCGAACGCCGTGCTGCCGAAATATCCCAGCGCGGTCACCGGCTGAACGTAATCGTTCACCAGATCGTACTGGCGGCCCATCAACAACGAACCGTAACGCGTGCTGCGCAAGCCGACGAACGCCTGGCGGCCGAACGGCGTGCTGCCTTGACCGAAGGCGCCGGTGTTCAGGTTGAGGCCCGATTCGAGGGTGAACACGGCCAACAGGCCGCCGCCCAGATCTTCAGCGCCTTTCAAGCCCCAACGGCTGCCGTTGATGCCGTTGGTCGAGTCCAACGTGACCTGGCGGCCACCGACATTGACGCCGCCCACGGTGTTCTTGGCATTGCTATTGAACTGAACCGCTTCGTCGATGATGCCGTATAAGGTCACTGTGCTTTGCGCGTGTGCGGTGATCGAAAATACGCTTGCGAGAGCGCTCACCAAGATAATCTTCTTCATTCTTATAACCCCGAAATTGTCGCGAATAGGTTGAATTGATTTAAAAAGGCGTCGTGCCCGCTCGAACTGGACAAGCTTGAAAGAATCCGCCAAACCGCATGGGGCAGGTTCCCGACGGGGTCAGAGTGTATAAAAGCGATTTACCGGAATTGATGTCAACTTGAAAATTGTCACGCAAAGTGTTATCACTGCAACACGCATAAAATTGTCATGATTAGAAGGAGACGAAATGATCCAAAAAGAAAAATGCGGATGCCTATCTTTAAATAGAAGTCAGGACAGCCGCTTAATTTCCGCAAACATATCGACCGAATTCGTCAACTGAATTCGTAGACTGACTTCTCGATATGCAAAGACACTGGTTTGTAATAAACGGCCGGTACTCTCTACATTCCTTCCGATCTGGATCCAATTTCTTGGGTGCAGGCAAGCGTCATCTATGGCATCCGGCAGAGCGCGATAGCCGTGGGCGGTGCGTCGGACCACAGACACAGAATTCAATGACAGGGGTAGTCAGATGCTGAAGAGCAGACTTGTGCGTTCGATCGCAATGGGAGCGGCGTTACTATTGGGCGCGTCTCACGCGGCCCTGGCTGCCACGGAGATCCAGTTTTGGCATGCGATGGAAGCGGCGCTGGGAGACCGCGTCAACGACATCGCCAACGATTTCAATGCGTCGCAAAGCGACTACAAGATCGTTCCGGTCTTCAAGGGTACGTACGATCAGACGCTGGCGGCCGGTATCGCAGCCTATCGCGGCGGCAATGCGCCGGCTATCTTGCAGGTGTACGAAGTGGGTACCGCCACCATGATCGCCGCAAAGAAAGCGGTGATCCCGGTGTCGCAGGTGTTCCAGCAAGCCGGCGTCAAGCTCGACGAAAATGCATTCGTGCCTACCATCGCCAGCTATTACAGCGATTCGAAAACCGGCAAGTTGATATCGATGCCGTTCAACAGCTCCACGCCCGTGCTGTACTACAACAAGGACGCGTTCAAGAAGGCCGGGCTGGATCCGAACACGCCTCCCCAGACCTGGGACGAACTGGCTGCCGACGCAGCCAAGCTGAAGGCTTCGGGCATGTCGTGCGGTTACTCCAGCGGCTGGCAAGGTTGGATTCAGCTCGAGAACTATAGTGCCTGGCACGGCCTGCCGTTTGCCACGCGCAACAACGGCTTCGACGGCGCCGATGCCGTGCTCGAGTTCAACAAGCCGCTGCAAATCGCGCATATCCAGTTCCTGGCCAATATGGCCAAGCAGGGCACGTTCACGTATGTCGGTCGCAAGGACGAGCCGAACTCGAAGTTCTACAGCGGCGACTGCGGCATCATCACCGGTTCGTCGGGCGCGCTTGCCACGATCCGCAAGTATGCGAAGTTCTCGTTCGGTACCGGCTTCATGCCCTATGACGCCACCGTGCCAGGCGCACCGCAAAATGCCATCATCGGCGGCGCGAGCTTGTGGGTGATCGCGGGCAAGGACCCGAACGTCTATCGCGGCGTAGCCAAATTCCTCGCGTACCTGACCTCGCCGGCCGTGGCCGCCAAGTGGCATCAGGACACGGGCTACCTGCCGGTGACGAAGGCCGCCTACGACCTGACCCGCCAGCAAGGTTTCTACGAAAAGAATCCGGGCTCGGATACGGCGATCCGCCAAATGTTGAACAAGCCGCCGTTACCTTTCACCAAAGGCTTGCGTCTGGGTAACATGCCGCAGATCCGCACCGTGATCGATGAAGAACTCGAGGAAGTCTGGTCCGGTCAGAAGACGCCCAAGGTTGCGCTCGATGAATCGGTGCAGCGCGGCAACGACTTGCTGCGTCGCTTCCAAAGCCAGGGCAACTGAGTGCGGCCCCAACTCGCACGCGGCTAATCCGATGCAAGAACGCTCCCGTTTCGGCGTAAGCTTCCTGCCGTACCTGTTGGTTGCGCCGCAACTGGCGATCACGGCCGTATTTTTCCTGTGGCCGGCGGGGGAGGCATTGTGGCAGTCGACCCAGTCGCAGGATGCGTTCGGCACGTCCAGCGAATTCGTCGGCTTGGGCAACTTCAAGCAATTGTTTGCCGACCCGCTGTACCTTAGCTCGTTCAACACGACCATGGTGTTCAGCGCCCTGGTCGTGGTGGTCGGCTTGGTCACGTCGCTGTTTTTTGCGGCGTTGGCCGACCGGGTCACGCGGGGGCGAGGTATCTACCAGACGCTGCTGATCTGGCCGTATGCGGTGGCGCCCGTGATCGCGGCGGTGCTGTGGGGTTTCCTGTTCAATCCGAGCATAGGCCTGGCGACTTACGCGCTCGCTAAATTCGGCATTTCCTGGAACCACGCGCTCAACGGCGGCCAGGCAATGTTCCTGATCGTGCTCGCGTCGGTGTGGAAGCAGTTCAGCTACAACTTCCTGTTTTTCTTTGCCGGATTGCAGGCCATCCCGCGTTCGTTGATCGAAGCCGCAGCGATCGACGGCGCCGGCCCGGTACGACGGTTTTTCCATATCGCGTTGCCCTTGTTGTCGCCGACCAGTTTTTTCCTGATGGTCATCAACCTGGTCTACGCTTTTTTCGACACCTTCCCGATCATCGACGCGGCGACAGGGGGCGGTCCCGGCCAGTCGACGCGCACGCTGATCTACAAGATCTATGACGACGGTTTCAAAGGCCTCGATATTGGCAGTTCCGGAGCGCAGTCGGTGGTGCTGATGTCCATCGTCGTCGTGCTCACTGTGCTGCAATTTCGCTTCATCGAACGCCGGGTGCAGTACTCATGATAGAAAATCGCCGCGGCCTCGATATCTTTTGCCACGCCATGCTGATCGCTGGCGTGTTGCTGGTGGTGTTCCCGGTGTACGTCGCGTTTTGTGCGGCGACGATGAATGAGCACGAGGTTTTCTCGGTGCCCTTGTCGCTGGTGCCGAGCTCTCACTTGTTCGAGAACATCGCCAACGTATGGCGGCACGGCACCGGTTCGGCCGCCAGCCCGTTCGGCGTGATGTTGTTGAACAGCCTGGTGATGGCGTTTGTGATCGCGATTGGCAAAATCGCGGTGTCGATGATTTCAGCCTATGCCATCGTGTTCTTTCGTTTCCCGTGCCGGCAACTGGCGTTCTGGCTCATTTTCGCCACGCTGATGCTGCCGGTCGAAGTGCGGATTTTCCCCACAGTGCAAGTGGTGTCGTCGCTGCATATGGTCAACAGCTATACGGGCCTGACCTTGCCGTTGATTGCTTCGGCCACGGCCACGTTCCTGTTTCGCCAGACATTCCTGAGCATGCCCGACGAGCTGATCGAGGCCGCGCGCATCGATGGCGCGGGGCCGGTGCGTTTCTTTATCGACATCGTGCTGCCGCTATCGAAGACCAATATCGCCGCACTGTTCGTGATTACCTTCATCTACGGTTGGAACCAGTACTTGTGGCCGCTGTTGATCACCAACGTCGCGCCGATGACGACTGCCGTGGTAGGCATCAAGAGCATGATAGGCAGTGGCGACGTCGCCACCGAATGGCACTTGATGCTCAGCGCAACGCTGCTGACGATGCTGCCGCCGCTGGTGGTGGTGCTCATCATGCAGCGCTGGTTTGTCCGAGGGCTGGTCGATGCCGAAAAATGAATCTGCAGGTTTGAATGCGCCGCTAGTGGTGTGGGGATACGATGGCTAAGCTGTCACTGAAGAACGTCCGAAAATCGTACGATGGCAAGCACACGGTGCTGCATGGCATCGATATCGATATCGCCGACGGCGAATTCGTCGTGCTGGTGGGCCCGTCGGGGTGCGGTAAATCGACCCTGCTCAGAATGGTGGCGGGACTCGAAAGCGTGACGTCGGGCGAGATCGTGATCGGCGATCGTGTCGTGAACGCACTGGAGCCGAAGGACCGCGATATCGCGATGGTGTTCCAGAACTACGCGCTTTATCCGCACATGTCGGTTGAACAGAACATGGCTTACGGACTGAAGATCCGCGGGCTGGACCGGGCAACCGTCGCTCAGCGGGTGGCCGCCGCGGCGAAGATCCTTGAGCTCGACGCGTTGCTGCAGCGCCGTCCTCGCGAGCTATCGGGCGGCCAACGGCAACGCGTGGCGATGGGTAGAGCGATCGTGCGCGAGCCCGCGGTTTTTCTGTTCGACGAACCGTTGTCCAACCTGGACGCGAAGCTGCGGGTACACACCCGGCTCGAAATTCAGCGCCTGCACGCACGGTTGGGCACCACCAGCCTCTATGTGACCCATGATCAAACCGAAGCGATGACGCTGGCGCAGCGCGTCGTCGTGATGTACCAGGGGCGTGCCGAGCAGATCGGCGTGCCCACCGACGTTTATGAACGCCCGGCCACCACCTTCGTCGCGAGTTTTATCGGGTCGCCGGCCATGAACCTGCTGCCGGGGCGCGTTTCGCACGACCTGGCCCGCTTCGAACTGCCGGAAGGCGTGAGCTTGCCGATCGAGGGAGCGCCGGGCCTGGGGGAAAGCGTGCTGGCCGGGCGCGAATACATCCTGGGAATACGTCCGGAACACATGATGCCGCATGAAGGTTCGGCGCGGACCTCCTTGCAGGTCGATACTTGTGAGCTGCTCGGGGCTGATAACCTGGCTTATGGGCGATGGGGCGGCCATGATGTGGTGGCTCGCCTGCCGCACGAGTATCGTCCCGCGCGCGGCGACACGATAGAGCTGGGACTGCCTCGACAACGGCTGCATTTCTTCGATGTGGAAGGCGGCAAGCGGGTCTGCTAGCCACCCCGGTAAGCTGGGCGCGCTACCGTCCCGGTAATTTCTGCGCGATCGCCAATTGAACGACGCGTGTCCAGCGCTGCGCTTCGTGCTGGCTATCCATGGGTAGCACCCACTGCGGATACGCGCGGTCGTTGACCATGATTGCCACGGTCCAGCCCTGATCGGCTTGCTGCACGCTGGCACCGGTCAGGTCGGCAAAAATGTAATTGCCGGTGACCGCATTCAAGGTCACCATCATCAGCCTCTGCGGGGCGGAAAACCGCAAGCCGCCCCAGCCACGCTCAAGCACGTGAGTCCAGGTGCCCGCGCTCGCGTTCGGTGCGACATCGCGATGACGTCGCAGCAGCCAGACTGCTAACACCGCCACCAGCAGCGCAACGACCGCGGCTGCACCTAGCGCGACAACGATCCCGAATTGCACATCGAGCGTATTGAATGCGCGCACTGCACCGTAGATTACGGCGCACACCAAAATGAGGGCTATCAGGATCGGCATGGTGGCGGAGCAAGTGGTTGCGGGAGAGGGGCGCGCGCGCTTGTACCGCGTGTGCCCCCACAGCGCACATTATCCCGCTAAACGAGAATTATCACGCGGCAGTTACGCAAGTTCCGTTCTGTCACTAGTTCGGCGATATGATTCCATGCAGTGTCCCGCCGCTCTCGTCTTGCTGCGACACTACCGCCATTTCAGGCGATACCTCAGGGCTGGCCTTCTGCTCTTCGGCGTGACACTGCATTCCACTCACAAGCGCGGATAATTCAACAAACCCAATTGGTGGGTGGGCCAGCCAAGGCAGGATGTACATGCGCATGGCCGACCCGTTGGCCATGCGCACCATCTGCTTACGTTCACCGGCAAGTCGGGTGGCCAGCAAGGGATCGCGTGTGCCCGCCGCCAGAACGCTCTTGTTGAGCACCCACGCATAAGGTTCAATGCCGGCGCGCCGAAGATCGTCCTGTAAAGCAGCAGCTTGCGAAACCGGGGTGATCTCTGGCAAGGTCACCAGAATGATCTTGGTGTACTCGGCGTCCTGCAACCTCATCAAAGGCGTGACAGCTCGCCCGGCGCGGCGGCCTTCAAATTCGCGCATCATTTGTCGATGGTAGGCGCCGGTGGCATCCATCAGCAACAGCGAATGACCGGTAGGGGCCGTGTCCAGCACTACAAAGGCGCTGCGCGCCTCGCTGACTATCCGCGAGAATGCATGAAACACTGCAACTTCTTCGGTGCAGGGCGAGCGCAGGTCTTCGAGCAGCAGGGCTTGTTCTTGTGGGTCCAGACCGGGCGACTTGGCTGCCATCATCTTGTCGATATAGTGCTGCGTTTCAACCTTGGGGTCGATGTGGTCCACACGTAAGCCCACCACCTCAACATCGAGGGTGCCAGCAAGGTGCGCGGCGGGGTCGGTAGTACTCAGATGGACGGTTTTGCCGCGTTGCACCAGTCCAAGGGCCAAAGCGGCCGCTATCGTCGTTTTGCCCACCCCCCCTTTGCCCATCACCATGATCAGTCCGTGTTCGGCCGTGGCAAGCGCGTCGGCCAATTCATCCAGACCGTGGATTGCCTCAGTGAACGAGGTGGGCGCGGACTGACCTGAATCATCATGGGCGACCCGGTCGCCAAACAGCGCACGCAGTGCGGGCAAACCGACAGTATCGAAAGCCCGTAACGGGACGCGATCTTGCGGCAGGGCATGCATGAATTCGGGCATTTCTGCTAGGGCTTTTTCCCCCTGGGCTTCGATGGCGCAGGCCACGGCATCCGTACGCTCACTGGCGTGAAATACCCCGTTGACCACGAGGCGCTGGTTGTTCAAGCCCAGAGCGTGCAATTCTTTAGAAGTCCGCGCGGCCTCCGCAATCGCGCCCTGATCCGGCCGGGTGACTAAAATCACGGTGGTTTTGGCCGGATCGCTCAAGGCGTCTAGCGCGGCCTTGAAGCGTGCCTCCTGCATCTTCAGCCCGGAATGAGGGCCCAGGCAAGAGGCACCGCGATCGTTTCCCGCCAAAAATCCACTCCATGCTTTTGGCAGGCTGAGCAGGCGCAGGGTGTGCCCAGTGGGTGCCGTGTCAAAGACGATGTGATCGTAGTGTTCGCCATCCTCAGACAAAAGGGACGCAAACTCATCGAAGGAGGCGATTTCCGTGGTGCAAGCGCCCGACAACTGCTCGCGTACCGTTGCAAGCTCGGCCTCGCTGACACCGTCCCCCATCTGCGCCAGGACGCGTAGTCGATACGACTCTGCCGCCGTGTCGGGATCGATGTTCAGGACTGACAGGCCCGGGGCATGAGGCACCGGTGTGGGTGTGTTGCGCAGTTCAACACCCAGCATTTCATCGAGGTTGGATGCCGCATCGGTGCTGACCAACAGAATCTTCTTGCCGGCGTCCGCCAGATTCAGTGCTACGGCGGTCGATAGCGATGTTTTTCCAACGCCGCCTTTGCCGGTAAAAAACAAATGTCGTGTCGGGGCGTTCAACAAGCTAAGGGGTTTGTGCATTAACCATTGCTGCACCTGTTCATACGCAGGTGCGCCGCCGGCATGTACAAGCAGGCCGTTGATCATAACAGCAGGGGTTGAGCCGACACCGCGGCGCTTGATCTCTTCAGGGTCTTGAATTTTCTTGATTTCAATGCCAACGCGGGAATCCAGGGCAACTCTTTCGATCATCGCAATCGCGTTGTCGAGCTTGCTGCAACCGGATCCAAGGACTTCAATTTCCATCTCGATCGCCTCACGCGTAAGTTTATTAAAAATTCGTTCGTGAAGCACCGCGCACTGTGGTCTAGTGAATCGCAATCTCGCGCATGGGTCGCTTCTGTTCGCTCGTGCTCATACAAGCGATGGTGCTCAAACCAAGATCCTAACGATTCTCGTTATCGACCATCGTTCACGACGCATAGATTACCGCTTCCCTTGGAACCCTCCCACGCTGTTAGGATCTGGCGCCATATCAATAAAGCCATTGTTTCGTTTCTGTACTCGATTATCCCCACTTGCTTTCACTACCATTTGACACACGTCAAGGTTTCGGGTGCAAGGGGGGGATACATGACATGGCCGCGCAATGTTGCTGCCGTTCGCAGTGCAGGGCAATCCAGCCAGTCCGATAGTGCGCCGCGCCCTGTCTTGCAGCGCAACCGTGGTTCGTGTAACTCCAGTTAATTCCTCGGCCGCCGACGCGTACGTGTCCTCACGTTGACCCCTGATTATTCTTTGTAGAACAACGCCTGGCTTAAGCAAGGGATAAGGATGACTTCGTATCTTGATGATGTGCCTAGCGAAAAACGCTACGCACTACGCGTGCTGGCGATGAAGCGAGCACGCCTCGGTTAAAACCATACGGAGATACACATCATGAAAACACATATTGCTGTTCTCGCCGCCCTCACTGCATTTGCATTGCCCGGCATGTCTTTTGCCCAACAGTCGGGCCAGATGAATCAAGCAACGCCCAAGTATCAGGGGAGCGTATCCATAGCCGCCAATGATGGTGATAGCGACGATCGCGGCCAGATGACGACGTATTCGTCGTCTTCGCGAGCATCCGACCCGGCTGCACTACGCAGGTCTTTATATGCGCATCACTAATGACGTATGTTGAACCGGCGGTAAACGGGCCAGCCGTCTAAACAGCGCTGCGATGCGCGCGGTAATTGACAAGCCTGGCCCACTACCGCTCTCGCGAGGGCCCATAACCGGAAAGGAGTGGTCGCCGGTTTCGATTGTCGAGCGTGACCGGTGAGCCACCGCGTTACTTTTTCGGTCGGGGGTTCAACTGCATGAAACGCGGGGCGCCGAACGCGGATCTGGATAGATGTTCTTGTCGTCGTGATACCTCAGCCGCAACGGCGCGATCGCTTTGAGTTCGGCTTCGTTACGTTCAGCCGTGCTCAAATGGGTCTTCTCGGTCGGCGCGAGCAACGAATCCCGGTTCATAGGGCCGTTCACCACGCATCTTAAGCTCGTGCCGTCTTTCAATCGCACCTCGCGTGTATAGCTGAGGTCGGACTGTGCGTATGTATATGAACTCGCTGTCAAAAGCGCGACCAGCGACAGCAGTGGTAAAAGAGTCGTGTTCATTTAGAATTCCTTGTTTTCCATCCAGAGAAATATCGATCGGCCACGACCGCCGGAATACCGGGGACGTGCCCGTCGGGATACAAGACGGTCCGACGCAGCGGAGCGTACGAGACAAATTTTGATGCCAGGATCCTTAAGTAAACATGAAGCCAAGAACCGCCAAGTTCAAAATAATTTGATCGTTTTCCTAATCGATTTAAGAATGGCGATAAGATGTTTGGGGCGTGCGGCTGTTGCAACCGATCTCTTAAGGAAGCTTTCAGGTTCGGGGGAATAGAATGCCCGACGAAGGAGCGTTCCGATGCGCGTGCTAATTATTGAAGATGACAGGATGATTTCCGAAAACCTGCGAGAGGTGTTGCGTGCCGCTGCATTTGCGGTCGATTGCGCGAACGACGGGCGCGAGGCTGAACTGGCGCTCGGCAACGGCGTCTATGACCTTGTATTGCTCGATCTCAATCTGCCTAAACGCAGCGGTCTGGCGGTATTGAAAGATTTTCGTGCGCGTGGCAACAACACGCCAGTGATCATCATGACCGCGCGGGACGCGATTGCCGACCGGATTGCGGGGCTCGACGTGGGCGCGGACGACTACCTGGTCAAGCCGTTCGACGTGGGGGAGCTGCGCGCCCGTATGCGTGCGCTGCTTCGCCGCCGCACCGGGCAACCGCACTCGGTCTACATTCACGGTGGAGTGCAACTCGACGATGTGTCTCGGGAGGTCATGCTCGAGGGAGCACCGGTGAATCTGGTTCCGCGCGAATACGCCTTGCTGCGCGCGCTCATCGATGAGCCGAGCCGGGTTTTTTCCAGAAAAGAGCTCGAAGACAAAATCTACGGGTGGAACGAAGAGGTCGAGAGCAATACCATCGAAGTCCATATCCATAACTTGCGCAAGAAGATCGGCGCGGAACGCATTGTTACGATCCGCGGCGTAGGCTATCGAATGGCAACCCAAACGTGAAGTCGATTCGTACGCAACTGCTGGTATGGCTGATTATCAGTCTGGGCTGCGCAAGCCTGCTGACGGGATATGGCATTTTTCGCAGCGTGCGCGCAGAAGCCAATGAACTGTTCGACTATGAACTCAGCTCGGTTGCACGCTCGCTACCGCAGTCTTTGGCGGATGAGAACCTGCAGAATTCGGATTACGACGATTTGAGTGAAGACAGAATCGCCATCCAGACCTGGGATCTGAAGAATATACAGACCTATCAGTCGGAGGCCGACGCGCATCTACCTCGACGAAGTCCTGGCTTTCAGACCATAGAGATTGGCGAGAAGCATTGGCGAGTTTTCGGCTTGCAACAATCCAGCCGTTATGTCCAGGTTGCACAACCCACGATGGTGCGCGACGAGCTCGCCCTAAAGCTGGCATCGCGGTCGCTTTGGCCGTTTGCCGCGATCGTACCGCTCGAGATCATCTTGGTTTTGGTGGTCGTCGCGCGTGCGATACGTCCATTGGATAAGCTATCGCGCTCGCTGGCACAGCGCTCGATCGACACACTTACCGCTCTGCCGGTCGATAGTGCGATTCAGAGTGAAGTGAGGCCGGTGGTCGAGGCAATGAACGATCTGCTGGCGCGACTGGATACGGCGCTGCAGGCCCAGCGTGTCTTTGTGGCCGACGCGGCGCATGAACTCAGAACCCCCTTGACCGCTTTGAAGTTGCAGATACAGATAGCGCAAGGGGACGAGGGTGCGCGACACGACACCGAATTGCTGCGCAAACTCGAACAACGAGTCAATAGAGCGATTCATTTGGTGCAACAGTTGCTGACGCTCGCGCGCGAGGACGCGAATACGAGTCGCTCGCTGGAGCGGGTCGACCTGCGATTGCTGGTGGTCAAGGTGATCGCCGAATTGTCCGTCTTAGCCGAACAAAAGTGCATAGACTTGGGCTTCGATCGTTCGCCGCTGGTTGACGCCGACTCGCCGATATATGTCGCGGGCGATGCAAGTTCGCTCGCGGCGATGGTCGGTACGCTAATAGATAACGCGATTCGATACACGCCAGCACATGGGCGAGTGGACGTTCGCCTGGACGGCAATGCCGCGCAGGTATGCCTGGAGATTGTCGATACAGGGCCGGGGATACCGGCGGCCGAGTTGGACAGAGTCCTGGATCGATTTTACCGGGCGGAGAATACGTCGGGTGAGGGCAGTGGCTTGGGGTTGGCGATCGCGGCGAGAATCGCCAAGAAACATCATGCCACGTTATCTTTACGGAATCGGTGCGACGGCCCGGGTCTGATGGTCCGGGTGGGACCGCTCCGGCGCTTGGGCGCCCTTGAAACCTGAATCCCGCGTGTGCGTTACACATGGCGTTCACCGTTCGCATTGGTGCGGTGCTGGCCATTGCCGGCAGACGCACGTAGCAAGAGACCCAGAACGGCGGGCAACACCAGGAGAACCAACGGCAGTTGCGCAACCAGGCCGGAGATAATCGCAATCGCCAACGGTTGCTGCATCGCTGAGCCTTGCCCCAGCGCGAAGGCCAGCGGCAGCAAGGCGAGGATCGCCGCGATGGTGGTCATGGCGATCGGGCGCAAGCGATTGCGGCCGGCATCCAGGAGCGCCTGTTCCAATGGCAAGCCCTCATCGCGCATCAGACCGTAAAGCTCGGAGACGTAGAAGATCGCGACCTCGGTGACGATCCCGACGATCATCGTCATGCCCATCATCGCCGAGATATTGAGCTCTATTCCTGTAATCCAGAGCCCGATAAATACTGCGCCGACCGCCAGCAAGGGCATCGCCAGCACGGCGACCGCAATGCGGAATCGCTCATAGAGAAACAGCAGCAGTGCGAAGACCAGCGCAACGGCCGCACCGAATACGACCATCAAGCCTTTGAAGGCGATCTGCTGCTGTTGGTAAAGCCCGCCCAGTTCATAGTAGACGCCTGCCGGCAATGCGCCGGGTCGATCAAGCGCCTGACGCACCGCGTTGATCGTCGAACCCAGGTCGCGACCGCTGATCCGGCCAGTGACGGCGACCATGCGTTTGAGATTGTCGCGGCTAATTTCGGGCTGGCCCGATACATGGATCAAGTCGGCGACACGGCTGATCGGAAACAGATGGCCATCAGGCGCACGCACCAGCAAATGCCCCAACGCCGTGTCAGTGAGCGCGGCTGCGCCGTCGACGCGAACTCGTATCCCTATGGTCTTGGATCCCTGTTGAAACTGCGTGGCGACGTCACCGGCCAACATGTCGGAAATGGTTTGGGCGATGGTTTGCGGGTCTACGCCTTCGGCTGCTGCCGCGTCAGGGCGAATCCTGACATCCAGCGCGTCTCCGGCGGGGTTGATCCCGTTGCTCACGTCGACCACGCCGTTGATTTTGCCGATGCTCCGCGCAACCTGAGTGGCCGTGCTGTCCAACACCGCTTGGTCGTCGGAAAAAATCTTGATTTGAATGGGCTGCGGGACCGCTGTCAGGTCGCCGATCAGGTCTTCCATCAATTGTGCGAACTCGACTTGGACACCGGGCACATCATGTTCGATTTCGGCTCGAATTTCATTCATCGCGGTATCGATAGGCTCTCGGCCCGTCGTTTTCAACTTGACGAAGAAGTCGCCCTTATTGGCCTCGTTGAGGTCGCCGCCCAATCCTGCGCCAGTGCGACGCGAATAGGTTGCCACATTCGGGTTGGCGCTGATGATGTGCTCGACCTGCTTCATCAGACGGTTCGTTTCCGTTATCGACGTGCCTGCGGGCGTGCGATAGTCGAGCACGAAGCCGCCTTCGTCCATCGACGGCATGAAGCCGCTACCGACCCTGGTGTACGCGAAGACCGATAGCGCGATCATCGGGGCAAGCACCCATAGCAGCCGAGCCGGTCGAGCGCAAACGCGCGTTACGGCACGGTCGTAGCCGGCGCTGAGCCGCTTGCCCAGCCGGGACTGCGGCTTCTCCTCTGCATCTTGCGGCGTGAGACAGCGATCGCACAGGATCGGAATGGCCAACCAGGTCACCACGAACGAAATCAGCAGGGCGCTTGCCATCGTGATCGACAAGGCCTTGAAGAACGCCCCGGTGACGCCATCCAGAAATGCCAGGGGCACGAAAATGATCAGGGTCGCGGCGGACGAACCCGCCAAGGGCCGGCTGAACTCGAGCGCTGCCGACATCACCCGCCCATGAAAACCCGCGGCCCCACTTTCACGGGTTCTGCGCACGATGTGCTCAATCATTACGATCGCGTCGTCGATGATCAGTCCGACAGCTGCCGCCATGCCGCCGAGCGTCATGATATTGAATCCCATGCCGAAGACGTCCAGCAGCAACACCGTGGTAGCCATCACGACGGGGACAAGCGCTACCGCGATAGCAGTGATTTTCCAGTTCCGCAGGAACAAGAAAAGCGTGGCGGCGGCAAGGACTACGCCGATCAGGATCGCGTCCCGCACGCTGCTGGCAGCAGCCTGCACCAGCTCGCTCTGGTCATACCAATTCGCGACGTGGATATCCGCGGGCAGCCGGCTGGCAGCTTGCGCCAACCGGGCGCGGATTTCCCTGGCCATGGCGACGCTGTTGGCGCCCGGTTGCTGGAATACATTCAACAGCACGGCGTCCTTGCCGTCTGCTGTCACCCTTATCCATTGCGGCACGACTCCCTGCGTCACCGTTGCGACGTCGCGTAGATGAATTTGTGTGGCTGCGTTGCCTGAAACCGCGACGCTTTTCAGATCGGCCAATGTCTTGATGGTCGAATCGGCAACCACCAGATAAAGCTTGTAGTGATCTTCGATCCGGCCGGTCGCCATCAGCACATTGCTAGCGCTGATTGCGCGCGCAATATCGCCGATCGAGAGTTTATAGGCGGCGAGACGAGCCGGGTCGATCGCCACTTCGAACTCGTCTTGTGCGCCGCCCGTAATCTCCACCCGGGCTACGCCGGAGACCGACGAAAGTAACGGCCGCAACTGGTATCGCGCTATATCGTAGATCGATGCGAGCGACGACTGCTTGGAAGTCAAACTGTAGGCAATGATCGGGAAAACCGTCGGATCCATGCGCTTGACCGACATCGTGGTGCCAGCCGGCAAGGTCGTCAGAACCTCGCCGATCGCCGACTGTATTTGCAGCGTGGCGAGGGCCATGTCGCTGCCCCATGCGAAATTGACCGATACCTCGCCGCTGCCGCGGCTGCTGGTCGACTCCACATCCTGAACGCCTGGAACTCGACGAATTGCTTCCTCGACGGGCGTTGTAACCAGCGTGACCATTTGCTCGGCGGGCCGATCCCCTGCGTCCAGCGAAACCACGACCCGGGGAAATTCGACATTGGGGAACAGCGAGATCGGCAAACGTGTCGCCATCATGGCGCCGGCAGTGGCGAGCAAAGCGATGACGAACAATAACGAGCGTCGGTGAGATTGCATCCAGGGACCGAAACTCATTACCGTGCGTCTCCGCCCGTGCGTACCATCATGCCGTTGCGCAGTTCGTAATTGCCACTGACCACCACGGCGAGCTGCGGATCGAGCTTGCCGTCCACGCCGTATGAATCGCCATGTTCCATCGCCGTTTTTACCTTGATGCGATGGGCTTTCCCAGCTTGTACCTGATACACATATTCACCCTGTGCGTCCTGGAGCACCGCGCTGCGTGGCACGATCCAGTGAGTTTGGGTGGCTACCGCGATGTCCGCGACCACTTTGCTGCCTGCAAACATGCGGACACCATCGGCTTCGACTGCGGCGGAAATATCGACCAGTTGCGTCTGGTTGTCGATGGCGCTGGCGATTGTTGTTACATGTCCATTCATGACCTGACCTGAAGCCAGATCGCGAACCGTCAACGTGTCGCCTGGCTGCACACTGACAGCGGCTGCCGGGTCCACGCCAAGTACTACGACGCTGGCCACAGCGGCCAGTTTCGCTTTGGCAATGTGTAGAATTGGCGCACCTGGCTGTACCTGGTCGCCCTGCGTCACGCAGACTTGAGCAACCACGGCATCGAACGGCGCACCGATCGTTTTTCTCTGTGCGCTGATGCCCAGGCGCCGCTGCGCAGCGTAAGCTTGCTGAGCATCAGCTAACGATTTCTGTGCGTTTGCCAGTTGCGATTGCGTCGCCAACTGTGAGTCGAACAAAGCGCGCGTGCGAGCCAACTCGCCCTGCGCCAACGTCAGCGCACTGCCGGCTTGGGAGGCCGCGAGCACGGTCGAAGGATCGGGCTCGACTTCGAACAGCGCCTGGCCACGCGCGACCGCTTGACCAGGCGACACCCACACGCGAGAGATCCGCGCCGTATAAGGCACGCTGACAGTATTGAGCAAGCCGGGGCTTGCGCTCACGACACCGTAAGCTCGAATCGTTTGCGCGATAGGCCCTCTTTGTAGCGGGCGCGTTACGACGCTTGCACGGGGCTCGTCAGCCTGCACAGCGCGTGCGGGCATGGCGACCGTCCCCAACCATGCGAGCGTCAGAGTGAGCAGCCAGCGAGTCTGAACCGGGAGATGTGGGCGTTTATTCTGCATAGCCTTCAGTGAGACGGCGATCGTTAGAGTAGGCGTCCGGCAACGGAGCACCGAGCAAAGCCTGCAGTGCGACCCGCTGTTCGGCGAGATTTTCCTTCAGCGTCGCAGCCTCGATTTCCTTGGACAGCCAAGCGGTCTGCGCGTCGGTGTATGCCGAAAGGGGCAGGTTATGGTCATGCAACGCTTTTTGGGTCTCGCGCGCCGTCCGGGCAAATTGCGGAAGTTCGGCTGCGAGTTGCGCCTGCTCTCTTATCGAAATTTCCGCGGCGGCCTGTAGGCGGTCGACGTCGGCGTAGGCCTGATGCATGCGGTTCTGGAGCTCGTCGTTCAATCGCGCGCGCGTCGCGCGCTCGATCGCTATATTGCCGCGGTTGCGATTGAATATCGGTAGGCTCAAATTTGCTTGGAAGCCGCTGGTATACACATCGGAGGTGTCGCGTGCACGCACGAACCCCAGGGTCAGATTCGGAAACTGGCCCAGGATCGCGGCACGATATTTGATCTCTTGGGCGCGGTAGCCGGCTTTCAGCGCCAGCAGGTCAGGACGTCGTTGCGGCAGGTCCGCGAGTGCCGCATGGACCTGCGCGGCATCGAGCGGCACAAAATGATCCATGTCGACCAAATGGAGATCGGTTTGTGCATTGATCCCCAGGAGCGCATTCAGGTCGTGGCGAGTCTGCACGCGCTGAAGTTGCGCGTCGGCGAGTTGTCGGGCCGCATCTTGTGCCGCCGTCAACACAAGCGTCTGCGCGTCCGCGGTCAAGTTCCCGGCGTCAACGGCTTGCGCCGAGACGAGATAGCGTTGTTGAGCAAGCGCATGGAGCGAGTTGAGCAGCGGTATCTCGCGATCAAGAAACACCGCTTTCAGAAACAACTGCCGCGCTTGGGCGACGACCTGCCACTCTTGCCAAAGCAAACCAAGGTCGGTCTTGGCTGCGCTCGCGTTGGCTGAATGTCGATTTGACGAACGCATCAGAATCGCCATTACATCAATGCTGAGACCGTAGTTGAACGCGCGCGTTAGCCCCGGCCCGGGCGGCGCAGGGTAGTCATCCGCCACGCTTAGCTGAGGGTCGGGCAGCAGGCCGGCGGCGAAAGCTTGCGCTCGCGCGATACCAAGTTCATCACGTGCGAGCCGGAGGTCCGGATTATTCGCAATGGCCAGCATCGCTGTTTCCGTCATGTCCAATCCGTCGGACGGGTCAAACCGGTGCTCGGCCAGTTCCGGCAACGGCATCGCGTGCACGTCCACCCGAATCCGCTCGGGCGCGGGGCCGCTATCGTAGACCGGCTGTAGCGGCTTAGCGCGGTAAGTCGCACAACTGCTCAATGCACAACAGAGAATCATGCCTGCGATTATTCTGCTGCGATGGGCATGGCTCGGTCCTGGCAATGTGAACTCCTCGTTTGCATTTTGCGCGGTGTGGAAAAACGGCAGGACTCAGTGTCGCCATCGGATGCTTATGAAATCCTTAAGCCGCATGCGAGTGCCCTCGCATCGAATAAATCTCGTGCGCTTAAGGTTCCGATAAGGAACATGGGTCTATGGTCGGCCGATGCCATGGACCGCTATCGCGACAACAATAAAGTTATGCAAGATCGTCAAACACAGATACCCAGAAGGGTGGCGGAAGTTACATCTTCGTTCTGGATCTTGAGAATACTTGCCGCCATAGCGGGCGAAGCCGCTTCAAATTTTCTGAAAATCAATTTGCATTTCGGTCTGGCGATCGCATTCATCGTCGTGACCGTTTCGCTTCTTACCTTGCTTATTGTCAAGATCCAAGCGAAGCACTTCACGCCGATCACATACTGGATTGTCATTGCGTTCGCGAGTGCCTATGGCGCACTGCTGGTCGACAATCTCGTCGGCGATTTCGGCATCGGTCTCGATACCGCATTGCTGGGATTCGGAGCGATTTTTGTTGTCAACTTCATATTCGGTGTCGACGCCGAACATACGTTGTCGCCAGACCATGTCTATACCGTCGAGCAGGAGCGGATCTACTGGGTGGCTATCGTGTTGTCTGTTTCTTTGGGGACGGTGGGTGGCCGTCTTGTCGCGCAACATGCCCAACTGGGATACGCACCGAGTGCGATGCTTTTTGCGGTATTGCTCGGCGTTGCGGCAGTCGCACGCTATCTCTACCCGCTAAAGGCGGTCCAGGTCTTTTGGATTGCGATGATTGTGACGCAGCCGTTTGGTGCATCGTTCGCGGATTTTGTGATGCATCTGCTGGCTGAGGCGGGCTTTGCATCGGCTAAAGCGGCGCCTGATATAAGTCATCTACTGCAACTGAGGTTATAGTCCGCTTTCACAAAATCGATTTCCTCAGCACAGGACCAACTACCGCTGTCGATATGAGTGACCACATGACATATGGAGCAAGCAATTCGGCATCGCGCGCGTTTGTCTTGGACGGACGCGCGCTGTCAAATTGCGTTCCTGCCAGGTGGCCTGGGGCTGCGCGAATGCCTCGAAAGTCGTTCTGACCAGGTGTCTAAGGCTGGGTTAGATCACACGGTTGCAGTGCAAATAGCGCAGGCGAGCGCGAAGCCTCGGGGTGTTCGTCATCTCAGCGAGCTTTTGCCACGCATTTCCACGTAAGTTTCATCGACTCGCCACGACCGGCAGCCTTTCGCCTTAATGGTCACCTCTCCCACGGTCATTCTCATGGCCACGGTGCCAGTCGCCTTGCGGTCCGCCGTGTTGATGGTCGTGGTCCCACTGACCTCGAGGCCCACCGTGGTAGTCGCGTGCGTCATGCCATTCGCGGTCACGCCGATGACGCTCTTCCCACTCTTGATGTTCCCAATAACGATGCCCGTCATAGTACCTGTCGCCATACCAGCCCGGGTTGATGAGAACAGCGGGAGGAGGTTGGACATACACTTGCGGGGGCGGTGCGTAGACCGGCTCAGGTCCATAGACAACGCCCGGGATTCCGATGTTCACCCCAACATCGACGTGTGCGAGGGCGACGGACGATACGCCGATGCAGAGGCCGGCAACCAGTGTCATCGCGAATCGGCGGTTGCGGAAGATTTTCATATTTTGGTTGTTCAGATATGTGTGATTGAGCGGCGGGGTATGGGAGCGAATTATTGGTTAGGGTCAATAGCGCTCGTGGTCATGCCCATGATCATGGTCATGGTCATGGTAGCCGCCTTCGGGTACAAAGATGCAGCCGCCCAGCGCGCTTCCAAGACAAACGGCCAATAGCACCAACCCAATAGTTCTTTTCATACTTCACCTCTGTTGTCAGTCGTGAGCAGACTATATTGTGCTGGCAGATTAACGGTGTTTCTGTGTGTAACGAAACGTGTCTTGTGATACCTGAGCGTGGCCAATGGCGAGCGGCCAGGCCCGCATGGATTTGCGCGATACTAGCTCGTACGGCAATGGGATCTCGCGCGTGGCTTTTGCGCCCGGTGGCAGAGGTACGCTTCGGAAGCGACTAATGCGATGTCGACGATGTGGTATCGCATATCGCCTGCAGTGCGAATTAGCTACCGGTGAACGTGAGAGTGTGCCGCGTGGTCGGAGCGCTGGGCAGCGAACCACGCGTGAATTGCCGCGATCACATCAGCGTCGGTGCTCGCGTAGGTCAGGCTTGCTCCGGCGGGTAGGCTCCTGTATTGAACATGTAGTTTGTCACCGGCGTTCGCCAACGCGGCGAGTCCGGGCATATCTTCGCCGTGTATCTTTGCAGGATCTGAGAAGTCCCCGTGACTGAAACGTTTTGACTCTATTGCCAGGTGCGAGCGAATCAGAGCAATCTGCCGGGTGTCGTGTTTATTGTTTGCGGCAATCGTTTCAATCCCGCCGCTGCGCGTATCGTCAAAAAAATGGGTGGTCCGCGCCAAATCGAATGGCATCACCTGCGCGCCATTGTGGGCCACTTCAGCGTGGTGTGCCCCCATATCGTGGTTGGACATCACGTCCTCCGGTTCGCCCGCGAAGGCAATCGATACACCGATCATTGCGCCAGTTGCGGCTGTCAGGATTCTTTTCATTGCTTCAGTCCTCGTGTAAAGCGGAGCAGGTTTTTACAGCACCGGTACGTCTGCAGGCTTGGTCGATCTGTGTATCAAACCGAACCCGACGGAAACCTGTCAGGTAGATTAGCGGTCGCGTCACCTCCCCGCTATCCGGTTTTCTCCGGGGCTCATGCATACGAACAGACCACCGATTGCTCAAGTGATCATGACGTGATGGCACACAGGTTGGACCGAGGTGGCAAACCGAGGGGGCCATACGGACGCTTGCTGAATTAACGTTATACAAAAAGGTATATTATTGGCAGAATGTCGTGCCGGTGGATTTTCGCTGAGACAACGTTTGATGTTCCGCATCCAAACATTGAGATCGACACCTACGGGATACGCGACGGCTTATTATCCAAGTGCCGTGCCTAGTTAAAAGGAGGGTTCCGCATGTCCATCGACTTCGCCCACTTCACCCCCGCCTGGGCGCTAGCGGGCGGTGCCCTCATCGGCCTAGCTGCCGCCGTCCTCATTCTGTTCAATGGGCGCATCAGCGGCATCAGCGGCATCCTGGGTGGTCTGCTAAAACCGCAGCGCTTCGACATTGCATGGCGATTCGCGTTTTTGGCTGGAATGATAGGCACACCCTTGCTATTCCAGTTTCTCGATCGAATGCCGACTCTCGACATTGAAGCGGGATGGGTCAATATTCTGGTCGCGGGATTTTTGGTTGGAATCGGTACGCGCTACGCCGGTGGTTGCACGAGCGGACATGGCGTGTGTGGACTTGCGCGAAGGTCACTGCGTTCGCTCGTTGCGACGCTGACCTTCATGGCTGCCGGCATGCTGACGGTATTCGTACATACTCATTGGCTGGATATTTGACATGGCGATCATATCGGCGTTGATGGCCGGGTTGATTTTCGGCGCGGGCCTTTTGCTTTCTGGCATGGCCAATCCGGCAAAAGTATTGGGCTTTCTCGATCTCACCGGAAACTGGGATCCGTCGCTTGCCTTCGTCATGATCGGTGCGATTTCGATCAGCATGATTGCATTTCTGATCGCGGCAAAAAGAGCTCGCTCGCTATTGGGATTGCCAATACGGCTTCCTGCCGAAAAGACGATAACGCTGCGCTTGATCCTTGGCAGCGCACTATTTGGCATGGGATGGGGTCTGGCGGGCTTTTGCCCCGGGCCCGCGCTGGTGGCGTTGGGTGCAGGCTACTCAAAAGCCTGGGGCTTCACGGCTGCGCTGGTGGTTGGAATGGGGGCGTTCGAGTGGCTCGAGCAAGCCAAGCTAAAGGCGGCTGCGCTACGCGATAACGACTAGCATGTCGGCGCAAATGTGGCCCGGTTACGCGAATGGGTGAGGCACCCGGACCTTGGTTTTTGTATGCGAGAATGTGAGAACGCGATAATAGGATGTGACCGCCATCTCAAATGCCCAAAACGAAATCAAATATTGCGCCGCCTTCGCCAGCGGAAATGGCCGTGGCCGCGGGACTCGCGTGCAATCTGCTCAAGATATTAGCGAACCCGGACCGTCTATTGATAATGTGTCATCTATCGATGGGCGAATCCTGTGTCAGCGATCTTGAGATTAACCTCGGCATCCGGCAACCCACTTTATCGCAGCAACTGGCGGTGCTGCGTGCACAAGACTTGGTCGCAACGCGGCGAGAAGGCAAAAATATTTTCTACTCCATAGCCAGTACCGAGGCTCTCGCGGTGATGGCGGTGGTATATGAACAATTTTGTCCAAAAGCAAAGTGAGCTCAGGATCGATATTTCCTTGCTCCACGTCAGGTTCCCGCCCACGCTCCTGACGCCTTCATAAAATCAGGGACGCACGTAAGAATAACCTTCCTCTTCTTTCTTCATGATCTCGAAAACGCCAGTGGGCACATAGTCGAGATCGGGGAGCATGTCGGCTTTGGTCAGGCTCTGGCCGTGCATGGAATGCTCGCAAGCTACGAATTTCACCCCAGCAGAAATCGCTTCAGCCACGCGTGGCGCCACGTTCGATTCCATCTTCAGCATATCGATTCCCGGTCCATAGGCGACCACTTCAATCTGAAGATTCGCAGTACCGATATCTTTTTGAAGATTCTTGACGTTGTTCAGTGTCAAATCCCACTTCTTTGAGTCGCTGTCGCTGACCTGAAATATCACCTTGTGTTTGAGCGCGGCTCGGCTCACTCCCTGGCTTATCGGAGCTTGTCCGTAACTAAGCGGACTGAGCAAGCAGGCCACCGTGACGAGGCCGGTTGCAATTCGCGGAAAGGCACGCATGATCTCCCCCATATGAATTCTGTGTTCTGTAGTTATGCCGCATAACGAAGCATCTCTTTGCGGTGCCAGATTATTGCACGATGGTGAACGGAAAGTGCCTCGATTTCGTTCGCTAGACCGAAGGATTCGGCGCTCTCCGGGTTAACGATCTGATGCGACGCATCATCGAAATTGTTTGTAATTACATTTTTCATGATTTATAAGATCGTAAAGTGTTTTTGGAAATTGTTGGCGTCGAATCGCACGCTAAACGTGGTCTCTCGTGATCCGCTTGGCCGCGATCCGGGTTAACGAGTAACACTATTTTTCGATCGTTGGTCCGCATAGAAAACCAAAAATCAGGGGGATTGCTTGTATGACGAACAAATCTGAATTGTTCGGAAGAATTCTCAAGGCGCCCGAAAATTTCGTGGACCCAGAGCTATGCGCAGTGATAACGGCGAGTGGCCTAAATGAAGAGCGAAGGGGATTTTTGCGCAAGACCTTCCTGGCCGCAAGTGCAGCCGTAGCAACGAGCTCCGCATTTTCTCAAACTCCTCGATCCGGCGTCGGTGCCGGCGACCCGAATATTCTGAATCCTTCGATTGCAGCGACGACGCTGGGTAAGCCGGTCGCGAGCAATCCCTATGGGCAGCCATCGAAATACGAAACAAACTTATTACGCCGCCAGTTGCCGGGATTGACGCAGGTGCCTCAGGCATCCGTCGCATTCGCGCCGCTGCAAGGGCTATTTGGAATCATCACCCCGAGCGGATTGCACTTCGAGCGCCATCATCAAGGTTGGTACGACATTGATCCGGCGACCCATCGCTTCATGATCGATGGAATGGTAAAAACCCCTAAGGTTTTTACCATGGATGATTTGATGCGCATGCCATCGGTTTCACGCATGCATTTTATAGAATGTGGCGCGAACACGGCGATGGAATGGGGGAATGTTGCGGTACCCACGGTTCAATATTCACATGGAATGATGAGTTGCTGCGAGTTCACGGGCGTCCCGCTTTCGCTTCTGCTAGACAATTGCGGCTTCGACCGCAAGAACGGGAAATATATTCTTGCCGAAGGAGGCGATGGCTCGGCAATGACCCGCACCATTGCAATGGATCGTGCCCTGGATGACGTGATCATCGCATATGGAATGAACGGGGAGATGCTGCGTCCGGAAAATGGCTACCCGTTGCGTCTGGTGGTACCTGGTGTTCAGGGCGTTTCATGGGTGAAATGGTTGCGTCGTATCAAGGTTGGCGACCAGCCGTGGGCCACCAAGGATGAGGCTATTCACTATGTCGATTTGATGCCTGACGGACAGCATCGGCAATACACATCGATTCAGGAATGCAAATCGGTCATTACCTCGCCCTCCGGAGGGCAGAGAATCCTCGACAAAGGCTTTAACAATGTGACGGGGTTGGCTTGGTCCGGAAGAGGCAAGATCAAGCGGGTCGACGTGTCGATCGATGGCGGCCGTAATTGGCGCACGGCGCGACTCGAGGCGCCCATTCAGAGCAAGTGCCTGACTCGCTTCAACATCGATTGGAACTGGGATGGAAAAGCCGCGATCCTGCAGTCACGGGCGATCGACGAGACAGGGTACGTGCAGCCAAAGATCGGTCAGCTCAGGGCAGTACGCGGGACTAAATCGATTTATCACAACAATGCCATTCAGTCCTGGAGCATCTTGGAATCAGGAGAGGTTTCAAATGTTCAAGTTTCCTGAGCTGATCCTCTCGGCGGCGCTGCTAGCCGTGAGTTATGGAGCGCTTGCTGAGCCGCTAGCCAACGTGGGACGAGCGGCAACGCCGGCAGAATTGGCTGCATGGGAGATTGACGTCAGGCCCGACTTCAAGGGTTTGCCGGTTGGCTCCGGGAGCGTGCTGCGCGGTCAACAAATATGGGACAAAACGTGTGCTACCTGCCACGGGTCATTCGGTGAATCGAACCGTGTTTTCTCGCCGCTTGTCGGTGGAACGACGGCGGCAGACATAAAGACGGGTCATGTGGCGGCTTTGATTTCAAATAGCCAGCCAGGACGCACGACGCTGATGACCGTCGCAACTGTTTCCACGATGTGGGACTACATACATCGAGCGATGCCCTGGACTGCGCCGAAATCGCTGAGCGTTGACGATGTCTACGCAGTGACCGCATATATCTTGAGTCTTGGCGAAATCGTCCCCGACAACTTTGTCCTGTCGAACAAAAATATCGCGGATGTCCAAAAGCGCATGCCAAATCGAAATGGCATGACATTCGGTGCCGGTCTTTGGAATGTGAACGGACATGCCGATACCCACAATGTCGCTTGCATGAGTCACTGCCAGGCGGACGTGAAAATCACGTCTTCTTATCCGGATTCGGCGCTCGGCATGGCCGGAGATCTATCTGCACAGAATCGTCCATTTGGCGAGGTCAGGGGCTGGAACACCAAGACGGAGACCGGCGGAAATAGCAGTGCCGGCGGCGCAACCCCTGATCAGATCGCCGCGGCAACCATTGATCCGGGGCTTGGTCTTGTCAACAAGTACGGATGTGCGGCGTGTCACGGCGTGGAAAACAAGATCGTCGGGCCAGGCTTTAAACAGGTTGCGGAGAAATATAAGGGCAATACGGGCGCCGAGGCCCTATTGGTTGCAAAGGTCAAGACGGGGGGCAGCGGCACTTGGGGGAGCATACCGATGCCGCCGCAAAGCCAGGTGAGCGACGCAGACGTAAAGACTATCGTCGATTGGGTATTGAAGAGTGCAAATTGATTTTTACCGGTGTTTTATGAATGAGGGGAGGAGTGTATGAATCTGAACAGGCGGGACATGTTACGCATCACGTCCGTTCTTAGCGCGGCGTTTGCTGTGGGTATTCTAAAGCCGAACGACGTCTTTGCTGCCGAATGGAGCGCGGCTGTCTTCAATGCCAAAGGTCTGGATGCTGCCGTCAAGGCGCTCGGTGGCAATGGTTTTGCCGTCAGCAAGGATATCTCGATCGACGCGCCTGATATCGCAGAAAACGGCGCGGTCGTACCTGTTTCGATTTCGAGTGCCGTTCCTAACACTGAGTACATGGCGATTCTGGTCGAGAAAAACCCCAGCGCAATGGCTGCAAGTTTCAATATCCCGACCGGCACGCAGCCGGCAGTGACTACTCGCGTGAAGATGGGCATGACTTCGCAAATTCACGCACTCGTTAAAGCTGACGGCAAGTGGCTGGTAGCGAGTAAGGAAACCAAGGTCACGCTGGGCGGATGCGGCGGTTGAAGTTAGGCCCGCTACGTCACGCCCTAACCAGAAGAGCCGATACCAATTTGAGGAGATGTTATGGGTGATCCATCACGCATTCGAGCAACAGCGACAGGTGACGAAGTCGAAGTCAAAATCTTGATGAAGCACATCATGGAGACGGGGCAGCGCAAAGACGCGACGGGCAAAGTCATTCCGGCACATTTCATCAAGAACGTCGAAGTGAAATGCAATGACAAAGTGGTGCTCGACGGTTTGTTTGGTCCCGCGGTGTCAAAGGATCCCTTTTTGTCTTTCAAGTTCAAGGGTGCCAAGACGGGCGACAAGATAACGGTGACGTGGCGTGACGACACGGGCGATTCGCGCACCGATCAGGTCAACGTTGGGTGATGCGCCGCAGTGCTCGCCGATGAGATCGCGGCGTAAGAATACCGACGGGGAATTGCATATGAGTAAGCTTGTTCTGGCTGTTTTGCTCGGCGCGATCATGACGCGGGCCGACGCTGCCACCCTTGCGCCGACGCCGGTCATCACTGCCGTGTCAGATCAGGTCGAAACGGATTCTAAGGTTTTGTTCGAAAACAATAACCTGGGTAATTGCCTGGCCTGCCACGCCGTTATCAAGCACCCGGAAATGACGGCGGGAAATATCGGGCCGCCGTTCATCGCAATGAAGGCACGGTTCCCCGACAAAGCCAAATTGCACGCGATCATCTACGACGAGCAAGTCAACAATCCCGACACAATCATGCCGCCGTTCGGGCGTAACAAGGTGCTGACCAAAGAGCAGATCAATGCGATTGTCGATTACATACTGCAATTCTAAATGAGAGCTCTGCAATGAAAGCGCTGCTATTTTTCGTCATCCTCTCGTTTGGCGTCAGGGCATTCGCCGGAGAGGTCGTGCATACCGCGGGAGAGGCGCAAACCACTGCGCCGGCGACGCTGGCAGCATTGAAGGCGCACTTCCAGGAAACCATGCCGCAGGTCCAGGGCGATGCATTCGTCGATGGCGCGCTCAATTTCAACAAGGGAGCGCGAGAGTACAACCAGTTTTGGGAAAAACGCTTCAAAGACGATTTCGATCAGCCCGACGAATATCGTAAGGCGTTCGCAGATGGCAAGGCGCTTTGGGAAAAACCGTTTTCCGATGGAAAGGGCTTTGCGGATTGCTTTCCCGAAGGTGGTCACGGTGCAGCCGCGGGTTATCCGGAGGTCGATGGCAACGGCGAGGTCGTCACTTTTGAGCGTGCGCTAAATGCATGCCTTGAGGCGCATCACGAAAAGCCCTTGGCCTATGACGACATGAAGACGATGGGTGTGCTGTCGCTTTACGCTCGGCAACTCTCTGACGGTACGCGGATTCATGTCAAGGTCAGTACCAAAGCCGAGGAGGCCGCCTTCGATCGCGGCAAGACGTTGTACTACACGCGCATGGGTCAGCTCAGTATGTCGTGCGCATCGTGCCATACGCAACAAGCGGGACGGACGTTACGCAGCGAAGAGTTGTCGCCCGTCATTGGGCAGGTCGCGCATTTCCCGGTTTTTCGTCCCAACAGAGAAACCGCGACGCTGAGTGTAGTGACGCTTCAGGTGCGTTACCAGGGGTGCCAAAAGAATGTCAAAGTTGCGCAGCCGTTTGCTCTGAATTCGACTGAACTCAATGATTTGGAGTATTTCCACACCTACCTGAGTAACGGCTTGCCGCTGCATTCCGGAGCGTTCAGAAAATAGTGTGGCATCGCTTTTGCGAGCGCTCGTCGGCGTGGCATATCCCACGCCTGTATCAACCGCTGGATGTTGGCACGCAGATCTCTAGGTATCCATATGGCAATGAATCGTCGTGATTTTATGCAGATAATGGCCATCGCGGCGGCGGGAGGGATGATCCTTGACGCGCCAGACGTGTTGGCTGCACCGGCGCAAAGCCAATTTTACGAGCTGCCCAAATTCGGCAACGTACATTTTTTGCATTTCACCGATTGCCATGCCCAGTTAAAGCCGATCTACTTCCGTGAGCCCAACGTGAATCTCGGGGTGGCGCAAGCGCTGGGACATATTCCCCATTTGGTTGGCGAGAACCTGCTAAACAAGGCCGGGATCAGGCCAGGCACGCGCGATGCCTACGCCTTTACTTACCTGGATTTCGACCAAGCCGCTCGCACCTACGGGAAAGTCGGTGGATTTGCGCACCTGAGCACGTTGATCAAACGCATGAAGGCTAGCCGTCCGGGAGCACTGCTATTGGATGGCGGCGACACGTGGCAGGGCTCGGCCACTGCGCTTTGGACGAAAGGCCAAGATATGGTCGACGCGTGCTTGCTGATGGGCGTGGACGCCATGACAGCTCACTGGGAAATGACGCTCGGTGACAAACGAGTCAAAGAGATCGTGGAGAAGGATTTTAAAGGCAAGGTCGATTTCATCGCACAGAATATCAAGACCACCGATTTCGGCGACTCGGTGTTTGATCCTTACGTGATCAAGGAGATGAACGGTGTCCCGGTAGCCATCATTGGCCAAGCGTTCCCGTACACGCCGATCGCAAATCCGCGCTATTTGATTCCTGAATGGAGTTTTGGCATTCAGGAAGAGAACATGCAAAAAGTGGTGAACGAAGCGCGTGCGAAAGGCGCGAAAGTGGTGGTTCTGCTGTCGCACAATGGCATGGACGTCGATCTCAAACTGGCGTCACGTGTTCGGAATATTGACGCCATCCTCGGTGGTCATACGCACGACGGTGTACCGACGCCTATCATCGTGACCAATGGCGGTGGCAAAACTCTGGTGACCAATGCGGGCAGCAATGGCAAGTTTCTTGGGGTACTCGATTTCGACGTACGCGACGGCACGGTGCATGATTTCAGGTATAGGTTGTTGCCTGTTTTTTCAAATTTGCTTCCACCCGACCCGGAAATGGACGCGCTTATCAAGCGCGTGCGGGCGCCATTCGAATCCAAACTCGGTGAGCAGCTCGCGATGACCGATGGCACACTGTATCGTCGTGGAAACTTCAACGGTACATTCGATCAACTGATAGTCGATGCCCTGATCGACGTCAAAGGCGCCGATCTCGCGTTCTCACCGGGTTTTCGTTGGGGCACTTCGCTGCTGCCCAACAGTCCGATCCTGATGGAACACTTGATGGATCAGACTGCGACCACTTATTCGTACAGCACGTTGAGCGAATTATCCGGGCAGACAATCAAGGCAGTGATGGAGGATGTTGCCGATAACCTGTTCAATCCCGATCCTTATTATCAGCAAGGCGGCGACATGGTAAGGGTCGGGGGCATGGAATACACCATCGCGCCAAATGCCAAAATGGGCGATCGAATTCAGAATATGCGTTTGAATGGCAAGCCGATCGATGCCGATAAGACGTACAAGGTAGCGGGTTGGGCGCCAGTAGCGCAGGGCGCTCAGGGCGAACCGGTATGGGATGTCGTCGCGCAGTGGTTGCGCGCCCATCCAACCGTCACGCCGCGCAAGCTGAACACGCCGCGCATTGTTGGCGTCAAGGGAAATCCGGGCGTTTCGGACTATGCAGGCGAACTGGCATGACGCAACCATCGACGCAAAGATTACCGATATGTGATGGCTCGCCGCGAGAGTGCCGGGACGAAATATTCATCAATCGCGCGTGCGCCACGCGCAATCAGATCACGAGCGTACTGTGAAAGCGACTTTAGCTGCGATAGGCATGATGCTGTGCATGAGTTTACAAGCTCATGCTGCAACCGGGGCACTGCTTGCCCCTACGGATCTACGCAACGAGGCGAAGTTGGTCAAGCAGCATAACAAGCCGCTGATCTTGCTCTTTTCATTGCCGGACTGCGCGCCCTGCGAAGAGGTACGACGGAACTACCTCGAACCGCTTATCAAGAATGTGCCCATCGCTAGCCGGCCGATAATTCGCGAGGTGGGCATTGCAGATCGTACTAATTTGAAAGGCTTTGACGGCGAAACACTTACGCAGGCGCAGCTCGCAGAAAGCTACGGCGCCAAGGTGGCACCGACCGTGGTGATGGTCGATGCGGCGGGTAAGAAATTGGTGGACCCTCTCGTCGGCGCTGGGATGGCGGGCTTTTACGGCGGCTATCTCGACAGCGCGATGGTCGATGCACAAAAAGAATTGACCGCCCGCGATGCTCAGCAGCCAGGTAAATAGCTTCCCCATCTATCCCACATGTATGACCGGCATTGACGAGAACGATTTTCTAGATCAGGAGATAGGATTATGCAAACATCACGCCGCAAATTCGTCATCACGTCTCTATCTGCAGGGGCAATGCTTGCATCGACGATGCGCAGTCACGCAGAGGGCACCGAGGTATCGGAAACTGATGCGAATGCCAAAGCCGTTGGGTACAAGGCCCGCGCGACGCAGGTCGATACCGCTAAGTATCCTGCCTATAAGGCTCCTCAGGCTTGTGCGAATTGCCAGTTATATCAGGCAAAGGCAGGTTCTGAGCAGGGCGGCTGTCCTTTGTTCGGTGCAAAGACGGTGAGTGCTAAAGGTTGGTGCAGCGCTTATGTCAAGAAAGCTTAGTCAACGGCTTATGCCCCACTGTACTTCGCTGCGATCCGAGCCCGTGTGTCAAGGTAGGCCGAGCAGCTTGACCTTAGGGTAAAGCGTGCCTTCGCTCATGCCCAAGTAAGCGGCGAGAGCTTCGCGCGTTCTGCGGAAATCAGCGATGAGATTTGGCAATCTCGGCATTGGCGCGCCGCATGCATCTCGCGATGCATTATCCGCGCACGAAAGGTATTAAACCTCAGTTCCCGAGCGGGTTCGTCAGTTCCGTCTCGTTCGTGTCCACCACGAACACCGCGAGGAGCTTGGCCGGCTTCGACTTGCTGGCATTGGCGCTGACGCTGTGGCGGTCGCCGGGCAGCTCGGAGAAGCTCTGTCCGGCCGTGTAGGTCGTCACCGGTCCGTCGTTGACCTGACTGCGAATCGCGCCCTCAAGTACGGTCGCGTAGATGAAGGCGGATTTGGGATGTGTGTGAGCAGGCGAGTAGCCGCCGGGGCGGTATTCGACGAGCACGCCCTTGATGCTCTTGCCGGGAACGTTCGGCAGCTCGTGCTGGTAGACGAGGGTCACTTTGGCGTTGTTCGGCTGCGGCGCATCCGCGAGGACGTTGCCGAATGGCAGCGTGGCGATAAGCAGCGAACAGAGGATGCGTTTCATGGCGCTCCTATCATTCGGTTGGTGGATGCGGGATCAGGCTCCTGCCTTTGAGCGGCGGAGCCAATCGTCGAAGCCGGTGCGGCCGAGGCGCGCCTCGCCCAATCGCACGAGCGAATATTCTTCGACCCGGCCACCGAAGTATCGGGCCTCGGGATCACACACGACCTCACGCGTGTCGCCGACCGCCTTCAGATAGCGGGCCACGATTTCGTTGAACGGCGCTCGTTCCGGGCCCGCGATCTCGATGATGCCGCTTCGCGGCGCCGCGAGCGCCACATCGGCGACGATGGCAGCAACGTCATCCGCCGCGATGGGCTGGAACAGGCCGGGCGAAAGCCTGACTATGTTTCCATCTGCACTTGACGCGGCGATGCCGCCAAGGAACTCCAGAAACTGGGTCGAGCGGATGACGGTGTAGGGGATGCCGGAGGCCTCGATCAGTTTCTCTTGGGTGACCTTGGCGCGAAAATAGCCATTGTCGGGCGTCCGGTCGATTCCGACGATGGATAGTGCGACATGGTGCCGGACGCCAGCTGTGGCCTCTGCCGCGAGAAGGTTGCGGCCGGAGGTCTCGAAGAATTCCAGCACCGCCTTGTCTTCAAATGAGGGCGAATTGGCGAGGTCGATCACCACCTGGGCGCCGGCCATGGTCTGCTGGAGCCCCTCGCCGGTGATGGTGTTGATACCGCTTTAGGTGAGGCGGCGACGACCTCGTGGCCGCCCTGGCGCAGAAATGGCGACGGTCTTCGAGCCGATCAGGCCGGTGCCGCCGATGACGACGATCTTCATGGTTCACCCCGCTGTCGACCACTGGGACCCTTAAATGGGTTCGAAAGCAAGTGAGGAAAATATCCTCTCCTCTATTTTCTAGTACATTCCACCCAAAAATCAAATGACGAGGACGGTCAGATTTACCGTCGTCAGCCACGGCCCGGGGCTTTCTGGTGAGCGGCCAAGCGCTTGATCTGCCGCCCGGCCGCATCGAAATTCTCCGGAGCCAGCCATGCGCGATACGCTGTCCGCAATGCGGCCCATTCGCCGTCGATAATCGAAAACCATGCGGTGTCGCGGTTACGATTCTTATAGACGATTGCTTGGCGAAACACCCCCTCGAACTGAAATCCGTAGCGAGAGGCGGCAGCGCGAGACGGACCATTGAGGCTGTCGCATTTCCATTCGAAACGCCGGTAGCCAAGTTCGTCGAACACCCGCTGCATGAGCAGGAACATCGCCTCGGTCCCCGCAGCCGTGCGCTGCAAGCGCTTTGAGTATGTGACGTGTCCGACCTCGGCAACGCCGTTGGCGCGGTCTATGCGCATCAGCGCAAAGGTGCCGACTGCCCGGCCGCTCGCCCGGTCAATGATCGCGTGATGCAAGGGATCGTTGCTTGCCGCCATGCGTTCGAGATGAGCGCGGAACACAGCGGGGTCGGTGAATGGGCCGACGTTCAGGTAGGTCCAGTCGCGCTCGTCCGGCGCTTCGCCATACGCCTCGTAAAGATCCTGGGCATGACGGCCGGGATCGACGGGCTCGATGCGGCAGTAATGCCCGTCGATGGGCGTGCGCGGCGGCTCGGCCCGAGTGGTCCAATCGGTCAGGGGAGTACCTATGGGTTGTCCGAAAGCGTTGGTGAGCGGTGGCATGCGATTCTCGTCTGGTCTGTAGAGTGATGTACTCAAGAGGATGGACTCAAGTTACCTCAATGAAGCCATGCCATAAAGCACCACGCGAAGGGTTATCGAGGGAGCCAGCATGCGCGCGATGGTACGAGGGGCGCCCGGTGAGTGAAGGCTCGACGCCCTCGAATCCCAATTGCCGAAGATCCAATTCATCGACAAAAACATCGACGACGCGCACAGGATTGGTGTCCGTTACGTAATCGCCGAGCGCCTCAGGAAGGAGAAAACTTTGCGTACGGCTGTCGCCCTGAACGAACCGCTTCATCTCACTCGCCTCCGATATCGGATACGAAAATCATGACGGTTCAAAATGACGTTTTGACACAGTCTGGGCCGGCTGGCGCCAACTGTGATCGGCAACAGCCGACCCGTTGTGGCCACTCCATTGTCGACATAGAAGCCGTTCAGACCAATGCAATCATTCGACGCGAAAGCCCTTTCATTTAGATCCGGTTTTAGGACTCCGCATCCACGTCTTTCCCCTTCGTCTTCGGCGCGTGCGTATCGAGGGGCCAATACAAAAAAGCCCCACTAATTGCACAAAAAATACCGCCGGCCGCCACTACTGTTGCGTGCCACGTAAGTCCGGTTGCTATGGGTGGGGCGACTATCAAGCGGGCCCAAATCAAGAGATCAATGCAGCAGCCAGTCAATGCGACAATGGTTAGCAGCGCTGGATGGCGTAGAGCGATGTACAGCACGAGATAACCAAGCACAATAGTGGCCGAGCCACCAAATATAAATACAGGTCGTTTGAGTGCAAAGCCCAGCACCACGAGGGCAAACGCGGCCGTAACCGCAGCGCCCAAAGCTGCATTCATTTTTTCCGGTCTTTTTGCGCGGGCCTCTTTCAACTACTTCTCCTGCAACTGAGGGCAAGTCCCGGGCGCGGATAGAGCAGTTTGAGCGAGGCTGATACCCTTGTTCGGGCACTAAGCAATTTCGGGATAAACGTCATTATCGCAGGCATAACACGTAACCCTAGCTTGACCTAGCCGCCACATTGGCCCGTGCCGTGCGCAATTTGTTGTAGCTGTCGAGCAGGCGCTGGTGCCTGTCGAGCCCCTCCAGTTTGATACTCGTTGGTGTCAAGCCGAAGAAGCGCACGCTGCCGTCCACTGACCCCAACACCGCGTCCATCCGAGGGTCGCCAAACATCCGGCGGAAATTGACCACGTAATCCTCCAGTTCCAGGTCGCCATCCAGTAGCACCTCCAGCACCACATTCAAGGCCTGATAAAACAATCCGCGCTCGACCGTGTTGTCGTTGTACTGCAGGAAGGCCCCCACCAGCTCTTGCGCAGCCTCGAATTGCTGCAAGGCGAGATGAATCAGCAGCTTCAACTCCAGAACTGTCAACTGGCCCCAGGCCGTATTCTCGTCAAATTCGATGCCGATCAATGTGGCTATGTCGGAGTATTCGTCCAGCTCATTGTTATCCAAACGCTCAAGCAGTGCTTCCAGGCTGGCATCGTCCAGGCGATGCAAGTTCAAAATATCGGCGCGGAACAAAAGTGCTTTGTTTGTGTTATCCCAGATCAAATCTTCCACCGGATACACTTCCGAATAACCCGGCACCAGGATGCGGCAGGCAGTGGCGCCTAACTGTTCATACACCGCCATGTACGCCTCTTTGCCCATGTCTTCGAGAATGCCGAACAAGGTCGCGGCTTCCTCGGCATTGGAGTTGTCACCCTGGCCGGAAAAATCCCACTCAACAAAATCGAAATCGGCTTTGGCACTGAAAAAGCGCCACGACACCACACCGCTGGAATCAATGAAGTGTTCAACAAAGTTATTTGGCTCAGTTACGGCGTTACTGGTAAAGGTGGGCTGAGGTAAATCGTTGAGGCCTTCAAAACTGCGACCCTGCAGTAATTCCGTAAGACTACGTTCCAGCGCCACCTCCAGGTTTGGGTGCGCTCCGAACGAGGCAAACACACCGCCCGTGCGCGGGTTCATCAAGGTGACACACATCACCGGGTATGTTCCACCCAGCGACGCATCCTTTACCAGCACCGGAAAGCCCTGTTCTTCCAACCCCTGAATGCCTGCCAGAATGCCAGGGTATTTCGCAAGCACTTCGCGCGGCACATCAGGTAATGCGATTTCACCTTCCAGAATTTCGCGTTTTACCGCCCGTTCGAAGATTTCGGACAGACATTGCACCTGTGCTTCGGCCAGCGTATTGCCGGCACTCATGCCATTGCTGACGTACAGGTTTTCGATCAGATTGGACGGAAAATACACCACCTCGCCGTCCGACTGCCGCACATACGGCAGCGAACAGATACCGCGCTGCACATTGCCGGAGTTGGTGTCGAACAGATGCGAGCCACGTAGTTCGCCATCGGGATCGTAAATTTGCCGGCAGTACTCATCCAGAATTTCAGCCGGCAACGCATCTTTACGACCAGGCTTAAACCAACGCTCATTCGGATAATGAACAAACGTTGCATTGGCGATGTCTTCACCCCAAAACGTACCGCCATAGAAATGATTGCAATTCAGTCGCTCGATAAACTCTCCCAACGCCGACGCCAACGCACTTTCCTTGGTCGATCCCTTGCCATTGGTAAAACACATCGGCGAGTGCGCGTCGCGGATATGCAGCGACCACACATTGGGGACAAGATTGCGCCACGAAGCGATTTCAATCTTCATGCCTAAGCCCGCCAATACCCCCGACATATTGGCGATGGTTTGCTCCAGCGGCAGATCCTTGCCCGCAATATAGGTGCTCGCTTCAGAAGCTGAAGTCAAGGTCAGCAAGGCCTGGGCATCGGCATCCAAATTCGCTACATCTTCAATCACAAACTCGGGCCCGGCTTGCACTACTTTTTTCACCGTACAACGGTCGATGGAACGCAAAATACCTTGGCGGTCTTTGGCAGAGATATCCGCCGGTAACTCGACCTGAATCTTGAAAATCTGCTGATAACGATTTTCCGGATCAACAATATTATTCTGCGACAGTCGGATATTTTCAGTAGGAATATTGCGAGTTACGCAATACAACTTCACAAAGTAAGCCGCACACAAGGCCGACGAGGCCAGAAAATAATCGAACGGACCAGGCGCCGAGCCATCGCCCTTATAGCGGATAGGCTGGTCGGCCACCACCGTGAAATCATCGAACTTCGCTTCAACACGAAGCTTATCGAGAAAGTTGACCTTAATTTCCATGGGGAAATTCCAAAAGAGTGCTCAAAATGATTAGCCTTGCGTTTCGGTGCCGTCGTCTTTGCCATGCAACCTGGCGCCCAAATGGATGCGGTCGCGGCCGTTGGCTATCGATGGTCAAGCGTGAGGAGTTCAACCAGATCGTTAAATGGTAATTCTCCGGCAACCGAGGCATTATCGCCGAGAACGTCCGCCACCAACTGCACTGCAGTCATTGAGGCGACAAACCTGAACAGCTCTTGTGGCCACCCTGAGCGGACGTTGAACATGCCGGGACATCAAACCCGGAAGTCTTCTCGTATATCAACCGCTGCTTTTCGATTAAACCGCTGATGAGGTCGCTCATGTGTAATCCTGGTTAATGTCGCCGTGGTCGAATTGGGTTGTGTCGCGATAAGGTCGACAAGGCGAAAATTCTCCATGGTAAGGATTCCTTACGCCATCAGAGAATAGAACTGTGCGGCAGCTGTTCGTGTGACATCGCCGTCCTTTATCTGTCCTTTTCTGATCACGTGCATTGCCTCAATGGCTGAGAGGATGATGCGCGCACACCGGAAATCCTTGAAGCCCATCATTGGTCTGGTTCGGCATCACCTTAGCGCGACAGAACCCGTCGACAGGCGGAAGAAAGGATGGGACCGCATCTCTATTCCGATAAAATTACAAAAAATCAGATATTTACGGAGCATCACCGCTTGCGTACTGCTCCAGCCTTCCAAACAATCAAAGTCCCCACACCATCGCCGCCACCGCATAAGCGTTATTCAGCGCATGCAATAACACAGGCGCCGCAAGCCCTCGCGTGCGTTTCACCAGCCAGCCTAGCACCAGCCCCATGCCGAAATAGAAAAGAAACCGCGGCGTATCGTGATGAGCCGCCGCGAACAGCAGCGCCTGGATCAAATTCGCCCAGCCGAAACTCAGATGGCGCGCCAAGCCGCCGAGCACACAACAGCGAAATACGAACTCTTCGTACAACGGCCCCAACACCGCAACCAGCAGCAAGGCAAACGGCACTCCAGCGAGCGCACGCGCCCCGGCAATCGTCGCCGCCACAGCTTGCGTCTGAGCCGTATGCACCATCACGGCGCCATGCCGCAGCGACCCATGGTGCAACACCGCAAGCACAAGCGACCACGCCAGCATCGTCAGCAGCGCGGCGCGCCAGCCGCTCGTGCCACGCCATTCTGGCCAGGACAGACGCGAGGCGGTATACGCCAGGCACACCATGCCCAAACCGGTCGTCCACAGATTGGTCATCGCAAAGCGCTGCTGGTCGACAGCCGCGATGACGGTGTTCCCGTTAAGCGTTGCCAGCAGCGTGCCTTGCCGCAGCACCCCGATCAGGAACGAGACCACGACAAACACCGCCAGCGCCAGCCACATATGTCGCAAGCCGATACGCTCGAACAAAGCTTGCTGCGGCTTGAGTAATCGCGCCCGCACGGTCCCCCGGTAATGCACCGGAAACGCCAGCAGCGCCGGCGCACACGCCAGGGCCAGCAAGACACTGAGCAGCCACAGAACCGGTGCCCTCAGATTGCTGCGTAGCGCCGCGTCGGGATAGCGCCCAAGCAGGTTGGCATAGCCATAAGCTAGCACCGGGGTTACCCCGCTCTTGCGCATAGCTATC